>Ga0255414_1001_pt1 | contig 19906 bp, 14 predicted proteins | sample ANMaggSSYBR01E13_FD_182642 | JGI IMG/M metagenome (GOLD analysis project Ga0255414, IMG submission 182642) | Sediment cell enrichment communities from methane seep in Santa Monica Basin, California, United Staets - ANME aggregate JGI... | ecosystem: Environmental > Aquatic > Marine > Cold seeps >...
GTGTTAAATTGTAAAAAATGCGGAAAAGAATTTTCGTATTCAGACCTATCTCAAAAGAAAGTAGAAGATCAAGGACATTCGTTACCACTATATTGCGAAAAACATAGAGCAGAAAACAAAAAGCACAGATCAACAATGGGCGTTTCATATTTCAAAGTTAGATTAAAGGAAGGTGAACGGTTAAGTGATATAAAGCCAGGGCCACTTGGGATGCTTTCTCACCCGAACAATGATAGAAGGGCTGTTATTACAGAATCTGGATTTGACAAAAATAAATATGGAATGACTACTAAAGAAATGGTAATAATTTCTGAGTGGTTTAAAGACCCAAAACATCAAGTCGTAGTTGTTGAGGGGCCAACTGGGTCAGGAAAGTCTACGGCGCTAGTACACTGGTTACTTTACCCGCCTAAGGGACTTCCACAGAAACAGTACACAAGCAAAGGCCAGATACAGGTAACCCAACCGCGTATTGTAGCTGCAAAAGGAATAGCAAAACACGTAGGAGAAACTCTTTTTGGTTCCGGCGTAGGAAAAGGTCATGATATTGGCTTTAGCTACAGTGGGGATAAAAACACAGACTGGAGAAACAGTGTTGTATATCTTACCGATGGAACTTTACTCAACGTTATCCAAAGAGGTGCCCTGGACAATATAAGCGTAATCATGGTTGACGAAGCGCATGAAAGATCACTTAACATTGATCTTATTCTTCGTTTACTGAAAGATGTGTTGCCGTTATATCCCAACTTAAAGTTGATTATAGCTAGCGCGACAATTAACGCTAAGATGTTCAGGGACTACTACGGAAAGCACACTGCGAAAGTTGTGACTCTAGGTGAAAAAAGTGTCTTTGGCTATGTAGTTAACTACAATACAGGAAGAGAATTACCCTTTGATGAACCACAGAAGCTAAAAGAAATGGTCAAACCTATCTTGGTTTCCAAAATTAAATCTTTGGTCAGCCAAATGATGTCAAAAGAAATAAAAACAGGTGATGTCTTAGGGTTCCTAAATGGGGTTCGTCAAATAGATGAGGCAGTGCAAGAACTAAAAGCCTGGGTAAAAGAAAACCCAAGCTTTAAAAAGAAGGTTGAAGTCTACCCTCTGTACAGTAAACTACCGGATAATGAGCAGAAATTTGTTCGCGAAACAAACAATGATCCTAATCTTATAAGGATTATTGTCAGCACAAACGTTGCTGAAGCATCCGTGACTGTTGACGGCGTAGTATACGTTGTTGATAGCGGGGTAGAATACCAATCTTTCTGGGACGCAGAAAAACGTACCACTGAACTTAGAAACGTAGTTGTGAGCAGGGCAAATGCAAAACAACGATGGGGTCGCTGCGGAAGAAATAAACCCGGTGTAGTATTTTGTCTTTACACCGAGGATCAATTTAACAGCGATGCTTTTCTTGAGTACCCAATTCCACAGATTAAACGTTCTAACTTGGAACCCGTGGTCATAGCTGCAAAAGCTTCCGGGGTGGAAAACATCTTTGAGGGATGGCTTCAAGATCCCCCTAAAGAAGAGTCTAAACGCGCAATTGATGTGATGAAAAGTAAAGGAGTTCTTTCAAAAGAAGAGTATTTAACCCCGTATGGTTCACTTGTACGCTACTTTTCCTACCCAATTGAGATAGCTGATCTTATTATGCTATCTGACAGGCTCGGTTGTGTTGTTGAAATGGCAACTTTGCTACCTATAATTAAAAACGGTGGTAGAAAGTACATTTTCAAGTGGGATAAAGAGTGGAGTAGGTACAAAAAGCAAAAAGTCGCAAAAGTCCATAGGGAACTCATGCGCGGATGTAAAGATGATGTTGAATTCATTCTCAAAGTCTGCAAGGCATGGGAAGACCTTCCTTGGATAACATTCCAAAACAAAAAAAAGATCTCAGAAGAAAAGTGGAATAAACTTCAAGTTGAATGGGCCGAAAGAAACTATCTTGATGTTGATTCTCTTCTTGAAACTTTTGGTAAAGAAAGGTCAGATGTCTTAGATAAGCTCTTCGTAAAAAGAAAGTCCAAGGGGTACAGACCCATCAATCTGGATCTTATGGATAAGGTGAGATTCCTTCTCCTACGAGCTTTTCCAGATCAACTAGCAAACTCGATAAGAAGATTAGATATCGACAACTATGAGTTTGAGGTCTTTCTAGAACAACTGGACAACTCATCCATTACGACCTCTGTATTTATTACAGATAAGGTTGAGGAGGTGCTTAAAGAAAGTCTCAAAGACAATAACATAATTGAGACTGCATTAACCGCATCAAAAATAAACATGAGCAACTCTAAAACCTTTAGAGGCAGCAACCGTCTATACGCAAATCAAGCATTTCCGCTGGATAGTACTCTTCTGTGCAAACCAAAAGAAAGCGATACTCCCTTTAAAATAGGGGATCGTGCTCCGGTAAGCATTCTAAAAGTACTCAGCTTAGCCAAAATGGAACAGATTAACCAAGAAAAGGGAAAGAAGAAAAAAGGAAAGAAAAAGATTCAAAAAAAGAAAGGGCCCACATTACTTGGAAAAGACGTAGTTGGAAGAAGCCTAAAAGCTTACCTACTTGTTACTGAGCGCTCAAAAAACGCTTATGCAAATGGGCAAAATCTAAAACTTATTGTTAAGGGATATGATTATTCAAAACCAAACTCCCCAGCAATTCTTTTAGAACTTGAGTCCCAGAATACAACCTTGATAGATCTTCAGAATCTCTACACAATAGAATCTGAGATTGAAGTTGAAGTTGTAGGCATGAGCACCTATCCTTTGGAATTCAGACAGCATCTTGTAGTCAAAGAACTAGAAACCGGCCACGAAATGCTAATGGATAGCAGAGAGCTATCGTTTTCCTATGCAGATGCCGCTTTAGACTACATTCCAGTAGGAACTAGGTTCCGAGTAATTGTGACTGAGATCAACAGCAAGAAAAAATACGTCAGAGTTTCTGCGCTTCCGTATCATCAAGAAAGACTGGATGATTTCCTAGAAGAAAATTGCAGCGGTAAATTTAGCTCTGCAGAAGGAAAAGTCGTTCTAATCAGAAATGATGCCAAGATAGCTATTCTTCTTAACCTCAGCGTTCCTGAAGAAGGCTTTCTCGTCACAGTTACAGCTTCTGAGCAGGATCTCCAAAAACCTGCAGAAGAGTTTGTTGTAGGGGAAGTGTGTGTAGTTAGGTACAGTCCCTACTTTCAGAAACCCTTCTTCTCAAGACTTGGTCAGGTACCTGACAAGGTCAAGTCTCAAGTCCAAGATTTCCATGGAAAAGAAGTTCCATACCTGGATCTGAAAGAAAGTACACTCTACTATGAAGGAAGAATGTCAGATGAAGAATTCTTTAACCTACAGCACATAGACAAAGATCCCAGTTACAAAGAAGCGGTAAGGATGCTTTATACTAGATCAAACCGCCTATGGGTAGAAAACGTAAGAAATGAAGAAGAGTTCAGAGAAAAGGTAGATGGGCTTAACGAAAAATATCCTGTGGATACAATTTGCCAAGCTCGTGTGATAAAAGCTATTAGCTCTGGTCTTCTGGTTGAAATTGAAGAGGGTGTTAATGGGCTTGTTTACATACGAGAGATGTACGGAAAGTACGACAAAACAGCAGAAATCTACGCCGAAGACTCACAGGTAAACGTAAAGGTCCTAGGATACGATGAAACAGGTGATAAGTTTAAGCTCTCAATGAAAATACCTGAGTATGACCCAATCACAAAATACCCTGAAGGAGAAATATTTGAGGGAACTGTCCTACGTACTGAAAAATCAGGAGCCTTTCTTGAACTAGAGCCCAGAATTATGGGCAGAGTTCATGTAAGTAAGATGTATGGATTTATTGAACACACCAAGGATGTTTTAAATGTGGGTGAGAAAATCCAAGTAGAAGTTTTGGAATACGGTGAGGATTTTGGACAATTTAATCTCTCAATGCTAATTCCAGCCTATGATCCCATGAAGGATATCTCAGAAGGAGATTCTTTCAGAGGAGTGGTACAAAATGTTGAGTACTGGGGAGCTTTTATTGAAATAGCGCCTAATGTAACCGGGCTACTTCATAGATCCTCTGTCTTGTACCATCCTTCTGACTCCATGGTGGATTACTACACTCCTGGTGAAGAGGTCTCTGTCTATATCTACGATATAAATACAAATGAAGATAAGACAGAAATCGACCTAAGAACAAATTAGTTAGCACTACAATGCAAAAACCCCCCCCAGTTAGCAATAACACTGGGAGGGGGTATTTTTTTGTGCTAATTATGCATTTTTCATCCTTTTTTGTCCTAATTACTCTTTAATATAGTTTTTGATATAATTAACACTAGTATGTCAAAGATACTTATTACAGGAGGCGCAGGTTATATTGGAAGCCACGCCGTCAGATTATTCATAGACAAAGGTTTTGATGTTGTTGTTATCGATAGTTTAATAAGTAGTAAAGAGGGCGCCGTAGATAGATTGAAAGGATTTGGAGATTTTACCTTTTATAAAGTGGATCTTAGAGATAAAGAAGCCCTTAACGAAGTGTTCGAAAAAGAAAAAGGCATAGACGCGATTATGCACTTTGCAGGCCTTATTTCCGTAAGTGAATCCACCAAAGATCCAGCCCTCTATTTTGAAAATAATGTTTTTGGTAGTTTTAATTTGTTGTGTGCTGCTAGAGATTTCAATGTAAAAAACTTCATCTTCTCCTCAACCTGCGCTGTGTACGGTGAGAGTCAATATTTACCAGTTGATGAAAAACATCCGCTTTTGCCCACAAATCCATATGGAGAAACTAAACTTATGATTGAAAGATTAATTAAGTGGTTTGCTCCTACCTACGGTATTAATTTTGTAATTTTTAGATATTTTAATGTTTGCGGTAATTCTGAAGATGGGGAAATTGGTTATGACAAGAAACCTTCTGAACATTTAGTACCTAATGCCATGAAGGGAGCTTTGGATATTGACGAATTCAAATTAACTTACGCAAAAGTAGATACTGAGGATGGCTCACCAATTAGAGATTATTTAGATGTCTTGGATTTAGTTGACGCGCATTACAAAGCTTATGAGTATCTTATGGATGGAAAAACCAGTGAAATAATCAATCTTGGTACCGGAAAAGGATTCTCTGTAGAAGAAATCATTAAAAGTATTGAAAAAATGGTTGGGATTGAGATACCAAGAGATATGGGCGAAACCAGAGCAGGGGAGTACGCTGCAATTTATGCTAATTACGATAAAGCTAAGAAGTTGTTAGATTGGCAACCTCAAAAGACTTTAGAGGAGAGTATTAAAAATAGTAAAGTTTGGTTTGAGAATAATCCTCAGGGGTATTAAAAAGAAAGGGCAAATGCCTATAACATCTGCCCTTAAAAACAGTCTTACTCCTAAACATTACCCTTATTAATAAATCTTGATCCGCAGTCAGGACATTTAGCAGGTTTTAGTCCTATTGGGAACTCGTATGCACATTTTTTACATGCGAGAACATCTTTCTTCCCTTTACCCCCTTTTATACGCACCAGGCTTGATTCAAAGGTTGGTTTTACAAAATGCTCCCTACAGACCGGAAATAGCTGACCTTCAGGCACAACAAAGATATCCCCAGCCCCAATAGCTTTTCCGTTCTTCATTCTCTGACTTCTGGTTGCCTTTGCTTCTACATTTCCGCATACGTGGCATACTCCATAAAGCGGGTGGTGCGCATCAGCCAACATACTCAAATCTCTAATGTCGCCAATATGCTCACCATTACAATCCAAATTAAGACCTGCAACAACAACACTTTTCCCTCTTCTAACTAAAATATCCACGCATTCCAATAATCCACTGTCTAAAAAATGCGCGTCATCAAACATAACTACGTCAATTTCATCCTTTATAGGATCCACTACTTCCAATACTTTTGCAAAGGAAATGATCCGCTCGGTCTTCCCACCGCTTCGCCATGCTACGGTGCCCCTTCGTCCTGAATGACCGGGTTTAACAAAAACTATTTCTAAACCTTTTATCTTTAAGCGACTCTCTAATACCAATAGATGATCTGATTTTCCTGACTTAGTACATCCAACTACAACGGTCAAACCACGCTCAGCGATGTCCTGATGAATATTATTCACAACTTCAACTCCTTTATCCTAATTTGGGATAGTATAATTACACGTCTATTTCCTAAACCTCTGCTAAATTATAAACACAAATAACCATTATCTCAATGACTCTTTGGCCTTTCAGCCGCATGACTTCTTAACAGAATCTTCTTTCTAAAAACCGCTGGAGATAATCCTGCATGTGTACTAAAATAAATGGGTGAATAAAACTGATATCCTCATTATAGGAGGTGGGCCTGCCGGAGTAGTATCAGCAGTAACCGCAAAAAAGAATTATCCTGAAAAAAACGTTACCCTTGTCCGAGACAAAAATAGAGTAGTTGTACCCTGCGGTATTCCTTATGTATTTAATCGATTAGACTCCGTAGAAAAAAACATCATGCCAGACAAATCGTTAGAAAAAAACAACGTAAATCTAATAATCGATAAAGCCACAAGCCTAGATACAGAAAATAAAACAGCCTCATTTGAAAAAGGCGATGAAATTAACTATGAGAAGTTAATTATTGCAACAGGCTCAACACCAATTCTCCCTCCTATAGAGGGTGCAAATATAAAAGGGGTTTGGCAAATTAAAAAAGATTTTGAATATTTAGCTAACCTTAGAGAAGCTGTTATTAAATCAAAAAGTGTCGTCATTGTTGGTGGCGGCTTCATAGGGGTTGAATTAGCGGAGGAATTAAGCAGAATAGAGGGTATTAAAATTACCATAGTTGAAAAACTTAAACATTGTTTGGCAACTACATTCGATGAAGGATTCACTGTTGCAGCAGAGGAAATGCTCAAAAACAAAGGGGTAGAGATAAAAACAGGGTGCATGGTTGAGAAAATAATAGGTAAAGACAAAGTTGAACAGGTAATTCTTACGGGAGGAGAGGAACTGCCGGCGGATCTTGTCATCCTTTCCATAGGAGCAAAACCGAATGTCGCTTTAATAGAGGACACACAAATAAAAACAGGGAAATACGGAGGTATTTGGGTAGACGAATACATGCGAACAAGTGAGCAAGATGTATTTGCAATAGGGGATTGCTCAGAAACAAGAGACTTTTTCACAGGCCAACACGTTCCAGTCATGTTAGCCTCTACAGCTTCTATGGAGGCAAGGGTTGCTGGTTCTAATTTATACCAACTGAAATTTCTAAAACAGAACAAAGGTAGTCTAAATACATTTTCAACATATATAGACGGGCTTGTGCTTGGGGTAGTGGGATTAACTGAAGAAAAAGCCAACAGTGATGGTTTTGAAATAGTTACAGGGGAAGCACAATGCACAAACCATCATCCTGGAACACTTCCTGGAACAAAACCCGTCGTTGTAAAATTAGTTTTCTCGAAATCGTCAGGAACCTTATTAGGAGCTCAAATAATGGGCCCAGAAAACATGAGTGAATTTATTAACATTGTGTCACTTGCCATTCAAGAAAAAACCACCGCCTATGATTTAGAATTTCTACAAGTGTCCACACACCCACTTCTAACTCCGGCCCCAACTGTTTCGCCTATAATAAATGCTTCCAGATCTGCCATTGAGAAGATTGAAAAGAAGTAGATATGAACTTCAAAAACAGATTTGATAGTAAATACAAAGCTTCTTCTAACCTTTTTGGGCAAGAACCTATTCCAATCTTAAAACATTCTCTAAAATATATGCCATCTGGATCAGCTCTAGATTTAGGTGCTGGTAATGGTAGGAATAGTATTTACTTGCTATCAAAATCTTTTGAGGTGACGAGCGTTGACGCATCTGAAGAGGGGCTAAATATTCTTAAACAGAAAGCGGGGAATACTGATAAATTGAAAACTGTAGCACACGACATTACAAAATTTGAAACTGACAAAAAATTTAATCTGGTGCTGGCCATAGGTCTTTTGCATTTTCTCAAAAAGGAAGACGTTGATGTTTTAATAAGTAAAATGAGGTCTTGGACTAAAACTGGCGGTATAAATGTTATCGGCGTAAAAATGAATCAAAATATAAGACGGGATCTTCCTCACATATTTGAACACAATGAACTTCTAAACTACTACCAACTTGATGGGTGGGAAGTTAAAGACTACAAAGAAATGGATAAGGGAGACTCAAAGGTTGCCTTTATAGTTTCGATGAAGATGTAACAAATACAACTTCTTTTCCAAATTCTTCTACAATCTCTGGAAAAATGGCACCGGCGGAGGGAGTCGAACCCCCGACACACGGTTTTGGAGACCGCTGCTCTACCGCTGAGCTACGCCGGTAAGCGTCATGGTAAAAAGTATAACATTTAGCACCCCATTTTGTAATGTTTTTCCTGTAGTAAAAGCGTTTTAAGCCCGCTATGACCTATATAATAAGACTTTGTGGTATAATGAGTAAATGAATGAAAGATTTGAATTTAAAGTATGGCATAAAGACAAAAAATACATGTACAGGAATGTGGCTATTGGGGTTGGTAAACATAAAATAGGCTACAGATTGTCGGGTAAAAGAAGGTATTCTTGGGAAAATACTGAAAGTATAGTTATTCTCCAATACACCGGCTACAAAGATTCAAAAGGTAATCAGATATTTGACGGTGATGTTTTAAAATTTGGAAGTAGCAAAACTTATTTGGCTACGGTTCATTGGGATGACTATAGATTTGTTTTCAAAAAAATTGGAAACTCCAAATTCATGGATAAATTTGCGCAATGGGGTAAAGTGAGCAATGTTTTGGTTATTGGTAATATCTACGAGACTCCTGAGCTTTTAGAATCTAAGAAGTAAACTTAAAAGTCGGTAACTTTAATCTTCTCTGGATATTCATTGTTGTCTTCATTTGACTCCTCAACAGTCCCATCTGCATCTACAACTGCCTTTGTACCATAACTACCTGTCCCCCCATACATATAATCACACTCAACAAATAGCTCACTGTTTGGCGAGAGTGTTCCTATCCAACCACGGCAACCGGTTGCATAATTATACAATGTTCCCCACCATTCCCAGTAGAAATCCTCGGCTGCTATGTTTCCTTCGTTTTTTATCTCAATATTTATAGTAAAAGTTACTCCTTTTTTAGGCTCTGTGGAAAAAAAATAGTCACCAATAGATAAATCAACATATAACTCTTCGAAAACATCTACATCTCTTTCTTCTACATTGTTGTATTCGTCTGACTCGTCAACACTGTCTTCTGAATCTATGACAACCCTAGTTTCAAACGCGCCGTAATCATCATATGTATATTCACACTCTACTGTTTCTTTTTCACCTACGTCTAGCCAGTCAATGTCTCCGTCACACTCTAAACTGTCAGTGTCTGCCCACCATTCCCAATGAAATTCTTCTACGTCCACATCCCCTTGGTTAACAATTTCTATATGAACTGTGATTTCTTCATTTTGCATGGGCTCATCTTCTGAAAAGGTATATTCGTGAATGTATAGGTCTGGATAGTAAATTTCTTCTTCCTCTGTAGCTTCGTCTTCTTCCCCCAAAACGGTCTCTTCCTCCTCTTCCATCAAATCTTTGTTCTCATCTTCCAAGTCTTTTTTGTCCTCGGTTTCTACAACGTCCACTTTGTTTTCCAACTGGGATTTTTCAGCTTGGTCTGTATCTCCAAGCCGACTGTCCTTAGTTATAATCAAAAATCCTAAAACAATAAAAATAGCTACAAAAGCAACTATAGTAGCTATAGTCGAAGGCGAACTTTTTTTGTTTTTGGGAGTCTTTTTTGTAGTTTGTTTTTCTGTGGTTTCACTCATACTTGTTATTATAAACTATATTACACAGTTTTGTAATAAATCGTCACTTACTTAGCCTTTTTTCGATTAAAAGTGTTTTCTGTCAAAATATGTAATCAAATAAAATATTAAACTAATATACAACAGTGAGTTTATTCCAAACATATACGATAAATAAGAAAAGAGACCCCCCACAGCTGAACCAAGTAAATTACTAGCGTAAAAAGATGCCCTATTTTTTGCTTCATTGAAATATTTTATGAAAATAAAGCCTGCGAAGAGTAGGGGGAGGTTTAATAAAAATGGAATTAACGTATATTTCAATATTTCTGGATAGCCAACAAAATTTTTAACTGGTAAAAATAGTTGTAATAAAAATGACGCTACAAGTAAAAAATACAGTACTTTCTTATCAATTTTTATTTTCAAACTAACTAAATTAGCGATTAAAACTATTGTTAATATGGAACTTATAATAAAAACGTTTGTTTTCCATGTGTTTCCATAAATTAAAGAGGTTCTACCGATGTTTTGGAATTCATACAACAAAAAGGCCGCACCCAAGAAAAACGGTACTGATTCAAAGCTTTTGTCTGTACCCACAACCTTAAAAACAACAAAAGACAGCGTCAATAGAAGTAAAGCAACTGTAATGTGTATATTTGGGATTTTCGCTTTTTTCAAGTACAAATATGGCCAATTGTCTGTTAGGTATTTTTGGGGGTCTTCGTAACTAATTTTTCTTTTTTGTACAAATTGATTGAGTTCTACGTTTTCACTTAAAACCTCATCTATTTTCTCAGGATTTTTAGAAGCTATAAAAAACACGCCGCCCCAACCAAAAATAGGTGGGTCTTGTTGGGTACTAATAATCAACGGCTCGTTTCCAAACGCGTTAGTTATACTACCTTTAATTTTCGAGCCTATCCAATTTCTTCTCACATCAAACGACAAAAATAAGATTCCGTCGTCTTCTAAAACATCGTAAACATCTTTTAAACTTTCTTTGGTATACAAAAAGTTATCCAGTTGAATGTTAGTTAAATTTGAATTTAAAGTGTGCGAATCTGTTAATCCCATAACCACCACATCAAATCTTTCATCGGTGGTTTGAAGATAAGCCCTACCATCGTCATTAATAATTTCTACTTTATTCGAGCTATACGGACCTTCTGGATGGTACTTTTTCCCAAATTCGATGATTTCTGGATCGATTTCAACTGCCACAATCCTTTCTACGCCCATACGTAAGGCACCAGCCGTATCATTACCTCCCCCCGCTCCTATCAATAAGGCTTTTTTGGCGCCATTGTTAAGAATATAGGGTAAATCGTATTGATTTCTAAATGCCATTACGCCTAACTCTTCTTTACGAACACCCAAATTGAGAAGCTTTTCCGAAACAGTACCCTGATACTTTTCAGATAAATCTAATAGCCCCATGTACCCTATATTGTTAACTTTGAGCATTTTCCCAGGAGGAATGATTGGGTTAGCAGGTAACTCTACAAGTTCTAATTTTTGATAAGGCGACCAAATGGTATTAGTTTTTAAGAATACGCTAGCTAGTAAAAACGGTAATATTACAAATAACAATGTAGCGCTAAAAATTCTCTTCTTTTTTTCTGTAATTACCGTTATGAGAATCATGCAAAGAGATATAGAAACATAAGGGGGTACAGCAAGAATCGACAATAAATTGAAAAATAAAATTCCCATTAGGGAAAAAAGTAAATTTATCGAATAAGAAACGGTTAGATTCCTAGATGACTCGAATAACTTACCCAGTAATTGACCGAGAGGCATAAAAACAGCTAAAACAAATGTAAAAAGTAAGATTGTTAAGAAAAATCCCAGAAAAATATTAGTTGAATTTACTTCTGAGGCCTGAAACCAGATAAAACTATCACTTATGGACGATAAAAGATTTGTGATCTCTTTAAATATATTCAGATTAACAACCACAACAATGAAAATTAAGATTAACGAGGAAACGTGTAAGGGTAGTTTTCTTTTTACGAGAATTCCCAAACCAGAACCAATAAAGGCTGCTAATAAAATTAAATTGGGAACGTAAGCAAAAATTCTAATCTCAGTACCAATCAATCGAATAAGTAAAAGTTCCAAAAACAATATTACAAAGCTAACTATGGCCAAATTATAATTTTCTTTAAGTGTTAGTATTTTCCTCATAGATTATGTGAATCATATCAAATTATTTTTGCTTTTCTCCAATTTGCTACAAGACAGATAAAATATGGTTTACAATAAGTCTAGTGAAATTTTTTACAAACATAGATTTTACAAACGTAGATTTTGATATAAAAAAGTTTGTCATAAAACACAGATACTTTTTAATTTTCTTAGTGATTAATATAATTGCTCATAGAAAAATATTGCTTTTTGGCACTCAACTAGCTTACGGCGACGTTACTCCTTTTCCTGAATACGCAAACCAGGCTCTTGGTAAATTTGTTTTCTCTTGGGAAGAAATTGGATTTGGTCTTTCAAGACAATCTGGTGGAATTTTTTCACTTGTTCTCTGGGCTTTTACTTTTATACTTAGATCACCACTTTTAGCACAAAAGCTTTACATTTTGATACTTCCAACCATAGCCTTTGTAACTTTTGGGCATTTTCTTCGTAAAACGGCCAAGATTAACAATGGTTTTTCTATCTTTCTAACTTCGTTCTTTTTTGCACTCTGCCCCGTTGCATTAGGAGAGTTCATGGGGGGTAGCATATATTCGACCATGCTTATTTTTGCCATGTTTCCTTACCTATACGAAAATACTTTTAAATTACTAGATGACCCCTCACGAAAGCGCATCATCATTCACGGATTACTCATAGGTATTTATGCTTCTTTGTACATACACATAATATTAATCTACTTCCTGTCTCTACTGGCTCCTTTTTTCTACGATTTATTCACAAAAAAGATAAAGGCTATAAAAAGATGGTTTAATTTTGTTTATGCTGGTTTGATAGCTATTTTACTCAATCCAATATATTTTTTATCTGGCTTTAATATATTAAAAAACAGCAGTAGAGAAGAAACAAGAAGTTTTGTTGATTACATACCCCAATTTTTACAAGAAATGACCATTACTTACGAATCAGGTAAGTTTTTCTCAGCACTTAGGCTTGCTAGCTTTGGCGCTTTTGATTACCATGAAAACCATTTGTGGACAGTTCCCTTTTTTATAATCATCGCTTTTGCATTATTTTTTGCTGTTCTTAAACTCACAAAAAGAGATGGGAATAAGTCTGTAACTAGCAAAAAGTTCGCAATCATCGGTTTAGTAAACTACGTTGGTATCACTCTTTTTATCTTTTTCACGTATAAAGAGTGGGCATATCCCATATTTAGGGGCTTACCTCTGCTTTTTATGTTTAGGAACCCTTCGAAACTTATATATCTCTCCACCTTCTTTTTCTGCATCTTATACGCCTTTGCACTTGAATCATTTTTAAAAAGGAAGTTTAAAAAGAGCATAGTATTTGTTGTTCTTACCCTAATTGTAGTCATACAATCAATATACATTTGGCCCATATTTATAGGAGATCGCGGTCTAGAGAGTAGAAGAAAAAGAAACTTCACTATCCCAAATGAGTTTTTTGAAGCCAATCAGTACATCAAAAGTAATCGTCAAAATGAGTTTTATCGATCAACATGGTTACCTATTGGGCACGAATCAACATTTAATAAACTCTATTGGCTAGATAAAAATAAGCTAGATGCGCAGATAGGCATGCAAGAATTTGCAGGATCTGCGTATGAACACACCGTCCTTACAACCACCTATGGGGCAGTAACCCTAAGAGACCAGGTTGCATTTATTAACTCCCTAAGATTGGTGCAGGTAGACTACCTTGTACTTCTTAAAGACGAGTACTATTATAAACTCAATAACTTTAATCTCAGTGACATACAAAATGCCCTAACCACAACACCAATTGTTGAAAGTAACGATTTTTACGATATCTACTACATAGACACTAATACTCCCTTAATCTACTCACCAAAAACTATTACTACTACCAACATTGAGGGTGGGGGAGATTATTATGTTCTTTCCAAATTAAGTACTACTAATCTCAACACCCTGTTACCAGTAACCTCTATTAACAAACACGGTATAAGACCTGATGATTTCTATTTATTCCTTTATCACAGTGGCGAACCCGTGTTAGTCACAAATACACAGTGGAATGAAAACTGGGAATGGAAAACTCCGAGTATCTATCCTAATATACTGAATCGACCTGACCAGAATACTGAAACGGGTGCTTATTTAATAAAGAGCGCGGAAAGTCTAGCTGAAATATCTGAGTATTTAACCTCAAGCAAAACAATCTCAAACCGGGACAAACAAGTTTTATTGAACTCTTACTCCGACATACTTAATATCTATAACACTTTTTTAGCAAATCTTCCCGGCCAAAAAATCGATCATAATTTAAAAACGTACCTTGTGAGAATATATCTTTACGTTGATCGTTCTTACGAAAACCTTAATAAGGCTAATTTGGTAACTGAAACCATAGCTACCCAATATACTCAATTTTCCTCAGCAATAAACTCTCTTAAAAGAAAGGTGTGCGAATACGACTTTTGCCACAATGTTAATATCCTAGCTCCTTCCGAATACCAGGTTGAATTGTATGACCTCAGACCAAATGATTTAAATAAAAAGCTCCATATAAATTCTAACCAATATCCTCTAACAAACTTCACCTCAAGTGATAAATGGGCAACCATAGGAAACGTACATTTTCAAGAGGGTCCGTATACATTTGGAATTAATTTAGATCAAGAAGAAAAAAGTATATTTATTGACCATGAAAAAGATAGTGGAAGCACTGTATACATTGACAACGACGAAACCCGCAAATATACAAACACCTTTTTATATAGTTTTGATGAAGACGTCCACGTAAAAATAAGTTATGAGCCAAAAGAAGAGTATTCTAGTAAAAGAGATTATCTTGTTTGGAAAGGAGACCTGGCAAGAACAAACAATAGTAATATTTGTTACAAAATTGAAGACGGTAAATGTTTTAGAATTTATTTAGCGAATCTACAACCAACTAATGAATACAAAAACATAAAAATTGAGTTTGATAAGGATGTGACATTTGAAGAAACTTCCGCAAATATGGTCAAGGACTTCAGTATTAAAGAGTTTAGAACAGTCACTGCACTTCTTTACGATGAACAAAATATAAAGCCAAGACAAATACCTAATATATCTTTTGAAAAAATTAACCCCTCAAAATACAAAGTGTCTGTTGAAAATGTCAAAGAAGATTTCCTCTTTGTTTTTAACCAATCTTTTAACTCTAATTGGGTGTTGCAAACAAAAGATCAGGAAAGAGTGGCAGAGGACAGGCACTTTAAAGTTAACTATTTTGCTAATGCGTGGTGGATTAAAATGGCTGATCTCAAAGGAGGAACTAGTATAGATTTAGAAATTGTTTATTATCCACAAAGATACCTTTACCTAAGCCTTGTTGTTACTCTTATAACATTATCCGCTTCGCTTTATATAATCTTTAAAGATAGTCCTAAAAAAGACCCATCTGATAAGATGTAGGTAATGGAACCATTAAAACTCTTTTTTTATAGAAACTGGAGTACCATCGAAAAATACCTAATAACTATTACAAGTATTTCAATACTCTTTTTTGCCATAAAATATAGACTTCAATTTTTTGAACAAAAAGGAAAAGATGCGTACGCCTATGAACGCGCTGTTAGTGACTTGATAGCTGGTGAAAACCCCTACAAATGGACGGTAGAGTCCTTTTCAAACCCAGACGACCCGGGGAATCATGGTTTTTCGTATTTTCCAGGACTTTTGTATCTTTTTGCGCCTTTGTATGTCCTGCACCTAAATACAGGTTTGCCTTATCATGTGCTATGGAAAATTCCCGTTTTATTAGCGGATATTGGTGTGGGTGTACTCCTTTATCAACTCTTTAAAAAACGAGGTTTTCTTGCTATAACAACGGCCTTGCTAATCTGGTTTTTTAATCCCTATTCTTTTTTTAGATCCGGATATACCTACACTGACCCCATCGCTATATTTTTTATGTTTGCTTCAATTATGTTGTTGAAAAAAGATGATGTAATGGCAGGAACATTTTATGGCTTGTCGATAGCTTTTAAAACTTTTCCTTATATTTTGTTTCCGGTCATGCTTTTGAAAGCTAAAAATAAAAGGGGATTTTTGGTGGCGGGTTTATTGGTGGGTTTACTAGTTAGCCTCCCTTTTTTAAACAGTATGGAAAATTTTGTTACTTATCTTAGCGGGACACTAGGAGTTCATCAAAATAGATATATTCAAGGTAGGCCGTTTCTTTTTTACATAAGTTACTTTTATAAAATCGAGCTTTTTCAAATAATCCCTTTTAAGGTTTATACATTGTTAGCGAGTTTTTCAGGGTGGGCGGTTGCTACACTTGCTTATTTGCTAAAAATTGTGAAGGACAAGTATGTTTTGGCTCTAATCCCGTTTTTAACTTTCTATCTTTTTACACCTGTCTTTAATCGAACGTACTTTATTTGGTTTATCCCTATTTATGTCACAGCTTGTTATAAATTATTCGAAAAAAAATACAGGATTTTGTTTTATGTGAGCCAGATTGCCCTTTTTGCCTTTGCAGGATGGTATCTTACCCAGTGGAAAGACGGTTTTCACATTTGGCACCCTTAAATAAAACTAAAAAACAGGGTTGACAGCAATAAACTAACCATAAAAATAACATTTAGTTTTCGTGCTAATTTCTGATTATTAATAACGTAAAACGCCACAAAGATAACAGCTGCGTAAATTGTATCCATGCCCAAAATGTATTCTAAAGTTACTATCGACACACTAATTAAAAATTCTTTAATGACGTAGGCTACAAACAGAATGTAGGGTACACAAAACACCACATTTATAATTTTTTCTTTTTTGTCTTCTGAGGCTACCAACGTCTCCATCATCGAATCCAAAAAATATGTAGATACCAAAAAGGGAATAATAACAATCAAACCGAAACTACAAAGTGAAAATAGGCTTCCAGGGCACACCGGGAGCTCACCCATCATTCGTGCGGTTATTAAAGTGAAAAAGGCAAGTAATACGACTCTAATTTCTTTCACCAAATAATGATAGCACAATAAAATGGGCTAGAACTAACCTTTGCTGATATAATATTTCCTGTTATGAATAAAACAATTAAAACTATAATATTTTCTGTCTTACTGATTCCCACTCTACTATTTTCCGTGGTTTCTACTAGGTTTGCTTTGGCCCAAGAACCCGCGCAAGCGCAACCACCAGCTGAAACATTCGAACCAAAACAAGAAACCTTAAAAGGTCTTATTCTAGAGATAGTCGATGAAGGCACTCAAGAAATCTATGGTACGCCCCAAAAATATATTATTTATAAAGTAAGAATTCTAGACGGAGATAAAAAGGGCGAGGAAGTTGAAATCACCACAGCAGTCTATCAAGAAACAGAAACATATCAGTTTAAACCTGGAAACAAGGTTCTTATGCTCCACGCCACAAATACTCTGGGCGAAGAACAGTTTTTCATTACAGACTACCTTAGAATCAACCCCATGGTGTTTTTGGCACTTATTTTTGTTGTTCTTGTAGTAATAGTAAGCAAAAAATGGGGAATTTCTTCTGTAATCGGCTTAATTTATTCATTTTTTGTAATTTTCAAATTTATGTTACCGAAACTTGCAGTGGGATCAAATCCTGTATTAATCGCAATTTTTGGTGCGATTCTTATAGCCCCTGTAACTTTCTACCTTTCTCACGGTTTTAACAGAAAAACCACCTTAGCCTTGTTTAGTACTTTAATTTCGTTAGTTATTACTGGGGTTCTGGCTTCTGTTTTTGTAGAGCTTACTAACCTAACAGGGTACGGAACTGAAGAAGCATTTTTCCTACAATACGCAAAAAACAGTGTTGTAAATATTAAAGGACTTCTTTTAGCGGGTATCATAATAGGTACTCTGGGAGTTTTAGACGATGTTACTGTAAATCAAGCAGCCATAGTTTTCCAACTTAAAAAAGCTAATAAAAAACTGTCAGCCACAGAAACTTTCCACATGGCCATGGAAGTAGGGCACGATCACATAGCCAGCATGGTGAATACGTTGGTTTTGGTTTATACAGGCGCTGCCTTGCCTTTACTGCTTCTTTTTATCAACAGCCCGGTACCGGCTATGGAAATTATAAATTCTGAAATAATTGCGGAAGAGGTGATTAGGACATTAGTAGGGAGTATTGGTTTAATCTTAGCTGTGCCTATCACTACAGTGCTGACTGTAAAATACTATCAGAATACGTCTGAGGTGAAAAGATAATAAGTTTAAGTTAACATTAGTAAAAAAAAGGAAGTTTTTAGTAAAAAATGAAGTATTACATTGCATACAAGTATTCGAATAATAAAAATAGAGAGGACTTGAAAAAAAAGCTAGAAAAGGTTTCAGAAAAAATTCATAGTTGGGGCCATGAAACTTTTCTTTTGGGTAGAGATGTTAAAAAATGGAGACATATTCATTTTGGATCTATTAAACTTATTCCCGTAATTTTTAGGAATATGAGAGGTTGCGATATTTTATTTGCATATGTAGATAGCCCAACTTTTAGTAAAGGTTTGTTTTTTGAAGTGGTAATCTCTAAGTTGCTTAGGAAAAAAAGTGTTTTGGTACTGGAAGGTAATTTAAAATCGAAGTTTTTTAGATATTTCTTTGGAACTGTTAAAAAAATAAACAGCGTCGACGAAATCTCTCAAAATCTTTTATCATGAGCTTAGCTGAGGAAATAAAAGCTGAGAGGGTAAAAAGAGACTTAAAAAAGCTATCAAATCCCAAAAAAGCTAAAACGCATCAGAGATTTTTCAAAACAGGCCCTGGAGAATACGGGGAAGGGGATATTTTCATTGGCTTAACTGTGTCAGAACAAAGAAAGGTTGCTAAAAAATACAAGGATCTTAGTTTAAAAGAACTCCAAAAACTAATCACAAGCAAAATACATGAGCACAGGCTTGTTAGTTTGTTGATTTTGAGGATTCAATATGAAAAAGGTGATAGCGGTCTGCAGAATAGGTTGGTTAAGTTTTATCTGAAAAACAAAAAACATATTAACAACTGGGATTTAGTGGATTTAAGTGCTTCGTATATTTTGGGCAATTACTTATTAAACAAAAACACAAATGCGTCAAAAAAAGTACTGTACAAACTTGCCAAGTCAAATTCACTTTGGAATAAAAGAATTGCCATTATTTCTACCCATGCGTTTATTAGGGCGGGGAAATTTTCCGACACCAAAAAACTTGCCAAAATACTTTTAAACGACAGCCATGATTTAATTCACAAAGCCGTAGGATGGATGTTAAGAGAGATGGGCAAAAAAGATGAGTCCGAACTACTTAAGTTTTTGGATGAGCACACCACAAAAATGCCAAGAACCATGCTTAGATATTCGTTAGAAAGACTTCCAGAAAAAAAGAGAAAATATTACATGAAGTTATAAAAAAAACAACCCTCGGTGGTTTACACAAAGGGTTGTAATTAGCTACATTCTTAGCTTTTCCAGTTGCTCTTTTGTAGCTACTTTAGCTCTTATTCCATTTTCTCTTAAGTCCTCAAGCATTGCTTTCATTTCTTTCTTTGTGAGCTCAGGGACACGCCCGTATTTAATAATTGCCTCATCTCCAACAGTACTACTACAAGCAACCACACCGGTGTGCTTAATTACTAGTATCGTAGCAGTCAAAAGACCGTTTTTGGGGGACACGATAATCTCCATATATACACTCTCTCCTTTTTAAGATTATTTATAATCAAAATAACCCAAGTTTGTTGCATATTACCCCACAACACTTAAACTATCAAATTGTAATAATGGAGATTTATACCTACCTCAAACTCTTCATAACCTCATCTACATAAGCTTTTTTAGTGTTTTTTTGCCCCTCAATATATGCAAAAACTCCAGCACCAGCCAAAGTCAACCCTGTAACAAGCCCTACAATCTGATTATATCCGGTAGGGGGTACTGTGGCTGTAGATTGGG
>Ga0255414_1002_pt1 | contig 18555 bp, 20 predicted proteins | sample ANMaggSSYBR01E13_FD_182642 | JGI IMG/M metagenome (GOLD analysis project Ga0255414, IMG submission 182642) | Sediment cell enrichment communities from methane seep in Santa Monica Basin, California, United Staets - ANME aggregate JGI... | ecosystem: Environmental > Aquatic > Marine > Cold seeps >...
AGTTCTAACAAGGCTAATCCGGATCAATACAATTCTGTAACGCTTATGACAGTTCACGCTTCAAAAGGTTTGGAATTTCCGGTGGTTTTTGTGGTGGGGATGGAGGAAGGATTATTTCCGCACGCAAATTCGATCATGGAAAAAGAAGAAATTGAGGAGGAGAGGCGTTTGTGCTATGTGGCCATCACCAGAGCAAAAAAGAGTGTGTACTTAACAAAAGCGTATAACAGAATGTACTTTGGGACACGGCAATCCAACTTGCCTAGTAGATTTTTGTCCGAAATCCCGGAAGAATTATTGGAAAACGTTGGTTATAATCGCGGACCTTACGTTAACAGAAAAGATATTGACGATTTTCTGGACGAACTTGAGGTAAATAGAACTAATTTTAGTTGGGAGTAATTGGAAATAATTGGGGAATTGGAAAAAGATGCTTTACAGAATTTTTATCGGACTACAAATTTTATATATGACGGCTTTTTTCTCTAAAAATATGTTTGTGGTGGAGGGAGAGGTTTTGGGTAGTTATGACGCCAGAAATTTAGAGATTGAAAAGGAAATTTCTTATCCCCGTGTTAATTACGTTCCAGAATTAGTGACTACCACGGCCTTCGACCAAAAAGAGACTGAAGAATATGAAACTGTCCCGTTTGAAACTGAACTTATCGACGATGAAGACTTAGAATACGGTTTGGAAGAAGTACAAACACCGGGCGTTGATGGCTTAACTACAAACACTTACCTGATTACCTTTTGGTTAGATGACATTATAGATAAAGTTTTAACCGATACAAAAACGGAAGCGCCAGTTACCGAGGTTGTTTCGTTTGGAAAAAAGATAGTGTGGCATAAATTAGACACTCCAGAGTATGGAAAAATTAAATACTGGAGGAAGATGCGCGTGTGGGCTACAAAATATGATTCGACTTGTTTGGGTTGTAATAATACTACTGCGCTTGGGGCGCCTGTTCAGCAAGGAGTTTGTGCGGTAGACCCAACAGTTATTGACATGTACACCCATTTTTATGTTCCGGGGTATGGAAAATGTCAGGCTTTGGACGTGGGCGGGGCCATAAAAGGGAACAAAATTGATTTAGCCTACGAGGACCACAGAACAGCGGCTTGGGGAGCTGCCTACACAGACATTTATTTAATGGACAACGAACCTCACTAATTTAACCCATAAAGATGTATACTAAGGACGCATTAAGATAACGAGTAGGTAATAAGCAAAATATGAATAAACATAAGCACAAGTTAAAAAAAGAATTAGGTCAGAATTTTTTGGTCGAACCTAATATTGCCAAGAAGATGGTTGAGGTTTTGGGTATTCAAAAAGGTGATTTAGTAGTAGAAATTGGTGCTGGAATGGGTGCTCTCACGGATGTTTTAGTCAAAAAGTTAATAGGGGTTAAGGCTGAAGCTAAGATTTTGGAAATTGATAGGAGATTTGTTAAGGATTTGGAAGCTAAATATAAAAAGAAATCTAAAATAAAAGTTATTCAAGGAGATGTTCTACGATGGTTGCCAGCATACAAAACCAGGAAAAACTTCAAGGTCATTGGATCTTTACCTTACTATATTACTTCGCCAATTTTACATTCGATTGTGAGGCACAAAAATAATATTTCAGTGGCGGTGATTCTGATTCAGAAAGAAGTGGCAGAGAAAATAGCAAAAAAATGTCCCGATGCTTCGTATTTATCCACCTATCTACAGACTTTTTATAAGGTTGAAATTGTGAAAAAAGTGCCTAAAGACTTATTTATACCTACGCCAAAAGTGGATGGAGCTGTGGTTAAGATGACTAAGCTTGATAAGTCGCCTGTGAGTAAGAAAGAGGCTTTGGATTACGAAGAGTTTTTGCATAACGGTTTTTCCAAGCCAAGGAAGATGTTAAATAAGGTGTTTTCTAAAAAGACTTTAAAAGATAAAGGAATCGATGAAAAGTTGCGACCTCAGCATATCAAAGTGGAAGAATGGGTGGATTTGTTTAAGAGTAGGTAGGAAGTACGCGCTCAGTATTATTAGTAGTTTACAACTACGCTTTTCTCATCAATATCCCCGCACATTGCTAGGTACCATGAGTTAGGTAAAAAGTATTTTTTTCCAACACGAGAAAGATCAGACATTTTTACAGCTTGAACAGCATTTAAATAGTCTGGGAAATAATCCGGGTATTTTACAAGGACATTTTTTGCATGTTTACCAACCCACGCACCAGATGTTTGCATACGTCTTCTAGATGACTTTGAAATACTAGTCTTGCCAAACATAAGTTCCTCGTCAGTTATTCCTCCAGCTTCAATTTTTTTAAACTCTTTTATGATTATGTCCACTACTTCTTGTAGCTTATCCTTTGACGTTGATGTTTTTACAGCCCACGTACCGCCGTCGGCGAGATATAGGGAAGAGGTAAAAGCGTTATAAACTAAACCTTTTTCATACCTGAGTTTTTTTTGCAAGGAAGATGCGCGGCCTCCGCCTATAATATATGATAGAACACTTAGTGGAGCAACATCTTTGTCTTTTATACCCGCAGTCCTGAAACCTAATACAAGATGAACTTGATTTTGATTTGGATATTTATGCACCAATACATTCTCATTTCTTATTAACGGTAAGGTTTCATTACAATTAAACTTTTCTGAACTACGCAGTGGCAACCCTCTTTCTAGTTCTCTTACAACATCTTGCATTTCAATGTCACCAGATATTATTATGGCTGCCCTACCTGAAACTAGCATATCTTTATAGAAATTAATCAAGTCCTTATTGGTTATTGATTCCACCGTTTTAACAGAGCCTAATACTGTTCTACCCAACGGGGTTCCTTGAAAAGACAGTTTATAATACAATCTCCATACGTGTCTTGATGGGTTAGAAAGGCTATCACCAATCTCTTTTAGTATTGAGCCCCTTTCAGTTTCTATTGTTTTATCATCAAATAAAGATTCTGTAAGCATCTCGCGTAGTATTGAGACACCTTCTTTAAAATCATCTTTCCCAACAACCTCCACGCGTATGAACATGTCATCGGTTGAAGTCCACGCACCAAAAATACCCCCAAGCTGTTCAATGTGAACAGCTAATCTATCTTTGCTTGGAAATCTTTTTGACCCAGAAACTATCATGTGCTCAACGAAGTGTGAAAGACCCTCTTTACCTTTAGGGTCAAAACGCGCTCCGCTAGCAAAACGTATTTCTATATGAATAGGCATCCCTTTTCTTTGTAACAATAAGACTGGAACACCGTTGGTTAAGGTTGATTTTTCAGCATTTACATTAAAGTCTTTAAAGGTATACATAATATGGTTTTTTTCTTGGAGAAGAACTACTTCTCCAAAATCAAAATAGTTTCGATAACAACCTTTTCCAAAGGCAAGTCGTTTGCACCTTTAGCTACCTTAGAAATATTATCGGCAATTTCTTGTCCGTTGGTTACTTGTCCAAATTTGGTGTGGAGTTTGGCTAGCCACGAAGTACCGTTTTCTTTGGTTACTATAAAAAATTGGCTTCCATTGGTGTTAGGACCTGAGTTTGCCATAGCCAGACTTCCCTTGCGCATGTCCTGGCTTTTAACTATCTCATCTTCAAAGCTGTAGCCGGGACCTCCACTGCCGTTTCCTAGAGGGTCTCCTCCTTGGATCATGAAATCCTCAATTACTCTATGAAAGATTAAGTTGTCATAGAAAGCGGTGCTAGCCAAGTAAACAAAATTGTTAACCGTAATGGGAGTTTCTTTTTCGAAAAGATCAATATTTATGTTTCCCATGTTGGTTTGAATGGTGGCGTGGTAATCAACACCATCTTTTAATGTCATTTCTGGTGCCTTCAAATCTTTTTCAAGTTGGGATCTTTGTTCTTCAAAACCGGCATCCTGCTCACTGGCTGGATCAGCGGTTTCTGTGGGGGTATCCACAGTTAAATCTCCCTCAAAGGTAGAATCTAAACTTTCATTTTTGCCTGCATCTTCTGTAGTTGGGGACACGCCTGATTCTAACATTTCTGAACTCGCGTTGTTTGTGTCGCCCGCTTTGTCGGAAGCTAGTTTTAGCAACAAAACAATTCCTACCAAAAGGACGATTAGTACAATTACGCTAATGATTATTTCTTTTGTATTCATTACTAAACCAAATTAACATATTTTTGCAAAAGGTTCAAAGTTTGAGTTATCCTTGTGGCTTTAAGGTAAAAACTTTATACTACAACCATGCACAAGCACATTGTTCAGTCTGAAGAGTGGGCGCAAGTTAAAACAAAATATGGAAGCCAAGCTATAAAAGTTGGCGAAATTTATTACACAAAACACAAAATCCCAAAAACTAAATTTTATTACGCTTATTGTCCTAGAGTCGATCCATCAAAAATAGATTTTGACGAATTGAAGGCTTCTCTAAAAAGAAATAAATGTGTAGGGCTTACTTTCGATGTTCCAAACGTGGTTAAGGGGTCTGAAGAGGAAGTGCGTTCGCTAAAAATTTTTAAAAAGTATTGTAAAAAATCTATCAGGTCCGAATTTGCCATCGCCAACTATTTATTAGATCTCAGGCCACCAGAAGAAGAACTATTCCAAAAAATGCACAAAAAGCATAGGTACAACACAAGATACGCCATGAAAAAGGGTGTAGAAGTAGAATTAGCAGAAACAAAAGAGGATTTTGATGGTTTTTACGACGTTTTAAAAGAAACGGCTGTGAGGCAGAACTATTTTGTTCGACCAAAAGAATATTACGAATTAATTTGGGAAACTATGCACCCAAAAGATATGTGTCACATTTTAACTGCAAAATTTGAGGGCGAAACTCTTGGTTCATGGATGCTTTTTATTTACGAAAACGTTTTGTATTACCCTTATGGCGGATCATCGGAAGAGCATAGAAACCTTTTTGCTAGTAACGCGCTGGGGTGGGAAAGTATTAGGTTTGGAAAAAGCAAAGGATGCGAACTTTTTGACATGTGGGGTGCGGCCAAAAATCCGGAGGACAAATCAGACGCCTATTATGGTTTTACAAATTTCAAATCTAAGTTTAATGGGAAGCACGTGGTTTATATAGATTCATATGATTTAATTATCAATTGGCCTGTGCACCATATTTTTACTCGACTAAATAATTTTAGGTGGAAATTATTAGAGTTAGGGCTAATAAAATAAAACTATAAGTGAGCATAGCCAGTTTAAGACAATCCAAACCTTGGGAAAGTTATTTGAGATTTTTGAATTGGGATGTGGTGACTACGAAATCCGGGATTAAGATAGCTGTGATGAAAACAATTCTGGGGACTGTTTCTAAAGTTCAGAGGCCAAAAGTGTTTAATAGCGAAGAATTAGATGAGATAGAGGCGGTTTGTAAAGACAGAAAGTGCATGTTTATTAAAATCGAATCAGGATTTGGACAGGATGAAAAGATTTTGACAGAAAGAGGCTATCAAGAAAGTAAATTTCCTTTGAGTCCGCCATCGACCATGTACATAGATTTAGGTGAAAGTGAGCAGGAACTGTGGAAGAAAGTGTCAAAGAGTGGTAAGTATTCTGTAAAGAGAGCGGGGAGGGAAGGTAGCAAGGTTGAGTTTATTGAGGGTCCAAGTAAAAAAGATGTGGAGGAGTTTTATAAAATGGCTAAGGAAACAAGTAAAAGAGGGAAGTTTTATATTCAGCCCGTGAAGGATTTGCTTAAGAAGAGGGAGATTTTTGGAAAAAATTGTTTTTTGGGGAGGGTTTTTGATAAAAATGGAGAGTTGGTTGGGGCAAAATTGTTTTTTGGGAATAAGAATACGGTAACTTTCATGTATGGGGGGACTTCTAAGTTGGGTAGGAAAGGAAAGGGCGGTTACGAATTGATGTGGCAATCCATCTTATATTTTAAAGGTTTGGGTTTCCAGTTTTTAGATTTAGAAGGAGTGGATGATGACAGGTTCCCAATTTTTACAAAAGGGTGGGGAGGCTTTAGTCATTTCAAAGAAAAATTTGGTGGGGTTGTGTTGAGGTTACCTCCTCCTTATATTAAATATACAAGTCCTGTTTTGAAGTTTTTATCGAAGTTTCAAGAGTTGCCTTTGTAGGGGGGGGGGTTTGGCTGGCCGTACTGTACGCTGTTTGAATTTTAATATTTAGCTAGCTTGTGTTTTTCTCCACTATTTTTTAATTCACTTCTGCTTTTCCAGACTTTAGATGCGTCACCTATTAAAATTCCAGTAGTAATCTCAGGTATTTCACCAAAGTGGTGTGGATACTTCTCACTTAAGCCAGCGTCCGTTAAAATAGGATATTTGCTGTATCCTCCCATATCGGGCGAACTAATCGAAAACACAACTCTACTAATTCTATATTCTCTGGCGAGTAGTGCGCACATTGGGCACGGTTCCATTGTTGTATATAATGTGCAGTTTGAAAGATCTGTAGTTTCACGCTTCTTTGTTGCTTTTAACAACGCTAAAACTTCGGCATGTTCTGTAAAGTTTTTATTAGTCAGTGCGTAGTTTTCACTTTCAGACACTATTTCTCCATCACAAGTAATTACACACCCCACAGGCATATCCAGTCTTTTAAAAGAGTTTTCAGACAATTCTATTGCACGTTTCATGAACTTTTCGTCACTCATGCCCTTATTTTATCAGTTTTTCTAAAAGGTTTGGAAGTAAATATCGTGGTTGGCAGTTTGGGCGGTTATTGGAACTTTTATTACTGAATGAATAGAAAGTTATTAGTCTGTTTTGGTTAGAAACAAACAGCACTTTAAAAAATAATAACCCATATTGTATAATACTTACAAAGGAGTTAAGTATCTAAGGAGGTAGAGGTGAAATCAGGAAAGAAGGTAGGTGTTTTTGTAGCTATGGGGTTTATAAGCGCTCTGCTGGGGCTACTCTTACTCTACGTATTTGTTGAGTGGTTTGGGTTAAATAAGAATATTGCGAACTTAACACAATTGCTAATCACTCTACAAGTTAATTTTGCGCTTAATATGAGGTACACGTGGAAAAGCAAACCAAAGACACTAAAGGAGTTTGCAGGCAAGTGGTTAGGATTCCATTTGGTGCGAGCGACGGGTTCGTTGGTAAATTTAGGCGGTTACGCAATTCTTATTATTTGGCTACCTTATGGTATTGCATATGGAATAATGATGGGTGTAGTTGCTGTGCTAAATTATCTTGGAATGGATAAATTTGTATTCAAGGAGGGGTAGTATCCCAGCTTACTACCTCTTTTTTTCAAAAAAATCACACATAAAAATATTAGTAATGCTGTTGTTACAGCAGTAAGCAGTTGTGGTTGACCGTTTGGTTTCAGATTGGAACTTTTTATAGTTGAAGATCGGTTTGATAAATAAAAATTGACTCTATAGCCCACATTAAAACTCTTTTTTTGAAAGGGACCAATCTTGATAATTCATTCATTGTCTCTTTCCATCGCTTGTTATTTGAATGTGGTAGTAGATCTGAAATATAAAATAAGTTACCTATTCTAAGTTTGCCATTTTCATCTCCATAGTTTGTGTTTAACCATCCCGCCATTATACAAAGCGGAGCCATTTCCATTTCTACACAATGTAAATTGTAGTCCTCATCATTTAAAATATGCTGCAATCTTTGTCTTTGGTAATATTTATGACCCACTGTCCAAACGTCTCCTCGTTCAATTTTGTAATTTCCAAGCTGATTACCAATCATCGCAGCATTTATAGAGTCATTTACACCTTTATCACTCTTTGCTTGCTCATCTGAAGTTGCCAATTCCCAGTCAATATGATTATCTCTAATGGCCCTATCTCCAATAATATGGTCGCCGATTTCTAATTTTGGATTTATTCCACCGCAAGCTCCTATATTTATAATGTGCCTGGCTCCCCACATATAATGTGCTTCAGCATGTTTCATTGTACTTCTAGCACTCTCCCCAGGGTTATCTAAGACTAAATCATAACCTTTGTACGAATACTTTTTTCTATAGCGCTTAGAATACTTCCAGTTTTTATCCAGTACTAAACTTGTCATTTCTTTAACTAAGTCATCGGCGATTTTGAAATAACTTGGATGGTGAAACATTATAACTGAAGTGGGATATTTTAATATTACCTCACGTCTCTCATGTGGTTTAATTATTAAACCTTCTTTACTTGAATACATTGCTTGCATTATAACAAATACAAAATAGAGTAGGAGTTGATGAAAATGCTTTTGTAGCATTAAAAATCGTGGCTGGCCGTCTGGTCACAGTTCGGAACTTTTGATTGTAATGATAGTATGAGTACGTGAAAAAAAGTAAGATTATTTCAATAGATCGCGTTGTGTTGACCTCATTTATAGTTGACTTATCCGATGTTTTAATAAGTTTGCTTGGTGTCGTTTTGACTGGCAGCGTTACTATGATTTCTCAAACCTTGGAGGGTTTTTCAGACATTCTTTCTTCAGGGCTTCTATTATTTGGAAATAAACGTTCAAAATTGCCCTCAGATGAAATACACCCCTACGGATATGGAAGAGAAACTTTTTTTTGGGCGCTGATGTCCGGATTAATTACCTTTTCGGTTACTGCAACAATCTCAATTTATCTTGGCTATCAAAGGTTTTTACATCCAGAAGCCATAAAAAATTTGTCATTTGCTATGTTTGCCTTAATTTTTTCAATTTTTTCAAACGGTTATTCATGTTTTATTAGTTACAAAAAACTAGCTGATAAGCATAAAGCTAGTACGATGTTGCAGACTTTTCTTAACTCGCCGTTGATTGAGGTTAAAACTTCTTTCATTTTAGATTTGATGGGTACTGTTGCCGCAATTTTTGGCTTGTTAGCAATGGTGATTTATAAATATACAAGTGATCTTAGGTTTGATGGCGTTGGCGCAATGCTTACCGGTTTAGCTTTGGCCTTTTTTGCATATTTTATACTAGTTGGAGCAAAAGACCTTTTGATTGGTAGGTCGGCGTCAAAGGCGGTCATTCAAAAAATTATGGATGCAGTAATGTCTTTTGAGCAAGTAACAACAATTATGGATATTCGTACGCTAGTTATTGGCACCAGAAAGATTTTAATAAACCTTGAGATTAATGTAATAGATGATTTAAATACCCCAGAACTCGAAAAATTAATCGACCGTATTGAAGAAGAGATTAATAAGAGTGTGGAAATAACATCTTTTATTCAAATTGAGTTAGAAACTGAAAAGTAAGGTTTCTATTACTTTCTTGGCTGGCGAGTTGGGAACTAATTGGTACTTATTTTAATTAGTAAAAAGAACCTACTTAATATTTAGCAAGGATATTATCCAAGCACCTACCACTTCAGAAAAGATACTTACTGCGATTGCCACAATTATTAGCCAAAACACTTTTGTTTTCCAGTTTTCTTTTAAACTATTTATAGTTTTTACTAAAGATTGAAGCCACTCTTCTATTTGCTGTTTATCTTTAGCGTTTTTGCGTATATTCACTTCTTGTAAAGCCTGCGTATACGCAGCCGAACCTATGTGGCAATTTGTACCATCTATCCAGGGTTTTAACTCTTCGTCGGTGTATTTTTGATAATTAGACATGTAGTGATTTTATCATGAGAGTTTTGTGAGATTAATTTTCATTTATCGTTCCTTTGTATTGGCTGTTTGGGAATTAGTTGGAAGAGAGTATGTACATCAATTTTGGTAAAAAACAATTACCTTTTTATTATTTATGTTATTACAGACCAATGTGTGAATGTTTCGTTATTATTTTTAACTAATTGTAATAGGAAATCTTCAATTATTCCCATAGCTTCTTCGCAGAATTTGTTATCTATAACTAACTCATATTTTTTTGAGTTGGAAATTTCACCAATTTCAATGTTTGGGAATATTTTTAATCGCGTTTTAAGATTGACATTACTTGTTAGTCCGCTTGAGTGTACTAAAACATTTCTTATATCTCGTATAAGTATAAGTTGGTCTTTTATATCTTTCTCCGGTAAAGTAATATTTGCCACCTTTTCCATGTAGTTGAATGCCCTTACAATACCCTTACCTGATATGTCCTGCAGGGCTAACCGTGGTCTGAATTTATTTTTATAGTTCATGCAAGCTGTATTAAGTATATGTTCAAATTCAGCAAATAGATAAATTATAAAAGAATTAAAAAAAGCCTTATGCATTACGCCGAGATCATTGAATTGAATATAGGCCATGAAACAATCGAATTCTTTTTGTCTCCAGTCTTCTAACTCTTTTCCTTTCAAGGTACTTTCTAATTTCTTTTCTGTTTCTTCATCGATTGGTATTTCACCTTTTCCAATTCGTTCCCAGCATTCATCACCGCACACCTTTATAATATCTGACACTTTCTTAAAGAACCATTCATCATAAGATTTATTCATTTGTTCAAAGTATTCAAATATATTGAAGTAATTTGGGGCTATATGTATTTTGTCTCTTAATAAGCCTTTTTTCATGATTGTATTATAACTTTTTAAATTGACAATTTTAAACGAGATCGAAATATATTTATTTAACTTGTTTTTTTCTATACTTTTCTGCAAGTTCTAGGTAAAAACTCCTAGATCTTGTAGATTCATCTTGCCTAAAGTCTTTAAATGCTTTTTTTACCTCATCGTCTTTCAAAATATCTGCATTTTGTACATAAAAATAAACTCTAAAGCTTAGCATTAAAGGGGTCAGTTCCCCAGTCAACCGTTGGTACCCGTCAATAGCAGACCATATTATATAAGAAGTAAAATTAGGTATAAATTTAAGTGTTTTTTCAGGATCTTTATCGGCATGTTTAAAGAAATTCCAGGCTTCATTAAATTTACTTTTTACCTCACCTCTGAACTCATCCTTTACTACAGATAGAACTTCGCTTCTATAGCTATCGAGATCTTGGCTGTTCAACAAATCATATAGAATATTATCTGCGGAAGAGACAAGGTTATGTATTACAACCAAGTCTCCCCGATTGAAAAATGTATTTATCCCGAACTCTAGTTGTCGTTTTGCTGCGTCTAACTTAGAGATATGTATGTAGTTTGACATAGGACTTTTATTATAACTAATTTCTAGCAGCAAGTGAGGGAATAGGATCAGGAGGTAAAAAGTAATATTACAAATTACATGTTAATAATTAATGTAAAATGTATATACAATGAAAAAAGAAAAACTGATATCACTTCTTTTATTAATAACTTTACTTGTTATAGGTGCGTCAGCATATTTATACTTAAAACTAAAAGAGGGAAATTCACAAATTTTATACAAAAAACCTCAAGACAGAAGTGTCTATGTAATTGATTCGGTTAGGAAAGATACAGAAAAGGATAAAGTAAATATTATCGATCCAATATTGGGAAATAGATATCTATGCGACAAAGATAGGGTCGAAGAAATTTCAAGCAGCTTAGAATTGTTAAAAGAAGAAGAAGATCAATTAAATATAGATTTAGATAGTATTTTAGATGAATACGGTGAGACGTTTAAAAGATGTCAAGATAAATGTATTGAAAATGGAGATAAGATTAATGAGATTTGTACCGAAGAGCAGTGTTATAACGAAGCATGTATTAATGGGCAAATTGATTGCTTAGATTCGGGAAAAGAATCAACAAACGATTGTTTTGAGTCTTGTAAAAAAGCGTTCGATAGAGTATCTGAAGTGCAAGATAGGATGACCGAACAAGGATTTCAAAAACTGGAAATACTAGGAAAAAGTGTCTACTCGTTGATAGAAGACTATTGTACTACAGAATGACATAAATATATTTAAAGATTTTTTGCGTTTCGCATGTTTAAACATGTACAAAAAGCATAACGACCACACACCGCTTACGAGTCTTTCACCACAGCGTAGTTGTGGTACTCTTGAGGAAGCGGTGTTGAAAAGCCTAGCCGTCTGGGATTTAGTTGGAAGCTTTATTAATACTTAGTTCCCACTCCTTGTAGATAGTTAGAGCAGTGTCAAAGTGGGTTTTATCTTGAATTAGTTGCATACCGTCATTAAGTTTATCTGTTATTTCATTTGTAGAAAGCTTTGTTTCGTAAGCAAGATCTTGGTTCACATTTTCCTTTGCTAATACATACGTTACCTTTCTAATACCAGACCAATACGCTTTTCCCAAACACATTAAACAGGGTTCCATTGATGTGAATAATTCAAAGTTTTCTAATTGGGCTTCGTATTTAATCATAGCCTCATCAATTAGTTGTGTCTCTGCATGAATATGTATGTGGGGGTATAGGCCACTTATTCCTTCTCCTACAATTTCTTCATTTCTAACTAACACAGCTCCAGCTGGAAATCTTCCCTGTTGAAATGATTTTTTAGATAACTCGACAGCTCTTTTAAGAAAATCGGTCATATGAAAATTATAGCATTAGGTCGTTCCTTGATACTGGCAGTTTGGGATTTAGTTGGAAGTTTTTATGTTAGCTCCAGAACTTTAGAAAGTCTTTGAGTAATCTCATTTTTATCAAAACTTCCATGGTTTTCAAATCTAATTAAGGGCATATTAGATTCATGCAGTAGTTTATTAACATCTGTATCTCTTTTTACTCTGTCTTCCCGTTGGTGTGATTTGTCATCCAATTCTATAGCCAATACGGGTTCTATATAATTTTTGTCACATATAACAAAATCTACTGACTTCTGATGTATGTGTGCAAATGCACCGCCCAAATTTTGTTTATTAAACTTGTGGTCTAAAAAAGAGGAAATACTGACTTGGGGAAACACATAATAATTCTTCCCCACTATTTGTATTAGTAAATCGAAAAATTTATGTTCAGGTCTAGTTATAAGAAACTTTTTCTTTGTGTACTGATAATTAAACGTCACTGGGTTAATTATAGCTTATATAGAATCGTTCCTTGGTGCTGGCCGTCTGGGACTAGAACCGCTCCAAAAGCTACCCAAACCACACTCTTTTAAAAAGACACAACCATTTTTTTAAATAAAAAAAGCCCTGGTTTTTTTGGTACAAACCAGAGCTTTTGTTTTAAGGTCAACCTTTTATTAGTAAGTTAAGACCTAGAGAATGGTCGTAAGCCTAATAATGATTAACCTTTGTTGGTTCCGGAAGCAAAACAGCCACAAAAATTTTTGTTTTATTTTTCTTCTTTTCCATGGTTCCTTTACTAATCATTATTGGGGCCCACCACGGTTTTTCACCACGGGAGGTTTCAAGACGAAGAAGCTGTTGCTTCTTTGAATTAGTTGCTCCTAAGACCCTGTTCATTTTTCTGGGGTCCTTCTTAAGAACCCTTTTAACAGCCCCTAGATACGCTGCCCTATAAACCTCGGTAACTGGTTCCAAAAGAGCTAGGTACAAGAGGTCGTTTATCCTAAATCCCTTATACTTTTTATTGGGATCAAGATCCACCGACTTCAGATTTAAAAGACCAGACATATTATTCTCCTTTATAATATTGTGTATTAGGATGTGTTGCAGAAATTATACTATAAAAAGTTAACCGCCGTAGATTGTGAGAGAGTTCTCACTACCTAGCGGCGGTTTATTAACCTTGTAATTATTAAGGAAACATCTTATTGAGTTGGGAGTTCAAGTAGCAAACCCGTGTCGCTTCCCTGGAGATACGTAGACGGGAATTTACCATCCCAGATGAGCCATTTGCGGTAGTCAATCAAATCTTGGGTAAGGCTTTCTGCAACAAGAAGGTTGGCTTCTGCTTCTGCTTGAGCTCTGGTTATAACCGAATAGGCTTCAGCATCTGCATTTATTTTTACCACCTTTGCTTGTCCTTCAGCTTTTGTGATTGCTGAATCCGCGGTGCCTTTGGCGGTTTCTCTTGCGATTTGCGCATCGATGATGGCTGTATAGTTTTCACCTTCTTTTACCTCTTTTGCCGCTAAAGCCAACTGTTTATTTTTCTCAATAGTTTGCTCAGCAACCACAGCATCATTTCTTTCTATCTCCCAAGGCCCCAGATCAGGTTTTCTAAAACTGAAGTTTATGAGAATTAGACCTTTGGGCTCCATGATTTTACGTAGCTCGATTTCAATATCATCGTTATACTTATCGATATCAGTTGCTATTTCAGTCGCCGTTTTATCACGGACAACATCTCTAACCAATGATAAGGTAGATGACTTGATAAGCTGGACTATGGCATTTTCCAAAGTACCATACCTATCGTAGAGATACTCAGCTTTGGTTGGGTCTACTTGAGCCTGAACCAGGAAAGGTACGTTACCGATGACACCGTTTGAAGTTCTAATCTCCATATTGAACGTGCGGTATTGTTCCGATCCGCGTTCGATTGGTTTGTCCATGGTAATAAAGGTGAACTCGCGTGTTGGAAACAGTACTACCTCATCAAGAAAAGGTGCAATGAAGTGAGGACCTCTGTTAAGAGTTCCTTTTGGTTCGCCCTGTCTTAATACTACCCCCACTTCCCCAGGATTAACCTTTGTGTAGGAAGCCCAGGCCGCGGCCAAACCAAAAATAAGTATTGTTGTAAGAATCCCAAAAAGGACAGCTGGTCCTAAGGGGGCCTTGTCCGTACGCATTCTGTTTTGTGAGCGTAGCCAATTAACAAGAAGCCCAATACCTATTCCCGCTCCAACTGAGCATATAAGCCAGGTTATTCCCGCCCCAATTGAGCTTCCAACAACCTTGACATCCAGTGCTTCAGATACGTAGTCACCGCTTACAGTATTTCCGATAATCTCATCAGTTGCTGGTCCGCAAGCGGAAAGAACAACAGTTAGAAATAATAAAACAACAACGAACATATAAACACGACTTTTCTTCATGAAATTTCCTCCGTATATGTTTGATTTGCATAGGTCTGGCCTACACAATTTGATTGGATAATTTCCTTAATTTGCAAAGTGCTACACTAGCCTCTATGGGTCAAATTTACTCCTCTTTTGTTTTGGATTTATAACTATGGGTTTATACTTATCTCAAGCGGGATTATACAACACACCTGAATTCTCGTCAAACTATAGGGCTATCTTGTAGAGGTTTGTTTATATTTTCTTAACAAAAGGACAAATATCTTTAAAATCGCACCAACTACAATGCATTCCCGGTTTAGCACCAAATTCCCCGCTTTTAATATCCTCTATTAACCCCTCCGCTTCTTTTTTTGTCTTTTCCAACTGCTCCTCAGTCCTAGTCGTAGAAATCCTCTCACCACTTTCCAAATAGTAATAGGTGAGTTTTTTTGCCTCCATTCCCAAGGCTTCCCTAGCCCCAATAGCGTAATAAGCTACCTGATTATCTTTATCCACGTCTTTTTGAGTTTTTGTGGTACCCGTTTTGTAATCGATAATTTCAACCCCGTCATTATCAGGATCTATTCTATCTATTCGACCATAAAATCTAACTCCTCCTAAAGTAATATTAAAAGCTTTCTCAATTTCTAAAGGTTTTGTTTTGTCATCTTTATGCCTCTCATAATATTTTTTCAATAATCCTTTCCCGCTTTCAAATCTCAAATTTCTATGTTCCTCATTCTCATAACCAAGAGGATGCCAGTTTTGTTGGTACATTTTCAAAAGTTCATCTAAAGAAACCTCTTTAAAAAGCAGTTTTGAATGAAAATCCCTCAAAGTGTCATGAATCGAAATACCAAAACTCAAATTATGGCTAGGCGCAGACGGAACTCGTAAAACATAATTATATTTGTATCTAAGCGGACAGATTTTATAAGTGTCTAGTTGGGAGTAACTCAAAAACCTAGGTGTAAAATCTAAATTTGCAAAAACTGGGTCTCTAAATTTTGATTCAACCCCAAACAGCGTTTTTTGGTCCGATTTTCTTGCCAACGAACTATCCGAAACCGCCTCTTTAATATCTACACCAGTTTCTTGAATATAACCACTTGGTTTTCTTTCTCTTTTACCACCGTAATTTTTGGCCGTTACCATGTACAAATATTTTTTAGCTCTAGTCATGCCTACGTAAAATAAACGTCTTTCTTCTTGAATGTGCTCATCTCCTGAAGGTAGAGTTTCTTTGACTAACTCATCTGGGATCTCAATAATGTCCTTCCTATTTCTGGTAGGAAATCTTCCTGCTACCAAATTAACCATAAAAACCACAGGAAATTCCAAACCTTTAGCCGAATGTACCGTCAACAAATTTATGGTGTCTATGTCCTCTATTTCAGCCTGTGCGGGGTTATCCCCGGCCTCTATAAGACTGTCAATGTAGTCGACCAAATCTACTATAGTGGGTAATTCTTTTGTTTCTTGCTGATAATCCACCTCAAATTTTTTAATTTTGTTCAAAAAGAGGTCTAAATTTCTAATACTTAATTGATTTTCAATGCTTTCCTCTTCTAAATATGTGCCTAAATATTTTGATTCGTGTACAAGAGCAAACACAAACTGAACCGGCAAAGTTTTTGTGATTTTGTCTTGATACTTTGTAATAAGCTTGTAAAAACTCTGCAATTGTTCATTTTTATTTTCAGGAATCAATGTCCAAAGATCCACTTTTTTATATTTCGATGAAGATAATAAACTTGTAATCACTTTTTGGGGGATTTCAAATGAATCTATGTTTAGCACGCGGTATAAGTTGGTTGAATCTTTAGGATTTACGATTATTTTCAGCATGGCCAGCACGTTTCTGACTTCATCTTGGTCATATAATCCGCGGTTCCCCACCAATTGATAGGGCAGGCCGTATTTTCTGAGAGCCATGACGTAGGTGTTTAAATGATTGTTGGCTCTGGCTAGTATGGCCACGTCTTTATAGGTGTACGAAGGTTCTTTTGCCAGTACTTCATAGATTTTGGAAATTACTAGCTCTACTTCATCTTCTAGGGTTTCTGTTTGTAGGGCTTGGGGTTTTTCAGCTGATGCGGGTGCGGATTTGGACGTTGCGGTGGTCCCCACTTTGGATACAAGCTTTTTTGAAATACCAAGCTTTGATTCTAATGTATCCGGGTTATTATTTTGAATTAATTTATAGGCGGGGTCTAGAATTTTTTGACTAGATCTATAGTTTTCGGTAAGAGTGACCATTTCCGCCTCAGGATAATCTTTCATAAATTCTAAAATGTTGGAAACCGCCGCTCCTCTGAATTTATAAATTGATTGAGAGTCGTCTCCTACGGTAAGTAAGCTACGTTCGCCGTTTTCCTTTGTGCCTAAATCACTAGGGCAAAGGCTTTTAACTAGCATGTATTGGGCATAGTTTGTATCTTGAAACTCATCCACCAAAATGTGTTTAAATTGTTCCCGGTATTTTTTGAGAAGATTTGGTCTTTGTTCGAATAATTTTATAAGCCAGGTTATTAAATCTCCAAAATCCAATCTTGACTCAGCGATTTTTATTTCTTGATACCTCTTATAAATGTGAGTTAGTTCTTCCCACCTTTCCTTTTCTTCGCTTTCAAAATTGGCACCTTTTACAAACTTTTCTAGATCTTCGGGTGAAATGTAATCGTCTTGTAATCGAGAAATAAATTTCAAAATGGCGGAAATAAACTTGGTGGGATTTCCTAGTGGTAGGAAATACTTAAGGTCAAAGGCAAAAAGATTTCTTTTTACGAGAAGCCACTGATCTGGACCAGATAATATTTTGTATGAGGGATCCAAGCCAATCTCTATACCCTCTTTTTTTAAGATTCTGTCTGCAAAAGAGTGAAATGTGGTAATCCAGGGCTCTTCGTAGCCCAAAGGCATGACATCAGCCACCCTATCAGACATTTCCTGAGCCGCTTTTTCTGTAAAAGTGAGGGCAAGTACCTCTTTTGGCCCAATTTCTCTGTTTTTAATGAGATTTTTGATTCTTTCTGAGATAACTCTAGTTTTTCCGGTTCCTGCTCCTGCCACCACTAAAATAGGACCACTACCGTGTTTTACAGCCTTATCTTGTTGGGGGTTGACTTGCTTTTTGCCAGCTTTTGTCATATAAGGATTATAACTTAATCAAATGCTATTAAAAGGGAGGTAGGAATGTGAATTGGAAGAAACTCGTGGCTTGGGCATATATTGGTATTAGTGTGATTACACTTATGATCTTTGTTATAGTTGCGTTTGATACATCGGACCCGAGTTTGTGGGACATGCTCTTTGAAATTATAAGTCCTTGGAGTCTTATTGGTTTTGGCATTTTATGGTTTTCTTTTTGGTGGGCGATTGCTGACCCAAATTGTGCGATGAATCGTGTAATAAATAGATGGTTGAAAGACTAGTAAATGAGGAGGATAGGAAAATGTTATTTGCACCTAAAGAGAAAGGGAACGGCTTGGTTGAATACACCATACTTCTATTAGCCGCAGTAGTATTAGCGATAGCTGTCCTATCGGTTTTGGGGCCTGCTATTTTTGATCTTATTAGCTTTTTGCAAGGGTGTAGTAAGTACACCTTAGTATAAAAGGAGGATACAGAAATGTCGCTTCACCCAAAAAAGACACTTTTAATACCGTGTCCAAAGAAGAAAGGAAACGGTGCAACTGCGTATTCCTTGCTCTTATTAATCGTAGCAGGAGCAGTGGTGATTGTTTCGACACTTTTATGGCCCACTTTTTGTGCTTTTGTTAGATTTTTGCAAGGGTACGGCACACCTTAGCGTAAAAGGAGAAATGTACTAATAAAAATAAATATCTGCCTTAGCCC
>Ga0255414_1003_pt1 | contig 18188 bp, 12 predicted proteins | sample ANMaggSSYBR01E13_FD_182642 | JGI IMG/M metagenome (GOLD analysis project Ga0255414, IMG submission 182642) | Sediment cell enrichment communities from methane seep in Santa Monica Basin, California, United Staets - ANME aggregate JGI... | ecosystem: Environmental > Aquatic > Marine > Cold seeps >...
GATATTGCCTTTATTCCTGTCATTGAGTGTTTATGCATCTGGGCCATGGGCAATCTCTAATAGTAGCTCAATAGCCTTGCCAAGGATCTTCCGAGGAGTAAAAGCGAGGTTGGTTCTTAGACTGTTTTTATGGCTCTCTACCTTTTTTATTATCAGCGTTCTTCTCCTGACTCAATCAAGAGGTACCTACCTCGCCTTCGGAATCACAGTAATCGTGATGCTGTTAATCGTTTTGCCTGTCCGGTGGCGTTGGGGGCTGCTTCTAGGCCTGGTATTGACAGCCGTTATGCTGGCGGTTTTTCTGTTCCAATCAAATGGGTGGGAAGGGTTTATTTCCTTGCTGGGCTTGACAGGACAGACGGGTTTTTCGCTGGATTCTCTAGCCAGCCGTTTGGAAATTTGGACCCGGGCTATTTACGGGGTGCAGGATTTTCCCTTCACCGGGATGGGGATTAACACCTTCCGGGAGGTAATCCATGTCCTTTATCCTTTGTTCACAATTCCCCCGGACATAGATATTGCTCATGCCCATAATGAATTTTTGCAGGTGGCCCTCGATCTGGGGATTCCGGGATTGATAGCCTTTACATCTATCTATATCATTTCCTTGTGGATGCTTGTTCAGATTTGGAAATATCCTCAATCAGGCGGCACAACCGCAAATACTCCTCATTTCCTTTATGAGCAGGGGTTACGGCGTGTTATGGCTTTGGGGTTAGGGGGAGGGTTATTCGGCCATATGCTCTTTGGGATGACCGATGCCATTACTCTGGGAGCAAAGCCGGGGATATTTTATTGGATGCTTCTGGGATTAATTACAGGACTGTATAAAAAATCAAAAATTGAAAATATAAGATTGAAGATTGAAAATTGAAGCAAATTATAATTTAATTATTTAAAATTGAAAAATGACAGAATACAGTGGACGGAGGGTGACTTCGTCCCGACCGGTGACAGAGGATCGGTCTCCTGTTTCCCGTCACCCGTCAAATAATTCATATACGGATGAAAACGTTGAATGTTGGCAGGTTGGAAAACAATAATAATAGAAAGAGTGAGTAGATATTTGTATGGAAAACCTTAAACTGAAAATATGATCAACTGGCTAAACTTACTTTTTAACAGCATCTGGATTATCGCCATCGCCTTAGCTTTAGCGGTATTCAGTATTGCTTATTGGGAGGCGCAAACAGGGGAGAAAAAACTCGGGGTACTGCTCGGTCAATACAGATACGCGTTTCCTCTAATCCTGGCAGGAGTCGTTTTTTGCCTGGGGATGGCGGCGACTTCAGCAAAGTGGTGGGAATGGATATTTTGGGAAATATTGATAGTTTTACTTGGAATTCAGGCATATAAGATAAAAAAAATACAAATTGAAAGATGACTGGAGACGGGGGGTAGGAGACCGGGGACCAGTATTATTTTAAACTTTTTTGAAAGGCAATCAGTTTCACAGATAATTTGTGTCCATTCGCGCGAATGAGATTTAATTCATTCTTTAGGAGATACTCCCTGCGTTCAATAATGTCGAAACAAGCGATTGTTTCAAGGTGGGATCTGATTGCAAAACTAAGATATCGACGCTGTTCCGCATTTGATTGGCCGGTCGACCCCTCGGCAATGTTCAAAACTATTGAAGTAGCTGCTCGCTGAGTCTGGGATATAAAATTATATCTTTCTCTATCAGGAAGTTGATTTGTTATCGAGTAAATGTTGTCAACATAATCCAACGCCAATTGATATACGTTTAACTTTTGAAATTTATATCCCTTGGTCATGTTACCCCCCTGTCTCCGGTCTCCCGTCTTTTTCCTTAGTCTTCAAGCTTCGGGTAAAAGATCGACTTCCAACTTTACCCCTGATTTTTCCCCCTTACTATTCAGCATAAATAAAGATTGGGTTTGACTTTCGAAGCCCTCAGAAATATTGGATACCACACTAACAGATGCCCTGCGGATTTGATTCCTCAAACCATAATCTCTAGAAAATCTTCCCTGTCAGGTTAACTCGTAAATCTTCCGAGTTAATTCACGGGCTATTTTCCAGACTTTTAGATCCTCAAAGCGTTGAATTGTGGCCATGTTTATGATTCCCCCATATTTGTAGTATACCAAGATAATTACTAACTGTGATCATTCAGGTGTTAATATTTTCAATTTTCAATGTAAAAAGATTTTATATATGCAACTTTCAATTTTCAATTTATAATAGTTAATCTTCAACCTTTAATTTCGAATCATTTTTTCAACTATAATTACTTCATGCTAGAAAATCGAATATTCGATCGAAAAACAATCATAAAGATATTCATCGGGGCAGTGATAGGCGGTTTAGCGGTGTATTTTGCTTTCCGCGGAGTCTCTTTTTCCCAGCTGGGAGAAGTGATTACCAGCGCCGTCCCCTGGATGTTGGCTGCTGGGATAGGGATTGTTCTAATCAACGTTGCCCTGCTGGCTCTGCGCTGGTGGCTGATGCTGCTGAGGGCGTGGCAGGGTTCTGAATATAAAGCGCTATTAGGTGGAGTGTACCTGGGCCAGATGTTTAATATCCTTCTTCCTGCTCGCTTGGGAGAACTAGCCCGGATATTTTTTGTCAGCGAACGGATAGATACCACTAAATCGGGACTGCTGGGCAGCCTGGTTCTGGAAAAAGTTGTCGACATAATCACTTTTGGGCTGGCATTATTGTTGTTAATCACAGCTGTCTCCCTGCCGCCCTGGGTATCAGATCCTGGTAAAACAATAATTGCCCTGTCGTTTATTTCTTTATTGGCGGTAATTGCTCTTGTGTTGTGGGGTCGACGGTTCCTGGTCTGGATCACACCTTTGTTAAAGCGGCTTCCTTCCAGCTGGGGGGAGCGGGTTGCCGGGATTCTTGAAAGGGCACTCACCGGGTTTGAGAGCATGCGGGATTGGAGGCGGCAGCTTCCTATCTGGACCCTGTCGATTTTATCTCTGGTCTTGTCCACCCTGACGAATTATATTATCCTTCGAGCAGTAGATATTCAAGTACCATTCACGGCAGCTTTGTTTGTTCTGATCGTGCTTCAAGTGGGCAGCGCACCGCCCTCGGCACCAGGGAAATTAGGGATTTTTCATTATCTGACCGTTTTAGCTTTATCTGCCTTTGGGGTCGACAAAGGCTTGGCTTTGGCATACAGCCTTTTGTTATATGTTGTAGCCTTGATGCCCAAGGTAGTCATTGGTGTGGGGGTGTTGATATTTTCACGATGGCGGCTGCCCTCGTTTACATTGTCAGAGGAATAAACGTTAGTACGTTGTATAATGACGGGGGACGGGAGACGGAATTTAGACAGAGTGACTTGGAGACGAGGAGATTTGGTGAAGGGGAGACAAAGTCACATCGTCACCTAGTCCCCTGTCATCCATCTTCCGTCCTGAAATTGACGATGAACAGAGAACATGAGACAGAATATCCGTTAAAAATTAAGGTTTTTCTATGCAAATCTTATTCTGGACCTGTTTAGGATTAATTCTTTATACTTATCTGATTTATCCTTTCCTGGTAAATCTCCTGGCAGCGCTATTCCAGCGCAAGATCCCGGTCGTTGGGATTGATTTCCCCCCCGTGTCGATGGTGATTCCTGCCTATAACGAGGAAGAAGTCCTGGAGGAGAAGATAAATAACTGCTTGTCCATTGATTACCCAGAAGAGCGGATTAAATTCCTTTTTGGTTCTGATGGATCCAGTGATGGGACAAACCAGATTCTTCAGTCCCTTGATCACCCCCGGATTCGGCCCTTTCTATTTTCGGACAGGGAAGGAAAGAGCAGTGTGCTGAATAAACTTATCCCTGAAGTTGAGGGATCTATCGTTATCTTGTCTGATGCTAACTCGATGTATCATCCTGAGTCAATAAAAAGGCTGGTTAGTTATTTTGCAGATCCCTCTATTGGCGGTGTATGCGGGAGGCTTGATTTAGTCAATGTCAGCGGTAATCCTGGCGGAAAAGGGGAAGGGCTGTACTGGCAATTTGAGAACAGCATTAAGAAAGCTGAAAGTTCTTTGCACTCGGTGATCAGCTCCAATGGGGCGATATTTGCAATCAGAAAAGATTTATTTGATCCGCTGCCTACCAAATACATCTTCAATGATGATTTTATGATCACTCTCCAGATACTTCGTAAACATAAAAGAGTGGTTTATGATCCACTTGCTGTTGCGACTGAAAGTACTGCTCCGAATATGGAAGGGGAATTTACCCGGAAGATCAGAATTTCTTCCTTGAACTTCAACGCGATCTCCAGCATACTGCCCTTGCTTCATCCCCGGTATGGATTTACTGCTCTGTCCCTTTTCTCTCATAAAATTCTACGCTGGATGGTTCCGGTTTTTGGGCTTGGTATGCTGGTCTCAAACTTCATTTTGTTAAACCAGGGCGGTATTTATCCTTTGCTGCTGGCCGGTCAGGGATTGGTATACATAGGAGCTGGATTGGGATATCTTGGAGATCGCTTTTTTGGACGTTCAGGTCCCTTTATTCCCTTTTACTACCTGGCTATGATTAATCTTGCTCTGGTATTGGGTTTATGGAGAAGCGTGACGAGATCTCAGGAGCGTGCCTGGAAACGTGTGCCTCGTAAATGAAGGATTCATTGTTTAGTGGGAAAAATATTCACCCTCTAATCAGTCCAGTACATTTACTGAATTGAGGCTAAAAGTAAGCTTACAACACGATGTAATAACTATGACACAGAAAAATTCCCAAAAAAGAGATCAATACAAAATCTCAATTATCCATTACTGCCAAGGACCGCAGGCTAATATTGGCGATTATTGATCTTGTCGCTCTTAATGGTGGTTTTTTGCTCTCATTAGCGTTCCGCCCGGATTACGAGTTAAATTGGAAACTGGTAATCGATCATCCAGTTTGGTTCTTTCTGATCACTGGATTGTGGTTTTTCTGGGGTTACCTTTTCCAGATATATGATTTGGAAAAAGCCTGCCGGTTTACGACTGCTTTTTTCCCTGTTTTGAGTGTAGGATTTCTCACCCTGGGGACATTTACCCTGGTACCGTATTTAGCCCCTCTGCTTCCTCCTTCCCGGTCACCTCTATTTATTACTCTTTTCGTTCCTGTAGTAGGCTTATTAGTGGGGAGGGGAGTCTATCTCCTGGTTTTCAGGCAGTCCATTTTTCGACGAAAAGTATTAATCTTGGGGGCGGGTGGAGCTGGCAGAACGATTTGTCAAGTTTTCCAGGAACATGGCCAGACGATTTATGAAGTGGTGGGTTTTATCGATGATGACCCTGAGAAGTTTGGGAAATTGGTAACCTTTAATCACCAGGGGAGAGGAGAACTGCAGGATCAAAAAGCATCATTTCCTGTTCTTGGATCAAGCAGCCAACTGCTAGAAATTGTCGCTGCCAGGGGTGTGACAATGATTGTTCTATCAATAACTCACGATATTAGCGGAGAATTGTATCAAGTCCTGACAGACTGTTTGCAGCAAGAAGTGGAAGTGGTTCCCATGCCGCTGCTGCATGAGCAGTTAACTGGAAAAGTGCCTGTTGAGCATATTGGTAATCATTGGTCAGTAGCTATGCCGCTGGAACAACCTGGTACCCAGTTAATCTGGCATGCGGGTAAACGAATATTTGACATCATTTTGTCTTCCCTTGGGCTGTTGTTGTTAGGGTTGTTATTCCCATTTATCACCCTGGCTATCAGACTGGATTCGGCGGGCCCAATCCTCTACACACAGAAGCGAATGGGACGGCATGGGAAACAAATCCGTGTATTTAAATTCCGCTCAATGGTCGAGGATGCGGAAAAGGACCGGGCGGTCTGGGCGAAAGTAAATGATTCCCGGGTGACACGTGTAGGGCGTGTCCTGCGCCGTACACACGTTGATGAGTTCCCCCAATTCTGGAACATATTCAAAGGAGAGATGAGTGTTGTAGGTCCAAGGCCAGAACGGCCGGAATTTGTTAATGAATTGGCGGAGGAGATCCCATTTTACCGGGTTCGCCTGGCAGTGAAACCAGGTATGGCTGGCTGGGCGTTAATTCACCAGGGGTACGGTGCATCGAAGGATGACTCGCTTATTAAATTGCAATATGATCTATATTATATAAAGCACCAGTCTTTTTGGCTGGATTTTTATATTCTCTGGAGAACTGTTATTGATGCGGTGACTTTGAGGGGGAGATAAAAAAAAGTAATCAAAAACCGGTTCACCAGCATCATCAAAAACGGCCAGTTTGCTGTATAATGAAACTATAATTACTGCAGAGTCTATTTAATTCCAAGTCCATATGATTAATCGATCTCCAAAAACAGGGTTCTTGAGCATCATGGTCCTCCTAATCCTCTTTGTATCTGGGGGCAGGACAGATCGAGCTCTGGCTAAAGACGATGGTCCGGAGCGGACGAAGACCATTAAGGTCATCTACACTGAGCACGAGTGGTGGCTCATCCGCTGGGATGATGAAACCCTGGTTTGTGATCTGTATCTTGACCATGATGAATCCCCTGCCGCCAAGGAAATTTATGCCCAGTGCGGATCCGAGGTGTATGATCTGTGGGCTGAATCAGCGCCTTGCGCTAAGGCGGAAACCAATAAAAAAGGAAATTGCCCTGGAGTTTACTTATTTCCCGCAGCATCTGAAATAAGACAAAAAGAGGTTGTGGTTAAACTCCCAACACCCCGGGTCCGGATTGATATCAAGGAATGTATTTCTGTTTCAGGATCTGGACTTTGTGCCGAAATTCCAACTCTTCTAGTAACTGCTGAAGAACCTCTACCGAACGAATCCATTACCCAGATACAGGGCATCATCAATGAGGTCCACTTTGATTGTTTAGGAGATTCCTGTGAAGTGAATTTGCGGGCAACGGGCAAAAACGGAGTGCCGATTGAGTTTTGGGCAGATTCCAGTTATGGGGACAGCACAGAACACTACCGTGGGCGAATTCGGGTGTCCGATAGCGGTGTAGCAGTTGACTCTGAAATCAGCGGTTGGTATGTAGATATCATCAGCGAGCAAAGTGATTTCAGCAACATAAGCGGATGTGCTCAAATCTGGGAATCCTTTCCTTCCCTGGGTACTCCCCAGGATTGGCTTGCGGATCCTCACGACCCCAATCTGCTGGAAACTGATAAGCCGTATACATATCTGGCTGGTCAGCTCATAATGCAAGGGTATATTGATACCAGCGACTGTGAATATTTTGGCCTGATGGCAAATGGATATGCCTCTCAGTGTGGATTGGAAAAAGCCCGCCCGGTAGTTAATTTGTGGCAGAATAACTTTGATGATTATATAATTCAATCTGCACAGGATAGTGGTATTCCTTCACAACTGCTGAAGAGGATCTTTGCCAAAGAAAGTCAATTCTGGCCGGAAACTTCCAAACACCTTTATATAGAATACGGGTTGGGGCATATTAATGAGCTGGGGACGGATACCGTTTTACTCTGGAATCATGATTTTTATAGCCAGTTCTGCCCGTTGGTACTGAAGGAAGATGTTTGTCAAGCGGGGTATTCCCAATTAGAAGATTGGAACCAAACCCTTCTGCGGGGGGCTCTGTTAGCAGAAATGGAAATTAATCTGCCTTCTGCTGATGAAGATGTAGATCCTGAACAAGCCCAGGCCAGTGTGGCTTTGTTTGCCGAAACGCTTTTAGGTAACTGCACACAAGTAGGGCAGATGATAACGAATGAAACTGACCAGATTCCCGGAGAGGTAGTCGACTACGAGGATCTTTGGCGGTTTACCCTGGTTAATTATCATGCTGGCCCAGGTTGTCTCTCAAAAGCAATCCGGGAAGTGGTAGGGAACGAAAAATCTTTAAGTTGGAAAAATATTTCCGATTCCCTGGAGATAATTTGCCCTGAGTCCTTGGAGTATGTAAAGGATGTCGAAAAATAAATCAACCATTTTTGCCGGATAAATTCAAGTTGGATTCCCTTCTATTCCCAGGTTAATAAACTATAATAAGCAACGATTTGTGATTCAGACTAGGGAGGATCATTGAAGTACGACGTTGTTGTCATCGGAGCATCCTCGGCAGGTTTATTTGCCGCTGAAATTCTAGCAAAATCCGGGAAACGGGTTGCTGTATTTGAACGAGCAGAATCCTTTGCCCCAGATATCAGAACATATATTATTACTCCTGGATTGTTCAGGGTGATGCCAGATGTTGAGTCTGAGTTAATCCTCCATGAGATTAATGCAATTTACCTTCAAACAGGCAGGGAAAGTGCTGTTATTCAGCTTTCTTCTCCGGATTTGATTGTCGAGCGGGTTCAATTAATCACAACTTTATTGAATCGGGCAAAAAGCGCTGGAGTTGAAGTTCATTTTGGAACTGAATTCAAAGGTTTAATTACTAAAAACGGGATCACCAGGGTTAATGTCCTGTCCAATTCAACCGAAACCCTTATCGAAGCAGATTATTTAATTGGCGCTGATGGGGTTGCCAGCACAGTGGGGAAAGCTGCTGGTCTGCCAGATCTTCTAACTGTCCCTTTGCTGCAAGTAGAAATTAATCTGCCGGAAAATTGGGACCCGGGGGTGGTAAAAGTCTGGTTTGATTATGAAGATACTCCTTACTTTTACTGGCTGATTCCAGATTCGGAGACCAGGGCAGTTGTGGGGTTGATTGCCCAATCGGGCGCAAATATCCGGGTCCTGCTGGATCGGTTTCTGACTGAGAATAATTTCTATCCCCTGTCTTATCAATCTGGAAAAGCAGCCCTTTACTCTCCCGGGGATAGAATTGAGAGCCAGGTAGGGGACTTAAAAGTTATGCTGATTGGTGATGCGGCGGGGCAGGTGAAAGTCACAACTGTAGGAGGCACAGTTACAGGATTATCAGGTGGGCAGGCAGCGGCTTGCGCTATCCTCGAGGAAGTACCGTATCGGAAAACAAGAAAGGGAGTAACGAAGGAACTGAATTTGCATTTTTTCATCCGGCAATTGCTGGAAAAAATGGATCAGAAGGATTATGTAAGATTAATTGGATTATTATCACCCACTGTGCTGTCCTTTCTCAGCAAATATGATCGTGATACTATGCGCCAGTATTTTTGGAAATTGCTCTTGATTCAACCCCGATTTATTCCTCTGGGTTTAAAATTATTGTTTCGTCGTAAGTAAACAAACAAGTATGTATGTAAGGTGTTATGAAGCTGCGTATAGATAAATAAGTAAAGATTTCGTTTACTGTGCCGCCCATTGAAAATTATGGTATGATGCCGTGTTGTCGAATTCAATTACACAGTTTTAAAAACTGAAAGAATAAGAATATGAATATGAAGATAAAAGACCGATTTAAAAATATTGACGCAAGAATGTTTAAAATCTCTATTTTTGGAATAGTGTTATTTACGTTCTTAATTGGGGGAACATACTTATTGTATGCGGTCTGGAATAAACCTTTGGATCCTGCTTTAGATCTGTCTGAGGATCTTCCTGAATCCTCCCTGGAAAGTCCAACGTCACAACTTGGGGAAATCGGCACAAGCATGCCTGAAGACACACCTCAGCCCACTGTGAAACCAGTTTGTGGTGGACCTCCTTCAATGACTGTACTGATATCCGGTGTGGCTTCTGAAAATTATCTCTATGGATTAGCAGATGCCATAAGGGTTGCTAGGTTTGATTTTCAGACACAAGAAGTAACTGTCTTGGCATTACCACGCGACTTGTGGGTGGAAATACCTGGTCTTGAAAGCTGGGGTATTACGGTCGGGAAACTGAATCAGGCTTATTTCTACGGAACTGAAGGCATGGGATATTTTAGCGGTTCTGGATATGGTTCAGGATTACTTGCGGAGACGCTGTTAAGCAATTATGGATTGCGGGTGGATCATTATTTATCAGTGAACCTCTCCAGTTTTCAGATAATTATTGATACCTTGGGCGGTATCGATATTTACCTGACCGAGGATGTCTATAAGAGGGTTAAAGGCGAACCTGAGTTGTTTTTAAAAGCTGGATCTTATCATTTGGATGGAAAAAAAGCAGAGATTCTGGCCCGCCAACGGATTGTGATTGGTGATTTTGGCAGAATCAATAACCAGACAGTGATCCTCAAAGGCATAGCAGCTAAGATGTTAACTCCTTCCGGGATAAAAGCGATCCCTGACTTGGTCACCCAACTAAGAGGGAATGTAATGATGGATATTAGCCCGGATCAAATTACCCAACTGGTCTGTCTGGCAGGAAGGATTGATTTTCAGGAAGATGTATCTTATGAAACTCTTCCTGTGTCATTAATGAATGAGACCATGGTTTTTGACCCGTTCAGAAATATCAATACCTTTGCCCTGGTAGGGGATACCGATGGGATCAGGACTTTACTGGAGGACTTCCAGGCAGGCATCTGGCCTTAAGCTGTTCGAGTCTCCTCCTTGAAAAGAGAGCAGATGTGGTTTATTTCTTCTATTTCCTTTTCTTGGAGCTAGGAGAAAAATACCTGGTCGGCGATGCGGCAGCATTTTTGAACCCTGCCTTTCATCCAGCCGGCACTCATTCCCCTGGATTTAAAACTATTATTAAGCAAGATGTTTCATTTACCTTGTAATTATACAATCTGTGAGTGTAATCTCAAATTGCAGCTGATTGTAGGGCGAAAAAGAGCTTAAGAAAAAAACTGATTGCTTTGTAAATTCAACTGTTGCGTTTTAAACTATGAAACATTTTCTGTATAAATTGATGGAATTTATCAATAAAGCGCCAATAATATCTGGGATTAAAGTTGGTTTAATAATTTCTCTCTTTATGTGTGTGATTTTCTTTATTAGCTGGTGGAACACACCCCTGGGAACTGAACTTGAGAAAATTACAGGAACACCTGAAAAAGGCATACTTCAGGCATCCCTTGAGGAAACCCTCATCCCGGATATTAAAATCAGTCCGGAAATAAGGAAAACCGAGGTTCCGACAGAAACTCCCAGTTTAAACTCTTCAGCTACTCCTCCTCCAGAAACCATCTGTGGAGGGCCTGAAACAATGTATGTCTTGGTGACTGGCGTGGATAGCGAGAATTATATCTACGGCCTATCTGATGCCATCAGGGTGGCACGGGTGGACTTTTTAAATGGTAAGATTACGGTCTTACCTCTACCCAGGGATATGTATGTTTCGATCCCTGTGGTTATTCCTGGAATTACTTATGCTTATACCAATGGCAAGTTGAACCAAGCCTATTTTTATGGATCCCCCGGGATGGGTTATTATGATGGGGAAGATCACGCTCCAGGTTTGTTAGCAATAACTATTGGCCAGAACTTCAATTTACGTGTAGATCAATATATCTCTGTTAATACCAGAATCTTTCGGAGAATGGTTGATCAAATTGGAGGAGTGGACGTCTATTTACCGGATGATATTTATGGACATTACTTTCAGGAACCAGTGTTGTATCAAGAAGCAGGATCTCATCATCTGGACGGAAAACAAGCCGAAATGGTAGCTCGCCACCGGACGCTGATCGGTGATTTTGGAAGGGTGAGAAACCAAACAATTTTATTTAAAGCGTTTATCAAAGCGCTGCTCACTCCGGAGGGAATAAAGAATGTTCCGGGCTTGATCGAAATTTACCAGAATAATGTTTTAATGGATTTCACGCCTAACGAGATCAGTAAATTGCTCTGCCTGATCACAAAAATCGATATCAAAAATGATATCGTTTTCGCTGAATTCCCTCAGAATATATTAGAGGAAGGAAGAGTCTATGATAAGGTTCAGGGATCATACATGTATGTCCTCCTCCCTGATCATGAACCTGTGGTGGAGTTAATTGCTGACTTTCAACTTGGCCGCTGGCCATGATCGGCGTTGCAGGACCAGTTTATTCTCCACTTCCTGCTAATGGACCGGGGAACCCCGCTGAGAGCTTTACAGATGATATCAGGAGACTATCATGCGCTATCTAAAACAACGCCCCTTGATGCTGGGATTAATCATCAGTATCGCTGTAGCAGTTCCTGTTATGGGCGGGATGCTAATTTACAATTGGTGGAGTACTCCCTTGGGACCTCCTCTTGGTATCTTAGAAACAGACCAGGTTTCAGGGATCACGCCCACAGAAAACCCGCAAATAACGATTTCTCCCCCTGAAACGGCGGCACCGACAATGACACCATTTCCGACAGGGACACCAGCACCCTCGGCGATGTGCGGTGGACCGGATAATTTAACCATTTTGGTGATGGGTGTTGATTCAGGGAATTATATTTACGGATTATCGGATGCGATCCGGCTTGTGTGGGTGGATTTCGTCTATGGAAAAATCACTATCCTGCCGCTGCCGCGAGATTTGTGGGTGGATATTCCTGTTTCCATTCCAGGTGTGACCAAGGATATCACTCCCGGAAAACTCAACCAGGCGTATTTTTATGGTTCTCCGGGAATGGGATATTATCAGGAAGAGGACCAGTCACCGGGTCTGCTGGCGAATACATTACATTTCAATTTTAATGTCATTGTTGAACGATATTTTTCCGTCAATACCCGAATATTCCGCCAGATGGTCGATCAGGTGGGAGGCATTGATGTCACTTTGCCCAGGAATGTTTACAGGCATCACTTTGATGAACCTGTTTTATACCTGAAAGCTGGGGATTACCACCTTTCTGGCAAGCAGGCGGAAATGGTGGCAAGACACCGGACATTGATTGGGGATTTCGGCCGGATGAACAATCAAACAGTGTTATTAAAAGCTTTTGTGAAAAAATTACTTTCCCCCCAGGGAATTAAAGAAATCCCTGAGTTAATTGAAATTTACCAGGATAATGTGCTGATGGATTTTTCCCCCAGTGATATCAGTAAATTAATTTGTTTAACCAGCAAGATTGACCTGGTAGAGGATGTTGCCTTTGTTAGCTTTCCCAAAGATTTGGTTACCGAGGGAAAAATTTATGACAAAGTTCATGATTATGATGCCTACGCCCTGACTTATGATGTTAACGAGATCCGGCTTCTGCTGGCTAAGCTTCGTTTAGGTTTCTGGCCGTAAATTCTAAACACGGGCAGACACTATCTGAATAGTGTTGATCAGCTTTGTGTCCCTCCTCTCATATCAGGAAAGACGATCTGAAAATTCTCAACCATCTATCTGGTCTATTTTTACAGATAGTTGCTTTTTTGATTTTCCAAGAAACAATGTGATAAGATAGAGCGGTAATTAAGCGGCATGGGTTCTTACCCGGGGCTAAAAAAATGATAAAAAACTTGTTTGTAAAACTAATTAATTTCCTGACTAACCATTTTTCAGATACCCAAATTAAAATTTTCAGCCTGGTACTGGTTGTAGTGACAGTACTTGCAGGCAGCGGATATTGGGTATTGACTACCTGGTATCAACCCTTGGGTCCTTCCCTTTCACTTCCTACTCCAACGACAGATGTTTTATCCTCGGGAACACCTTCCCCCGGGTTAACACCAGTGCCTGGAGAGACCCTGACCCCCACAATTGTGCCAGTGTGCGGAGCTCCCCCAACGCTGACAATTTTGGTCTCGGGAGTTGCCTCACAGAACTACGTTTATGGCTTAGCAGACGCGATCCGTTTGGTTCGATTAGACTTTCAGACTCAGACTGTCACGGTCCTGGCTTTGCCGCGGGATTTATGGGTAGAGATTCCGGGAATTGAGGATCATGGAATTACAGTAGGAAAATTAAACCAGGCGTATTTTTTTGGCACCCAGGGTATGGGTTATTATGAAGGATCTGGTTACGGATCAGGTTTGCTGGCATTAACTCTCCAGGAAAATTATGGGGTATGGGTGGACCACTATCTGGCGGTAAATCTGGAAAGCTTTGTTCAGATTATTGACACAATCGGGGGTATTGATATTTATCTGGCCGGGGATGTGTATAGAAAAGTCAATGGGCAGCCTGAATTATTCTTAAAAGCGGGTTCTCATCATTTAAATGGGAAAAAAGCAGAAATCCTGGCCCGCCAACGGATTGAGATTGGTGATTTTGGCAGAATCAATAACCAAACAGTTATTTTGAAGGGTATAGCAGCCAAGATGTTAACTCCTTCAGGACTTAAAGCAATCCCCGATTTATTCAATCAGCTGAAAAGGAATGTGCTGACGGATCTCAGCCCGGATCAAATCAGCCAGCTGATCTGCCTGGCAGGGAAGATTGATTATCAAGAAGATGTATCCTTTGAAACTCTGCCTGGGGCATTAATGAACCAGACCATGGTCTTTGATCCGGCCAGAAGAACCCATACCTCAGCCTTGGTAGGGGATACCGCTGGGATCAGGAGTTTAATTGAGGACTTCCAGGCAGGCATCTGGCCTTAATTTTCCCAGAACTGCTCTTTGAAAAGCAGGCAGATGTGGTTTCTTTCTCCTTATTCTTTACTTGCAAGCTGTTGAAATACATGGCCTGTGACAGCCGTTTACGGGAGCGTTAGCGCTGATTCTTACGGCTTTTTGCGGAAGCAAAATTTCCTTGTCTCCCAATCTCCTTTATGATATGATACGGCGAGTATGGCAAACAATCTTTACTGAATAATTGGATCCGATATGCTTGAATCATTAAAACAATCACCGATCAAAATTGGCATTATCCTGGTGATATTAATCCTGTTAAATACAGGAGGATGGTATTTATACTTAACCTGGGATGAGCCTTTTAATGAGAGTCTGAATCTCCCAACTCCGACAGAAGTCCCTGCGACTCCTTCACCCTCAGCAGAATCGACAGGAGAGATCTCAGCGTTAGAGGATACTCCCACGGTTACTCCGGAAATTACCTTGACGCCCACAATAGTGCCGGTGTGCGGAGCTCCTCCCTCGATGACGGTGTTAATATCTGGCGTTGCCGCAGAAGGATACCTCTTCGGTTTGGCAGATTCAGTCCGGATTGCTCATTTTGACTTTCAGCGCGAACAGATCACTCTGCTGGCATTACCCAGGGATTTATGGGTAGATATCAACGGTACCTCGAATGCCAGTATTATCAAGGGGAAGCTTAATCAAGCATATTTCTATGGTACTAAGGGGATGGGATATTATGATGGACCGGGTTATGGTTCCGGTTTGTTAGCTCAAACTCTTCAGGATAATTTTGGGTTGCGGGTAGATCGCTATGTTGCAGTTAATCTTTTTGCGTTCCGCGAAATTGTTGATGCCATTGGCGGTATTGACGTCTATCTGCCGGAAGATATCAATACCAAATGGTTTGGGGAACCCAAGTTGTTTCTCAAGGCTGGTCAACACCATCTGACAGGTAAGGATGCAGAGAAGATCGTCCGCTCCCGGATAGTCATTGGTGATTTAGGGCGCATTCGCAATCAGACGATAATATTGAAAGCTGTTGCAGTTCAGATGTTAACAGTTAATGGCGTAAAACAATTACCGGATCTGGTAAACAGGCTTAGTACTTATGTCCTGACTGATTTCAGTCCCTCTGATATAAGTATGATGACCTGCCTGGCAGCCAAGATCGATCCCAAGAAGGACATTGTTTATCAATCGATTCCTGATGATCTGCTCCAGGGAGAATGGGTGCTGGATGAATACCAGGAAGACCTGGTTTATGCATTAACCTATGACAAAGAGGTTATCATTGAAATGCTGGCGGATTTCCAGGCGGGAATAAGGCCAGAACAATAATCTCCTTGCTTTAAAACATACCAAACCGGATGCTTGGTTACGCATCCGGTTTTTTGTTAAATAAGCGATCCGTAATCTTTCAAAGATTACGGATCAAATTATTAGATTACTATTGTCCCAAACCGATTTCTTCGCCCTCACTCTGCGTAAGCTCCTGATACACTTCTGCGGCAGCCTTTGCAACTGACTTCCAGCTAAAATTATCCTCTACATAGGGACGGGCATTTTTTCTGAGAGATTTATTGGTGTCGGGCTGATCTTTTAATATTTTGATTTTTTCTGCCAATTGATCTGCGCTTCTGGGTTCAAATAAAGCGCCAACGATATTTTCCTTCACCGTAGATTTGAGACCTCCAACCCGGGAAGCGATGACGCTGCTGCCGCAAGCCATAGCTTCGATGGCAGTCATCCCAAATGGTTCATAATAGGAAGGAATTACAGTAACATCCGCCGCGCTGTAATACTTCGATAACTGGTCTTGAGGTTTTCCGCCGGTGAAAGTGACTTGCTTTTCGATCCCGTACTCGTCAATTTGGGCCATGTAATCCCGATAAGGTTCTTCAGAAAGTTCTTTCCAGCTGAGGAATGGTTTATCAGTTGGCGGACCACCCACAATTACAGCCTGGATCTGGGGATCATTAGCGAGATAGATCGATTTCAGAAGGGTGTCGATACCTTTCCTTTCTTCCAGTCGTCCAACATACGTGATCAGGAAATCATCGATAGAAAATGCAATATCTGTTCTGGATTCCTCCTGGGGCAGGGGCTGGAATAAGTCGAGGTTTACACCGCAGGGAATTATTGTAATTCTGTCAGGGTCAGTCTGATAATATTCAATCAAATCAACTTTTTCTTGCGGACTTGTAGCGATGATTCGATCAGCGGTATGACATATTTTCCTTTCAATTTCAAACCTGGCTCCAGGGCTTTGGTCTTTAGTCCCCAGGGTTTCTCCCTTTACCGCTCCTAATGAGTGAAAAGTGTGAACCAGAGGTATCCCCCAGGTATTTTTTAGATGTATGCCCACTGCTCCGCTGAAGTAATAATGGCTATGAATCAGCTGATAGTGAAGGCCCTTTTGAATCTGATAGGTGGGTATCCAGGAAGCCAGGTCACCAAGTAGAGATACAATCTGCTCTTTTGGGATAAAGTCGGAGGGACCAACCGGGATTCTGATTACCTGCGTACCCCGGGAATATTTTTCTTCAGGGGGCTGCTTTTCATTTTCCCAGCGGGAATAAACATCTACTGTGATCCCGAGTGCGCCCAGGTAGCGAGACAACTCTTTGACGTACACATTTTGCCCCCCATGATGTGTGCCACCCAAGCTGGCTAGAGGATCTCCGTGTATGGATACAAAAGCGATTTCCAATGACATTACTACCTGCCTTTCCTATACTACTGTTGGACCAGTGTTTTCTCACTATGATTATAAAGCAATTCTTTATCAATGAGTTGTTCTACATGATCGAATTTTTGCGGTTTTAAAGCGGCATCTATGTTAGCAAAACAGATTCCTTCTTTCCGGGTTTCATCCTTGTCGGGCCGGATGAGAGGATTGTAATTCGGATCCGGGGAGATTGGTTTTAATTAAACCAGCTGACCTCCGAAATTGGGATGTTCCGTCAAATAACTGTCCTCCGGGTCAAAGTTCCCTTGAGGATTAAGAGATGCTATTTACATCTGAGTGTCCCTGGGATTTACGGCCTGGCAAAGTCTACTGTGTAAAATTTGCGAATTACTCCATCGTGTTGATAATAGATTACACCTACACCAAGTACAGTAGTGTACGGGGATAGTATTGTCCGTTTGTGAATATTATCCGTTTCATTTGGATCATAAGGGGTGTGGGTCATCCACCAATTGAATGCAATCTGTGGTGTGAGGTAACTACCTCCTCCATAAAATATCTCAGAACAACAGCAGTTATTGTAGCACCAGTTAGGTCCGTGACCGAGAGCAACAGATATTCGTTCCCAGGCCCTGGTGCCGTCTGTTGAGGTATGACTGTAGGTGCCGTGACAGGTCATGTCTCTGCCGTGATCCCGTGCTGCATATACAAGTCTGACGTCAATCTTCAGTTTAGGTAATCCGTGTGCTATTCGTGTCTGGTTTATCAGATTTCTGATCTGGTCTTCTTCACCAGTCAGCACGGATGTATAGGGACAATAACTGGAACTTGGTGTAGGGGTGTTGGAAGGGACAGGTGTATTGGAGGGGAGGGGTGTATTGCTCGGGACTAGTGTCGCGGTGGCTGGCTTAGGAGTATTTGTAGGTGTCCCAGGGGTGAGATTTGGAGTTTCAGTTGGCTTAGGAGTGGCTGAAGGTCCGACAGTTTTGGTGGCAGGCGGTGTAGTTATTTTAAGGGTTGGAGCAGGTGTTGAGGTTTGATCCGGGGCTGAAAAAACCTGAAGATTCTTTGTATTCCCGGAAGTCGTAGCATAATAACCCCACAACCAGCAATTTTTTCCTGTTTCTCCCGGATCTTTGATTATCCAATAGCTGTAACTTGAATCCCTGCCAACCAGGGGGACAGTTTTTCCCGCAGGAAGGGGGCTCAGCTTGGGATAAGAGACTCC
>Ga0255414_1004_pt1 | contig 17844 bp, 11 predicted proteins | sample ANMaggSSYBR01E13_FD_182642 | JGI IMG/M metagenome (GOLD analysis project Ga0255414, IMG submission 182642) | Sediment cell enrichment communities from methane seep in Santa Monica Basin, California, United Staets - ANME aggregate JGI... | ecosystem: Environmental > Aquatic > Marine > Cold seeps >...
TTTCAGAAGGTGTCTCTCCAGTGCAGGGAGCAGATCGAAAAGGTCCAACTGCAGTGTTAAACTCGGTGGCGAAAATGGATCATGTCAAAACTGGAGGAACTTTGCTGAATCAGAAGCTCAACCCCAGTGTTATTGAAACACCCGGGGGAGTAGAAAAGTTAGCGAATTTAATCCGGGCATATTTTAAAATGGGAGGACACCATATCCAATTTAATATCGTGGATGGTGAAACCCTTAAGGCCGCGCGAGCAAATCCGGAAGATTACCGAAACTTAATCGTCCGAGTGGCGGGATACAGCGATTATTTTTGTGATTTGACTGAGGCGCTTCAGGAGGAGATTATTACCCGCACTGAACATCAGGGGTTTTAATTACCGTGAACATTTGCTGCAGGAATTTGGTGCACCAAAAATAAAGATTCAGGCAATAACAGCTGATAAGTAATCACTTTTGGTTGAGAACCTTGAGCAATTATTCAATTTTTAGAACTTACTAAAGATTAAACCTGAAAAAAATCACATCACCGTCTAAAACCAAATAATCCTTGCCTTCAATCTGTAGTTTTCCAGCGTCTTTCGCGGCCGAAGTGCTGCCGTAATCCGCAAACACAGTGAATGGGATTACTTCTGCTTTGATAAATCCTTTCTGGAAATCAGTGTGAATTTGTCCGGCAGCTTCTGGAGCTTTGGCGCCGTTTTGGACAGTCCAGGCTCGCGCTTCCTGCTCGTTATAAGTGAAGAAACTGATTAGATTCAAGGTTCGATATCCAGTTAGGATAACCTGTTCAAGGCCGCCGATTTGAATACCTGATAAAATCATGTAGTCTGACTTTTCATCATCTTCAAGCAAGTTGAGCTCAGATTCAATCAAGGCGCTGATTTGAACCACTTCCGAGCCCTCTTTTTGAGCGATTTCATTGATCTCAGTTAAGGCAGGATGCCTGGAGGAAAGATTTTCTTCAGCGATGTTGGCTGCGTAGATTACTGGTTTTGCGGATAAAAAGTTCAATTCCTGATTGAGTTGAATAAAATCCGGTTGATTCCTTTCTTTAAAAGTTGACAAGGGATCTCCGGATTGCAAGTGCGCAAGAACCGATTCTGCAGTCTTCAGATCAGAGGCAAGGTTTTTATCCCCTTTTACCTGGCGGGATAATTTATCAATCTTTTTGAGAATTTGCTCTAAATCTGCCAGAATAAGTTCAACCTGAACTATCTCAATATCCTCCCTGGGATCGGGATGTTCGCTAATATGAACTACATTTGGATCTTCAAAACAGCGGACAACATGGAGTAGGGCATCAGTATTGCGGATTGTTCCCAGGAATTGGTTTCCAAGGCCTTCTCCCCGGCTTGCACCTTTTACAAGGCCGGCAATGTCCAGAAATTCAATAGTTGTTTTGATTGCCTTTTTAACACCCACTAATTCAGCTAGTTTATCAAGGCGCTGATCAGGTACAGGGACAATGGCCTGATTGGGTTCAATTGTGCAAAATGGGTAGTTGGCAACTTCTGCATTTTGCGCTTGTGTCAGTACATTAAATAGAGTGCTTTTGCCAACATTGGGTAAACCAATGATGCCGATTTGGAGCGGCATGCTATCCTCCCCTGCAGTTTTATTAATCCTGGTTCAATAATACCAGATGCTAATGCAAGAGGTTCGGTTTATTGTCTTCTATGGTAAGATCAGAATTTCTGGTGGAATTGAAAAGGGAAAAACAGCGTATCTTTACTGAAGGGATACTTGTTATAGTAAGTGGGAATTTTTATTATCATCTTTTTATTTAAGAAGGAGATTATTAAATGACAATCGCGATTATTTCTGATACTGACACCAGTTTACCCAAAAGCAGTTTAGATGAATTTGGAATTCGACAGGCTTCGATAACGATCCATTTTGGAGAGGAAATACTGAAAGCGAACCTGGAGATAACTGACGAACAGCTTATCCAGCGAGTAAACAAGGAAGGAAAATTGCCCACAACTGCTGCACCCTCCCCAGGAGATTTTGCAGAAATCTACCAGGAAGCTTTTGATGGGGGAGCAGACGAGATCATTTGCCTCACTGTTAGTGGAGATGTGAGCGCGACCTACCAGGCAGCTTTGGCGGCGAAAGAACTGCACACTGGAAAAGAAATCACTGTCGTTGATACAAAAAGCATTAGTATGGGACAGGGATTTATGGTTCTCAAAGCGGCGGAGATGGCTCGGGACGGAAAAAGCAGGATGGAAATTTTAGCCGCAGTAGAAGATGTCCGGGATAGAACTCATTTATTTGCTGCCTTGGATACACTGAAATACATGGCAATGAGCGGCAGGGTGGGAAATCTGACAGCAGAGATGGCTAATGTATTTAATATTAAACCCATCCTGACTATCAAAGACGGAAAGCTGGACTTGCTGGAAAAAGCCAGGACCAGGAAAAAAGCCTGGAGTAGAGTGATTGAGTTAGCCGTGTCTGGCTTGGGAAGCGGCGAAATCGAAAATATCTTTATCTTTCATGTGGCAGCTGAACAAGAAGCAAAAGAGTTTGAAAAATTGCTCCGGGAAACAATTCCCTGCCCGGAAGTAATTCCCCTGGCGGAATTTACTCCAGGCCTTTCGGTTCATGCCGGAGCAGGCATGGTCGGGATTGCGTTTACCACAAAAGAATAAAAACCTCACAAATCCTTACCTACAGGACGAGAATGAAACATTGCACATTAAAGAATTCTGGTCATAATTAAAACTTATCAAGATTGACAAACTGAAGCCTGTTAAATGAAGGCTTCAGTTTTTTGTGTTTTGGTGTTTATCAGGAGATGAGGAATGGTAAAATACCCACTGAAAACAGTTGGCTCCAATACTTGGATTAAGGTTTTTAGGTTATGACAGAAAACGACATCTTAAAAATAATTTGGTCTAAAGTCAGGGTTATTTACAATATTTTCAGGGCTTCAGCAAAAAGTTTTCAGCAGGAAGGGGGCGCTAGAGGGGCAGCTGGAATGGCGTATTATACTTTATTCTCTTTATTTCCCCTGTTGATTGTTATGGTGACGATTGGATCTTATTTTATTGATGGCAGCCAGACCAGCAGCAGGGTTACGCAATTGGTGATAAGCGTTATCCCGGTAGGACAGGATTTGGTGGAAAGGAATATTGAGCGAATCTTGATCTTGAGGAATTCTATCGGAATCCTGGGACTAATAGGTCTGTTGTGGTCCGGATCTAACGCATTTTCCATGATGGTGCATCATATAACCAGCGCTTGGCCGATAGATGAAAGACGGACGTTTTTTCAAATGCGCTTGTTTGGCCTGGCTATGGTCATTATCATGATCCTGGGCCTGTTTTTCCTTACTATGTCCTCGACGGTATTAAATGTTCTCACGAAATACCAGGAAGCAGCACCGGGTTTGGAGTTGCTGTTCAATAACTGGATCGGAGAAATTGGCACAAAAGTGTTTTATTGGGTATTGCCTTTCATGTTCTTTTATAGCCTTTACCGGATTATCCCGATGGGCAGGGTGCCCATTAAAGCAGCTGGTTTCAGCTCGTTGGTTATAACAATAATCTGGCGTTTGGCATCAAATGCTTTCCAGTGGTACCTGGGGAGTGGATTTGCCCGATATGAAGTCATATTTGGATCTTTAAGCTCAATAGCAATTCTCTTGCTTTGGATATATATCAGCAGCGCAATATTATTTTTCGGGGCTCACTTATGTGCAGCAAGCGCTGGCAAGTTGGATGTTTTTCCTGCCCGAAGTTAATTTTCCGCAGAAAAACCAAAATAGACTCAGAAATAAGCCATTTTGAACCCGAATGGTAATTTTGATTTTTTAGTGGGTTATTATTCTGAATAGGACCAGTCCAGGAATACTTTTAAAATCTTAAGATTTTCTTCAAAATCCGAATCCTGGTGATTGGTGAGTTCGATGTCGATAGCCGGGATTCCCTGATCGGAAGACCAATCAACAAACTGGCCGGTATAAACACAGCCGGCATCAATTGGCGGATATGGATAATCACTAACGGCTGCCACCGCTTCAGCCAGGGAAAGTGACCCGGCATCTGGAGGTTGACCACCGGGAAAAATTCCCAGTGCGGCGCTGTGGTAACTGATTAGTGCTTGAAAATCATGTGCTTGAATAAATGCCATCAGAGCTCTGGTTTCCGGTTCTGAGGCGGCAGCTTTACCCCCGGTAATAGGTATATAATCCCAGCACCCTGCCCGTGGCCATTCTGCCTGCCAGTTGGAGGGAAAATTCCGATTGATATCCACGTTGTTTTCATTTGCTCTTCCGCCGAAACCGCTGGAGCGGGCGAGACCGTCAGGATTAAGAGCGCGCAGGATATAAAGGGTTTGATCAGGCGGTATAACTTCTGGGAAATTGTTTAAAAAATCAATAAGTTTATCTGCAAGCTCAATAGTATTCCATTCGTAACCGCCATGGATGCCGGCGACGATCAACTTTTCAACGGGTCCATTTCCGAATTGGTAGATTTCTAAAGGGCGCCCGGCCACGCTGCTGCCAATTACCTGCAGTTGTTGAATTTCAGGCGTTGAACTGGGGGGGATCGGAGTGAGAGTTAGAGGAGGGACTGTAATTGTTGGAGTTGGAGGTGACATTGTGGCAGATGGCTGGGGAGTTTTTGAGGGCGTATTTGACGGCGTTAGTGGAATTTCTCTTGACAGAAAAACGGTTTTTGAGAGAGTGAAGAGAGCCAATCCCCCGGCTATTATTAGTGATGTGATCCAGAGGAGTAATACAATTCTGGACAGGAATTTGCGTGTAGACATAACTAATTGATTTGCGGGTCCTCAAAATGGGAGAATTGTTAGCGGTCTGGATTATATAATACCGTGACAGAATCAACCAGTAAAGTATTGCAGCCAGTATCAATCCAGGTTCCTAAAAAGATATCATCCATATCGTAGGATTTAACACTATATATTTCACGCCCCACGATGTTGACTGTATCCCAGTCATTGATTGTAAGCAGCTGCTGATAAATAGTTTTATTGGCTGGAATAGCATGGATTAAATTAATTGAACCGATAAGCGGTTCTGTGTTGGTAGATTTCCAGATGAATTTGTGGTTGACTACGCTGGTATCAACAATGTCTGGGTTGGAGTAGTCCGCAGTGGTGACCAGGATGTCATGAGTTAAAATTTTAAATTCTTTGATACGTATGGGTGAGACATGACGCACAGTTCCGATATACTTGGACTTACCCTGGCCTTCGAATTGGATTTCCCAATAAAAATCATCGGATGCAATTTTTTCGTATGAATTACTGACAATTATCTTGTCAAAATTAGCACCAAGTAATCCGAAGAAACTGGAATTTGCCTGAAAATAAAAATATCCTCCCGCAGCCAGGGCTGCGATCAGGAATATAAGTCCGCATGACAGGGGTAGCGAAGTTAACAATCGGAATGGAAGGAGCAGCAAAGAGCCAAGACGGGAAGGTTTTTTGGAAGGGGATGCTTCATCAGTTAGGGGTTTAGAGGATAATTCTTCTGATGATACCTGGAGCTGATTCAAATTTTTAAGATAGATTAACGCGCCCTTATGATTTGGATCCAGGGATAAAATCCTCTTAATAATTGTGCGTTTTTCTTTTTCATTGGCAGCTACTTCAAGGGCCCAGGTCCAGGCTGTAAAATTGGAAGGATTCTCCTTAACTTCAGCAAGGATTAATTTACGGGCCTGGGAATGTTTTCCAGCCTTGAGCGCCTTGATAGCAGATTGCAGCCGTTGATCCGTTGTTTTTGCCATTTAAATATTGAGGATGTAAATCCTGCATGTTAGTTAAACAAGACAGTTGTCCAGAACTATTGAATAGTATCACGATTAAGAGATGAGAAAGGTGAAGTGTTGATTTGATATGCGTGATATTTATGTGTTTGAGGTGAAAACTCCTCAAGGTGCTAATCTGAGCTTTTCGCAATACAGCCATTGGTAAAACTGATAGATAGGTTATAGCCTGAATTTAGGGCTGTAGAAAAGAAGGTGAATTTTAGAGGTTTGGTTGAGCTTCCTCCAATGTCCCTTGAGCTGCCAGTCCAGCCAGAGGTAATGACTACTGATGGAGGGGGTGCTGTTTGATCCCAAATTTTTCCTGTTCCTAAAAAGATCTTATTCAGAGAGTCGTTTCCTGAGGGCCAGCTCATGCTGATCTGCGAGATGGTTATTGCGGATGGAGAGTTATTAATTATGTTCCAGGTTGCTCTTTTCAAATTAGCCGAAAAATTATTGACTAAGATTGAGCCGCAAGTGGAAACAGCGGTGTTTGTAGGCTGAGCGGTGGGAGTTGGCGGTTGTTGCGTGGAGGTAGGAGTTGGAGGAGATTGTGTGGCAGTGTGAGTAAGAGGTGGTTGCGTGGCTGTATCAGGAATGAGTGGATTGGTAGCAGTCGGGCCGCTCGGTACCACGGTGTATGTTGGCCCTGAGTTAGTCGGCGAAGGAGAAACATCAAGAGATGGAGTGGTTGTTTGATCAGACAGTGGTGTGCCAGTGGTTGACTGTACAGGCAGTGGTGTACCAGTGACTGGAGGAGGAATATTGGTTGGCGGCTGGGGAGTAATCGAAGGTACATCTGCGAAATAAATTTGTTCCGCTTGCGTTAATCGAAGCGATAAATTTTGTGTATCGGGGTTTTGATCCCAAATTGCATCAATAATCAGCTGAAGCTGCATGGGAGGTATTTGCATATATGCGGGATCCTGGGAGTAATTCGCCTGTTTGGCAGAATGCAGATTGATGGGCAGCGGCGTGGTTTTAGCCAGCAGAGTACCAAAGTTCCCATAGATTGCGTATGCAAATACCAGAGCTATCAGACAAAGACTGAAAGCAATAACAACTCTCCGAAAAGCCGAATTTATTTTAAGGAAAAGAACAACTTTCTTGAACATATTTTGGTAAGTTTGTGAATTTCTATAACATAAATTGTTAAGAAAATGTATAAGTGTAGATATTAATACTATTTCTAATTATTAATGTGTTTAAAGAACAAATCAATTACCTGCGGATCAAAATGTTTTCCGCTATTTTCTGAAAGATAATGCAGCGCTTCTTCTTTGGTCCAGGCATCGCGATAAGGACGCTTTGAAAGGAGAGCGTCATAGACATCCGCGACTGCAAAAATCCTGGCAGATAAAGGGATGGCATCTCTTTTAAGGCCATGAGGGTACCCTGTTCCATCCCATTTTTCATGGTGGTAGAGAGGAATTTCGAGAGATTCCTGCATGAAATTGATGGGTTGAAGCATTTCAGCCGCATAGAGAGGATGTTTTTTCATAATTATCCATTCTTCATCGGACAGGGGACCAGCTTTCTGGAGGATTTCATCCGGAATGCCAACTTTGCCAATGTCATGGAGCAATGCGCCTCTGCGGATTGATTCCAGATCTGTTTCATTCAAGTCAAACAGTTTTGCTAACTTAAGGGTCAAATCAACTACGCGTCTGCTGTGATCGTCTGTGTCGTGGTCACGGAGAGATAAAGCGCGAGACCAGCCTTCCAGGCTGTTATCGTACGCTTCCATAAGCTCAGCCTGTGATACCCTCAGACTTTTTAACATATGGTTGAATGAGGTGGTTAACACGGCAACCTCATTGCTTCCTGGTGATTCAAGGCCAATCACGTAATTGCCTGCAGCTACTTCTTCTGAAGCCTTGGCCAGGCTTTCGAGGGGTTTTGAGATTCCGTTTGCCAAACGGAATCCGATTGTAAGAATCAAGGCAATAAATGCACCAAGGGCGATAAAGATTTGAGTGCGAGTGACCCAGCTGGTGTGGACAAGATAATTCTGGGGCAAAGCAGCGCCAAGAATACCAATATCAAGGTCATTCCTAACTTCCCAGGGACCAAGTAATTCAGTGTAATTTATATCCGCAACTACTTTATTGTTGAGTAAGCTGAAATCGTCCTGTCCTGGTATGATTTGGAAGACCAGGTTTGGGTCGAGTCCTTGTTCTTCTATAAAAGTGGTGGCCAATACCCGTCCTTCGAAATCATATAACGTAGTTTGGGCCAAAGTTGTCTCTCTTATTTCGCTAACAAGAGTGGGCAGCGATGTGCCAATCAAGGCCGCGCCGACAACTTTATCCTGACTGATAATTGGTCCGGCAACATAAAAAACATGGCCCCAGGGAGGATTTTCGACTGCAGCGTATTTATCGCCAAAATTGTCTAGATGCCCTTCGAGGATTGTCCGAATGAATTCAGTATTAGAAAAATCTTCACCACCAGTGGAATTTTGATAATCTTGGATAGAACCCCCTGTTCTATGGCGCAAAGAATAGATGGTGGATCCGTTAGAGTTAATGATTTCAATGTCTTCAACCTGGGAATTGACGGCCAAAGGATAAATAAGCCGGTGTATAGTGTCGATTTCCTCGCTAGAAACTGCCTCTGGCAGACCTGTAGTATTGACCACCAGGCGCAGCGATTCCAGGAGTTGGTCCTCCTCCAGGACTATCCATTCGGATGATAATTTTCCGGATTCTATAAGCTGATTAGCAAAACGTTCTTCTGCAGAATCAAAGACAACCCTGGTTGTGATGAAAGTTACCGAGAGAGTGAAAAATAGGGAGAGAATAAGATAGGGCAAGCTGATTTGGAATCGGATTGGATAAGTCAGCCGGCTTTTCTTTTGCAAAGGTTCAAGGATATCAATGTCAGTAAGATTTCCATCCACTGCCAGAGAAACCCTTTCCGGAGTGAGTGGGTTGGTGAGCACTTTCCATTTCACAAGTTCTGAGTAATATGATTTTGGCAGGCCCTCGTTCGATGAATAGGTAAAAAGCAGTTCTGTTTTTTGGAATCTCTTCAATAAGACAGGGATAGATTTTGGCCATTTTGAGCCGAGCAAAGTAATGTCAATAAGGATTAGGTCAGGGAGGGATACTTTCAATTGGGCGCTGGCGTCTTTTAGCGAGGGAGCCGTGTGAATATTATCTCCCCGCTGCTTAAAAATGCGGGATAATTCAATTAATGCATGCTTATCAGGTTGAATGATCAAAACTGACCGATTCATAAATGCACCGCCAGAGAGCGCCGATTTATTACGTATGGCGTCCAAATAGTAGCAGAAATATTAATTACCGTTTCAAACCAGCTATGATATATCTATTATATAGGAATAACTGCAATTATTAACTTTACAATAAGCTTTCAGGCGGAAATATTTAAAGATGGACAAATTGGTCAAATAGGCATTAGGGGAGAGCTGGAAGGAAAAAACTCTGAATGGCACCATGATTAATTTAGGTACAATAAGATATTGAATTGACATGGAATATTAGAACTTAATAACGTGTAATAAGACTCTATGATAAGAATTACTGATTTGATCCTTCCATTTGATCATGGTGAAAATGATCTTCGGCTGGCAGTGCTTAAAGCGCTGGACATAGAAGCGGGTCAATTAAAATCTATAGTAATAGGAAGAAGCAGCCTGGATGCCAGGAAGAAACATGCTATCCGTAGAGTTTATACGCTTCATATAAAAGTAGCTGATGAAAAGCAAGTATTGGAGAAGCAGAAAAAGAACCAAAAGATTTCTCTGGTGCCTGAAACTAAATACAATAGCCCAATTCTGATTAGAAATACCAAACGGCATCGGCCGCTGATAGTTGGAACTGGACCAGCGGGGTTATTTGCCGGGTTGGTCCTGGCAGAAGCGGGTTACTCTCCCCTTTTAATCGATAGGGGAAAACAGGTTGGAGAAAGAACACTGGATGCCACTAAATTTTGGAAAAATCGCGAATTAAAAAGAGAATCAAACGTCCAGTTTGGAGAGGGAGGAGCTGGTACATTCTCAGACGGCAAGCTGCAGACCCGGGTAAAGGATAAGCTAAACCGGGATAAAAAAGTTCTCCAAGAACTTGTCCTGGCAGGTGCACCAGAAGAGATCATCTATAAAAATAAGCCTCACCTGGGAACGGCAAATTTGACCAGGATAGTAGAAAATCTACGCAACAAAATAGTTGAGCTGGGAGGCGAGTATCAATTTCAAAGCCGGATGGATGATTTGATCCTGGAGGGAAAACAAATTAGAGGTATTAGGCTGCAGAGCGGAGAGGAAATCCACAGTGATCAGGTTATTCTGGCAATTGGGCACAGCGCTCGAGAAACATTTGAAATGCTTTCCCGTCGCGGAGTGCAGCTTGCGGCAAAACCTTTTTCTGTTGGTTTCCGGATTGAACATCCCCAGGCGGTAATAGATCGAAATCAATACGGGAAACATGCCGGTCACCCGTTACTGGGTGCGGCTGATTATCAGCTGGCGCATCACAGCTCTTCTGGCAGAACTGTTTACAGCTTCTGTATGTGTCCAGGCGGATTGGTGATAGGGGCCTCGTCAGAGCCGGGAACCGTGGTGACTAACGGCATGAGCCAATACAACAGGAATGAAGTGAACGCAAACAGCGCAATTGTCGCTGAAGTAACCCCTGCCGATTTTAAGGATAACCCTTTAGGTGGAATTGAATTTCAGCGGCACTGGGAGGAAAAAGCCTTTATTCAGGGTGGGGGAAATTATAATGCTCCCTGCCAGTTAGTAGGAGATTTTCTAAACGGCAAGCGATCATCAGCGCCTGGTTCTGTGCAGCCATCATACCTTCCAGGGATAAAGATGGCTGATTTACGTGAATCCCTGCCGATATTTGTGGTATCTGCAATCCAGGAAGCTCTGCCGCAGTTTGAGAAAAGAATCAGGGGCTTTACACAGTCGGACGCAGTGTTAACTGGTATTGAAACCCGGACATCATCACCGATACGAATAATGAGAGGAAAAGATTACCAAAGTATTTCTATCCAGGGTTTATATCCTGCCGGGGAAGGCTCTGGATATGCCGGGGGAATTTTATCATCGGCCATGGATGGTATTAAAGCTGCGGAAGCAATCATAAAGCAGATTAATGGGGAAGATTAACCAGGTTTATGCAGAAATAAACCTAAATCTTAGCTTGAGAAATTGGGTAAAGATATATTTTTCGGAAGCAGTTAAGGTTGTGGAAGGATAAATAAAATTAATTGTGACCTTGAACGGATCCTAATAAAATCAAAACTGACGCCTTTAAAATTCAGGCGTCAGTTTGTGTAATATATTTTGAAAGGTTAAATTATTTTTCAAGTCAATCTTGATTTGTGATCAATTTTTGTGTGTTCGGCAAGCAAAGAATAACCAATAGAATAGAACTTACTATCGGAGCTGGGAGGAACATTGAGAAACGATTAACTTCAAACACATTGTGGATACCCATCGGATAGCCGCCGATAATTGACATTGTCGCGGCGAATATTCCCACAGGAACTGCCCACGACTTTTGCTTGAGAGCTGCAAAAATAAAGATCGCCCATCCTGCTGCTCCCCACCAATTAACTTGCTGTGAAATTACATAGATCCCATTCCAAAACGAATCTGTATTCTGGACAAATGTTTCGGCTGTCTGGAAAGTAGTTTGGAATCTGGAAATTGGCGCTACGCCATCGATAAAGGTCAGCACATAAGCTAACCCAGCAGCGAACGTAAGTCCAATAACCTTTTTATTTACATCGCCAATAAGTAACATCCCAAACCACATAATCGCTGCCAGGATAAAAACCCAGAGTGTAGGGGTTGGCAATCCGCTATCGGCAGCAGGGATCATGGGGAAGAATCCGGCCAGCAAGAGGATTGTCGCCGATACTGCTCCCCAGAACCAGGCCCAGGATTGTTTTTTCAGGAATCCCCACAGAACTGCAGCGCTCATCGCTCCAGCGGCTGTTCCCAGCCAGCCAAGTACTGCATAGACTACACGGACAGTGTTGCTCTCTTCCCATTGTCCGGCAGCGAAATGGGTGTGGATGACTGCATTGTATGTATCAGCCAGGAAATAAAGGGTTAGGATTCCTGCCAGGACCCCAATGAAGGCTAGAAACGCGCCAAGCTTGTGGTTGTTTTTCATATTCTTCTTCTCCTTGAATACAGGTGTTAATGATTAAAGCCACTTTTTGAAACAGCATGATTTTTTGAAAATTTACTTATTGAGATTACATAGAACGATGCATTTTACTATAGATAAACCCGCTTAAACAAAAACTAGCTTAACTGCTTGATTTTATGTACCTGCTATGTTACGTACGCGAATTTTCGTATCTAGGGAGTGACACTTTATTCATAGTGCTGCAAAGATAGAAAAAAAGGCAATTCGTCGAGACCAGCTTACCTGGTGGAAAATAAGAAAGGAGGAAATCTTCTAAATATGAAAACGGGAGTAAATAAGAATTGCTCCAAGTTTTAACTGGGAGCAATTAATTTCGCTGCAGTAAATTTTCTTTGACGATTTAAAACTCTGTTAGAATCAGGATAATGGAGCAAAAATGACGCTCGATCCGATCCTTAAGACCAACCCTTTTTATTCAGACTTACATTGAAAATTATGCAATCAATGAATGTAGAAAAAAGGACCAATACTATGAGCGCAAGCATCCTGATAAACCCCAAATGTCTTAACCGCCAATATCCAGACCAGATATCGCGGGAGATCATGGAAAAAACCATTGCGTTTTTTGAGAACAAAGGAAAACGCAAGCTAAAGGAAGATGATCATTCAAGGACATGGTATGCGGACTTCCTTGATTTCATCAAAGAGGAAAAAATTTTCTATACGCTATTAACCCCATCGGAATACGGGAAAGGAGAAACTCGTTGGGATACTTGGCGGAATTGTGAGTTCAACGAGATACTGGCGTTTTATGGACTGACCTACTGGTATACCTGGCAGGTGACTATCCTGGGATTGGGTCCAATCTGGAAATCTACCAACACAGAACCGCTTATCGGTTCAATTAATTTAATCCATGCTATTCCAGCCAATAAAACTATTTATCAGCAGCTGCTTACAATCAATGACTGGGATACAGTCAACATCGTGGGGCGTGAAATATATAGTGTTAAATCCTACGATATGGATGATATCTTTTTAGGAACCTGGATTGATACTGGCTGCAATACTTTACTGGTTGATTCTGTCACGGTATTATATAATCCAGACCGCTAACAATTCTCCCATTTTGAGGACCCGCAAATCAATTAGTTATGTCTACACGCAAATTCCTGTCCAGAATTGTATTACTCCTCTGGATCACATCACTAATAATAGCCGGGGGATTGGCTCTCTTCACTCTCTCAAAAACCGTTTTTCTGTCAAGAGAAATTCCACTAACGCCGTCAAATACGCCCTCAAAAACTCCCCAGCCATCTGCCACAATGTCACCTCCAACTCCAACAATTACAGTCCCTCCTCTAACTCTCACTCCGATCCCCCCCAGTTCAACGCCTGAAATTCAACAACTGCAGGTAATTGGCAGCAGCGTGGCCGGGCGCCCTTTAGAAATCTACCAATTCGGAAATGGACCCGTTGAAAAGTTGATCGTCGCCGGCATCCATGGCGGTTACGAATGGAATACTATTGAGCTTGCAGATAAACTTATTGATTTTTTAAACAATTTCCCAGAAGTTATACCGCCTGATCAAACCCTTTATATCCTGCGCGCTCTTAATCCTGACGGTCTCGCCCGCTCCAGCGGTTTCGGCGGAAGAGCAAATGAAAACAACGTGGATATCAATCGGAATTTTCCCTCCAACTGGCAGGCAGAATGGCCACGGGCAGGGTGCTGGGATTATATACCTATTACCGGGGGTAAAGCTGCCGCCTCAGAACCGGAAACCAGAGCTCTGATGGCATTTATTCAAGCACATGATTTTCAAGCACTAATCAGTTACCACAGCGCCGCACTGGGAATTTTTCCCGGTGGTCAACCTCCAGATGCCGGGTCACTTTCCCTGGCTGAAGCGGTGGCAGCCGTTAGTGATTATCCATATCCGCCAATTGATGCCGGCTGTGTTTATACCGGCCAGTTTGTTGATTGGTCTTCCGATCAGGGAATCCCGGCTATCGACATCGAACTCACCAATCACCAGGATTCGGATTTTGAAGAAAATCTTAAGATTTTAAAAGTATTCCTGGACTGGTCCTATTCAGAATAATAACCCACTAAAAAATCAAAATTACCATTCGGGTTCAAAATGGCTTATTTCTGAGTCTATTTTGGTTTTTCTGCGGAAAATTAACTTCGGGCAGGAAAAACATCCAACTTGCCAGCGCTTGCTGCACATAAGTGAGCCCCGAAAAATAATATTGCGCTGCTGATATATATCCAAAGCAAGAGAATTGCTATTGAGCTTAAAGATCCAAATATGACTTCATATCGGGCAAATCCACTCCCCAGGTACCACTGGAAAGCATTTGATGCCAAACGCCAGATTATTGTTATAACCAACGAGCTGAAACCAGCTGCTTTAATGGGCACCCTGCCCATCGGGATAATCCGGTAAAGGCTATAAAAGAACATGAAAGGCAATACCCAATAAAACACTTTTGTGCCAATTTCTCCGATCCAGTTATTGAACAGCAACTCCAAACCCGGTGCTGCTTCCTGGTATTTCGTGAGAACATTTAATACCGTCGAGGACATAGTAAGGAAAAACAGGCCCAGGATCATGATAATGACCATAGCCAGGCCAAACAAGCGCATTTGAAAAAACGTCCGTCTTTCATCTATCGGCCAAGCGCTGGTTATATGATGCACCATCATGGAAAATGCGTTAGATCCGGACCACAACAGACCTATTAGTCCCAGGATTCCGATAGAATTCCTCAAGATCAAGATTCGCTCAATATTCCTTTCCACCAAATCCTGTCCTACCGGGATAACGCTTATCACCAATTGCGTAACCCTGCTGCTGGTCTGGCTGCCATCAATAAAATAAGATCCAATCGTCACCATAACAATCAACAGGGGAAATAAAGAGAATAAAGTATAATACGCCATTCCAGCTGCCCCTCTAGCGCCCCCTTCCTGCTGAAAACTTTTTGCTGAAGCCCTGAAAATATTGTAAATAACCCTGACTTTAGACCAAATTATTTTTAAGATGTCGTTTTCTGTCATAACCTAAAAACCTTAATCCAAGTATTGGAGCCAACTGTTTTCAGTGGGTATTTTACCATTCCTCATCTCCTGATAAACACCAAAACACAAAAAACTGAAGCCTTCATTTAACAGGCTTCAGTTTGTCAATCTTGATAAGTTTTAATTATGACCAGAATTCTTTAATGTGCAATGTTTCATTCTCGTCCTGTAGGTAAGGATTTGTGAGGTTTTTATTCTTTTGTGGTAAACGCAATCCCGACCATGCCTGCTCCGGCATGAACCGAAAGGCCTGGAGTAAATTCCGCCAGGGGAATTACTTCCGGGCAGGGAATTGTTTCCCGGAGCAATTTTTCAAACTCTTTTGCTTCTTGTTCAGCTGCCACATGAAAGATAAAGATATTTTCGATTTCGCCGCTTCCCAAGCCAGACACGGCTAACTCAATCACTCTACTCCAGGCTTTTTTCCTGGTCCTGGCTTTTTCCAGCAAGTCCAGCTTTCCGTCTTTGATAGTCAGGATGGGTTTAATATTAAATACATTAGCCATCTCTGCTGTCAGATTTCCCACCCTGCCGCTCATTGCCATGTATTTCAGTGTATCCAAGGCAGCAAATAAATGAGTTCTATCCCGGACATCTTCTACTGCGGCTAAAATTTCCATCCTGCTTTTTCCGTCCCGAGCCATCTCCGCCGCTTTGAGAACCATAAATCCCTGTCCCATACTAATGCTTTTTGTATCAACGACAGTGATTTCTTTTCCAGTGTGCAGTTCTTTCGCCGCCAAAGCTGCCTGGTAGGTCGCGCTCACATCTCCACTAACAGTGAGGCAAATGATCTCGTCTGCTCCCCCATCAAAAGCTTCCTGGTAGATTTCTGCAAAATCTCCTGGGGAGGGTGCAGCAGTTGTGGGCAATTTTCCTTCCTTGTTTACTCGCTGGATAAGCTGTTCGTCAGTTATCTCCAGGTTCGCTTTCAGTATTTCCTCTCCAAAATGGATCGTTATCGAAGCCTGTCGAATTCCAAATTCATCTAAACTGCTTTTGGGTAAACTGGTGTCAGTATCAGAAATAATCGCGATTGTCATTTAATAATCTCCTTCTTAAATAAAAAGATGATAATAAAAATTCCCACTTACTATAACAAGTATCCCTTCAGTAAAGATACGCTGTTTTTCCCTTTTCAATTCCACCAGAAATTCTGATCTTACCATAGAAGACAATAAACCGAACCTCTTGCATTAGCATCTGGTATTATTGAACCAGGATTAATAAAACTGCAGGGGAGGATAGCATGCCGCTCCAAATCGGCATCATTGGTTTACCCAATGTTGGCAAAAGCACTCTATTTAATGTACTGACACAAGCGCAAAATGCAGAAGTTGCCAACTACCCATTTTGCACAATTGAACCCAATCAGGCCATTGTCCCTGTACCTGATCAGCGCCTTGATAAACTAGCTGAATTAGTGGGTGTTAAAAAGGCAATCAAAACAACTATTGAATTTCTGGACATTGCCGGCCTTGTAAAAGGTGCAAGCCGGGGAGAAGGCCTTGGAAACCAATTCCTGGGAACAATCCGCAATACTGATGCCCTACTCCATGTTGTCCGCTGTTTTGAAGATCCAAATGTAGTTCATATTAGCGAACATCCCGATCCCAGGGAGGATATTGAGATAGTTCAGGTTGAACTTATTCTGGCAGATTTAGAGCAAATTCTCAAAAAGATTGATAAATTATCCCGCCAGGTAAAAGGGGATAAAAACCTTGCCTCTGATCTGAAGACTGCAGAATCGGTTCTTGCGCACTTGCAATCCGGAGATCCCTTGTCAACTTTTAAAGAAAGGAATCAACCGGATTTTATTCAACTCAATCAGGAATTGAACTTTTTATCCGCAAAACCAGTAATCTACGCAGCCAACATCGCTGAAGAAAATCTTTCCTCCAGGCATCCTGCCTTAACTGAGATCAATGAAATCGCTCAAAAAGAGGGCTCGGAAGTGGTTCAAATCAGCGCCTTGATTGAATCTGAGCTCAACTTGCTTGAAGATGATGAAAAGTCAGACTACATGATTTTATCAGGTATTCAAATCGGCGGCCTTGAACAGGTTATCCTAACTGGATATCGAACCTTGAATCTAATCAGTTTCTTCACTTATAACGAGCAGGAAGCGCGAGCCTGGACTGTCCAAAACGGCGCCAAAGCTCCAGAAGCTGCCGGACAAATTCACACTGATTTCCAGAAAGGATTTATCAAAGCAGAAGTAATCCCATTCACTGTGTTTGCGGATTACGGCAGCACTTCGGCCGCGAAAGACGCTGGAAAACTACAGATTGAAGGCAAGGATTATTTGGTTTTAGACGGTGATGTGATTTTTTTCAGGTTTAATCTTTAGTAAGTTCTAAAAATTGAATAATTGCTCAAGGTTCTCAACCAAAAGTGATTACTTATCAGCTGTTATTGCCTGAATCTTTATTTTTGGTGCACCAAATTCCTGCAGCAAATGTTCACGGTAATTAAAACCCCTGATGTTCAGTGCGGGTAATAATCTCCTCCTGAAGCGCCTCAGTCAAATCACAAAAATAATCGCTGTATCCCGCCACTCGGACGATTAAGTTTCGGTAATCTTCCGGATTTGCTCGCGCGGCCTTAAGGGTTTCACCATCCACGATATTAAATTGGATATGGTGTCCTCCCATTTTAAAATATGCCCGGATTAAATTCGCTAACTTTTCTACTCCCCCGGGTGTTTCAATAACACTGGGGTTGAGCTTCTGATTCAGCAAAGTTCCTCCAGTTTTGACATGATCCATTTTCGCCACCGAGTTTAACACTGCAGTTGGACCTTTTCGATCTGCTCCCTGCACTGGAGAGACACCTTCTGAAA
>Ga0255414_1005_pt1 | contig 16472 bp, 15 predicted proteins | sample ANMaggSSYBR01E13_FD_182642 | JGI IMG/M metagenome (GOLD analysis project Ga0255414, IMG submission 182642) | Sediment cell enrichment communities from methane seep in Santa Monica Basin, California, United Staets - ANME aggregate JGI... | ecosystem: Environmental > Aquatic > Marine > Cold seeps >...
GTGTGATTTTCCAGGCTTGAGGACCATCCCGGAGGAGCCAGATCAGCATTAGAGACCCAGCCGCAATTCCTCCCATGGTGTTGATCAGGATGCCTGTCCGGATATCCCCTATTATGCCGCCCACCCGGCTGGTCATTGTGGATTGAGCTGCAATCGCTATCCCGGTCAAAAGGGCAACCAGGGCGCCAGTGATTATGGATAATTTCATTAAACCTCCAAAATATGCTTGCCTATCTAATAAAAAAACCTTGCTTCTCCTGCTGGAATTAAGGGCATACACTCTCTGAACATGTGTTCCGCGGATATTTTCGAACTAACCCATCCCTAAATAGTTATTTCATCTTCCTTGATCTTTCCGGTAAAAATACCTAAAGAAATTAATGCCAGCAAAGCGCCGAATATGCCGGCTAAATTCTTTTTATTCAGGAAAGCCACACTGCTAAATAAACCAAGGCCTAAAGAGAGGGGACCATTTACTCTTTGAACCACCTGATCAGCTTCTTCTACTTCGTATCCCTTCTCAACCAGGCTCCATTTTAATATCGGACCTCCGTCAATTCCGGGTATTGGCAGCAAAGACACAATAGAGAGAAATCCATTGGTTTGAAGGGCGGCGTTTGCCGTCTCCCGGGCAATTGTGTCTGGTTTAGCAAGAAACCTGGCCAGGGCAGTCAAGGGAATCAGCAGTAAATTAATCAGGGGTCCGCCAAGGGAACGAATCACGTGCTGCCGGGGAGATACTTCCCTGTCATTGATCTCCTTATACCGACAGCGAGGCATCCCAAATTGAATCTGGAGTTCATCCATGGGTTTCCCGATCCAATTAGCAATAAACGCATGAGCGAGGTTGTGGCACCATTCCATTCCTAAAATCGCAGAGGATGTCAGAGCCCCTTCTGTGATATGTCGTGAAAAACCAGCTTCTGGCCTTTTCTTTTTAGATACCCGGGTCATAATTCCCCACATTACCAGCTGGGTCAGAGGAAACCAGGTGTTCCCGCGGATAATAACAGGGGTGCCGAATAACCTGCCAACAATTTGTGATTCTGCTGTGAGGGATTTTTGATCAGCTTGTCCTTCAGACACTGGATGACCTCCCTTTGTTTACATCTGGTTATCAAACAAAAGAGTTCCCTTGATTATACCGACCTTTTATTGGAGGGCATAAATCTGTATTGAAAAATATTGGAAAAAGAGACTATAATTTTTGAGGGTTTTGAACATTATTCAGAAAACAGGTGCTTGTTTGAAGAAAATAAAAGCACCTTTGCTAATTTGGAAATTCACCCCTAGTCATCCCAGAGACAAAAATGCCGAATACGCTTGAACCAACAACATCCAAAAACAAATCCTGGGCGGCTCCCTTCTTTACAATCTGGACCGGCCAGGCAATTTCTCTTTTAGGCAGCCAGATGGTGCAGTTTGCCCTGATCTGGTGGTTAACAAAAACTACGGAAAGCGCCACAGTCCTCACCACAGCTACCCTGGTCGGTATCCTGCCAACTGTGATCCTGGGTCCTTTTGTTGGTGCGTTAGTGGATCGTTGGAACCGGCGGAAAATTATCATTTTCGCTGATAGCGGGATCGCCCTGGCAACCCTGGCCCTCGCTTATCTTTTCCATATTGGTCTGGTAGAAATTTGGATCGTTTACCTGGCACTATTTCTTCGAGCACTGGGTGGAGGTTTTCACGGTCCTGCTATGACCGCCAGTACCACACTCATGGTCCCGAACGAGCACTTGACCAGGATCCAGGGCATCAATCAAACCCTATATAGCGGGTTAAATATCGTCTCTGCCCCGCTCGGCGCACTGCTCCTGGAAGCCTTATCTGTTCAGGGGGTATTGGCAATCGATGTTATCTCCGCTCTATTTGCCATTATTCCTCTATTCTTCATCGCTATCCCACAACCAGAAAATAAGAATCTTTCTCAAAAGGACAATCTAGCCAGTTCTGTTTGGGAAGATATTTTAGAGGGATTAAGATATGTGATGAAATGGCCAGGATTAATCTACATCATTGTTATGGCGCTCAGTATTAACATGATCATTACCCCGGCATTTTCTCTGCTTCCCTTGCTGGTCAAAGGGCATTTTGGAGGAGGAGCGCTTCAGCTCGGTTGGTTAAATTCATCTTTTGGCGTTGGCGCTGTAGCAGGAGGGCTGCTGCTCAGCATCTGGGGAGGCTTTAAGAAGAAGATTGTTACCACACAGTTTGGTCTCATTGGGATGTCAATTGGATTGGCAATAATTGGATTTGCGCCAGGGACATTATTCATCGTCGCGATTATCGGAATTGCTGTGGTTGGCTTTACGCTGCCTATCGCCAATGGTCCTATCAGTGCAATCGTACAATCTACCGTTGATCCCGCGGTGCAGGGAAGAGTATTTACATTAATTAACAGCCTGGCAGGAGCCATGTCTCCCCTGGGTTTAATTGTAGCCGGGCCAATATCAGATTTGTTTTCAATTCAGATCTGGTATATCGTGGGGAGTGTACTATGCCTTGGATTTGGAGTGGGCGGCTTTTTCTCTCCAGCGCTGATGGGGCTGGAAGATAACCGGGACTTAAAGTCCGAAGAAAAGAGTGAGATTAAATGAACATCAGGAAGCCAGCAGCCACCAGGAACAGGTTGATCGCCCTGTTAAAATGCTCTCCCGAGATTTTCTGGACCATCCAATCACCCAGCAAGACTGCTAAAACCACAATCGGTATGGATGCCAGAAAGTAAACGAGCACCGAGCGGGTCCAAAGTCCTGAAATTCCATGGCCGGCAACAATTAATGCGCTTGAGATGAGGAAATAACCCTGCAGGGTTGCCCGGAACTTTTCCTTTCCCCATCCCCGCATTACGCCGTATATTACAACCGGCGGACCATTGGCGTTATATGCGCCTCCTAGTATCCCGGCAAGTAATCCGAATGGAAATACCATGGTTCCCCTCTTAAGCAAGGGAAGCTGCAGGCCTGACAAATTGTATAAACCGAATCCAATTAAAACTAACCCCAGGATCATCTTGACGATGCCTTCCGGGGTAGATTTTAAGAAGAATAATCCCAATGGTATGCCAGCCAGGGTAGAAAGGATTAAGTAAAAAGCGGCTTTAAAATCTACTTCCTGCCACTCCCGAAGCAGCATCACCAGGGCAATTACAATGCCGACCAACGCAACAAGAGGTGCAGCTGTTTTGGTACCCAGGATTAAAATCAACAGCGGCATGGCAATCAAAGCATTTCCGAAGCCAAAGGTTGACCGAATCAGCGTGGAGATGAATATTATTAATAGAACCAGGGCAGAAAGCAGAGTATAGTTCATTAATTTAGATTACTGCAAATATTTATCAGGCGTTTAAATGACCTGGATCTTTAAACCGCTGCACAAAGATCACACCAACTATTACGACCATCATGCCAAGAATTTGAATCGTGCCCAGGGTTTCCCCGAGAAGAACCCAGCTCAATAATGCCGTGAATATCGGCGAGAGATTCAAAACCATGTTCATCTCCAGCGCCGTTAACTCTCGGAGCGAATGATTATACAGCAGATATCCCAAGCTTGTATTCACCACTGCCAAAAAGAGAACAATTATTATTGATTTCGGGGTAAATTGAGGAACACCTTCCACGATAAGCGCCAGCAGCATGCTGAGTATCCCTCCAATCGCAAGAGGGAGGGCTGTTAATGTCAGCGTGTCCAGTTTTCCATCCCGGGCAATTCCCCGACCCAGTAAACTAAATGCTAAAAAACCTATCAAGCCAACACCGACAATTACAATGCCTTTGGGTTCACCGGGACTCATCCCGGAAGAAAAAAACAAGACACTGCCAAATAAGGATAAGAGAACACCGAATATTTGCCACCTGGTAGGAATCTCTCTCAGTAGCAGAGCTCCCCCGGCAAGCACCAACAGCGGAATCAGGCTCATCAAGAATGATCCAGTCGTAGCCGGCACATACTTCAAGCCCCAGAACAGGGCGCCGTTGCCAATAGTGTAAGCACTGACACCTATTAAAATCAAGCGCAGCCAGAGTTCCTTAGAAATCGGGGTTTTTAACGACTGCCTTTTGATAAGAAAGGGCAGCAGCACAACAGCCCCCAGGAAGTATCGCAGCCCTGCAATAGTAAGCGGACCTAAAGTTTCCAAACCGATTTTTACAATCACAAAAGTTGAGGACCAGATCAGGGTCACCAGCAAACTTTCGCCAAGGGCAATTAGTCTCCGACTCTCAACAGTGGTCCCGGTCACCGATTGATTTTCCATAGATCACTTCTTTCCTGTTTCACTAACGAAGCAGTATTGTGCTTCCAAATATTTCCAAATCGTGCTGGTAAATCCGGTAGCGCCGTAGCGGCTTGGCGTTTAATTTACAGATAGCATTACTCATGGGGCAGCTCTTCAGTCGAAAGTACTACTTGCCTATTATAGTTTTAACCACCAGAGTCCAGTGCATTCCGGGAGGACCGGCTTGTTTCCATTTCCGATCTTGCTTATCATCTCCTCTCCGAAAAAAAACTCCACTAATTCCAACGCTTCTTCCTGGCTGTCGAAACGGTAATCGGTTCGGATCCAGGAACGTTGAAAGCCCCGGGATTCCAGGAAAGTAAAATATGGTTTCAAATCACCTTTTTCCATTGGCTTTATATTGCCAGTGCCCAGGGTTTCGATAATGATTATAGTTCCCCCGCTGCGCAGCACACGCTTCATTTCCAGCAGCGCACTCTCCACTTCTCTTTTCCATTCTTCCCCCTCCCAGACAACCAGGTAACAGATACTCCAGCCAGAGATCACCAGGTCAGCAGACTTGTTCGGCAATGGTAACCGGCGGTGATCTCCGGTAGTCACTTGCCAGTTTCCCAACTGTTGATTTCGCAGTCTTTCAGTCGCTACTCCCAACATGTGGGGAAACAAGTCCAAAGCATGAACTGATTTAACATGCGGGGCCAGCAAATACGCCAGACGCCCGGTGCCAGAGCCCAGATCAACTACGTCTTTTCCCTTTAGTGGTGTGATTTTTTTAAGTTCCGTAAGCAGGTTACCCAGATAGTCTTCCCGGCCAATCAGGCGCTGGTACATATCCGCTTCCTGCTGATAAACTGTTTTATGATCTGTCATAGATTATTGCTCATTTTGGGGGCAGTGTCAGCGAATAACCAGCTCCCTGATCAACCCAATTTCTGAGGTCGCTGTCTTTTCTGTACCCTGTCTCTTTGACAACAACCCAGCCTGTCATCGCTCTACCAGTCATATCAAACAGTTCTACATCAGGCTGCAAAAGAGCTTCAGTGTAATTTTCCTCTCCGACCCGCACAATCAAATCTTCCCTGATTACCCCGCAAGCCATGTGTCCCTGTAACAAAAATCCAATCCCGCCAAACATTTCCTTTTCCTCGTAGCCCAGATTCTCAGACAATATTTCCCGGACCAGTTGAGCCAGCCCCTCGTCGAACATTAAATTATCCTCCTTAATTTAACCTGCCGGACTGAGACTTTAATGCCTCTGTTACTGCATACGAAGGTGACGGCGCTGAAAGATCCAGATCCCGATAAGGTAATAGACAAGAGAAAGAACCAGTAAAGAGCTGATTTCATACAACACATCTGCTAATCCTGCCCCCAGGGTAAGAATTTTATTTAAAGCCATAACAGCATGTGTGGGCGGCAGCAAATCATAGAGACTGATATTTAAGCCCCCAATCTGAAATAAAATAATCCGCGGGATCGGATAAACTGCTCCCGAAAAGAACATAAAAAAGATCAGGGGAAAATTTGCGATAATAAAGGCCTGGCTGACTGATTTTGAAAATGCGGCCACAATTAGACCAATACCAACTACTGCCACTGCTGTAATTCCTCCAATTAACAAGGCTACCCAAATCGAACCTTGGCTGTTAAAACCCAATAAAATCGCCACAAATAAGGTCAACAAAAGGGAAACAACACCCAAAAGGACCGTTGGCAGACTAATTCCGATTAACAGATCGGATGTCTTCATAGAAGTCATTTGCAAACGTCGCAGGGTTCCGGCTTCAACCTCATAAGTGATAGTCATCGAGATAATAAATACCAGCATCACCACAGAGATAATCAGGATACCCGGAATATACAGGTCGAATTCAGATCTTCCTTCGGACGCCCCCAATGCTATTTCCACAAATTGAACCGGCCGGATCTCTCCAGTCTGGACCTGGACAAATTCATCAATTACTGTGCCGGCCATCACCGCGCCGACTGCATAATATGGATTTGTCAGATCTCCCACAAGCGTGACTTCAGCAGGATTTTGTATCTCTCCCCGGGAAGCAGCTTCGAGCTTGGTAGAAAAATTCACAGGAATGATTAATAGGACTTCAGCGTCCCTGTCTTCAAGTAAATCCTCAGCTCGCGCCACATCGTTTACAGATATCACCTTCAACAAAGGGTCCCCGCTAGGGTAGGCCAATGCTTCCAGCAAGGTAATGGCTTCTCTTCCCTGAGGTCCCGTATCCAAGTTTTGGACCAATACATCATAAGTGGTCGATCCGCTGGGTATCATCAACCAATAGAGCAACACAAAAAAAGGTCCTATGATCAAGCTCAATCCCAGCGTGACTGGATCCCGGGCTTGTTCTTTCAAGCTTTTCCAGAAGATCTTTAGGATTTTCATTCCCTCAACCTCCTTCCGGTTAGCTTAATAAAGACATCTTCAAGGGTATTCTTCCGCAGCCGGATATCTCCGGTTTGGATCCCGGAGTCGTTCAGATGGGTAAGAATACTCTGGAGTAGATTGACCAGATCCAGCGCCCTGATCTGGAGCACATTGCCCACAATCAGAATCTGAACCCGACCCTCCAGGAAAGACAAGTCGGGCTCAATTGGCTCTTCCTGATTTAATAATGTAATTTCAAGCACATCCCCTTCACCAACAGTCTGTTTCAGGGCTTCCGGTTTATCCAGAACCATAAGTTTTCCCTGGTCTATGATTGCCACCCGGTCTGCCAATCTATCCGCTTCGTCCATGTTATGCGTAGTCAGGATAATTGTCTTCTCATCAGCTAGCGATTTGATGTATTTCCGGATGCTGATCCGGCTCTGGGGATCCAGGCTTGCCTCTGGTTCATCCAGGATAACTATCTCAGGGTCATGGATCAACGCCAGGGCAATATTTAGGCGCTGCTGCATACCCCCGGAAAGTGTTCCTGCTAATCTGTCCGCGGAGTCGATTAAACCCAGGGCATCCAGGAGTATCTGACTGCGCTGCTGGATCAGGGACTGGTTCATTCCGTACATATTTCCCAGAAATATTAGCTGTTCTACAGGAGTCAATTTTGTCCACAGGACATTCTCCTGAGGACAGATGCCGATCCGTCCTCGGGTCTTAACATCCTCGGCAGTGAGCGGCTTCCCCCGCAATATCACCTCTCCACTGTCTGGTCTTAGTAAACCAGACATCAGCTTTATAGTTGTGGTCTTCCCAGCACCATTAGGTCCCAACAAACCAAACACCTCACCAGAGAAAATATCCAGGCTCAGGTCTCTCACAGCCTGGATATCCCCGTATGATTTTGTTAGATTCCTGATTTGAAGGAGAACTTGTTCAGCCATTTATGCTCCAGAAGTGCAGCAGCTCCCAATATTAATCTTCCCGGATTAAACCTTATTCCTCCAGTTATCCTTGCCTGGATTATAACTAGAACCAGGCTATTTTCTCAACGGATTCCCTGTCAATTTTTTTCCTGATCCTATAGCTGGGGATTAAGAGCCAATACAACACAAATCGGCAATTTGCATATCTAAATGATATTGGTTTGAGTATCTGGGTAAAAAAAGAAACTTAAGTTTTAGATATCAGACAACTCTTCCGAATCAAAGAACTTGAAATTATTCTTGCCGCTATGTTTTGCCTGGTACATGGCAGCATCGGAATTTTTCAACAGGTCAAGATCAGGAAGATTTCTCTTCTCATCTATGCTTATTCCGACGCTGGCGGTTATCTGAATACTATGCTCTCCAATCTGGATCGGCAAATAAATGTTGTTAAGCAGCTTTTCGGTGATTTTACTAACATCCATCTTATTACGAATACTATCAAGAATAATCACGAATTCATCTCCCCCCATCCTGGCTACAGTGTCACTTTCTCGCAAGGTTCCCTGCATACGGCTGCTGAGTTCCTGCAGTACTTGATCCCCAACCGCATGACTATACTCATCATTTACATTTTTGAAATTGTCCAAATCAACAAAAAGAACCGCCACCAGACTCTGATCTGTTTCGGAATGGATGCTCTGATAGCGATCTTCAAACAGGGTTCTATTAGGTAATTTCGTGAGCGGATCGTACAATGCCTGCTGCTCCAGTTGAAGTTGATAGTTTTTTCGTTCGGTGATATCCCGTATGATACACTGCACATGGCATGGATTCCCGTCGACAGCATAAACCAGCGCCATATTCAACTCCACCGGTACCCGGCTGCCATCTTTTCGCACCAATACCTCTTCAAATGTAGGCAGGTTTTCTCCCTCTAAAATATTTTCCCTGTTTCGGTTCATTGCCTCAAGATTATCAGGGTCTCCAAATTCAAGTGAATTCAGACCCACAATCTCTGTTTCTGAATAACCCAACAGCTCAACAGCCTGGGTGTTGGCCGACAATATAATCCAATTCAGATCAATGATTACCACTCCGTCATTGGTGTGTTCAAACAAGGCTCGATAACGATCAGCAGTAGTTTGGGACTTAAATATAGCATCCTTGATTCCACTATCAGCTCTCCAAATATAAACAGCTGCCAAGAATGCATAGACTGTTTGAATAAGCCAACGCGTAAGGTTAGCTTGTAGGGGAGCGGGTTGAACCAGGATACCATTTAGTTCCAGCTGGAGAACAATGAGGTTAATTCCAGCGCTGATAACAGTAATTATAAAAGCAGACTTTCCACTTATTGCCAATCCAGCAAACATCACAATTAAAACTTGCCCAAGGACATTCACTCCCCGAATTCCGGATATGAATACCAGGTCAAGTGTCAATATTAACCACCCCAGGATTGCGATCATCCAACCAGCTGCTTCCAGTTTTCCCTTTCTGAGAAGAAAGTAGGAAATAAACATTACAACTGTCCCAACCATTCCCTGGAGCAGAACTTCTGGGTGCTCCGGCTCCAGTATATAAGAACCGATTACGATCACCACGATCATGACGCCCGAAGCTAACTGCGTCGCAACCAAAATATTGGCTCGGCGCTGTTTCTCTTGATCTTTAAACTCCGGAATAGAAAAATTTTTCATGTTCAGCAGGTTAAATACCTCAATTTATCAATATCCCCTGATAAAGGGGGAAGGAATTACCTGCATCATACAGGAAATAGGCGGGGGGGAGCCTAACAGGTTTGTTATCGTCAGTCACCCCCTCCTTGCGTGTAACTTACAACTTTTTACAGGCACGAAAGGCCTCCGAAGACCAGCATTTTGGATAATTTATCAACGGTTTTCCCAATTATTGGATTTCATCCAGGTAAAAATAGTCAAAAACTATCTTTTCTAAGGGGGATTTTTTAGGGAAATATTTAGAAATGGAGCAACCGCTGACCCCCTGGTGATAAGACTATTTTTCAGCTACAATCAGGGGCTGGAAAAATTTCTCTCGCAGAGTGGTAACTTTCAGAAAACCTGCCTGGATAAACAGGCGCTCTAAAACCGGAATGGTGATGCAGTAATATTTCCCCCTTAACCACAGACCCTCATGCAAATACAATTCTATCCGCAGAAACGATTTCCGCACCAGCGAGTTCAAGCTCATTTTGACATTTTTCAATGACTGCGGCAGCCTCCTGGTTATAGTTGCTGTGTCCATCTTCTACCAGGAAAACCCTGTATCCCAGGTCCAGACCGCCAAGGCAGGTTGCCTTGATGCATCCCTGGGTGACTAATCCTGTGATCAGGAGATTTTGAATTCCCCGTACTTCCAATTCGCTCTGGAGTTGTGTATCCAGGAAGGCATTTCCTTGCTTCTTTTGAATTTGCGTATCCCCTTCTCCGCGAGTGAGACCGGGGTGGAACTGCCACCCTTCTGTTCCCTCTTTCAAGAAGGATTGGTTGGCATGTTGAACATAGATAACCTTAACTCCGAATAAGTGAGATCGATCAACGATTAAATTAATTGCTGCTATAAGTTGATTAGCTTTGTAAATTGGATTCGGCCGGGTAAAAAGAGCCCGCTGGACATCTATCACTAACATGGCGGTCTTTCCCGGGGGAAATTGCGTTGATTGGGGCATTATTTTTATCTCCTGTCCTGATCTGTGTTTTTTCAGGCCGGTTCAACTTTTGGTGGGTTTCATTCAAAAAGCGGTATTTGGTTTGTATTTTTAGTTCTTTTCTCTGGTTCAAAAACTGGAATTCTGGTTTTAATGCCTGTTCGGTGGATTTCCTCCTGAAATGCTTTATTCAATTCCCTCCAACGGGGAACGCTGCACTGATATTGGTCGCCATACTTATTAATATACTTCTCTTTTAGTCCCGGGAAAAGCTTATCCAGCTTATGATAATAATATTCTCGTGAACCCGGCCGGAGGGAAACACCAAAAGAGGGAATGATATATGTAGCACCGCTATTTTGGGCCCGGGAGATAATCTGTAAAATATTCTGCTCGCTGTCTTCTAAAAATGGCAGCATTGGCATCATAGTAACCCCGGTGAGAATTCCTGCCTCCGCCAGTTTGCCCATGGCCCGGCAACGGGCGGAAGGGAGGGGAGCGCCCGGTTCAAGTTTGCGTGCCAAATCGTCGTCAGCCGTTGTGATCGTAAAACTAATTGCGGCATATACCCGGCTGATATCTTTAAGAAGATCAATGTCTCGGAGGACAAGATCAGACTTAGTTAAAATATGCACCGGGAATTTATTATTGGAGATAATTTCCAATGCCTTCCCTGTCAATTGATACTCCCGTTCCACGGGCATATAGGGGTCGTTCATGGAACCGAACCCTATTGTTCCTCGCATCCTCTTGCGGGGTAAAACATCCTCCAATAAATCCAGCGCATTGATTTTGACCTGGATTTTTGCGAAATCCTCAATCTGGTAGCAATCTGAGCGGGAATCGCAGTAAATACACTGGTGCTGACAACCCCGGTATAGATTCATATTGTACTTTAATCCGAACCAGGGGTCTGGCTGCTTCACGTGATTAAGAATGGTCTTGGCAGTGATCTCTTCAATCATGGGCCTAAACAGTGCTGGGAATTATCTTAATATTCAGCGCTAATTTCCTTTGATTATTATACAGCTTTCAGATTTCAATCACTATAGATTCAACAAGTTGAAAAAACGCTCAGGCGTTGGAAGCAAAACGAAATGACCCTGGAGGTTTTGCTCCAGGGTCATTTATTTGTAATGATTATTCTTTCCTGGCTGCCTGGATTTGTCCCGTAATCCTATAACATTCTCCAGAGAGAAATATTTTTCCCTATCTCTCTGGAAATAGAATTAAGGAATATCCGCAAAGGCTTTTTCCAGGCCATAACCAACACCGACCATGCTTGGCCCGGTATGGGCGCCTAAGACCAAAGACATTGGCCCGGTAGGAAGCCAATTGCATTTATATATCTTGTCGACCTGCTCTCGCAGAAGAGAAGCTCCTTCAGGATTATTGGAATGCAGCACCTGGACTCGCAGCTCACTGCCAGGTTTATGCTTTCGCCCCATCACCTTGACCAACCCTTTTAACGCTCCTTTAAATGTCCGAACCTGTCCCAGCTGCTCGTAAGTCCCATTTACTTTCTCCACGCCTATCATAGGCTTGATATTGATCAACGAGGCAATGATTCCTTTCATGTGGCTGATGCGTCCACCGTGGATCAAATACTTTAACTCATCAAGCGTGTATATGCTGTCGCAGGCATCCCCAATCCGCTGCGTCAAATCCAGAACTTTATCCTTGGCCCAGCCTGCTTTTACTGCTCGGGCTGCTGACTTAACCACCCAACCAGCTGCTGCGGATAAAGTCTTGGTATCAATGTGGGTTACGTTTGCCTCTGGAACCATTTCCGCCCCTGCCAGAGCTGAGTTGTAGGTGCCGCTTAATCCCGAGGTCATATGGATGGAAAGAATGTCCGGATCCTTGGCAGCCAGACTGCGATACAGGTCCGCAAATTCTCCTGCTGAGGGCTGGGAGGTAATTGGCAAGTTCCCTGATTCAATCAGTATTGGGTAAAAATCTTCGGGTTTGATATCCACACCTTCCCGATACGACTTTCCATCCAGGGTAACAACCAACGGCACAATGTGAATGTTCAATTCAGCCGCTTGTTCAGTGGTTAACCCAACATCAGTTCCGCTATCAGTTACAATTTGCATTCTATACTCCTTGTTTGAAAAATAGTTTAAAGCTGCTTTCCCATGCTGATCCGCTCTTCTACTGAATAACCCAATTTTTCGTAAAACGCTTGCAGTTCAGAATTATTTTCCCGGATCTGCAAATTTAACTTTGGGCAGGACTTCTGAGCCAATAAACCTTCTGCTTCCTTCATTAGTGCCGTACCAATGCCCTCGCGGCGATAAGCCGGATCAACGGCAAGGTAATAAATCCAGCCGCGGTGTCCATCATACCCCGCCATGGCTGATCCCACCAGGAGACGATCATTTACTGCAACCAGAAACAATCCAGGTTGGATTTTCAACTTGCTTTGAATATCTCTGAGTGGGTCATTGTGGAGTGGTGTTTCAGGAAATACCTTTTTCCAGAGCTGGATGACCTCTAGTTCATCGTCCATCCTGTAAGATCGGATATCAATCATAATATTCGAGCTTGGTAGCTGCATGGGATTATTGAAATTTATATACCCGTATGACCACAGCGATTATACCAAACTAAAAGGTTATTCTTGTTGCAATTAATTTCCCGTTAAATCCAGGATAAAAGAATATTGCCAGGCGTCCCTATGTTTTATTCAAAATCCCTGATGATCCTATCTGCTCTTTTACCCTGGACGGCTGAGAGTTCATCGAACAGAAGATAGGCAGGGTCTCCAGAGCAAGCACCGAGCACTTGAAGTGGTATGCCTGCACTGCCTGGGCGTACTTCTTCATATCCTTTATCAATTTAGGGGATCTGTAGAGAGGAAGATGGTTGTCCAGCTTCCGCCTGTCGAAATAATGGCCGTAGGCGTTCCGGCGTTAATAATACATGCAACCGACAATCAAGATTGGCTGAACGTAGAAAAATTTGAGTTACAAAGTGCCTGTATCACACCGCGATCAACCGCCGCATGTCAGTTGCTCTTTTCACACCACATTTATCAAATGTATTGTCCCCCATCAACCTTGATAACTTCGCCAGTGACATGTCGGGATTTATCAGAACACAAGAAAGTTACCATATGCGCAACATCTTCCGCTTGGCCGATACGGCCAAGTACAATTTGTGAAACAAAGTTATTCCTCACTTTTGATGGTAGAGCACACACCATCTCGGTTTCAATAATGCCGGGAGCGACGACATTTATATTTACACCATATGGCCCCAAATCTCGGGCCACTGATTTACTTAAGCCAATTATTCCTGCTTTTGCAGCTGAATAGTTTGAGCCAGCCTCGCGACCGCGCAGGCCATGTATAGATGCAATCGACACAATCTTCCCAGACTGCTGTTGGCGGAACTGCATAGCTACAGCGCGCATATAATTAAAAGCACCCTTAAGGTTTACATCCAACACGATATCCCATTGTTCTGCTTCCATTTCCCAAATGGGTTGGTTTTGATGAATGCCAGCATTATTAACCAAGATATCTAAACGTCCCAAGCTTAAGGTCACCTGTTCAACAACTTGGCGGGCCCGGGAGAAATCTGCTGCGTTTGCCTGAACAGCAAGGGCTCTACTACCTAGCTTTTGGATTTCACATACCACATTTTGGGCTTCTGTCTCATTCTTGAGGAATGTAAAGGCAACATCTGCGCCTTCGGAAGCCAGATCCAAGGCAATAGCCCGTCCAATTCCTCGGCTACCTCCCGTTACAAGCGCTACTTTACTCGATAACATTCCCATTACATTACTCCTGATTGACTGGCTTAAAGGAAATTAAATATGTATAGCGCTGCCTTCTGCAGCATGCGCAGCTTCCATCAGCACCTCCGAGATAGTCGGATGGGCGTGGATGTTACGGGCAATCTCGGCCGGAGTCAGTTCGAGCATGCGCGCCAGGGTCAATTCAGGTAATAGTTCGGTTACTTCAGGGCCAATCATGTGCGCGCCCAGGATTTCGCTGTATTTCTCATCCACTACAAGTTTGACCCAACCTACGTAATCGCCCAAGCCGAGCGCTTTGCCATTGGCTTGGAAGGGGAAACGCCCGATCTTGACTGTGTAGCCACGCTCTCTGGCCTGCGCTTCGGTCAGGCCAAAAGAGGCCACCTGCGGCTGACAATAGGTGGTGCGCGGCATCATCTCGTAGTCCAGGGTGACGGTCTCATGTCCGGCAATATGCTCCGCACAAACAATTCCCATGGCCGAGCCGACATGTGCCAGCATCAATTTACCGGTCACATCGCCGATGGCCCAGATGCCTGGTATATTGGTCTGCATCTTCTCGTCTATAACGATAAAACCACGTTCGGATAACTTGACACCAATTTCTTCCAGCCCCAGACCATTGCTATTCGGGCGGAATCCGATCGCGACCAGGGCCTGCTCAACCTCGATGGACTTGGTCTGTCCTTCGGTAGAGACCGTGACCTTGACGCCTATTTCGGTCGTTTCCACAGCTTCAACTTTGTGCCCGGCCAATGTCTGGATACCGCGTTTCTTGAGGGCCTTTTCTAACTCGGCACTAACTTCCTCATCTTCCAGAGGTGTGATACGCGGCATCATCTCGACCACTGTCACTTCCACACCGTAAGAATTCCACAAGGTGGCAAATTCCATTCCGATAGCACCAGCACCAATGATGACTGCTGATTTAGGTAATTTAGTTTGCAGGATGGCTTCCCGGTAGGTAACGACTTTCTCGCCGTCCACTTTCCAGGCCTCCGGGATGACCGCCGAAGCTCCCGTAGCGACAATAACGTTCTTAGCAGTCAGCTCCGTCAGCAATCCATCCTGACCAGTAACGGAAATTAGCCCCGACCTGGTAAGAACCGCAGAGCCCATGACAACGGTAATTCCGTTCTTCTTCATCAAGAATCCAATACCTTTGACCAACCGGTCCGAAATCTGCCTCGAACGTTTGACGGCCGCGCTGTAGTCTAAGGACAGATTCTCGAAGGTAAAGCCGAATTCCTTGCCACGCTCGCGAAGGGTATGCGCCACTTCAGCGTTTTTCAGGAGGGATTTAGTAGGGATACAACCCACATTCAGGCAAACACCGCCCAGCCATTCCTTGTCCACGATGGCGGTTTTCTGCCCAAGTTGTGCAGCACGGATAGCGGCCACATAACCGGCCGGCCCGGCGCCGATAACAATGACATCAAAGGCTTCAATCATTCTTTACTCCAGTTTATAATAATTCAGTCCAGTATTCCACATATATCAAGTCTAGATTAAATGGAATTACCGATATTGAAATTTAATAGTGCAGCTTCATACAGGTAATCCAAATCTTGCTTCATTTCTATGAAATCAAGGATGGCTTCTTTCAGTGGATACGCTGGTTCATAGGCAATCTTTTCCTTGGACCTGAGTGGTGATAAGTCGTAGGCATCAATAGGATTTGAAGTGTTGAGCGCCTTTGTATGATTGATAGATAGGCCGGGGAACACGCCGCGTAAGACCTCAACCACTTCGCTGCAACGATAAACGTAACCATTGATATTAAAAATAATGTGGTCTGTAGGAGCTGCCTGCATAGCTAAAAGGTAGGCACGTACAACATCCTTGACATATACATAATTAGCTAAATAATCCTCCGGCGGCAAATCCACCGGCTGGCCAAGAATAGCATTCTCAATTAACCGATGCGATATACTCAGATCACGGCGGCGGCTCTTGCCCAAACCGTATACCACCGGCTTCCGAAGGCCGATATTATCCACGCCGTTGGAAAGCTTATAATAGCGAGCGACATGCTCGTTAAACAGTTTACAAGCTCCGTACATTGACATCGGGTTAACTGGAACATCTTCAGTAATCGGTGTTACGGAATAACCTTCAGCATAGCCATAGACGGCTTGGCTGCTAGCCCAGACAACCCGCCGAACCCCAAGAATCCTTGCTGCCTCCATCACATTCTGGAAGCCAGCGCAGTTTACCTGGATTGCCCTGCCGGTTTGGTTGTCAGTATCCGGGACAAGCATATATGCCAGGTGAAAGACCACATTCACTTTGTAGTTAGCCATTACACCCATCAAGTGAGGCATGTCTGACACATCACCATATATGAAGGTAATCTTGTCCATACAGTCTGCAATGTATCTGGCATCAGGAGAAGAATCAAATACAATCACTTTTTTCTCCTGTCTGACCAGCTCGCGCACCAAGTATGAACCGATGAAACCAGCGCC
>Ga0255414_1006_pt1 | contig 14127 bp, 18 predicted proteins | sample ANMaggSSYBR01E13_FD_182642 | JGI IMG/M metagenome (GOLD analysis project Ga0255414, IMG submission 182642) | Sediment cell enrichment communities from methane seep in Santa Monica Basin, California, United Staets - ANME aggregate JGI... | ecosystem: Environmental > Aquatic > Marine > Cold seeps >...
TGGGGTAAAGAGCTTGTAAATTTGTAAATATCGAAAAGCTCTCTTAGTGAATGGTCTGTTGAAATCATTTCCTTTAGTAACAAAAAGTCCGTATTGCTAGAGAAACTCAATCTTCCGTTATATAACGATTTAACAGCATTTTCAGCTTCACTTTCCACCAAAATGTATCTGTCTACGGGAAATGCAAAAAGTTTAAATATTGATTGAGCCATAATTTGACCACCCTCAACCACATCCCCATTATCCAAAGTTCCCAAAGCCAAAATATTACACAACGGCTCTTCTGAAAATCTCCCGGGCGCATCAATTACAATATCAGCAGGTATTTCATAAACTATTGTCTTTAGGGTGCTTTTATCGAACACGTACAAAGACAGCTCTTTCACTAACAAAGGTTCTGCATCAAAATTATCCACCACTACAAAAGCTGAGGTAAATAAATCTTTTGATAATAAGTCTCGACTGGAAGTAGAAAAAGCAGAAGCAAACTCTTGAGTAATTTTTTTATAAAAAAGGTATCCCGACAAAGAAGCACTTGATACTACAAACAAAGACATAATTAACAAAAACTTCTTGATTTTTGCTTGTCGTATCTTTTTCTTTTTAGAAACACTTTTACTGGAATTTTTCAAATTCCTTTTTTTCCGGGCAGGCTTCTTAGGCATCTATTATGATTGTACCAATTATTAATGGGGTTTTGAACAAATTTCTGTAAACATTTTGGGAAGGGGTGCTTCAAAAAATAGTTCTTTTTGGGTTTTTGGATGATTAAAGCGTAGTTTCCACGCATGTAGCATTAATCGATCAGAAAAACTCTCAAACTTTTCAAATTGTTTTCTTGTCATGTAAATTGGATCCGAAATAATTGGGTGCTTCATGGCAGACAAATGCACCCTGATTTGATGCGTTCTACCTGTTTTTGGGCAACACTTTACTAACGACAGTTTTTTATCTTCATATTCAGTCACGCAATCTAGCTCAAATCTAGTTTCAGCCTTTCTACCGCCATCAACCACAGCCATTCTTGTTCTTCTTTCGGGATTTCTACCAATTGGTGCATTTACTTCTATAACAGGATCTGACAGTTCGCCTAAAACTAAAGCCAGATATTCCTTTTGAACCTCTCTGTTTTTAAATTGATTTTTTAAGTTATGAAAAGCCTCTTCATCTTTCGCAATTAATAAAACGCCTGACGTGTCCTTATCTAACCTATGTACAATACCTGTCCTCTTGGCAAATTCTGATGCGGTACTATTGTCGTCACCACCATCGCCATCACTCTGCCCCACCCAACTATTTTCTTCAAACATTTTCTGTAACTCGTTTTGAATGGTACCACTAGGAGAAGTTTTAGATACGTTTACTACCACTCCAGAAGGTTTATTTAAAATAATTAGGGATTCGTCCTCAAAAATAATATCGAGACTTACCTTTTTAGGACTTATCAATGAAGACATATTTTTTCACCGCTAAAACAACCTCATTTGGGGTCACGTTAGCTTTTACCAAGAACTCGTTAACACCAAGATTTAAACACGTATCCCTAACCCTATTATCGTCCAGGTTGGTTAAAACCAATATAGGTTTTTCTTTTATTCGTGTATCTTGCTTCATTCTCTTTAAAAGCTCTATACCATCAAGTCTTGGCAACATGATATCTAAAAGCAATAAATCCCAAGTGTCATTCATGACAGCATCTAACCCTTCTTTACCTTCTGCTTCTTCGAGAACATCGTAACCCGACTCTTTCAAAATATCAGAGTACATAGCCCTAATATTTGTCTCATCTTCAATTATTAAAATTCTTTTGCTCATATATAAACACTCTCCATAAAACTAATACTAAACCTATTGTAATACATAGATCGGCTAAATTAAACATGAATAGGTTAAAAAAGTTAATGTTGTCCATAACACACGAGTTGCTCACTCTCATATATAAGTTGTGAAGACCGCCAGCCAGTATAAACACTAGCCCTACTCTAGGGACCAACTCCTTATAAGACTTCAGAACAAGCACAGCTAACATGGTCATCGATAGCACACTTATTATATGGTGGGTATTGAGACTAATATAATTTTGTAGAAAATATGAGCAGTTAAGATTTTGCACTTTGTAGCTTAGAACATTTCAAACATTTGGTTGCTTCTGGATAGGCCCCTAGCCTTGCTTTGTCTATTTCCTGACCACAAACTTCGCAGAGCCCATACTCACCTTTTTCGATTTTGCCTAACGCCCTTCTTACCTGTTTTTGCATAAAACCAATGCTTTTCTTTTTGATTTCAATTTCTGTTTTTGCCCTGTCTTCTAATATAGCCTCGTCAATTATTTCCGCATTACCAACATCTCTTCCCTCTTGTAGGTATGGGTCTTGTTCGATTAACTTTTTCTGCTCATCTTTAAGTCTTTTATCTTTTGATAGCAATAACCCCTTGATTTTTGCCATAAGTTCAAATTTAAGTTTATTGTTTGCCATTTTCTGTTTGCTCCTTATAAATAGATTGACACTACTGATTGTAATCAATGCCGTATAAAATATCAAACACGTTTTTGACATGAAAAAATACTGCCCAATAGCCACAGCAAATAGTAAAAATGCTGAAAATGTGGCGCCTGAGGACATTTTATTTCTACTGTAAAAGGTTACTAAGTAAGCGGCGGCGTATATCGATAAATATATGTACGAAACTGTTTCTTTAACTAGATAAACTTGGCTGAAGAAAAGTACTGTGGAAAGCGAAAAGTACAAAAAAGAGAAAATATCTAAAAATCTGTATATGGACCATTTCCACTTTTTTGTAAGAAGCTTGTAGGCTAAGAGGGTGCCGGCCATAAAAGATGAAGCTACTATGATTCCCCTATTTTGTCCTATGTGATAGTTGTAAAAGGAAAGATATTTAATAAGGAAGTGTAGTCCAAAAAGGTAGGCAATGGTCAAAAAGTAAACATCAAACACTTTTTCTTTGTCAAAACCATCTTTTACGGACTCGAGCCAAATTACAAAAAGAGTTATGAGGCCTAAAATTAATACCGCAATATAATATGTGGGGAAAGCAACGATTTTTAAGTTTATGGTTTCTGGTATTGTCATGGTTACTTATTTATTTATTTACTTATTTATCTACCTACGTCTTAGGCCTTAGAAACGTATTCGCCTGATGATGTGTTAATTTTAATCTTGTCTCCATTTTTTGCAAACGATGGAACCTTTACTACGGTACCGTTTGTGAGCGTGGCATCTTTGTAAACATTTGAAACTGTGTTTCCTTTGAAACCAGGTGGTGTTTGTGCTATTTCAAAAATCATTGTTTTAGGAAGGTCTAATGATACCGGCGTTCCTTCAAAGTAAAGTAATTGCACTAATTCCGCTTCTTGAAGAAATTTTGTTTTTTCTCCTATGACTTCCTTTTGAAGCCCAAATTGCTCAAAAGAATCTGGATCCATGAAATAATAAAGATTGTCCTTATATAAATATTGTGCGTTTTTTCTTATAACATCCGCGTCTTCTACTTTTGAGGTAGATTTGTATCTTTTTTCTAAAACCTGATTAGTGATGAGATTTCTAGCAATAACTTTTACAGTTGCCCCTCCTCTACCCGTTTTAGTATGTTCATATTTATCGACCGACCAAGGCTGATTGTCTTCTTTAAATATGGTTCCTGTCTTTAGACTAGTTGCTAGCACTGTGGTATTATACCAAACGACTTTCAAATATTGGCAAATAAGCAATTATTAACAAAAAGGAGAGGTTGTTATGATATCGAAAGAGGCAAAAAAGTCGATTTTTACAGCGCTTGTTTGTGCCGTAACTATACCGATCAGTTTTTTAATTGCGGATCACCTTTTTGGGGTTGGACCTGGAGTTCTAAACATCGGCTATATTATAGCCGGGTTTTTTGGAATTGGCGGTCCGATTTTAATACTAATCGGGGACAAAAGACCGAAAGTGGAAAGGATATCAACGCCATGCCTTGAGGTTGAAACAACGGTGTTGGGGGTTAATAAAGAGATAGATCGGGTTTTTGTAAAAAATCCACTTCTAACTCACCCTGAAGATAATGAATGGGCTATGCTGGAACTCCCAACTCAACTTTTTCACGAGGATGACCAAAGTGGTATTGAACCAGGAGATCGTGTTCAAATCAAGTTTGAGGTTGGAAAAATCACCAAAAAGAAACCTATCAATACGTAGGTAACAAGGAGGGTACTTACATGGGGCATGCTGAGGAAGATGGCAAGGACAAAGATTCTACAAAATTTTATAGAATTGCAGTCATCACTTATGTAACAAAAGGGGTTGTTTACACCACAAATCCTTTTAGCTCTAATAAAAAGAGTAGACTAAGGCACGATCCTAAAAAATTAGAAGTGAGAGGTTATATACCTTCAAAAGGTGTAAAAATCTGTGTCACACAAGATTAAAATGAGAAGATGTTAAAAACCTTAATTCCGCAAAAAGCGGCTGTTTATAAAAATAGCCGCTTTCTTTTTTTGTTCTCTGAGTCATTTGGTGGCAGTCCGTCGCTAACGCTCCTGTTGCACCCCAACTGACTAAGTTCGAGTACTCACTAAGTCATTTGGTGCCGTGGGTGGGAGTCGAACCCACACGGGCTTTAAGGCCCAGCGGTTTTTGAGACCACCGCGTATACCATTCCGCCACCACGGCTTATTTACACTATGGATTTTATCATAAATGGGGATGAGCTATTGTCCTACTCCGCTCCTTGCGCTTCCGCTTCCATACGCTCTTCTCTGGACACCTCAAAAAACTTAGTTCTATCAGGTCTAAAGTACAAGTCAATCTCACCTGTAGGGCCATTTCTGTGCTTGGCAATTACTAATTTGGCGTTTTCCCTGTCTTCTTCATCAGGTCTATATAAAAACAAAACTACGTCAGCATCTTGCTCAATAGACCCAGAATCTCTTAAATCAGACAGCTGAGGTCTTTTCTCACCGCCACGCTGCTCAACAGCTCTAGACAACTGAGAAACAGCTATTACTGGTACCCTCAATTCTCTAGCTAAGTTCTTTAAAGACTGGGAAATGTCAGAAACCTCCTGAACTCTACTCTCCTGCCTTCGACCCTTAACCAACTGCATATAATCCACAACAATTAAACCTATTTCCATGTCCAGCATCAATCTTCTAGCTTTTGTTCTCATTTCCAAAACGCTTTGTCCGGGAGTATCGTCGATAAAGATAGGTGCTTCAGCTAGTTCACCTGCGGCAATACCATATCTCTCAAAGTCCTCAGCCTCTAAATTACCTGTTGTTATCCTCCAGTTATCAATATCCCCTTGCACAGATATCATTCTGTCCACAATCGACTCCCTACCCATTTCCAATGAGAACAGCGCCACACCCACACCATTCTCGGCAGCTGCGTTTTGTGCGATGTTTATTGCCAAAGAAGATTTTCCAACTGAAGGTCGTGCAGCTAAAACAATCATATTTTCTTTTTGTAACCCCGATAACATCTTATCCAACGTCTTTAAACCTGTGGGAATTCCTCTCAAAGCACCTTTAGTCTTACTTAACTCATCCAATCTCTCAAAAGTTACTTCTAGGGTATCCTTAATTGGTACAAAGTCTTGATGAACCTTATCTTGGGATATAGAGTACAACAACTGCTCAGATTCATCTAATAACTTGTCAACATCAGGTTCTCTGAATGTAAGTTCACCAATTTCAGCGGCGGCTGAGAGTAAAGCTCTCTTTACAGCCTCGTCTCTTATTAACTCAGCATAGTGAACAATGTTAGCTGCTGTGGGAACACTATTTACCAACTCCGTTAAGTACGCCACACCACCCGCTGTAGTTAACTTCTTCATCTTTCTTAACTCACCAGGAACTGTAATTAGGTCTGCAGGCTCTCTTTTTTCGTATAAATTAACAATGGCCTCAAAAATTACTTCATGCGAACCCTTATAAAACTGTTTAGCTTTTAAAAACTCAACCACTTTTACAACAGCATCCTTATCTATCAATAAAGATCCCAACACAGACTTCTCTGCATCTACATCTTGGGGAGGTATATGAGCTCTACTTTGAGCTCTGCCTTGTTTATTGTCCATTACTGCCATTTTTCTATTATATTTTTAATGTTGTGGGCTTAATATGTAAACTTCGCTTTCCTCAGGTATATCTGATTTTGTTTTCACAGTCAACTTCTCGACCCTTTTTACGCCGTTATCCTCCACTCCCATTTCTTCCAAAAACACTTTCAGATCATCGAGTTTGTCCTTAAGACCTGTTAAATCCTTTGTTTGGTAATGCATGGGTATGATAATCGAAGGCTCTACTGAAGAGATCACTTTCACAGCTGTCTTAGCATCAATCGTGTAAGTCCCTCCAACCGGAATCATCAAAACATCAATGTCAGATATCTTTTCTAAAGTTTCGGTGGTGAGCTCATGGCCCAAATCTCCAAGATGAAGTAGATTATACCCATCCATAACTATCTGAAAAATAGTGTTGTCTCCCCTATCTTTACCTTGCTTCGTATCATGGTAAGTTTTCACACCATACACAAAAGTTCCTGCTACCTCATACTCTCCAGGAGTTTCTATAAGTAGTTTGTAATCCTTAACACCTTCTATATAGCAGTGATCCGCGTGCTTATGCGATGTTACCACTATATCTGCGGTTAAGCTTGGCAACTTGTAACCCGTCATTTTTGGGTCATATGGGTCGATGACTATGGTTGTATCTTTTCCCTTAATTCTAAAACAGGAATGGCCTATGTATTTAATTTCCATATGGACATATTAACAAACATGAGCATTTTCTGGTAGCACAATTTCCAATCAAAATGTATCATTTAGATACAATGCCCAAAAAACCTGCCCATTCGTTAACTGCATATTACTTTTCTCTAATAATTGCCTACGTCATTTGGGCTGCAGCTGGGCCCGTCATCAAACTGACCGTTGAGAGCGTCCCTCCCTTCACATTCCTGTTTTTAAGATTGTTGGTAGTTTGTATTTTGGTTCTTCCATACACCTGGAGATTACTCAAAACAACCTCCGTCATAAAAAAGGATTACTTAAAGATATTTGTTCTTGGTGTGTTTTCACAGTCTTCTTTAATGTTGCTTTTTTTAGGGTACAAATATACAACGGTACTGGACGCTGTATTTATTGGAATGCTGGGAACAATATTGTCCGTTGTAGCAGGACACTACCTCTATAATGAAAAGGTAGATTGGAATGTAAAACTAGGTCTACTGTTAGCAACATTAGGTACACTGTTTGTTGCTATCGAACCAATCCTTCAAGCAAAAAGTATAGCTCACGACATTCAAATGAGGTTACTTGGAAACTTACTAGTTATTGCCTACAGTGTTTTATGGGTACTTTATATTGTTTGGTCAAAACTGACTATGGGAATTAACTCAGCTAACATGAAAAGAACTCTTAAACTACTCCATATCAAACCTATGAAAAAACACTATTCCCCTGTTCTACTAGTTTCTTTGTCTTTTTATATTGGTCTTTTAACCGTAATTCCTATGGCTTTGCTTGAAATGGCAGGATTTTTTGGTCCCATTTCTTTTAGCATTTCCCAAATAGCTCTTGTACCGGCGTTAGGAATTTTATACATGGCGGTCTTTTCATCGATAATCGCCTACTATCTCTTTGAATGGAGTTTAGAAAAGATAGAAGTTAAAGATACCGCCCTATTTGGCTATCTACAAACTGTCTTTACAATACCTTTTGCCTATATTTTACTTAGAGAAATACCAAATAAATACATGCTTATTGGGGCACTTGTGATTGCGCTTGGAGTTTTAATTGCCGAACAAAAGAAAAGTTGATATACTCTCTCCTGTTATGAAAGAAGGAATACATCCAAAAGTAAATAAGGAATGCGTTGTTACATGCGCTTGTGGTAATTCTTTTACTACAATCTCCACTTTAGACAAAATGAGTGTGGAAATATGCAGTGCATGTCATCCTTTTTATACTGGCCAACAAAAATTTGTAGATACTGAAGGTAGAATAGAAAAATTTGTTAAAAAACAAAAAGTGGCTGAGGTAAGAAAACAAAAAGCTGAAGAAATCAAAAAGACTAAAGCAAAAAAAGGCAAGAAAAAAAGCTCGCTAACTTCCCAACCCACCCTAAAAGAAATGCTAGAAGAAGCTAGAAAACAAACATCTTAGATATCTCATAAAATGGATCAATTAAAACAAAATATTAATAACGAAATTGCTCGAATTAAAAGCCTCATTGAGGAAAACAAGCAGTTACTATCCTCTTCTGATAACGAGGAAATGAGAAATTTAGCTCAAGAAGAAATAGTTTCTTTAGAAAAACAGTTGAAGGATCTTAACAAATCTCTAGACACTGTTGGAACTGATTATTCAAATTCCGTTGAGGAAGAAACTACAGGAGTTTCTATAAACCCAAATTCAATTATCTTAGAGGTAAGAGCAGGAACTGGAGGCGATGAAGCTGGAATTTTTGCTGCCGATTTATACAGAATGTATTTAAGATTCGCAGAAAATAATAACTTTAAGTCTAAAGAGTATTTTAGATCAGAAAATCCTTCAGGTGGCCTTAAAACAGTCACAGCCAATATTCAAGGAAAAGGTATTTATGATCTTTTAAAAAACGAGTCTGGCGTGCACAGAGTTCAAAGAGTGCCCGTTACTGAATCCAGCGGAAGAATTCATACCTCAACAGCTACTATAGCCATACTTCCTGAAGTTAAAAAAATTAACTTTGAAATAAGACCTGAAGACATTAAATGGGACTTTTTTAGAAGCGGTGGTGCGGGTGGACAAAACGTCAATAAGGTTTCTACAGCCGTCAGGCTCACCCATGAACCCACAGGCTTGGTAGTTGAATGCCAAGAAGAAAGAACCCAGGGAAGAAATAGAGAAAAGGCCCTTGAAATGCTTAACTCAAGAATTTACGAGGAAATGAAACAACAACAGGTAGGTAGCGTAACCGAACTTAGGTCAAACCAAGTAGGAAGTGGGGGCCGATCTGAGAAAATTCGAACATATAACTTCCCCCAGGACAGACTTACTGACCATAGAATAAAAAAGAATTGGCATAATCTACCTAGTATTATGAATGGTGAAATAAACGAGATCCTAAATCTCTGAAGCCAGTTCCATTGCTTTATTTAACTGCGCATCGTTTTGATTATCAATATCTTCCTGGGTTAGTTCAATCTCAATATCAGGTTCGATACCTTCATCATGAACCCAAACCTTTGAAGGTGTGAGCCACTTATTTGTAGTGATGTGAATTCCAGACCCATCCTCAAAATCCTTGGCGTCCTGAATAGTTCCTTTACCAAAAGTTTTAACACCTATCAATTTGGCTTTTGCGTGTTTTTGAAGGGCTGCAGCTAAAATCTCAGACGCAGAAGCACTTCCTTCATCGACTAATACAAAAATACCTGGAACATCCTTAAACTGCCCCAATCTTCTTTTTGCAGGATACTCTATTTCCTCACCTGTAGCTGATTGTTGAATCAAAACAGTCTTATTACTAAAGAACTCTCCGGCAATGTGTATGGCACCAAGCATGTACCCTCCAGGATTTCCTCTCAAGTCCAAAATAATTGCGTCCAGCTCATCCATCTCAACTACAATCTCTTTAACAACATTTTCCCACTCTTCGTTGGTATCTGCACCAAACCGACTTATTCTAATGTAAGCAGTCCCCTCCCCCTTATCTTCCCAAACCACACTGTCAATTTTGATGACACCTCTTTTTATCTTTATTTCTAATGGTTTTTCATTCTCCCTACCAATCTCTAAGGTGCTAATAGTCCCCGCACTTCCTCTAATCTTGGCTACTGCCTCAGTTATACTGATACCAACTGTACTTTCACCCTCGATTTTCAATATAACGTCCCCAGATTTAATTCCCGCAGCTTTTGCCGGAGAACCATCCAGAGGTGCCACAATTATCAAATGGCCATCTTTTAAGCCTAATTCAGCCCCAATACCTTGGTAGGTACTATTTAGACTATCTGTAACGGCTTTATTAATCTCTGGAGGTAAAAATGTTGTGTAGGGATCGCCTAAAGACTGGAGCATGCCCGAAATCGCCCCGTACATCATCTGCTGACCATCAACCGGCCTATCCAAATAATCCTGCTGAACCAAATCCCATACTCTCCAAAACAGATCAAAGTCAATTTCCTGGTCACCTGGATTTCTATTAGTTACTTTTATTTCTGGGGGGTTTCTTTTTACTTCAAATTCGTAGCCTCTTTTGCCGTAGTAATATCCACCATAAAAAAAACTTATGGCAAGTAAAAACGTTATTAAAAATCTTTGAAACTTTGATTTTGAGGTCATATTTAATTAGTCAATTTGAACTACTCAATGATTAGAAGATTGGGGGGATTTACTTCCACTTCCTGGTTGTTCTCATGCAACTTTACAAATATACCTGATTTTGTAGCCCTGTCAACAGTACCAATTTGACCGAAATTCTCCGAGTTTAAAACCTGAACCTCCATATCTTTTCTGATATATTTTAGTATTTTGTTTGGCTTACCGTTTTGTTGGTACTCGTTTTTGGTGGGTACAGGAATTTGAAGTGTGTTCTTTTCTACTAGGAAAAATACGTATCTGTTGGTGACTTCGTTAATGAATTGATAGATTTTGTCAGGGGTATTAATTTTGCCAAAACCTACAAACAAACCTAGCGAAATGTTGTTTTCTACTGCGTAATCATAGGCATCTTTTGTGGCACTTCCCGCAAGCAGTGCGGTGAGTTTAAGGCTGTGGGCTTTTTCGATTAATTCTAGGTTTAAATGGTTTCCTACATACACAACTTTCCCAGCCGCAGATTTTATATAGTTATGAAAATATTGCTCAGCTAACATCTCTGAGGGGTTTGGGAAAACAACCAATTCACCCGAAAACTGCTCTCCACAGGCTACAGGAACATGTATATCCACCGATTGAGACTTCACCAAAACAGATCTGTTGTTAGAAATATCTTTAACCTCTCCCCATACACCTGGCAAAAGCCAATAATCTTTATCTTCAGCTTTAAAAACAAAACCTTCAGAAGTTTCTTCCAAGTGACCGTTAAATGGCGCGAAAAACTTTTTTCTACCCGCAGTGCCGACTAAAGCACCATCTACATAATGATTTAGGTCATCTGTTTGTTTTACAGCTTTAAATTTACTACCTAACTTCACCATTTCATACACAACTTTACATGTACCTAATTTCACAGACGGATCAACCTGATCCCCCACTGAAACGCTTATTTGTCCTTCTTTTGGCAACACCCTTTCCACCAAAAATTGGCTTTTATATATTAATTTTTTGATAATAGGTACATACATATTTTTGTTTCCTATAACTTTGCTAATATCTCATGAATATTTTTCAAGTTATTATTTATATCCATCTGCAACGAATTATAATCATAAGTTTCTATCTCATGTTTTGGCCTAGTATCAATTATGACACCCAATTTCCCTCCCTTAACCGTTTTCTCTACACTTCCCAGCTCTTGGCTTTTGATAACTAGTCTAGCACTAGCCCCACTGTCCAAAGGTATAAAAAATATTCTGTTTTTCTTGATGTCCATTAGCTGAGAGGTACCTAATTCAGTAGATACCAAACAAGATGTCTCTCCAGGACTGTTAACCAAAGTGCCTAAAATTTCAGGTTCAAATTCTTCGTAATATTTGCTGTACTCAACGTTGTAATTCTTAAGATGTAAATAATGTGGCAATAAATTAGAATCATCTATTTTTAAATTAAAAACACCTGGATTCACAACCATACTGATAAAATAGAGGTAAGCAATTTTCTCAAATTCCGGAGTAATCAAATCTTTATAAAATACGTCACCAAAAAATACAATTGGTTTACTATTTAACATAAGCTCTTTTGTATTTTCTCTGTTACTATTTAACATGCCCCAGATATTTGACATAACTAAATTGTAATCAGATGGTCTTGTAGGAAACGCGTTATTGTACACAGAAAGATTCAAAAGATAGTTAGTTTCCATATTGCCAAACTTTGTTTTTGTACCGTCATGGAAAGACAAATAGTTATTTTGAGTAAAAACTGCCCCATTAGATACGGACACCACCTCAAAATCGTTCACTTTTTTGAACAACTCGTCTAGGGTAACTGAACTAGCATAGTCCTGACCTATAGCTGGTACGTTGGGAAAACCTGTAGCAATTACGATTAATCCCTCCTTACTCACCCCCAACTGGGAAATTATGTGGTCTACAACATCTGTATAAAAATCTTGTTCGGAGTAGAAATGGGCGTAGAGATCCTTTGAGTATCCGTAACCCAGAAAGTATGAAGAAACCTCACCTTTGTCATCTAGGTAAACCGCGTTCACATTCGAAGAGCCATATTTCAGGGACAGTATTGGCATACAATTATATTAACACATTACTTATGCTTGTCTGTGTAGGGAATTAAAGCCATAAACCTGGCTTTTTTGATCTCTTTTTTAAGCTTTCTCTGATTTTTCTCAGTTAACCCTGAGTAGTTATGATGCATTATCTTTTGCCTGTCGGTCAAAAACCTCTTTAGAACCAACACATCTTTATAGTCAGGTACCTTACCGGTATCTGTAAAATAACATGTTCTCTTTTTTCTTTTTGTTTTTACCTTTTTTATCATACTTAATCAGGGTTTAACTTTTTTTCTTCTTTACTTTTTCGATTTTGCCTTTTTCTTTGGTTTCTTTTCTTCTTTGACCTCTTCCTCAACCTCTTCGGTTTCTTCGGTTTCTTCAACCTCATCAACCTCTTCTTTCACTTCCTCCTCTTTAACTTCTTCCTCTTTTACCTCTTCTACACCAAAATCTTCAGACAGAACTTTATCTAAATCAATCTCATCAGCATCTTCTATGGCTGTTGCTACTTCTGTTTCTACCTCTTCTTTTGGTTTCTCATAGCTTTGTGAGTCACTAGAGTATCCTCCAGGATCCCTCTTGCTAGTTAAAACGATCATCTCGTTAATAACAACCTCAGTTTTGTATCTTTTGTTGCCGTCGCCATCAACCCAATCTCTAGTTTGAAGTCTTCCCTCTACGTATGTTTTGGAACCTTTCGAAAGCAATTGATCACATATCTCAGCTAACTTATTCCAAGCCACGACGTTATGAAAATCAGCTGCTTCTTTCTTGACACCATCAACTGACCATTCTCTGTTGGTAGCTAAACCAAAACTTATTACTGGGGTACCTTGAGGAGTGTATCTCAACTCAGGATCCCTTGTTAAATTACCTATAAGTATTACCTTATTTACACTTCTTGCGGACATTATTTATCCTCCATTCAGCTCTTCGCTGTAATTATATACCTACCCAAATTATCCATAAGGTTTAATTTAGATTTTAAGTTGTCTATTTGATCTTTGGAAAACTCGAAAAGTGTCACCTCATAAAACCCGTCTGTATCTTGACGAATCTTGTAGGCAAGTCTTCTCTTGCCCCAAAAATCTGTTTTTTGGACTTTACCTTTCAAGGATGAGATAAGTTCGGATACTTCCTTTGAAACCTGCTTGGCATTCTCCTCGCCATCGTTACCTCTTGTTAAAGTCATCAGTTCGTATTTGTTCATAGCGCTATTGTTTAAATTATTATATCTTTGGTTAATTGCGGAGTCTATACTTAAAACTCTACATTAACTAGATACTAAAGCAATACGGATAGTACTATAATAAAAGGCAAAATGCAATATGTTGGGAGTGTGCTAAACGTTAAATCTGACTATAATAATGTCTCCATCTTGTACTATGTAGTTTTTCCCCTCCAACCTGATGACCCCATTTTCTTTTGCCTGCTTCCAAGTCCCCATTTCCTCTAATTTGTCTAGGGTTATAACTTCCGCACTAATAAATCCGCGCTCAAAATCAGTATGAATTACACCTGCAGCCTGCTTAGCGTTAGTACCTTTCTTCACAGTCCAAGCTCTTATTTCCTCTGGTCCAGCAGTAAAAAATGAGTGCAGGTCCAAAAGTTTATAACTTCTCTTAATAACTAAATCCAAACCCGCATTTTTTAAGCCCGTTTCCCGCAAATAGTCCGCCTTTTCTTCATCGTCAAAAGATATTAAATCTGCCTCTAACTTGGCGCACATCCTGATAAACTTTGGGTCGAATTCT
>Ga0255414_1007_pt1 | contig 14035 bp, 15 predicted proteins | sample ANMaggSSYBR01E13_FD_182642 | JGI IMG/M metagenome (GOLD analysis project Ga0255414, IMG submission 182642) | Sediment cell enrichment communities from methane seep in Santa Monica Basin, California, United Staets - ANME aggregate JGI... | ecosystem: Environmental > Aquatic > Marine > Cold seeps >...
TTTAATCAATTAAAAAATAAATTTATATCAGAGGGCTTATCAGAAGAAGAAGCTATTAAAAGAGCTACTAAAGATGCAAAAAAAGAAGAAATATTAAAAGTTGTTCTTCCTAAAATTAGCGCTGAAGAAGCAGCAAAAGCAAACAATTTAATCGTTAAGGAGGCAGCTAAATTTGGAAGAACAGTGCCTAGAGCAGAACAACAAGGATTTATAAATACATTAGATGAAATGAGAGAAAATTGGGGAGAATTATTATCTATTGAGGGTAGATCTTTAGATATGACTAAACCAGTACAAGGTAAGTCTGTATTTGAAACGTGGAAAGAATTATTACCTAAAACATTAAATGATAGATTAGATGTAGGTTATAAGATATTTCAAAACAATCCCATAAAAGCAGCTGATAATCTTAAACCTGCTAAACAATTAATAATTGATGCAGAAAAAAATATTAAAAGTATTGCTAATAATTTACCAACACCAGTTAAACTTTCCAATACTGAAGCTAAAAAAATTGTATCGGATATTTATGAAACCGCTTTTATTGATAAAAAAATACCTTTAACTAATAAAGGTAGTGTATTATTTAAAATTCCAAATTATTTTGTAGATAAATCTTTTGCAGAAAGAGCAGCTAAATTTCCAAAAAAACAATTAATACAACTTACTCCAGAAACACAAACATTAGCAAAAAAACTTTTAGGAAAAGATGACAGTGCAATGTCTACTATTTTAAATGGTACTAATATGTTATCGACTGTTATTAGAAGAGATGAGTTTTATAGAAATTTAAGAAGAAACTCTGAAGATGTAGCAGTTGCGCGAGCAGCTAAAATAAAAGAATTAATTGATCAAGGTTTTAGTGCAGAAGAAGCATCACGAAGAGCCCCTATTCAAACTTTTTTTAACACAGAAGAAGAGTTAATAAAAGCGACTGGTGCGCGAACAGGAGACTATAGAAGAATTGGAACTATATCTCAAAGAGGAGAAGAAGGATTAGAACAAATAAATCCTTTAACAGATAGATCAAAACAAAGATCTTTAATGGAAGGTGAATTAGATCCTAAAACAGGTGAATCCATTTGGTCACAAAAACAAAATAAAGTTTTACGTAAGCCAGGTATTTCAGAAACGTTAGCTGACTTTGATGCTGGTATAAATGTTAAACCAGGAGAAAAAGTTGGGGATTATTTAAAAAGAGTTCGTAAAGATGAAGTGCTTGAGGATGTTGCTAGTATTAATCCATTAACAGGGTTATGGACATTAAAAGGTAATGCTGAAGCATTATATAATGTAAACAAAAATATAATAACTCCCGATAGTGGTTTTGCCGGAAGACTATATGCTAATTTAATTTTATACCCTAAAGCTACTTCACAAATGGCTAAAACAGTTTTAGGTCCTTTTACTCATATGCGTAACTTTTTGAGTGCGGGTGCTTTTTCAACTGCTAATGGTTTAATACCTTTTATAGGAGCAGAAGGAGCAGCTAGAAAAGCGTTAAGAGCAATACAATTAGGTCCAAGAACAAAAGAAGGAAATATTATTTATCAAGAGTTATTACAAAGAGGAGTGGTTAACTCTCAAGTTCAATTAGCAGATTTACAAGCTTTGTTAAAAGATGTTAACTTTGGTTCTTATTTAGGATCTATTAAAGCATTTGATAAATTAGCTAAAGGTTTATCTAGGGTTAAAAGATTTGCACAAGATGCTTACACAGCTGAAGATGATTTTTGGAAAATATTTTCTTATTTTAAAGAACAAGATAGATTATTTAATGCATATAAAAAAGCAGGTATTGCTGAAGGTGGTAATTTTATAAATACAGCTGGTCAAACAGTTAAATTTAATAGAGAAACTATTAAAGATGAAGCTGCAAGAATAGTAAGAAATAACATTCCAAACTATGCTTATGTTTCTGATTTTGTAAAAGGTTTAAGACAATATCCAGTTGGAAACTTTGTGTCATTTCCTGCAGAAATAATGAGAACAGGTACCAACATTGTTCAAAGGGGCATAGATGAATTTTTTTATTCTGTAACTTTACCTAATGGAAAAGTTGTAAATCCATTGAGAACAATTGGTTTAACTAGATTATTAGGAATGGGTGTTACAACAAGTGTAATTCCTTATGCTGCCGTATCTGCAGGGCAAGCTTTATATGATGTAAGTAAAGACGAATTAGAAGCTATTAGAAGATATGTTCCTAAATGGTCTAAAAATTCTACATTAATACCTTTAAAAGGTGAAGATGGTAAATTTAAGTATATAGATTTTTCTCATATGAATGCATATGATACTTTAACTAGACCTATTCAAACAGTTATTAATAGAGTTCAAGCAGGTGAACAAGATAAAGATGGTATTATGGATGATTTTATTTTAGGTTTATTTGAATCAACAAAAGAATTAGGTGAACCATTTATTACAGAATCAATTTGGACAGAAGCATTAGCCGATTTATATTTAAGAGGTGGTAAACAAGAGATGGCTTTAGAGTTTATAATGAAGAAGATAGTTTAGGTAATCAAGTCTATAATAGTTTAGCTCATTTAATTAAATCACAAGCTCCACTTAACTATCAACAATTAAAAAGATTAAAAATGTCTGTTAAACCTGATGATGATTTAGGAAGATTTGACAAGGGAGGTAAAGAGTATGAGTTTGGAAATGAAGTAGCTGGTATTATTGGAGCAAGGGCTGTTGAAATAGATCCATCAAAGTCTATTAGATACAAAGTTGCAGATTACGCAAGAGGATCAAGAAATTCTAAAGCTTTATTTACTAGAACAATGTTAAAAGGTGGACCAGTAACACCAGAAGAAATATTTGATGCTTATATAAATGCAAATAGATCTTTGTTTAGAGTGCAAAAAAGAATGTCTGATGATATTAAAGCTGCTCAAACTTTAGGTTTATCGGAAGATCAATTGTACACAGAAGTTGCTGAAAGAATTGGTGGACCTAATTTTAGATATTTATCTGAAGATTTATTTAAACCAATGAAAATAAGTTTAGGAAGTCTAATTGGTTTTCAAGAAATAGCTGATGAACTAGGTATATTAAATCCTATTGATTCAGTTATAGATACTATAGAAGAACTTCGATCTTCTTTAAGTGATTACTCACTATCTAACGAAGCAATACCTGACATAAATAATCCTTTTAAAAATTTACCTAAACCTGATTTAGGGAACACACCTGTGGGACAACTACCACCATTAGTATCAGGAGCCACTCCTTCTGTAGTAAATGCTAATGCTCAATATGGTAGTGTTCCATTTACATCATTACCTCAAGATCAAAAAGAAGCAGCAATAGATAGACTATTCGATTAATTATGGCTATAGAACCCAAAACAACCAGAGAACACATTTTATCTTTATACGGACACATTTCAGGTGTTAAGAAAAATTTAAAACACGTACACGAGGATGTAGAAAAATTGGGCGGTAAGATAGATAAAGTCTATTGGGTTCTTTTAGCAGCAGCGGGAACTGCTGCACTCTTCGCCATAGAAAAAATTATTAACTAGGAGAAAAATTATGCAATTAAGTAAACACTTTACTTTAAGAGAGATGACCAATTCGATGACAGCCCAACGTAAGGGTATCGATAACACACCAGGATCAGGTGAGATTAAAAGTTTAGGTGATCTGTGTTATGAGGTGCTTGAACCGCTACGGGCACACTTTGACAAACCAGTTACAATTACCAGCGGATACCGGAGCGAGGCGCTGTGTGAAGCGATCGGCAGCAAAAAGACTTCGCAGCACGCGAAGGGCCAGGCCGTCGACCTAGAAATATTTGGCGTGCCCAACATTAAGACAGCTTACTGGCTACAAAATAACGTCGATTTTGACCAGCTGATTATGGAGTACTATGATCCAACAGATCCAGCAGGGGGCTGGGTCCACATATCTTATCACGAATCAGACTCAAATAGAAAACAAGTTCTTACTTTTGACGGGAAGAAATACACTGAAGGTCTTCCAGATATGGAATGGAAGGGTGGCAAAGTAGTAGGTTAGCTACACATACAACCCATAAAAGAACCACTACCATCATTCATTATGTGTAAGTTTAAAGTATCTGCATAACCTGTAAGTTTAAGTCTTAAAACATCACACAAAGCAAAACAATCTATCTCTGCAGTTATAGCTATGCCTTCCATAATTTGTTTTGTTACAGGTATCAATTGATACAAACCATCATTTAAAATAATTAAATCCATTAGATCTCGTAACCCATATCTAATGTTAACATATATACTGATTTAGGAACTTTCTTTTGATCATTTACATAGGTGTAATGATTCATTTCTTTAACAATAGGTTCAGGTAAAGAATTTTCTTTTTCCATTTTACTTATATTCCATTCCCATATCTTGCCATTACTAAATTTATTTTGATATAAGAAAGTTATATTGTACTTCTTTGCGGTCTCAATATTTACTCTTAACTTATCTTCTTGTAAAATAAAATCAGGAAATCTATTGTGCTCGCAATTTCTTTTTTTGAATTCAATAATTTTACTTTCATTCCAAAAATCAAAAGGTTTAGTTTTTAAAGTTGTTATTTGTAGTTTGTCTTCTTGGTACTCTGGTTTACTATTTAGATACTCTAATTGTATTTTTACATCGTGAGCATCACTTTGATTAAAATTTATCATATCCAGTCTCTTAACTCCTCTCCCATTACTTGTGTTGCTATGTTTATTTTTTTACGCAGTGCTTTTCTGATCTTTTCATCTACAGTTTTTGGTGCTATAAGATCAACATATGTTACCGCCTTCTTCTGCCCTATTCTATGCGCTCTGTCTTCTGACTGCAGTCTTTTTTCTAGGTCATATCCATTAGAATAATAAATAACATTATTCGCAGCAGTTAAAGTAATACCATAACCACCGGTCTGTGGATTACCAATAAAGAATCGTGCTTTAGAATTAGGATCTTGGAACTTTTTAATATTGTCCTGTCTTTTTTCTGCATCAACAGCACCATAGTATTGAACAATAGAATCATCTCCATACTCATCACTAATCGCGTTAACGATTTGTTTAATATCATATACATAGTTGGCCCAGATAATAACTTTACCTTCTACTTCATCAAGGACTTCTAGCAATGCTTTGATTCTATTACTCTTTACTTCAGTAATACTACCATCATCATTTTTTAAATGACCACAAGTGATCTGATGTAGTCGCATCATTTGAGTTAGTACGTGAGGCGCGGTTGCCATCTTACCTTTTAGAGAAGCGAGGGCCGCGGATTTCATAGTAGCATAAGCTTTACTTTGCTCATCTGTAAGATCTACTTGTCTCTCTATATATGTCTTTGGAGGTAGGTCTAAACAGTCTTCTTTTAAAACTCTATCAGAAAACTTTTTTAATATCTCTGATAACTCATCAAGTCTTTGATAACCTGTAGGTATCTGTACTCTACGTCCACCAAAATTTCTATCTACCATAACTGCATATCTATTTCTAAAAGAATAGAAGGAACCAAATCCTAATAACTCTTCATCAAGAAAACCACATTGTGTATATAAGTCTAGCGGTGATTTAGTTACAGGAGAACCTGTAAGTATTCTTCTATATTTAGCGTGCTTACCTAACGTGCAAATAGACTTTGTTCTCTTTGCAGTAGGTGTTTTAATAGTTGTAGATTCGTCAACAGCCATTAGAGTTTTGTGGCAATTCATAAACTTTGCGGCAAACTCAAGGCCTTTTTTTGTCGAAAATGCTTCCACATTCATAATAAGGATGTGAAGGTCATAGTCAGATTTAAACAATTGTTGGTACTCTTTATCCTTTGCTTTAGATGTGGTCGCAGTCCATAGTACTGTTTTATGATCTATATGACTAGCTAAATGAATAGGTATTTCTTGTGAATACCAGTTTCTATACACACCCTTTGGTGCTATAATTAACGCCGCATTTATTTTACCTTTATCATATAGCATTGCCATATTATCGACTAATACTTTTGATTTACCTGTACCCATCTCCATAAAGTATGCATACTCTTTTTTATTCCACGACTTTTCCAATGCATTTAATTGATGTGCATAGGGTTTAGTTTTAAATTTATATTTCATAATTATTTTCTTCTTTCTAGTTGACAAGTATATAAAGCCTATGGTAAAGGTTGTCAAGAAATAAGAAATGAAAAATAAAATATTTGAGTTATATAAGCCAGACTCTTTAGCAAGCTTTTTAGAATTTTATAAAAGCAACCCTAAAGAAAAATTTGTTTATGTAGTTCAACAACCACCACCTAATATAAATATATTAAGTGCGTCTGACTTTGGTTATCTTGTAATATGTTTGCCTAATAGAGACCAGGCAATATTTTCTACTGCACCTTATGTGCATAAGATGAGAAAAAATTTACAAGACTTTCGTAAAGAAGATTATTTACTTGCAGTTGGAGATCCTGTAATAATAGGTATCTCAACTTGGTTAGTAGGTGAAACCACTAACGGACAGTTCAATATGTTGAAGTGGGATAAACGTGAATATAGATACTATCCATTAGAAGTGGACGGCTATCAGAAAGGATAAGTTATGAGTGACGTAAGAAATATGATGTTAGAAGATTCAAAAGATCTTCTAGATAATGTAGAGGTTACAACTGTTGCAGAAGAATGTGTAAAGTTGAAACAAAAAGAAGATGAGATTGCAGCATTAGAAGAGCAACTCAAAAGTAAAAAACTAGAGGCTGATGATATTAGTTCTCGAGTAATACCAGAGTTGTTAGCGGAACAAGGACTCTCTGAAATTAAATTAGCAGATGGTTCCAAAGTAGCTGTTAAAAAAGAATTTAGATGCACTCTTCCTAAAGATGAGGAGAAAAGAGCGCAATGCTATAAATGGCTTCGAGATCAAGGGTTGGGGGACATTATTAAAAACAATGTCTTTGTGACTTTTGGTAAAGGAGAAGATGACAAGGCGGAGCAATTGCTTAACCTTGCGGCAGAGAATGGCTTTCAACCACAACAGAAATCTGATGTGGCTTGGATGACATTAACTGCCCTATTCAGGGAGCGTATCGAGTCCGGGCTCGATATGCCTTCTGATGTCTTTAGTACGTGGATTAAAGACAAAACTAAAATTACCCGGAAATAACTAATGGAGAATGTATAATGGCTAATGAAATAAAAGCTAAACAAGAAACATCCCTTGCTTTATTTGGCGATGATGTATCCAAAGGTTTTGAGAATATGACGCAAGAAGATATGGCGTTACCATTTGTCAGAATCTTGGGACAACTATCACCACAAGTAACAGAAGGCGATGCAAAGTATATAGAGGGTGCCAAACCAGGTATGATCTATAATACAGTTACCAGCGAATTGTTCGATGGTAAAAAAGGTATCAAGATAATTCCTTGTTACTACAAAAAAGATTATCCAGAATGGTCGGATAGAGGGGATGGACCAGGTGCTCCGGTTGCAGTTCACCTTCCGAACAGTCCGGTAATCGCTACAGGTAAGAGAGATGGCTCAAAGATTAGGTTGCCAAATGGTAATTATCTTGAAGAGACAGCTTCTTACTATGTAATGATTGAGACAAAAACTGGAGGATTTACTCCGGCTTTGATTACTATGAAATCAACTCAATTAAACGTCAGTAAGAAATGGAATTCTATGATGAAAACCATACAAATTGCTGATGGTAATGGGGGATTTGCTATCCCGCCTATGCACGGAGTTGTGTATAATCTAGCATCTGTACTACAAAAGAACGATAAAGGTTCGTGGTATGGTTGGTCGGTTACACAAGACAGAATTTTAGGTCAACCAGACAAGGCTTTGTACTTAAGTGCAAAAGACTTTGCTGGCAATGTATCTAAAGGGACCGTTCAAACAAAAGCTGATGTAGAAGAGAAGGTTAAGGATTCAACTCCTTACTAAATAAATATTGGGGGAAGGTAACTTCCCCCTTTACAAAGAAATAAGAAATGATAATGGATAAATTTAAAAATATATTTCAAGGATTAGAAATTGCATATGGACAATACCAACCAGGTGAGCGTGGCGAAAACGGAAAGCAACAAGGAAAAGCTTTTATTGTTCGTAAAAACGTCACCGACGAACTCTGGACCAATCATCTTAAAGGAGAGGGAGCAGCCCTTGGGATTATCCCTATCACAGAAAATAATGATTGTAGGTGGGGGTGCATTGATATTGACGAATATAACTTTGATCACACTAGCCTCGTTAAAAGTATTAGGAATCTTAAACTCCCATTAATAGTTTGCCGTAGTAAATCTGGCGGCGCACACGTATTTTTATTTACCAAAGAAAACATTCCTGCATCATTGATGCAATCAAAATTAAAACAAATGGCAATCATACTTGGGTATGAAGGGTCAGAAATATTTCCAAAACAAACAGAAATTTTAGTGGAACGTGGTGACACTGGAAACTTTTTAAACTTACCTTACCACAATCAAATGAAAGGACTACGTTATGCTATCAACGATAATGGCGCCGGTTGTACACTTGAGGAATTTTATCAGCTCTATGATGAGTTTTCTTTACGAAAAGAAGAGGTGGAGCAAATTAAAACGGAAGAGAAAAAAATAGAAGAAGCATTTCCTGGTGGCCCTCCTTGCTTAAATAAGTTAGCTTCAATTGGTTTTGGGGAGGGCTCAAGGAACAATGCATTATTTAATATTGCAGTTTATTATAAACAATCTGCACCCGATGCGTGGGAAGATAAAATTGTAGAAGCAAATTTAAAATATATGGAACCACCATTAAGTAATAGTGAGGTTCAACAATTAATTAAATCAGTAAACAGAAAAGGTTATGACAAGTATAGATGTAAAGATGCACCAATTAATTCTGTATGTCAGTCTGGTTTATGCAGAACAAAAAGGTTTGGTGTAGGATATGGTGAAGAAGAAATGCCTATCCTTGGTAGTCTTACAAAGTATTCATCGACACCACCAGAATGGTTTTTAGATGTAGATAAAAAAAGAATTCAATTAAAATCAGAACAACTTTATAACCCTGGTATGTTTGCACTGGCGTGTTTAGATCAAGCTAACCTAGTGGTACCGGTACCAAAACCAAAAGATTGGAAACAACATTTTCTAAAACCTATGATGCAAGGTTTACAAGAAGTAGAACCTTTAGAGTCTTTGAATCCTGTTAATGAATTAACTGGACTACTTCAAGATTGGACTACCAATAGACAGAATGCTAGAACTATAGATGACATATTTAACAAACTTCCTTTTACTGAAGATGGTTTTACATATTTTAGAATGGAAGACTTTTTTAATTTTTGTAAAAGAAATCATTGGGAAAAAGATAAAACTCAAACAGGTAACTTATTAAAACAATTAGATGTATTTGTCGAAGAAGAAAGAGTTAGAGTTAAGAAACAACAACCAAGACTAATTAAAATTAAAACAATGAAACAAGTAGAAGCTTCTACATCTAAACTACCTTATCAAGAAGAACATTTTTAATGTTTGATAAGGATGTAGGAGTTAATTGGCATTTACGATTTCGTTTAAAGATAGAACAGTTACAAAAAGAAAATGAAGAACTTAAACTTAAAAATAACATACTAGAAAGAAAGATAAAAAAATATGAAAACAATAATACTAGGACCACCTGGAACGGGCAAGACAACAACACTGCTGAATCTAGTGGACGAATTTATACAGCAAGGGATAAGACCTAAACAAATTGGGTACTTTTCGTTTACTAAAAAAGCCGCGACAGAGGCGGCAACTAGAGCTGCGGACAAATTTAATTTAGATATTGAGAATGATTTAAGTAATTTTAGAACACTTCATTCTTATGCATTTAATCAATTAGGTATGACCAAAGAAAAAATGATGGGCCGGGATGACTACAAAGAGTTTGGAGAAAAATGTGGCATACCCATTAAGATTGCAAAGTTTTCTGACAGTGATGGTACATTTAATTCAGACAATGAATATTTGACAATCATAAACACAGCTGCAGTTAAGAGAATAGATCTATTAGAATACTATGATTCAAGACAAAACATACTAGACATAGAACGTAACACATTATTTTTATTGGCAGAAGAACTAAAAAGATTTAAAAAAGAAAAAGGACTAAAAGATTTTAACGATTTATTAATAGACTATATTGAAAAAGAATCTGTGAATAGTTTTAAAGTATTATTTATTGATGAGGCACAAGACTTATCTTTGATACAGTGGGAAATGGTAAGAAAACTTTGGGCCAACGCAGAAAAAACTTACATAGCGGGTGATGATGACCAAGCTATATTTAAATGGGCCGGTGCAGATGTGGATCACTTCATAGCTTTAAAAGAAGAAGTAAATGATATTAAAGTATTGGATCAATCTTATCGTATACCTGGTGGACCCATACACGAATTGTCACAAAGAATAATTGGTCAAGTACAAAATAGATTTGATAAAAAATATAAACCAAGAGAAGAAGAAGGTATCTTAAAAAGATATTCTGATATTACACAAGTAGATATGAGTGAAGGTAACTGGTTAGTATTATCTTCAGCTAATCATTTTTTAGATGATGCAAAAGATTTGTGTGAATTACAAGGATGGTATTTTCAATTTAAAGGAATGAACTCTGTACCTTTAAAATTATTGCTTGCATTAAATAATTGGGAGCACTGGCGTAAGGGTGAACTTTTAAATCATTTAGAAATTAAAAATATTTATGAGTATCTTGGATCAAATGTATTGCCTGGATTTCAAAAAGGTAAGACTTTGCATTCTGATGAAAAATATACACTACAAGACTGTAAAGATAAACACGGTCTTGTCATAGATAAAGTTTGGTATGAATCTTTTGAAGGATTAGATACCATAACTGAAAACTACATTCGTAATATGAGGGCGAATGGAGAAACACTAAATAAAAATCCTCGAATAATAATGTCAACCATACACGGAGCGAAAGGAGGAGAAGCTGATAAAGTTTTATTGATGCAAGACTTAACGAACGCAGCGCTTGAAACATTTAGTTATGATCCAGATGAACTACATAGATTATTTTATACTGGAGCGACGAGAGCGAAGCGTGAATTACACGTCTTGGACCCAAGAGATTTTAATCGAGCTTATATATTATGAACTGCTGGCACTGTAACACTGAATTAATTTGGGGTGGGGATCACGACATTGAAGACAATGAAGACTATGATATTGTAAGTAACTTATCTTGTCCTAACTGTCATTCAGCTGTTGATGTTTATCATCCATCAGAAAAATTAATAAAAGAATATAAAGATTATGAGGAGAAACAAAATGACAAATAAAGAAATATTTAAGAAAGCTACTTATGATTCGTTAGATAAGCAGGTAGGCGGGAAGCACTACCAAAATATGAAAATTCAACCCGCAGAATTTATCAACGAAAACAAGTTGCTTTTTGCGGAGGGCAACGCTATAAAATATATCTGTAGACATCAATCGAAGGGAAAAGAAGAGGACGTGAGAAAAGCTATACACTATTTAGAGATGGTTCTTGAAAGGGACTACGAATGAGAAGTACTCAAATTCCTTTGTTCACACCACAAACGGAATGGGTAATGCCTGATGAACTTAAAGATCTTAAAGGACACAAAGAAATAGCAATCGATTTAGAGACTAATGACCCCTATTTAATGACACTAGGGTCAGGTAATGTTACCGGTAGAGGCCACATTGCTGGCGTTGCGGTGGCTGTAGAGGGTTGGTCTGGCTATTTTCCTATACAACACGAGTCCGGTGGTAATATGGACAGAAAACTAGTTTTATCTTGGTTACAGGATGTCTGTAATCAACCCGATACTACCTTTATATTTCACAATGCAATGTACGATGTCTGTTGGTTAAGAGCAGCAGGAGTTATAGTTAAGGGTAAAATTGTAGACACAATGATTGCAGCGTCTTTAATAGATGAGAATAGATTATCTTATGCATTAAACACACTAGCTAAATTTTATGTTGGTATTGGTAAAGATGAAAACGTTTTACAAGCAGCCGCAAAAGAATATGGGTTGGACCCTAAAAAAGATATGTGGAGATTGCCTGCGCTTTTTGTTGGACAGTACGCGGAACGTGATGCGGAGGCTACTCTTAAACTTTGGCAAAGATTAAAGATAGAATTATATAATCAAGAACTAATGGATGTCTTTACATTAGAGACAAAATTATTTCCTTGTTTAGTTGATATGAGATTCAAAGGTGTAAGAGTTGATTTAGACAAAGCGGCTAAAATCAAAAAAAATCTTATGGATCGTGAGGCTAAAATCGTCAGTAAAATCAAAAGTTTAACAGGAGTTAACGTAGAAATACACGCGGCTCGAAGCATCGCAAAAGCGTTTGATAATTTAAAGTTACCTTATGATAGAACAGAGAAAAGTAAGGAGCCTAGTTTTACAAAAAACTTTTTACAAAACCATCCACACGAATTACCAAAACTAATTGCAGATGCAAGAGAGATAAATAAAGCTCACACTACATTTATAGATTCAATAACTAAACACGCAGTTGATGGTAGAATACACGCAGACATAAATCAGATAAGATCAGATGCAGGTGGGACTGTTACTGGTAGATTCTCTATGAGCAATCCAAACCTACAGCAAATTCCAGCGAGGCATCCGGAACTCGGACCGATGATAAGATCTATATTTATTCCAGAAAAAAATACAACGTGGGGATCGTTTGACTACTCACAACAAGAACCTAGAATTTTAGTACACTATGCAAAATTACAAAACTTAATGGGTGTAGATGAAATTGTAGATGCATACAATGCAGGTGATGCAGACTTTCACCAGGTTGTTGCGGATATGGCAGGCATTGAACGTAAGCAAGCAAAAACAATTAACCTTGGTTTGATGTATGGTATGGGTAAAAATAAATTGATGGCAGAACTAGGTTTGATGAAAGAGTCTGCTGAAAAATTAATTAAACAATATCACACAAAGGCTCCGTTTGTAAAACAACTAATGGACAATGTATCTCGTAAAGCAAATGATCGTGGTAAGATTAGAACTTTAGGCGGACGTGCGTGTCATTTTGATTTATGGCAGCCAGTACAATTTGGTGTGTTTAAACCTTTACCATTAGAGATGGCTAGAAAAGAATATGATGAACCATTAAAGCGTGCATTTACTTACAAAGCTTTAAATAAATTAATACAAGGTAGCGCAGCTGATATGACAAAAAAGTCTATGGTAGCACTATATGAAAATGGTATAATACCTCACATTCAGATTCACGATGAAGTAGATATTTCTGTTGAGTCTAATGAAAAGGCAGAAAAAATTATAGAGATAATGGAAGCTGCTGTTGAATTAAAAGTTCCTAACAAAGTAGATTACGAGTCGGGGGCTAACTGGGGTGAAATTAAGTAATGGCCTATCTAAATGCAAACATACCAATAATAGAATGTTACGTTCGAGGTAACTTTTTAAGAGATCAAAAAGACTCACACGATAAATATTTTGAAGTAGGAATATTTGGTTTTAGTTCTATACCAAACCGAGTACCTATGTTTCATTTCTTAATGGAAGATGGCGGTCTATGGTGGCGAGCACCTATATCAGCTTTCTGTACAAAACCTGGTGTAAAAGAATTACCATTAGATGAATTAGTTATGTGGGATTGTTTTAGCTACAATGTAAGTGTTACAACTTTTTATGAAATTGCAGGATGTACAATGCAATATACATCTAGACGTAAAGTAAAACGTAGAGGTAAGTATTTATTTACAATTGATTGGTGCGCAGGAGACTTCAATGAACTAAACTTTGGTTATTCAGAGAAGCCCGACCAACATAAGTGTGGCCACGTGATTGAATTAGAAGACGGAAATTATGCAATACAACCCAATAATAGACTTAAAATATATGATCCTTCTATGGGAGTGGACCCAAACAAAACCTTGATTAATAGATTAGTAACAGATAAAATATACTCCGTAGAAAATTCTGCGAAATGGATCACAGACGAACACGAGAAGGGTATGTACGACTATGATCTTAAAAACTTGGAGGA
>Ga0255414_1008_pt1 | contig 13643 bp, 14 predicted proteins | sample ANMaggSSYBR01E13_FD_182642 | JGI IMG/M metagenome (GOLD analysis project Ga0255414, IMG submission 182642) | Sediment cell enrichment communities from methane seep in Santa Monica Basin, California, United Staets - ANME aggregate JGI... | ecosystem: Environmental > Aquatic > Marine > Cold seeps >...
ACACAGTGGTAAATCCTGCTCCTGGCTTATTGTTCCTTTTTACAAGAGAGAGGATACTAGTAACTTTATGCTCATCAACTTCCCCATCAGATGTAACAGCTTCAATAATCCATATGTTGTCTGTATCTGGGTTCCAAAGAAGAATGTCAGGAATTGGATCACCAAGATTGATTGACAATCCTGCTTTAGCTAGTAATATCTCCTCTTCGTTAGTGACACGTTGCCCATCTTCATAATCACAGAAAAGGATTTTATAGTCTGGCAAAAATTCTGGAACATAAATTTCTTTGCATGTCATAATAAGATCCTTGTGATCTCCTAGCACCATTTGTTCTGATCTCTTTTGTGCACGGGCTTGTAAAGTTGCCCTTTCTCGTACTTTTTCCTCTTTAGCCCATCCTGATAACAGTTTTTGACATTCTTCTTCAGGAGTTTTGAGTATTTCAATGAATTAAAGGTTAGGGGTTTGAAATAAATAAAACAATCATGTATAATGTAGTAGAACATTAGTTCTGGTAACGGGTTATTATGAGTTTATCAATATTAGAGCAGATCGAAATACGCCGGCACGATGTAATTGCTGAGCTGGATACAAATAAAAAATCAGACTATGGCCAGTTTATGACGCCCATATCCATAGCTAAGGCGATGGCCAATATGTTTGAAACACCCAACCACAATCATATACGTTTATTAGACCCTGGTGCTGGAACGGGATCATTAACTATATCTTTTCTTGAGATGCTCTTTCAGAGAGGATGTTCTCCTTCTTCAATCCAGGTTTCTGCATATGAGATTGACAGTTATTTAGCTGATGAACTTAGGAAAAATTCATCTCTAATAATTGATAAGTACAAGTCGAGAGGTTGTGATTTAGAAATAACAATTATTGAAAAGGACTTCATTTCCTCAGCTGTTTATTCGCTGATCCCTCGTCTTAATGATCATCCAACAGATTTCGAGCCATTTTCTCATGTTATTATGAACCCCCCCTATCTAAAGTTATCATCATCTTCAGAACAAAGAGCTCTTTTGGATCAAATTGGATTACCGGTAAATAATTTGTATTCAGCTTTTGTTGCATTGTCCCTTGCTCTATTATCAGCCGACGGTCATCTTGTGGGAATAACACCTAGAAGCTTCTGTAATGGCCCTTATTTCAATCCTTTTAGGAAATATATTTTGCAACGGGCATCTTTCAAACATATTCACATATTCGAGCGGCGTGATAAAGCATTTAATGAAGATGCAGTTTTACAGGAAAATATTATCTCTTACATGCAAAAGTGTGCCACTAGAGACGTCGTTCAAATTTCATCGACAAATGGACGATCCTTTTTAGATTCTAAGAATAGATTTGTCCCGCATTCAAAAATAGTTAATGAACAAGATCCTGATCTAATAATTAGAATTCCAAACAATGAATTTGACGATTTTGTTCTAGATAGGATGTCATCATTTTCAAACCGTCTTGGAAATATTGGGCTAGATGTATCTACTGGTCCAGTTGTAGATTTCAGGGTTAAGAAATCCTTACAAAAAGAACTTGTTATAAAGAGTGTCCCGTTAATTTATCCTTCTCATATTAATAACCAGATAGTTGACTGGCCTCTACCAAATGGTAAAAAACCTAACGCGATATTGGTAAATGATTCAACTGATAAATGGTTATATCCAAACGAACACTTTCCTCTCGTAAAAAGATTTTCAGCTAAGGAAGAGAAGAGAAGAATATACCCAGCTTGTTATGATCCAATTGCGTCTTTTAGTGTTGTTGGATTTGAGAATCATTTGAATATTATTCACTCATCTCAATCTGGAATTAGCAAGAAATTATCTAGAGGATTGGTGGCTTATTTCTCATCAACTATAGTTGATCTCTACTTCCGTCAATTTAGCGGTCACACACAGGTTAATGCAAGTGATCTTCGTTCAATTCCCATTCCTAGAATAGAAGTCCTTAACGATTTGTCGAAATTTCATGATGGTACCTCGGTTCGCCAAGATCAGGTAGATGATTACTTAGAATCGCTTTTCCAGAACTTTTTTGGAATTAAGTCTCCAAATCCAATTCTCCTTGCCAAGAATTAAATCATTAATGTCTTGCGTACTAACCCCCGCTGCAGCAGACGCTGGGGAACGCACCGCTACCCTTCGCAGGCTCAGGATGCTTCGCAAAGCTCATCCGGTAGACATATCATGGCAAAATTGAGGCACCAAATATGATACTGTTCTTTGATACAGAAACAACCGGTCTTCCTCGGGATTGGAATGCTCCAATCACCCAAATTGATAATTGGCCGCGGTTGGTTCAGTTGGCCTGGCTGCAATATGATGACCAGCAAAATCTACTATCTGAAGTAAACCACATCATCAAACCTGACGGATACACCATTCCAAATAACGCAGCCTCCATCCATGGTATTACTACTGAACATGCTCTGAAAAATGGATCAGAGTTGTCTTCAGTTCTTTCAGTATTCTCTGCGATCGTTAATGAATCAAACCTGCTAATTGCACACAACATGGACTTTGATGAGAAGATTGTTGGCGCTGAATATATACGAATTGGTTTAAAATCAAGCATATTCAATAAACAGAGATTGTGTACAATGAAAACAACAACTGATTTGTGCAAAATCCCTGGAAAATATGGCTACAAATGGCCAACGTTGCCAGAACTACATCGGTCCTTGTTTAAATCTGATTTCAAAGATGCCCATGATGCATCAGTTGATGTAAAGATATGCGCAAAATGTTTTTTTGAACTTGTGAAACGGGGCTTTTATTAATATGAGTTGACGGTTAACCTCCGCTCTAGCGGACGCTAGGTTCTGCGCCACTGAATTCATCCGTTAGCTTGTGATTAAATTGGTTTGAAAAACATGTCTTCAAAAAAAGAATTTTTACGAAGAATATCAAAAGGGAGAAAATTCGAGGAGTGGGAGAAAGCCCGCTGGCTGAAGGGGGTTGAAGAATCACCAGAATTTGAAACACCGGCAATTTGGAAAGGAAAAAGAGGACGGGTTGATATTCGTATTGATATTCCTGAGAACAATCAAGTAGTTGTTATTGAGATAAAGGCAAGTGATTGGGATAAGATGAAACCTCATAGGGTGCGACCAAATGCACTGAGGCATGTCAATCAGGTTTGGCGTTATATTGAAGCTTATGTTTCTCCCCGGGAGGTTATTCCAGCCCTGGTTTATCCAAAAACCCCTCAAACACCAGGAAGAAAAGAAGAAATTGAGGCAATTCTTGATGAGCATGCAATAGCGGCCGTTTGGAGAGATGAATACGAAAAAGTTAACTGATTAATCATCTCAATACTTGAATAATTTAGAAACTCTCACCCTAACATCCTCTGAACACTCAATGCCTGCGTTGGACATGATCGGTAACGATAAGTAATATTTAGTTTTGATCTTAGTCTAAGGAAAGCGAAAGATAATGAGTGAAAAATGGGAGACACTCGGCGTCCAATCATACGGGTTAACGTCAGACCTGATTGTGCCGATCGCCGCCGCAGATCTCGCAGCAATTGAAACTTACGTCGGCATTATCCATAAGCGACTTCCTGGTCGTATCCGACCGACGAACGCAGTTGTGGTAAAAGCTCAGCGGCCGGACCGAAACCACCTGGTACCACTTTGGGACTTACCAGCTGGCGATCAGTATTATCAACGTCTCCATCCATCGAAACAACTCTGGGTTCATGTTGACTACACAGGCTACAGGAAAGCGTGGAAGAGACTCGGCTTTGGCGAACTCACTAGCGAAGTATTCATAGATCACATAAGAAACCGAGCCGCTGTGCGTCTCAGTGGTTACAGACATCCTTTTCTTCGAGTATGTAGTGTTTCGAGAGAAACAAATACAAGTGGCGGATTAGACATTGGCGCGGAGGGTATGGAGAAAGTTGAACTCCGGAAATTAGCTCAGCAGCCAGCCCATGTTCGACAACAAATTGAACGGTGTCTAGCCGCCCCGGTTGTACTCGCCGATCCTATTGATCTGACCAAGATGCTCGACATACCTCCTGGTCTAACTGAATTGCCAGGTGTCGCATCGATGCTCTTGAAGTACTATGCCAGAAATGGTTGAGTCGCCTTGAGATGAGAACAGAATCTTTATCTACTAAATAGTGGAATGACTGGGAAAAAATCAATCCAATGCCCAACATAAAACGAGGAGAGATCAAAATAGGGGATCAGGTCCGGATTGTGCTCAAAAAGGACCAGAGAACAAACAAGCTGACTAAAGGTGTAGTCAAAGAGATCTTGACCAAATCCGCGACTCATCCCCATGGCATCAAGGTTCGCCTGGAAAGTGGGCAGGTGGGGAGAGTCAAGGAATTGACTGGGAGAAACTGGGTTTAAGGTTTAAGGTTGAAGGTTTAAGGTTTAAAGGTTGATAATTTTTACTATTAGAGCAACAATAGAAGTCCCTCGCTGGAGGAACTTAGGTTACCTAGCCCGCGATTTTTGCACAGCACCCTGGCGGGGTAATCGCCGGGCGATAACGGGACTTACTTTACCTGGCCCGCGAATATACGAAGCCCTTCGGTCCTTCCTTCGGTCGCAGGACGGGTCCTTCGGTACGCTCTTCGATACATTCCTGCGGGATTACTCAAAGCTACTCAGGACAGGTGAGGAAGAGAGGGCAAACTTAGGTGCAAATATTATCAACAAAAGGACATATCTTGAGAAAAGCAGAATATAAAGACAAGGCTATCGTAACAAATATTCTTGCAGTATCTTTTAAAAACGATCCTCAAGTTAATTGGTATCTGGAGGAGTCAAGGAATAGAAACAAGTTAAATATCCTGATAGATTATGTTTTTGAAGAAACAATAAGAAAAGGGGAGATTTATATCAGTGAAGATAATATGGCTGCTGCATTGTGGAATTCCGCTAAGAAAGAAAAATTCTCCCTTAACTATATTTATAGAAACCTGTCTTTTCTTTTCCGTATTGGAATAAAGAGCACGATAAGAATACTTAAAATGATGAATATAACTTACAGTCAATATCCGAAAAATAGAAGTTATTTTCACCTGCATTTAATCGGTGTTTTGCCTGAAGCACAAGGGAAGGGGCTTGCAAGTTTATTAATGAATCCGATATTAGCTGAAAAAAAAGCAAATAAAATTCCTGTATATCTTGAAACAGCAAATCAAAAAAATGTGGAGATATATAAAGGAAAGGGATTTAGTGTTTTTAACACAATTCAGACAGAAAACCCAACCATTTATTGTATGAAGTTTTAGAATCTGCAGATTACAACGGCTCAGAGGAAGTGACGGGGCCCTTCGATATGCGCTCCTCTGTCGCGCTACTCAGGACAGGTGAGGGGGAGCGAGAACTGAATACTGATCACAGTTTACTGATTACTGGAAACCGGTGTTAACTGGGCCTGCCCAGCCTGTCCTGAGTTTAATGAAGGGAGCGGACACCGAGCGTATGCGAGGTGGAAGTCGAAGGGGGCAGAAAGTGGAAATAAATCATGAGAAATTGGCGCTATTGGCGAAATCTAGTCCTGTTTGGATTTTCTGTTCTTGCCTTCCTCCTGGTGGGGGGAGTATTCCATTTGGCACGCCAGAAGGCATTTGAATATGTCCATCCAGCGCGCCAGGTTCATTCGCTTGACGACACTCCAGCCAGCCAGGGGATCCCCTACCAGGAAGTCGAACTGATAACATCCGATGGCCTAACTCTGCGTGCCTGGTACACGCCGCCGCAGAACGGTGCGGTAGTTCTGGTGGCTCACGCCCATAATGGCGCCCGGCCAACGAACATGCACATCCTTTTTGCCCGGCACGGGTACGGTGTGGTCTCCTGGGATTTTCGGGCCCATGGTGAAAGCGAAGGCGAGGTTTGCTCATTGGGATACTACGAGGTGCTGGATGTAGAGGCAGCGCTTGACTTTGCTTTATCCCAATCCCAGCCAGAGGTTAACCGGGTAGCGGCCTGGGGCGGTTCGATGGGAGGGGCGACAGTGATTATGGCTGCAGCTCGCCGACCGGAGATTGAGGCGGTTGTGGCGGACAGCGCTTTTGCTGCCCTGGAAGAAGAGTTGATCATAATGATCCGACTGAAATGGATTCGTCCCTTGATCCAATTCTTTGCGGAGGGGGAAACAGGGGTTAACATAACCGACGTGCGGCCGGTGGACCTCATCGGGGGGATAAGTCCTCGACCGGTGTTCATTATTCACGGGCAGTCCGATGAGATGGTACCGGTCAATACTGGTAGAAGGTTGTATGACGCGGCGGGTGAGCCCCGGGTTCTGTGGCTTGAAGAAGACGTGGGGCACCTGGCGATGATTGATGAGTTTCCAGAGGAATATGAAGATCGAATCATAGAGTTTCTTGATAGCGCCCTTCTTCTACCGAAAGAGTGATAACTGACCCATCGATACGCCCCGTAGGGGCTGCGCAGGATAGGCCCTTCGGTCGCAGGACAGGTGACGGGGAAAACTGAATGCTGATCACAGTTTACTAATTACTGGAATCCGGCAGCGGTTGACCTCGTCCATTATGTTGATTTCAAACCAAATGACAAAGAGGAATTTAATGGAAACTATATATGTTCAGGATGCACCCAATGCTATTGGTCCCTATTGTCAGGCAATGAAGACGGGAAATCTGGTTTTTTGTTCAGGACAAACTCCCTTAGATCCCGATACGATGAAATTGGTCGGGACTACCATTGAAGAACAAACTAAAAGAGTATTAGATAATCTTTCTATTGTTTTGGCCGGGGTTAACTTAACCCTGAAAGATATCGTTAAAACCACTGTTTACCTTAAAAGCATGAATGATTTCCAGGGTATGAATCAAGTCTATGAAAAGATGTTCCAGGGGCACAAGCCCAGCCGGACAACAATCTCAATCAAAGAAAATCCTTTAGATGCCCTGGTGGAAATAGAGTGTATCGCTGAACTCCAATCATAATCAGCTCGGTGTCCGCGCAGGACAGGCCCTTCGATACGACCTTCGGTCTACTCAGGATAAGTGACTGGTGAAGGAGTGACTTGGTGACGGGGAGACTATGTGATTGGGTGAGGATGCCTTCCGTACCCTCGCTCAAGGGAGAGAGTCAGCTCTCCCGGGCATCCTAATCGCAGGAGCTGGCTCTCCTGCTCTAGCGTGATTAACAAGCTCGAGAGAGATAAAGAAGACTAGGAGATTGGAGACTTTGTGACGGGGTGACCAAGAGAAGCAAACTGATTACTGAAACCCGGCAAAGCCATACTATGAATATACAAAGTTTATTTAAAGGTTCAAAAGGTAAAACCTATATAGCGCTCTCTTTTTTCCTCTGGTTAGTTGTAGAATACATCACAGTCTGGCATGATAAATTTAATGAATGGCTGTCTCTCATGCCCTACGTTCTAATTCAATACTTGTTTATTGTCCTTTTCTTTTACTACCTCTTTTTTAAAATGAAGTTGGCTGAAAAAAAAGTTTTCTTCATTCTTATCATTGTGATGTATGTTTTTGAACTTCTGTGGAAAAATTTCCTCCTCCTTGATCCTGTTTGGATCATACCTAGCTCACTCTTGCTCATCAGCATCTGGAGTTTTTTAACTTTCATTCCGCTCTGGATGGTTAATAAATCCCTCAAAAAACATAAAGCTCAGGTGATTTTTTGTTTACTCTGGATTCCAGCAGGATTTATTTTGTCTTTATTAATCTGAATTTCGGATAACAGCTCAGGACAAACGCCCAAATTTTCCCCTGTTTGTTAACAAGAAATAAAAGGAAGAATTCTGATGAAAAAATCAAATAATGAGGGTGTACAATCATTTCTTGAAGAATTTATGATGGTTGATTCAGAAAAGTTTGAAATACTGCAAAATCTGCGAAAAACTGTTTTTGCAAATTACCCAAAAGTGAATGAAAGAATAATGTATGGCGGGATTATGTTTTCTCTTGAAGATGATTTTGGAGGGTTGTTCGTCAGAAAAAACCATATCTCTTTTGAGTTTATTTCCGGTGCCTATATGAATGACCCCCACAAATTCTTGGAAGGAACCGGGAAACTCCGCCGTCATTTAAAAATTAGATCTTTAGCTGACCTTGAAGATAAAGAATTGGATTTCTATGTCAAGCAGTCTGTGTAGAAAGCTGCTGGTCTTGAAAAATAAAGAAATCGCAAAACAAGGGAGAAAAATTGATTATTAAGGATTTTAGCAAATTCACAGGGCAGCATTGCGAAACGACAGCGACCGGAAGTCTTTTAAAGCAAATCGGAATTGATTTATCTGAACCCATGCTGTTTGGAATTGGAGAAGGACTTGGATTCATATTTTGGAATATGAAAATTATGGATATCCCATTTATTGGGGGAAGAGTTAAACCAGATGTTTTAACAGAAAATATTTGCCGTAATCTAAATTTAAACCTGAAAGTTACAGAAACAACCTCCAAAAAGAAGGCCTGGGAAAATGCGGCTAAACACATTGAGCAGGGAAAAGCTGTTGGATTGAAATTAGACTGCTATCATTTGGAATATTTTACAAACAAGTTTCATTTTGCAGGTCATTATGTAGCCATGTATGGTTACGACGATGAATTTGCTTATCTGGTAGATACAGACCAGCAAGGTGGAAAAGTGAAAACTTCTTTAAAAAGCCTTGAACTAGCAAGAAGTGAAACGGGTCCGATGTCTTCAAGAAACAGAACCTATTCCATAACTAAAGATGGAAATTCAGACGACCTAAAGAAAGTAATTCTAAAAGCTATTAATAATAATGCCCTGGAATTCCTAAATCCACCAATCAAAAATATTGGTTACAAAGGGATTTTAAAAACAAGTACAGAAATAAAAAAATGGTTTGAAAACAGCAATGATATTAAAGGTGATTTCCAGACAACAGCAATGCTGATGGAAAAAGCTGGTACAGGCGGCTCCTTATTTAGAAATATATATCGTGATTTCCTTAAAGAAAGTTACGAGTTATTAAATTCGGAAGAAATTCAAAAAGCCTATCAAGATTATTCAGAAATTGCTGACCTTTGGAAAAAGGTATCTGAACTGTTTCACCAGGCAGGAGAAACAGCAGATATCAAATACATAAATCAAGCCTCTGAAATTTTGATTGATCTCTCGAAACGAGAAAGATCAGCAATGGAAAAATTAGTAGAGATCAACACCTGACAAATCAACCCCCTGGTTTTTACTCCGCTGCCCCTTAAAATACAGCTGAACTCAACCCGCACCCATTTAGCAGTGCTGGTTCCCTGTTTCTTACTTCATTCATATAATTTGGTTCTATAATCATTATTAGCCAAACCCGGTCAGGGCACATTAATAAAATTTAACTGTACTGTTTATCATTTTTATTATGAGGAACAATTATGAGCGAGCTAATAAACAATTCCGATACCAGGAAGAAGAAATTAAAAGAACTTATTTTAAAGCTCCATCATGGAGAATCAGAAGAACAGGTTAGACAGGAACTGCTGGTAAGTTTAAGTCAAATACCTTACGATGAGGTTGTTGAAGTTGAGCAGGAACTGATTAGCGAAGGGCTTCCGGAAGAAGAAATTCTAAGGCTCTGTGATGCCCATTCAGCCGTGTTGCAAGGGGCTGTTGACCTTACCGCCTCAAAGGCCTTTCCTGACGGACATCCAGTTGATGTCTTGATGAATGAAAACAATGAACTTAAAAAGGTTACAGCCCAGATTACTGAGACCCTGCTGGAAATTGAAAATAATCCAGGTGAAAACCTTCAAGCCTCTATTTTGAATTTGCGCGGCTATTTCAATAACCTGTATGATGTTGATAAGCATTACCAGCGGAAAGAGTATTTACTTTTTCCATACCTTGAAAACCATGAAATAACCGGTCCTCCCAAAGTGATGTGGGGAAAACATGACGAAATTCGAGAGTTAATTAAAGGCAGCCTGGAAATTCTGGGTACCCCTGACATCACCCGGGAAGAATTGCTCGCCGCGGCTGAGATGGTGATGACTCCAGCGCTTAATGGCGTCAATGAAATGATCCCCAAGGAAGAAGAAATTTTATTCCCCATGGCGCTTGACAAACTAAGCGATGCGGACTGGTATGAAATCAGCAATCAATCACTTGAAATTGGTTATTGTCTTTACGACCCTCAAATAAAATGGAAACCACAGGGAGCGAAGGAAGTCTCAATTAACGAGGCCCAAAAATCCGGCGGTCAAATCCAGATGCCTTCGGGAAGTTTCTCAGCAGAAGAGTTGAGCATCTTGAATACCCTGCCGATTGATATGACATTTGTTGACAAAGACGACAAAGTTAAATATTTCTCCCAGGGAGCTGAAAGAGTATTCAATCGAACCCGGGCAATTTTGAACAGAGATGTGAGATATTGCCACCCACCCGCCAGCGCCCATATTGTTGACAAAATAATTGAAGATTTTAAAAGCGGGAAACAGAGCCGGGCCCCGTTCTGGATAAATATGGGAGGTAAAATGATCCATATTGAATATTTTGCCCTCCGAAACGATAAGGGGGAGTATCTTGGCACCCTTGAGGTCTCCCATAATGTTTCCCCTTATAGAGAATTGGAAGGCGAACAACGAATATTATCGTATGGTGAAAAATAATGGATAAAAACAAATTGGTAATCACCCCCAAAACAAAAATTTTACAGTTAATTGAAGTCTATCCTCAATTAGAAGACCTGCTGATTGGATATGTTCCTGCCTTTAAAAAACTTAAAAACCCCGTCCTGAGAAGAACTGTGGGGAAAATTACAACTCTCCAGCAAGTCGCAAGTATTGGAGATGTGAAAGTTGGCGATTTGATCAACTTTTTACGAGCAGACGTTGGCCAGGACTTGCTAACTGACAGCGTTGACAATGTCTACAATCAAATTCAGCCTGATTGGTTTGATGAGGGAATAATCAACCAGGAATTTGATGTCAGGGAAATGCTTAAAAACGGCGAACAGCCGGTGAATCAAGTGGTTGCGGATTTAAACAAAATGGCAGGGGGTACAATTTACAAACTAATTGCTCCCTTTTTAACTGCGCCTTTGATTGACAAAGCTACAAGCTTGCAGATAAGTCATTGGGTGTTAAAAGAAGATGATGAATTGTTCATTATCTATTTTCATAAAGGTAACAGTTAACTCGCCGCTACTCATAGATTATTTACTGGGTAGCAGGGGTTTCAAAGACTTGGGTTCTCTTCATGGGAATTGTGCCATAATAATTACCTAGCATCATGACATCATTCATTAAAGACCATCCCTCTCTGACACGTTTTGCCTGGCTGTCGATTGCCGCAGCAGTTCTCACTTTAGGGCTGAAATCCGGGGCGTATTTGCTGACGGGTTCAGTGGGTCTGTTTTCAGACGCTTTGGAATCCATCGTTAACCTTGCCGGCGCCTTGATGGCATTAACCATGTTGACCATAGCTGCTCGCCCTGCTGACGAGGACCATGCCTACGGACATAATAAGGCAGAATACTTTTCCAGCGGCGTCGAAGGAACATTGATTTTAATCGCTGCTGCCAGCATTGGCATAACAGCTTTTCAAAGGCTGCTTGCCCCACAGCCGCTAGAGCAAATAGGGCTGGGATTAGGGGTTTCAATTGTGGCCTCCATCGTAAATTTATCTGTCGCCCTTGTTTTACAAAAGGCAGGGAAGCGCTATCACTCAGTCACTCTTGAGGCCAGCGCCCAGCATTTGATGACGGATGTCTGGACATCAGCGGGAGTGTTGGTCGGAGTAGGCGCGGTAGCTCTAACCGGCTGGGAAAGGCTCGACCCTATTGTTGCTTTCATCGTTGCCGGCAATATTACCTGGTCAGGAATTCGCATCGTGCGCAAGTCGGTGTTGGGCCTGATGGATACAGCCTTACCCGCAGAAGAACAAACTGCAATTCGACGCGTGCTGGAAAAACACAGTCAGGGTGGGGTGCAGTACCACGCACTTCGTACTCGCCAGGCAGGATCACGGGGCTTTGTGTCGTTTCATGTACTGGTTCCCGGAGAATGGACAGTCCAGAAGGGACATAATCTCCTGGAACATATCGAATCCGACATTCGCAGTGCCCTGCCTAAGATCACAGTCTTTACTCACCTGGAATCAATAGACGATCCGGCATCCTGGGATGACACCGCTTTAGACCGGGTAGAAAACCGTTTGGGTGAAAGTGCGCCAGAGGGTACCCGTCAACCGTCAGCTGACGATATTCAGACCAAATGAAAAGTGATGATCTCAATGAAGGAAGGGGAATTGTGACTAGGTGACAAGGAGAACGGATGAGTATTACCTTTATGCACTCACCTTTCCCCCTCATATTCCCAGATCGTGTTTCAGGTATCCCCCGCTGGGTTACTCTCCAATTTCAGGCAGTGAATTTTCAATAATCTCGTTGACAAACGAGGTTAGCTCTTCCTGGGTAGCATTTTTCAAACTGGCCTTATATTCTGTTTTATTAAAAATCCAATAAAGTTCGCCATCACGGCAATTCTTACACCAGGCTGGGTCGACATAATAACCAGTGATATCATGAGCCAGACGAATGTAAGTGTTTTGATTTTCACTCCAGAAAGGCATCAGTGAAACCTCAGCACCGCCGCCAGCTCCTATTTTCCGGGCAGCCAGGCTTCCATAATTACAAGCCAGGGAACCCTGGCAATCTTCCCCCAGATCAAGAACAACCCAGTATCTTCCCCTTCCAGAAGTAATTGAGAGCCAAGGAGCTACCGGGGGATAACCTTCCTCCACGGGTAATTCTGTAGGCAGCATGATCTCTGGACCTGTCTCCATTAAGCTATCCATAATTGTCTCAAACTCCACCGGGATGATCCTGGGGTACACTTCAATTTCCTCTACTTTCTCACTGGGAACCAGCGTGGAGATCCCCTCAGCCAGGTTGTAGTGTATCCGCCCCCGCCCCACCGGGTCGCGATAGGCAAACACCTCGTCATTGATCCACTCAGGTCTAAAAGATTGCGCCACGACGACGGCAACAGGTTGTTGGTTGCCCTGATTAAAATCATACAGGTACAAGTTAACCGGAGTTTGTTTTATCGTAAAAAAGACATAACTACTCATGTCTATGAAGGGCGGTAAATCGCTGTACAATAACTGCCCGGTGTTGGGATTTAAGGCATATTCAGCCTGTAAAGGCAAATCAGAAATATCAAACACGGTCAATTCCCAGGTCTCTACATTTACCTGGTAGAAAAAAATCGGTTTATAGGCCAGCTGATAGGTTCCCCAGAAAAAGCTTCCATCACTCGACCACTCTCCCAGATCAAGCATCCAGCTGGGTCCGTCATGGGATCCCTCAAGGTTACCCGGCAGTAATGATTGAACGGGGCTGCCCTCCTTGTCCAGGAATATCAATTGATCATCGCCAAAATCAGCTGGTCCGTATTCGATGGTAACGATATAGCTTTCATCCGGGGCAACCCTAAAATCTACTCCCTCGGCAGCATACAACAGAAGGCCATCCTCCTCACTGGAAAATTTCCATAATTCATTAATCCACCCTTCTTCATCACTGCCATTGGTCTTAATAATGTACAGGTTGTTATTGACAAATTCAGCCCCATGGTAGTGATCGATATCCACATTCTCAAGGGTGATGAAAAAAACCTCCTGGTCATCAAGCAGATACCCCGCCTTTAGAAA
>Ga0255414_1009_pt1 | contig 13134 bp, 13 predicted proteins | sample ANMaggSSYBR01E13_FD_182642 | JGI IMG/M metagenome (GOLD analysis project Ga0255414, IMG submission 182642) | Sediment cell enrichment communities from methane seep in Santa Monica Basin, California, United Staets - ANME aggregate JGI... | ecosystem: Environmental > Aquatic > Marine > Cold seeps >...
GTATGTGGACGAGTTTCAAAACTTTGCCACCGGTAGTTTTGAAGAGATTTTGTCTGAATCAAGAAAATATAAATTAGGGTTATATCTAACTCATCAGTTTACGGCTCAGCTTTCAGAAGAAATGCTAAAAGGTGTTTATGGAAATGTTGGTACGATTGCAGCCTTTTCTTTAGGTGCACCAGATGCAAAGGCTTTGGCAAATGAGTTTGCCCCATATTTTACAGATGAGGACATAATATCGTTAGGAAGATTTGAGATTTATATCAAGTTGATGATTGACGGTATGACTTCAGTTCCTTTTTCCGGAAAGATATTATTACCCTGGTTACAAGATGAGATGATCGCCCCAAAGACTGGTAATAGGGAAAGAGCATTGGAGCTTAGCAGACAGAAGTATGGGACTGATAAAAAGTATGTAGAGGAAAAGATTGCCAAGTTTATGGACACCAGATTTGACAAAGGCATGGCAATTGCATTAGAAAAGAAAAGAGAGCTTCAAAAGAATAATTATTTAAATAAAAAGGAGTACTAATGGACGATAACGCAAAAAAACAAATTGAAGATTTAGCAAAAAGGATTGATGATGCTGAATCATCTCTTAATGCTGCAAAAAGAATTTTAAATAGATTAAACGATGATTATTTGAAGGTAGATTATACTCAAATTGATGGTATTGTGGGCAAATATGATGGAATCAAGATGTTAGGGGAGGATGGTAAGGGGTATGAGATTTCCGCAAATTATGCTGCCAAGTCAAAACTTGTATACGGGGACGTATTAAAATTAATCGAAGAAGATGGAAAAAAGCTATTTAAGCAGATAGAACGGGTAAATAGAGAACGTGTAGAAGGAATATTAACTAAAAAAGAAGGGGAGTGGTATTTACTAACAGATAGGGGTTCATACAGGGTATCGGACGCGGCTGCAGAATATCAAAAGGCAGAATTAAATAGCCAAGCTTCAGCATTTTTACCTGCAGATAATTTGGGAGCACCTTTCGCTACTTTAGATAATGTTGAAGGAGCAAGTGTAATAGGTAAAAAACCTGCTGGTGAGAAAAAAGTAATCGTAGGAAAAGAAACAAACCTGAAAGAGATTAAAAATAAAGAAAGCAAAGAAATTGATTTAAAAAAAGAGAAAAAAGTCGAAGAGAAAAAAGAAAGAAAATCTCCCATCAAAAAGCCCCCTGTAAAAGTAAAAAGAGCTCCAGCTAATAGAGCACCTGTAAAAAAGATACCTCCTAAGTTTAAACCAAAGCCAGCAGTAAAAACATCAAGACCAGTTTCTAAGGAAAAAGTAACAGAGCAAGTAGAACAAGATGATTTAGTGTAAGTTGCGGATTAGTGGGTTATCAGGGATTATTCTTCGCTCACTTCAAGCTCTGGGATTTTTATTTTCTCCTCGCTAATTAAGGAATTTCCCAAGTAGGGTCTTTCCCTTTGCTTTTCAGATCTAAAAATTGGTTTTTTACACCTTAACAATATTGTGAAGTGACTGTCGTTTGGTTTTATAACATTGGCAGTTACATCTAAACCAGCTTTTTTGGCCTTGTAAACTGCATGAGTCGCATCGTTTTTGATAGATCCAACCTCTTTGTTGCCCAAAAAGAATGAAAGCTTGGTCTTGAAAGATTTAATAATTAACTTTTGCCCAGGTTCTAGTTTAGATAATAGGTTTTGGGAGGCTTCTAAGTCAATTTGTTTTGTTGTACCTGGTTCTTTGATTAAAACTGCTGTAGTGTCTTTTGCAATCGTGTCGGTTTTATTGTCTGGATTTTCTTCTGAAGCCAATTTATAATTTTTCAAGGCGATAGAGTTTATGGGATCTATTTCCAGTACTTCTTTAAAGATTTTTTTAGCTTCTGAGAATTTTTTAACTTTAATGTAGGCTCTACCTAATCTGATTTTAGCGTTTTTGTTACTGCTGTCTTTTTCCAGTATTTGTCGGTTTAATTCAATGGCTTCCTCCCAATCTTTTTTGAGAGCAGACTCTATGGATTTCTTTTCAAGCATCTGAACGTTGACCTGCATACGTATGAAATTACCAAAAAATTGGTATTTGTCAATGTGGTAATATATCAAATATGAGCGGACACTCTAAATGGCATAATATCAAAAGAAAAAAAGGTGTGGAAGACGCAAAGAGAGGTAAGATATTTTCCAAAATGAGCCGATTAATAACAGTTGCATCCAGACAAGGTGGAGGAGACCCAAGTGCAAATCCAGCTTTAAGATTGGCTATACAAAAAGCAAAAGACGCTAGTATGCCTAAAGAGAATATTGAGAGAGCTATAAAAAAGGGGACAGGTGAGTTGGGAGGTAGCAGTTACCAGGAAGTAATTTACGAAGGTTACGGTCCCGAAGGAGGAGCTTTTTTACTGCACTGCCTTACAGATAACGGCAACAGAACAGTTTCAGAAATTAGAAATATTTTTGGTAGGTTTGAGGGAAGTTTAGGAGAAAAAGGAAGCACCGCTTATATATTCGATTCAAAAACTAAAGAGCCCACTTTTATTATAAATATTACAGTAGAATCAAAAGCAGGTACCATTGATCAACTGATAGAAGAACTTGAAGATCACGATGACATTCAGGACATTTTTCATAATTATGAATTTGGTTAGAACCGTATATTTAGTTAAAGATATAAGTTTAGTTAAGGGTAATTTTGTATGATTGTTTTAGGAATAGATCCAGGCACAGCTAGCATGGGTTACGGTATTATAAAAATGACAGAAGAAAGGCCAATTTTGAAAGGGCACGGTGTAATTAAAACCCACCCCGATCAAGAGATGCATAAAAGGTTGGATGTTTTATATTCAAATTTAAACGATGTGGCTGCGCAGTATAAACCAGAGATGGTAGTTATTGAGAGATTATTTTTCAATACAAATGCCAAAACGGCCATAAGTGTAGGGCAAGCTAGAGGGATTTCAATGTTGGTGGCTGCTCACAGCGGGGCAGATGTGTTCGAATACACAGCTTTGCAGGCCAAAAAGTACATAGCAGGATATGGAAGAGCTGATAAGGCTGAGTTGCAGGAAGCTGTGAGGAAGACGCTTGGGATTAGTCAGATTATTAAACCAGATGATGCTAATGATGGAGTGGCCATGGCTCTTTGCTATTACAAACTTAACTTTTTAAAGTAATGAAAATCAAACTCAACAAAAGACAAAAGTATTTAGCCCATTCTCTAGTACTGCTGGGTCTTTTGTATTATTTTTCTGGGGCAACCACTAGATTTGACTTGATCTACGTTTCATTTGTTTTAGTTGTAGTTTTAGTTGGTTCGTATGTTACACACAGACCAAATTCTACTGTTTTAAACACCCTGGTTACCGGAATTTTACCTGTTTTTTTAACATTGGGTTTTATACTCTCATACATTTATTTTCCAAACTTAAGTAAAATATTCAAACTACTTTCTTTAGGGATTTACACTTTTATCTTTTACATTGTTTCGTTGGTTAATAACGTATTTCTAGTTGTTGAAACAAGAAAGGAAACCATTCCGTTATACAGAGTGGCTTCTACCTGGAGTAAGATTTTGATAGTGGTTGTGGCTATACCCTTGTTAGCTGGTATTTTTAAGATTGATATAAATTCTTTGTTCGAAACGACCTTGGCAAGTTTGACGGCTGTATTATTTTACAGTTATTTACTGTGGTCATTAAAGTACAACCACGAGGTTAAAAAATATAAAAAAGGGGAGTTGGTGGCTGTTTTTGCTTTGGGCGCATTTTTTGTATTTGCTGCTAATATTTCTGTCTCATTTTTTCCAACCGAAACATTTTTAAGAGCTTTATATGTTTCATCGGTTTTGATTTTTGGAGTGAGTTTCATTGAGGCTCATTTGAAAAATACAATTAATAAAAGATTAATTCGTGAACATATTTCAATTACTTTATTATTTTTAATTTTACTTTTTATTTTTAATCCCTAGACCCCAGATTTGTTTTAGATAGGGCATATAGAAGGGGAGAGGGCAGTGAAAAAAACCCGAAACTAAGCAACCTATAGCGTGGTGTGCTAAAACCAGCAACTTGTGGATAACCTATAGGTCAATTTGTCATACAATGGGTGCGTTGGTAGATATTACAATGGAGATTGTCATGTAATAAAGGTTACATTGTCATAAATATTTAAGACATCATACAACGTATATTTGTATAATACGTATTGATGATTGTAGATAAAGCCTTCCGTATATATGTCATATGTTTGGTGGAGTAGGGATACCGGGTTCCTAGGCTGGGCCTTTGGAAATTCGAAAACAATTACACCTAATAGACATTAATAACACAGAATTAAATATAATTAGTATTTAAATAGAGAATAAATACACCATAAATTGGTGAGTAACAACCCCTACCAAAAACCACCCCCTTTTCAGAGGTAATACACCTAGAAAGTGGATGACAAAACAAACCACATGTTGTACGTCGTTAAATATACATTATACGACGTTGCACATATCTGAACAAAACACCCCCACCCCCAAAATATAATGAGAAATAATTGCTAACTAATTGGTCTGGGTAAACTAACTTTATTTCACATTAATTACCTATTTAGTTTTTATTACTAAACTTAGTAACCTATTTTCGTCGCAATTTCCACTTTTGGTTCTATGACATTTCCCTCACAATCCCCTAGGCTCACCTTGATGTGTAGTTTCCTAACATGACATCTCTACCCCACGGGTGTTGTCTATATTACGATCATTAATCGAAACAAAACAAAAAAGTATGTATAATAAACTTGACCTGGGAAGGCAACTAGCGTTATTTGTTATTAGGTGGATATAAAGTGCTTGTGGCTCTCCAGGATTGATTCTAACGAATTTATTATTTAAAAATGACCAGCACTATCAGTAAAGTTTCGATGAACACCAGTTTAAACGAAGTTATGATTAGATATTTGGAGTATTGCGAGGTTGACAAAAATCTTTCGCAAAATACGATTAGAATGTACGCCTTTTATTTACATGATTTTTCAACCTGGTTAAGAAATTACCTAAAGGCTGATAATGTAAAAGTTAAAGATTTGAGTATTGAGTTGGTCAAAAAGTATCGAGTCAATCTAAATAGGAGAATAAGCTCAAAGTCTAATCAAGCTTTTAAAAGGTCCACGCAAAACACTTTCTTAGTAGCATTGAGGTCTTTTTTGAAATACCTAGTTGTGGAAGAAGAAATTGACGTATTAGCCCCTGAAAAAATTATTTTGGGTAAAACGGAAGATACCTTACCTAAAGTTTTAAATGAAGAACAACTGGAAAGGCTCTTTGAGGTTCAGAATTTAAATAAGAGGTCAGGTGTTAGAGATAGGACAATCTTGGAAATACTGTTTAGTACCGGTCTTCGAGTGTCAGAGCTAGTGTCGTTAAATGTTGATGAGATTGATCCTGCGTCTACCGAATTTACAGTTATGGGGAAAGGTAGGAAGCTACGTACTGTTTATCTAAGCGACGGTGCTAGAACTTGGCTCAAGCGTTACTTAGCCACCCGAAACGATAATTTTCAGCCTCTATTTATCCGCTACTCTGGAAAAAAAATGGAAGAGCAAGATTTTGAGGGTGAATCCTTAAGATTATCTGTAAGAAGTGTTCAACGACTTGTTAAAAAGTATATTACCCGCGCGGGTATCTCTGTGGATGCTACCCCACATACACTTCGTCACTCCTTTGCTACTGGTCTGCTCAAAGAAGGCGCTGATATCAGAAGCGTTCAGGAACTGCTAGGTCATGCTAATGTGTCAACCACACAAATATATACACATGTCACAAATAGACAGTTGAAGGAAGCACATAAGAAGTATCATAAGGACATTGGTTCAGACCCTACCACTTTACCACCTGCCAAAGTTGATGATAATAGTGTTTCTTCGATAGTTTAAATACAAAGATAAAAACATTAAGGTTATGAAAAACAAACAGGGAGTACTTCATGCGTATGGGTTTTTTAGGCCACAAAGCACTCAGGTACTCCCTATTGTAGAGATAATTTAGGAGAAGACGATATTGTTACCGCAATTGCAGTGTTCGTCGTGCTTTTTCTGCATTTTTGCGATAACTGCGTCTTTTTCGCTTTCGAAAAAGTTTTCTTGATCCCACCACGGGTCGTTGATATCCTGTGGTGCTAAACAAGCGAATACACTATGAATAGTGTATTCTTGGCCCCCATAAGAATTAACGTCTTCTTCATCTGGGAATTCCTCATCATCTGGGAAATAGCCCAGCGAAGCATAGTAATCGTTTAGCTCATCCTGCGGATCGACAAACGATTCTTCATCAATCTGCATTTGGTCTGACTGGGGATTATCGGTTGACCAGATTCCAGCAGGTCCAAGATATTTGCCACTCATTTATTCCTCCTCAGATTATTGTGTTACATCTTATATTGATTTGAACAAAATATATCTACACCGTAATTATAAAGCCAAAGCCCCAAGCTGTCAACACTATAGGTTCCTGACACTCAAATTGTATGCACTTTAATACATGCCATAAAGAGCGGGTTTATATCGTAGCTAAAGGGAATAACAGCGGTTGTATCCCGCTACCTAACCTTAAAACTCTTCCTGTGGATATCTGAACGTCCATGCTTTTTGACCATTTCCCTATGGAGAGCTGTACCGTACCCCTTGTGTTTATCAAATCTATACACTTTGTATTTATCAGACTTCTCGTGAAGACTGACCATAAGCTCATCCCTATATACTTTGGCTATGATAGATGCAGCGGCTATAGAAATACTTTTATTATCCCCTCTTATTAAATTGGTTTGAGATTGTGTTGCAATTCCTGGAATTTCATAAACATCTGTTAATATATGGTGCGGTTTTACCTTAAGTTTTTTAACAGCTTGATAAAAAGCTTCTTTTGTGCACCGAGTCAGGCCATCCGAATCTATCTTAAAATGAGGAACTTCTATAATAGAGTAACTAATTACCTCATTAATGATAAAGTCCCTTATGTTACGCCTCTTATTAGGGGTCAACAACTTTGAATCTTTGATTTCAGCGTAAAGATTATGCTTATCAGGAAGGTTTTCCATGTTAGAAATATGGTTTTTATTTAGTATAGTTGCGCAAACCACCATGGGGCCTGCCAAACAACCCCTACCAACTTCGTCAATTCCAGCTACATAGTTGTCGCCTTTACTCCAGAGTTCCTTTTCAAATAGTGTAAGATTGTGTGTTTTCATGAGTTTTATAGGTGGGTAGGATGTTACCAACTACATAGTACTACTCTATAACAGCTACAGATGTTACTTTGTCATTTGATTTTAGTTTTATTAGCTTTACGCCTAAAGTAGCTCTTCCTAGAGATGGAACCTGTTTGGTGCTAAGCCTAATCATCATGCCGTTCTGGCTTGCAATCAACATATCTGCCTCTTTCTCCCCATTTAAAGCTCTGGCTGCCACTAACCTACCTGTCTTGTCGTTTGGTTTATAGGTGATAATTCCAGATCCGCTCCTATTTTGGACTTTGTATTCGTCTACGTCAGTCTTTTTTCCATAACCTTTTTGGGAGATAGTTAGTAAATTCACACCCTTTACTTTTTCCGGAATTATTATGGCTCCCACTACCCTATCATCAACACCTTTTAGCTTGATTCCAGAAACACCGCTGGCTGTTCTACCCATGGGTCGAACATCCTTTTCACTAAATCTAATTGATTGACCGGAAGCTGTGGTTAATAAGACGTCGTCTTCTCCAGAAGTTATGCTGGAAAATGATAAACTGTCCCCCGCCGCCAAATTGATGGCAATAATTCCAGAAGACCTTATATTATTGTACTGCTCCATGTCTGTCTTTTTCACCCTGCCTTTTTCTGTTGCAAAGAAAATGAACCCTTTTTGAGACTCGATGTCCTCCGGAGAAACTGTCAAAAACGATTGCACCTTTTCATTAGAAGAAATGCTTAAAAAGTTAACCAAAGGTGTGCCTTTAGCTTTTCTTGACGATTCCGGTATTTCCCACGCTCTTAGTTTATAAACCTTGCCCGTATTAGTAAAAAACAACGCCCAGTCATGAGTTGTACAGGTTCGAATAATCTCAACTTGATCCTCATCCTTTAACGACGCCCCCGAAACACCAATTCCTCCCCTGCCCTGAGTTCTATAAACGCTGTCGCTCATCCTTTTTATATAACCGCTTTTTGAAATTGTAACTATACAGTCCTCTCTAACCACTAAGTCCTCATCGCTAATTTCCCCAACCTTACCCTTAATAACTTTGGTCCTTCTCTCATCGCCGTACTTTTCTTGTACCCCATCCAACTCTTTTTTGACTATACCCAATATTTTCTTGGGAGAAACTAATATAGCTTCATATCCTTTTATGGTTTCGATAATTTCTTTCAACTCATCCTCTATCTTTTGTCTTTCCAAGGCAGCCAACCTTCTTAGTTGCATGTCCAAGATGGCTTGAGATTGAAACTGGCTTAGTTTGAACTTTTTCATTAAGTTTTCTTTTGCCACATCCGCATCTTTGGAGGCTCTGATTAGTTTTATGACAGCGTCTAGATTATCCAAGGCAATTTTTAAACCTAGCAAGATATGTTCTCTGGTTTTGGCTTTTTTTAATAAAAATATAGTTCTTCGCACCACAACTTCTTGTCTGTGTTTAATAAATTCCTCCAAAATCACTTTCAAAGTCATTAGTTTTGGTTCATTGTTGATTAAAGCCACCATGTTGGTGTTAAAGGTGCTTTGCAAAGGCGTATATTTGTACAACCTATTTTCCACTTTTTTAGGTATGGAGCCCTTTTTGAGTTCTATGACTATTCTGATTTCATTTCTGCTGGATTCGTCTCTAAGATCAACTATCTCCTCGATTTTTTTGTTTTTCACAAGGGCCGCAATTTTAGTAATCAAGGTACTTTTTTGTACTTGATAAGGAATTTCGGAAACAATAATTCTTGTTCTTCCACCCTTGACCTCTTCCATTCTCATTTTAGCTTTTGTGACTACCCTGCCCTTTCCAGTCGCGTACATATGTATCATTTCTTTTTGATCGAAAATAATGCCCCCAGTTGGAAAATCAGGTCCTTGAATAAACTTTATAAGGTCATTTGAAGTAGCTTTTGAGGAAAACTCAGTTGGAGAAACCTTTATAGTGTGTTCCTGATCTAAAATTTCTATTACTTTGTCCTTTGCCTTACCACCAATTTCATCAGCCTGCTCAATCATGAATCTAATCCCATCAATCACCTCATTTAAGTTATGAGGGGGAATATTTGTGGCCATGCCAACAGCAATTCCGGAAGATCCGTTAAGAAGTAAGTTAGGAAGTAAGGCAGGTAAATATTCAGGTTCATAGTTTTGAAGGTCATTCATTTCAAAGTTAACCGTGTCTTTGTCTATGTCTTTATATAATTCTTCAGAGATTTTATCCATTTTACATTCGGTATATCTCATGGCAGCTGGAGGGTCGCCGTCAATACTACCAAAGTTTCCTTGAGGGACAATCAATGGATATCTAAGTGAGAAGTCTTGCCCCATTCGTACCAAGGAATCATAGACAGCTGTGTCACCATGAGGGTGATATTTTTTAAGAACCTCTCCTACAACAGCCGCACACTTACTGAACTTACTGGAGTAGGTGTTTCCCTGATCTTGCATGGCGTAAATTATTCTTCTGTGAACAGGTTTTAAACCATCTCTAACATCTGGTAGGGCACGTGAAACAATAACGCTCATGGCGTAATCCAAGTAAGCTTTCTGCATTGTTTCAGTTATGTCAGTAGGAATTACTTCATTTTTATCTTCAATTTTCTCTTGTTTTTCTTGCTCTTTTTTTGGCATTTTTTAACGATTTATTGCAATTTAGATTCTAGTAAATAGTATCACAAGCTTGCTTATGATACAAAGTATATAATATCAGGTTTATGGCCACTATTCAATGAAAAAGCACCCTTTGTACTTTAAGATTTGTAGTACTAATTGAGGATTAATTGAGAGTTAAATTGAAGCCTCTTTCATAAACAGCATTGTCGTTTCCCCCATCCTGCTCGGCGTTGATTTGGTATCTATCAGATTCAAAAGTCATGTTAACTTCAAAATCGAGACCATCTGAGAAATATGAGTAATAGTGTGTGGCATCATGACCCGGGTCTTCTGGTAAGACTGATATTATATCTATTAATCCCCTGCCACTTAGATTAGTAAATTTCACCCAACCGGTTCCATCAATAGCATTAGTTCCTGTGATGGAAGTACAGTCAATGCAGCCTGTTGTATCAGTGAGAGATATTCCTTGCATAGCCATACTATCAATGATGGCTGTTTGGACACTTAATAGATCATTCATTCTTCTAGCGTCTCTTGCCTGAGCTTGGTACTCCCCCACGTCTAGTATGGAAACTAAAATACCTGCTAAGATTCCAATAACTACTATAACAATCAGAAGCTCTATAAGGGTAAATCCTTTTTGGGAATTTGGGGGGTTTGGTTTGGGCATTACTTTGAGTATACCTTATTTAATTTAGGTTTTTCCAGGGGCTACGCAGGAGCCACAATTGACACTTTTTACTAGAATGCTATACCATATGTTTCGATGAAGAATAAAGAAAAATTTGATGCTGAGGCTATTTTAGAAAAGGTTTTAGAAGCTATGGGTATGGATACGCCTGGTCCCAACAAAGATAAGTTTCAAATAGATCCAAAGTTTTTAGAAATCGTCCAAAAGATTGGTGACAAGTATAAAAAAGCTTTTAAGGAGTTGGCATGAAAATGAGATATTTAAGTTTTGAGGAAATTCTCATAATTCACGCCTACCAACTAAAATATTTTGGAGGTGGCGCAGGAGTACGGGACGTGGGTTTGATTGAGTCTGCCATTTATAGGCCACAGACAACTTTTGATGGCAATGATTTGTACCCCGGTTTATTTGAAAAAGCAGCCGCCCTGGGTTGTTCGATTATAAATAATCATCCGTTTGGGGACGGAAATAAAAGGTCTGGTATTCACGCCATGCTTACTTTCTTAGAACTAAATGGGGTAAAGATAAATTTTACATTTGAAGAACTAGTTGAGATGGCCATGGGTATTGCAAGTGACAGGATTGAGGAAAAGGAAGTGATTGAGATTTTGAAGAATAATTGTTAAGTTTTGTCTATGATAGCCTCTTTTGCGTGAGTCATAATAAACCTTTTTCTTGGGGGAACTTCACTTCCCATTAGCATGGTAAAAACCTCATCTGCTCTAGTGGCATCTTCCACTGTTATTTGTAACAGTTTTCTAGTGTCAGGATCCATGGTTGTTTCCCATAATTCTTCAGCGTTCATCTCCCCTAGCCCCTTAAATCTTTGAATGATAGCTTTCTCCCCATCTTTGGTTTTTAAGAATTTTACTCGTTCATCATCATCGAACAAATATTTCTTATTTTTGCCCCAAACAGCTTTGAATAATGGAGGAACAGCTACGTAAACATACCCGTCTTCGATTAATTCTTTTAGATGTCTGTAAAAGAAAGTTAGGTATAAAGCCATGATGTGCATCCCGTCGCTGTCGGCGTCAGCCATAATGATAATCTTGTGGTATCTAAGTTTTTCAGTATTATAGTGCTCGCCTATGCTACATCCGATGGCCACAATTAAGCTTTTGAATTTGTCTGATTCAACAATTTTGTCTAGTCGCGCTCTTTCTGTGTTTAACACTTTACCAAACAAAGGCAAAATAGCCTGAGTTTTTCTATTTCTTCCCTGTTTAGCTGAACCTCCCGCTGAGTCTCCCTCGACTATAAATAATTCAGCTTTTTCGGGATCCTTGGTAGAGCAGTCTGATAATTTTCCAGGCAGTACACCCCCGCCGGCGTTAATGGCTGACTTTCTAATAACTGTATCTCTGGCAGCCTTAGCAGCTACCCTGGCTTTAAAAGCCAATACGTTTTTATCAATAATAGCCCTGGCATCTTTAGGGTTTTCAACTAGGAATGTATCCAAAGCTTCTTTAACTACAGCGTCAACAGAAGACCTAGCTACTGTGTTTCCCAGCTTAGCCTTGGTTTGCCCTTCAAACTGCAAGTTTTCTGACTCTAACCTAACCGAAATTATAGCCGTTAGGCCTTCCCTGAGGTCATTTCCCGATAGATTTTGGTCTTTATCTCTTAGGAGGTTGTTTTTTCTAGCATAATCATTAACGGTTTTTGTGAGGGCTGATCTAAAACCTGTTAAATGAGTTCCGCCCTCAATGTTTTTTAAGTGATTAGCAAAACACAAAACAGTTTCATTAAAAGTGTTGTTATATTGTAAGGCTATTTCAACTTCAACATCATCAATGTTTTTGCTAGCGTAGAAAATATTAGGGTGAACAGCTTGTCTGTGTCTATTTATCGATTTTAGATAGGATTTAATTCCGCCCTCAAAATAGTAGTTTTCGTGGATATCGTTTTTATAATCGATAATTTCAAATCTGATACCGGCTGTAAGGTAAGCGTACTCTTTAATTTGATTTACAAAAAAACTGGTTTTAAATTCTGTGGTTTCAAAAATTTTGTCATCGGGCAAAAATTGGACGATACTAAAGTTTTCATAATCCCAATCTTTAAGGTCTAAACTCCACTTCTCGCCTTTAACTTTTGTAACAGGTTTTTTTGGATCGATTTTTGCTACAGGTGCAATTACATTACCGCCTTTTTCGTATTCTTGCATCACAACTTCCCCGTTTCTTTTTACCAGTACCCTGCACCATTTTGACAAAGCATTTACAACCGAAGAACCTACGCCATGAAGGCCACTTGAAACCTTATACCCTCCCCCACCAAATTTACCTCCAGCGTGCAGTTTAGTGAAGGCTAACTCCAAGGCGCTTACACCGTATTCTTTTTTAATGCCGTAAGGAATTCCACGGCCGTTATCGTAAACAGCACATGAGCCATCTTTTAAAAAGACCACTCTAATATGATCAGCAAATCCAGCAATACCCTCGTCCATGGAGTTATTGACTATTTCTGTGACTAGGTGATGGAGACCTTCTTGGCCCGTGGAGCCAATGTACATTCCAGGTCTTTTTCTAACCGGGTCCAAGCCTTCCAAGACTTGTATCTGATCAGCACCATAATTTGTATTAGTAGTTTTTTTAGCCATGATTCAAAACAAAATTGTACACTAAATATCTCTGACCTTTAAAT
>Ga0255414_1011_pt1 | contig 12632 bp, 11 predicted proteins | sample ANMaggSSYBR01E13_FD_182642 | JGI IMG/M metagenome (GOLD analysis project Ga0255414, IMG submission 182642) | Sediment cell enrichment communities from methane seep in Santa Monica Basin, California, United Staets - ANME aggregate JGI... | ecosystem: Environmental > Aquatic > Marine > Cold seeps >...
TCTAAATTGTACGCTTTGGAGCAAGAAAGAGCTAAAAAAGAAAAAGAGAACTTGAAAGGCGAATATGTAACACCCGGCTGGGGAAACCAGATCAGAAATTATGTGCTTCACCCTTATAAATTAGTAAAAGACTTAAGAACAAACGTGGAAAGTACAAACCCGGAAAACGTGTTGGATGGAGACTTAGAACTATTTATTGATGCCCAAATTCAACTCTAAATTTAAATTTTTCAATATTATCAAAAGAACTACTACAAAAATTGCGAATAGGCCGGTTTTTACTAAATCAGTTTTTATTATTTTCAAATGCAATCTATGACTTAGTTTTTTCGGCTGTTTAGCGTCTGGATCTCCAATCCCAGAAATCACATTCAAATATTCTCCTCTCATCCCACTTTTTGCATGAGCCTTTATAATCTCCTTTAACCTTCTATCCTGTTTTCCTTTTTTCTTTGCCATAAAACTATCTTATCAATTTTGCTCCTCAATTACTTGGTTTTCGGACACGTCCTCCTCTTCCTCCTCCTCCTCACGTCTAAAGATAATATTTCTAATTTCTTCAGTTTCCTTATTTAGTTTATTTACGCTTTTTATACTAATTGTGTTTATTCCTTCTCTCAGTTTTATCGAGGTTAAAAAACTCCCATCAGTATTAGCAATTATTTTCTGGTTGTTTATAAAAACCTCAGAATCCAACTCAACTTTTCCAGTAATATCTAAAATATCATTATCGACTACAATATTATCTTCAGGGTAATAAATATCTAAAGTTGGAGCGTCCGTATATTGTCGATATTGAAAAAACAAGTACATAAAAAATCCAAGCAGTAAAGTTCCCACAAAAGTAATTATTAAAGTTGACGGGGTTAAAATAAATTTCTCAGGTTCCAGTGATCTAATTTTAGATAATTTCTTCTGCTTCACATCATCAAAAGTAGTAGCATACTCCCTTCTCCACAAAGCCAGCAACTCATCCAAATCAAGTTCTAGAAACTGCGCGTAAATCTTTAGAAACCCTTTAGAATGAACTTTTCCATCAAAAACAGAATAGTCATTAATTTCCATAGCTTTAATATATTTGGGGTGTACTTTTATAAACTTATTTACATCCTCAATGGTGTAATTCTTTTTTAGCCTAGCCGCTTTTAATATTTGGCCTATACTTTTCATAATTATTTAGACAGGATAATTTTACTCGTCGACGTCAAAATCATCAAAGGGTTCGGGTTTATCACTATCAACGTCACTCCCAGGTATGGGTAAACTGTCAACCAATACACTTCTTGCTTTGCTTCCCTGCGCCGGCCCCACAATTCCATTTTGCTCAAGTTCATCGATTATTCTGGCAGCGCGCGCGTACCCAATAGATAACCTTCTTTGCAAAAGAGAGGCTGATCCTTTCCCAGCCGCTATAATAATTTCTGACGCCTCTTCATATTTTGGGTCAGTGGACTCTCCTCCTGCAGCAATACTCTTACCTCTGGTCTCATCAGAGGGTGTTTCCAGTATTTCTTCCTTGTAGTCTGGTGTAACTCCTTGGTTTTTTAGAAACTCAGATAACCTTGCCTTCTCAGTATCTGACACGAAAGCTCCCTGAAGTCTTACCGGGTTAGGCTTATCGGGAGGTACAAATAACATGTCACCTTGTCCCAACAGTTTTTCAGCCCCTGATTGATCGATAATAACTCTGGAGTCCACCTGTCTGGTCACGTTAAAGGCAATCCTGCAGGGAATGTTGGCTTTGATTAAACCTGTAATAACGTCAGCTGACGGTCTCTGTACCGCTAAAACTAAGTGTATTCCCGTTGCCCTTGCCAGCTGTGCCAATCTAATTATACTTTTTTCAACCGCTGTTGGGTCCATAATCATAATATCTGCTAGCTCATCAACGATTAGTAAAATATAGGGCAACGCTTGAAAACCTGATTTTTCATTATAACTTTCAATATTTTTAGCTCTAGCACTCTGAAACATCTTAAATCGCCTCTCCATCTCACTTTCAGCCCATTTAAATACAGCAGGAGCCTTCTCTATATCTGTAACAAGGGGTGTAAGTAAGTGAGGTATGTCTTCGTAATTACTAAGTTCAACACCACGTTTGAAATCCATCAAGATTAGTTTTACTTCCTGAGGAGTTGCTCTAAATAAAATCGATAAAATCAAATTATGTATAAAAATAGATTTTCCAGAACCAGTAGCTCCTGCAATTAATAAATGAGGCATTTTCCCTATGTCATATATGTGAGACACGCCCCCCACATCTTTTCCTAAAGCTATGGATATTTTAGACTTGGCGTTTTTCATCGGCTCAGAAGAAATCATAGATTTAAAGTCAACCATAGATCTTGTTCTGTTGGGCACCTCGATACCTATCAAAGCTTTGCCCGGGATAGGTGCCTCAACTCTCACTGAGCCCGTAGGAGAAGCAAGGGCTAACGCTAAATCATACTGTAAGTTAGCAACTTTTGCGATTTTTATACCAGGAGGTGTTTCCAAAGCATATTTTGTAACTGCAGGACCAATTTGTACATCCACAATGTTGGTCGGCACACCAAACGATCCTAAAGTTTCTTTAATCACCTTTTTGTTATGTTCCACATCTCCGGTATCGGGAGGGCCACTTTTGCTATCTTCCAAGATATCCAAACCAGGTAGTTTCCAAACTTTATCTGTGTATGGCAGACTGCCTGGGGCAATGGACACCAAAGACTCGTCTTTTCCTCCAGTCATAACTTCCCGCCCAATCTGAGGTTCAGCTATGGTAGGAACTATCTCAAAAGATTCCTCTATTATCTTTTTAGCTTGTTTTGCGTCCTGCGTACTTTCTGAAAACGGTAATCCCCCTAATTTCTTGGTTTGATCAACTTCTTCAAACTCGCCCATACCTTCCTGCACCTCAATTTCATCTTTGGGCATTTTTTTAAACTTAAAAATATCTCCTGTTTTAACTTTTTCTCTGTAGAATTCTATAATTTGGTCTATGCTCACGTTAAAAGTAAGAATTATAGCCACAGCAGACAGGGCTAATAAAATAAATATGGCACCATATACACTTACCATGCTTTTTAAAAATGAAGCTATGTAATAACCCACATAACCACCCCCTCTACCATCAATGGCAGCTTGTTTTGCTTCATCGCTTGATATAAAAAGATGTAAAATCCCTGAAACCCCTATTAATAAGGTTACCAGTCCCAGCACAACCCTCGATTCCTTGATTTTATGCTTTAAGGCGTCAATAAATATTAAACCTGTGACAGCCATAATTAAAGGAATGATCCAAGCTGAGTAACCAAATATTTTTTTAGTTACCATTTGAATCTTTTGATTTATGAAATAATCCGGGACCAAAAAGGATATTACAACCAAAACTGAAGAGAGAAGCAATACAACTGCTAAAACTGACCTCAAAGAACTAGGGCTAACGTTAAAATTTACTTTAAATTTCTTTTTTCTGCCTCTCTTGGCCATTAATCCTATAATAACAGGGATTAGACGAAAATGGAATGAGCCATGACTAGGGGGTGTCTACCTGTTTCCTTCTTTAAAAACTTTTGTAAATCTTTTTCTATCTTATGCTTAACATTACTCCAATCGGTAACAGTGTTTCCACTTTTATTTAAAATTTTATTAACTAAGTCCTTGGATTTACCCATTAATTCTTTGGATTCTTTGACATAGACAAAACCTCTAGTTACAACATCAACCTTGCCCATAACTTTTCTTGTTTCACTAGAAACAGGTACTATTACCGCAAAAAGGCCGTCTGTTGCTAATTTCTCACGATCTTTAACAACAATCGGATCAAGGCTTTTGCCATCTATGAGAATGTCATTTATCTCCAACCTTTTACCTTTTCTAGCATCCCCATCACTAAATTCAACTACATCTCCTTCTAAAAGTTCAAAGACTTGATGTTGTTTAACACCAATCTTTTCAACCATTTTTGTGTATGAATGAATGTGGTTAATACTTCCACCTATTGGAATAAAGTACTTTGGCTTTGCTAGGGAGGCTACTTTTAATAAGTCGTCTTTGTGACCATGCCCCGAAACGTGCAGGTCATCTCTATCTCTGTGGTCAATTACCTCTCCTCCTCTTAAAATTACATTATCAATAACTACCTCAACGTCCACATCTACACCTGGAGGGTTTGGTTCAGATGAAAATATTACTATCCCCCCCGGATTTAGGGTTACTCTAGCGTGCTCTCCTGTACTCACTCTTGATAACGAGGAACCTTGTTGTCCAAAACACCCCGCAATCATATAGACAATATCTTTTTGATTCTTTTCAAAAGCCTTTTTCACATCCAAAAATGCGTCTTCTCCATAAGGTAAATATCCCAAACTCCTTGCTATTTTAATAGACTGATCAATGGATCTTCCTACGGGTACAACTTTTCGACCCGCATCTATGGCGGCGCCAATGATTTGGTGCATTCTAGAAATATTTGAGGATATGGTTGTTATAAACAACTGCTCATTTGGGAACTGCCTAAATAAATCAGGAAAGGTCTCATTTAACGAACTCTCTGTTCCTACAAATCCGGGAGTCTTACTTCCCAAACAATCTGAAGCCATACACAAAACTCCTTTGTTTCCATACTCTTCAATCTTTTTAAGATCGATTACAGAGTCTATAACTGGGGACTCGTCAATCTTATAATCTGCTAAATGCAACACAGTTCCTTCTGGCGTATCTATAGCAATACCTAACGAGCCAGGTACTGAGTGGTTAACATTAAAAGCTGAAACTTTGAATGCTCCTAGCTGAATGGGTTCTGTGGATGCATTAAATAAATGGAATTGTGTCTCATTTTTTAAATTTTTAAACTGTTTCTCATTAAATTGGAGCTTTATATACTCCTGAGTTAATCTATTTGCATAGATAGGCACATTTAGTTGCTGTAAAAGGTGGGGCACAGCTGCAAAATGATCTGCATGAGCGTGGCTAATAAATAACCCTTTTACTTTGTGAGAATTTTCTAAAAGGTAGGTCATGTCTGGAACAATATAGTCCACACCATGGTCATCTCCTTCAGGAAACCCAATACCAAAGTCAACAGCAATAATATCCTCACCGTATTCATATATGGTTAGATTCTTAGTTACACTGTCTCCAATGGCTATAAATTTTAATACTTGTTTTTTATCTGTTTTTGTAAATTTCATAAATAATTCTTTCTAAATAATTCAAAAAAGCGAAAGCTGATCCTCATCAACGTCTTCGTTAATTACAAATTTGTTACTTCCTTTTTTTATACTTTCCAATACCGCAGGGATTTTCATAAAATCTTCTTCCAAAGCTCTTAACATGCTCGAGTTCCGTAGGCCGGCGGCTGGATGATATACCGGATAAATATAGTACTTATCCGTTTTAATTAAATTACCTCTGTTTTTTGAGATGGTGCCTTCTTTATAAAAATAATGCATGGCAAATCTCCCAAGAGTGACAATTAATTTTGGTTCCATGGTTTTTAACTGCAGTGACAGGTAGGGACTGCATGCTCTAATCTCATCAGGGGCTGGGTCTCTGTTTCCAGGAGGTCTGTGTTTAATTATATTTCCAATCCAAATTTCCTCTCGTGTATATCCTATCTTTCCCAAGAGCTTCTCCAGTAAATTACCGGCCCTACCCACAAAAGGACGGCCTGTTTTATCTTCATTGGCTCCGGGAGCTTCTCCTATAAAAACTAAAGGGGAATTAATATCTCCCTCACCAGGAACTGCATTCATAGCTTGCTCATGTAACCTACACTCTTTACAGCTTTTAACGTTTTTTTCTATCTGACGCATTAATTCTTCTTTGTTCATTCGATGATTCCTAAATTAAAAAGGGTTTCCAACACTTTCATGGTAATTCTTCTTTTTCCTTTTTGGTAAATTTTCTCCGCTAGAAAGCCAGCTTCTATATAAGACATCCAAAAGTGTTCGTTATACTGTGTCTTTCCTATATCCAAATCCTCACTGCTTACCTCTAAAGCAGCAAAAATGTAAACTTTCCCAAGCATATTAACCTCATTTCCCGAGTCATCTGTAAGCTTTTCAACAGCATGTCTACCAGGTTTAAACTCCATCTGATCCTCATCAACATACTTAACACTCTCAAAATCAACATTCTTTACAAAATCTGCACCCAATTCCTCTGTAATCATCCTCTCCAAAGCTTCTTTGGGCTCTTCTTTATTACCGATTCTACCCTGAGGAAGCTGCCATAATTTGTAATCCTCTTTATAAACCAACAAAATTCTTTTGCTATGAACCAAACAAGCAACCACACCTGGTCTGAAACCTTCTTTTCTAAACTGATCTAATTTTTCAATAGATGGTTTTTCCATAATTTTTCCTATCTTGGAAGATAATTTTTTAGATTTTCCTCCGTTAAATGTACTTTCTGGGCAGAGCCTTCAACAATCTGCTTTGCAACTTTTCTGCAAATAGATTCGAGTGTTCGGCTTAAACTTCTTATACCTGTATCATACCCAAATGGGCGCACAATTCCAGGCCATAGATCATCGTTAATGACTAACTCCCCTTCCTGCAAACCTGATTTTTCAAAAATTTGAGGTAATAAATAGTTTCTAGCAATTACAATTTTCTCATCATCTGAATAAGCTGGCATTTTTATTATTTCCATCCTGTCCATCAAGGCTGTGCTTATTGTACCCGTGTTATTTGCAGAACAAATAAACATTACTTCGGACAAATCAATGGGAAAATCAACATAGTGATCTCTAAATTCATGGTTTTGTTTGGGATCTAATATTTCTAATAAAATGGCCATGATATCACTCAGCAAACCCTTTTCTCCACTGGCTTTATCTATCTCATCTAATAAAATTACGGGGTTTTTCACTTGAGAACTCATTAAGGCTTTAACTATTTGACCTGGCTCAGCTTCTGGATAAGATTTGCTTCTTCCTCTTAGTTCTAGGGTAGAACCTATACCGCCCATGGCTATTCGAACAAACTTCCTACCTAATGCTTCAGAGATAGACCTAGCTAACGTAGTTTTCCCCACACCTTGCAAACCTACAAAAAGCAAAACAGGGGTTTTGGCGAACATGTCTCCTCCCCTTTCCTTGATTAACAATAAGGTGGCCAAATACTCCGAAATAAGCTCTTTTACACCATCCATACCGTAGTGGGTAGAATCCAGAAGCTGTTTGGTTTGAGCTAAGTCTAGCGTATCCTCTGTTCTTTGATCCCACGGGATTTGAGCTACAATTTCAATATATCTTGATAAAATATCAAACTCAGAGGAGTAATGCCCAAGCTGAGCCATTCTGTTGAGCCTTTTAACCATTCTCTCTAACTTATCTCTCAAAAGAGGAGGTAAACCGGGAATTTCTTCAATGGTTTTTGAAAGAATCTCTAATTCTTCAAAGATAAATTGGTCTTTATCACTCACGATTATTCCTTATCACAAACTTAGTGGACTTTTGTTCTATAATACCCCTCAATAATTCTAAAGCCCCACTCTCGGGTTGGAACAAACTTACCATTTCCTCTAGCACATTTATCTCACTGTTAATGTCTACGAATATCAGTTGGCCATCTTTTGGCACTTGAACCCCATCTGTTCTTGTTTTTGGATTTTGCGCAATGTTTCTAGCAAAACCTTTTGAAGAATCTGTCACTTCCTGTATCATCTCTTCTTTATCAGTTACTACCAAAACATCATCCACTTTTTTAATATATTTTCCCTCAACCTCAATGTCCCCAAAGGTCATATCTACAACCTTTTTGTCTACTAAATAAATTACTGATGTGATTACCCAATCACTTCCTTCCTTGTTACCCATAGTTATAAACCTGCCTTCTACATAGGGGGTAATGGCTGGTAAAATTTCGCTTGGGGTATCCGTACCAAAATATCGTACATGAAAATCTAAAACATCACTGCCAATAATATAAAAGTCGGTTTCGTAAGGAATATATTTGATGATATTTTCATTAGCTAAATTAATGTTACTTTGTGGAAAATCTAAATCAATTGAATTTGGTTTTTCAACTTTTGGCTGGGTTTGTTGAATCTGAACTTCTTCTGGTTTATCCTTCTTAGTAAAATCTTGTCTTGTTAAAAAGATAACTCCGACAGCCAATAAACCTATTGTAAGAACCGTCACAAAACCTATCATTAACTGTCTATTAAGATTTTTGTTTTTGACCTTAATCTTCTTCTCTTTTTTCTTTTTGGGTTTTTTCTTGGGGTCTTCTATGACAAACTCTATTATCTTAGTTTTAAAGGAGTCGTCCGTCTTGATAAGACTTTCTTCAAGTTTATTACCACAAGACAGACAAAAGTATGAGTTATTGTCTTCTAAAGGTTTATTACAGTCAGGGCAGATTCTTTTCATTTATAAAATTTTACCATCATTTCTACCTATTGTTGCGTCTTTTGTTTTTGTAATCGCCCCTACCTCTGTTATCTCTACCACCCCCACTATCTCTGGGGCCTCTTTCATCCCTGTTGTCATCTGGGCGTGGCTGCAATGCTTTTGCTGATAAGCTCATTTTGCCATCACGGGAAACTTCTAAAACTTTAACTTTAACATTGTCTCCGGCTTTAATTGCATCATCAATGTTTGTGATGTATTCATTTGAGACCTCACTTATATGCAAAAGCCCAACTTTTCCAGGCAAAATCTCAACAAAGGCACCAAAATCTACTACTTCCTCGACAACACCATCAAATATTTCACCGGCTTTAACCTCTCTAACTATGTTAGACACTATCTCAATAGCCTTGAGAACACCCTCCCTATCAGTCGAAGATGCTACTACAGTACCGTCATCATCAATGGATATCTCTGTACCTGTCTTTTCTTGAATCTCTTTGATGACTTTGCCCCCACCACCAATTACCATACCAATCTTATCGGGGTCTATTTTAACACTAGCAGTTTTAGGAGCATACTCTGATACTTCTTTTTTGGATTCAGTTATTACTTTTTCCATTTGGTCTAAAACGTGCATTCTTCCCTCTTTTGATTGTTCGATAATTTTTGGCAACAGCTCAAAAGGAATACCATCCGATTTCATATCGCACTGAATTGCAGTCACACCTTCCCTGGTTCCTGTCATTTTAAAGTCTAAAAGACCAAAAGCGTCTTCCATGTAGGCTAAATCGGTCATAATTAAACACTTTTCAAAATCTTTGTCAGCCATTAAACCAACACCTATGCCTGCAATTGCTTCTGAAATAGGCACACCAGCGTCCATTAAAGCTAACGAGGAACCGCATGTAGCTGCCATGGATGTAGAACCACTAGAAGACATTGTTTCAGATACTAACAAAATCATGTATGGGAACTCTTCTTGGCCTGGAATAACCGGTGTTAAAGCATTTTCAGCTATCATACCGTGTCCAATTTCTCTATTTTTTGGCCAACCCATTCTTCCTGTTTCGCCACTTGAGTAAGGTGGGAAATTATAATAATGAAGATATTTTTTGGTTCTTTCTCCATACATATCCTGAACTATTAATTCCTGAGCTGGGGAAGCCAGAGTTGCTACGGTCATAACTTGTGTAACACCTCTAGAAAACAATGCGCTACCGTGGGTTCTTGGTAACACACCTACCTCGCATGAAATTGGTCTAACCTCTGTAATTCCTCTTCCGTCTGGTCTTTTTTCAGTATCTAAAATCATTTTTCCTAATGTTTGTTTTTTAATAGCTTCAACTGCGGTAGCCATATCAACCTTTTTGTACTTACCTTCTAAACCTTCGTAAACCTCATCTAATATTGCCGACAACTTCTCACTCATATCATCTTTATCAAAGCCTTCTTTCATGACATCATAAATTTGCTTTTCTGCTATTTTGGAGACGTCTTTCATTAGGTCTTCATCGATTTTTCTTGGCTCATATTCCATTTTCTCACCTTTGGGATTAACTGCCTTAGAGAAATCTAAAATGAGTTTTTGTAAGTCATCTACGCTATTTCTTGCAAACTCTACTGCACCAAGTATTTTTTCTTCAGGAACAATGTTTGCTTCTCCTTCTAAGGAAAGAAATCTTTTATCATCGCCTACAAAAGAAAGTACTAAGTCTAAGTCACTTTCTTCGTGTAGTTGGTCTCTACTTGGAGCAAAAATGTATTCTCCATCAACGTAGCCTACTCTAGCAGGCACTAAAGGCCCATTCCAAGGTATGTTCGAAGCGTGTAAAGCAGCCGAAATACCTAGCATGCTAAGTAGTTCTGGGTCACAATCCTCGTCCAAAGACAGAACTGTTGCAATTACCTGAACTTCATTATAAAAATCAGATGGGAAAAGAGGTCTTACAGCGTGATCCACTGCTCTTCCAGCAATGATAGCTTCATCGGTTCTTCTTCCATCTCTTTTTTGAAATCTTGAGCTTTTTACACTACCACTAGCATAAAATTTCTCGATGTAATTAATATTTAATGGGAAATAATTTATATCAGCGTTGTATTCACCTGATACAACCGTGACCAATACAATAGTATCCCCATAACTTGCTTTTACTGCCATATTTGCCAAAGTGGCTAATTTACCAGTTTCTAAACTTAGCTTTTTACCAGCCAAGTCAATCTCTTTTTTTATTATTTTTTTGTTTTCCATTTGTTTTTAGGGATATCTGCAATCGATAGGATTAAGAACTGAGATGCTTTTTACGAAACTTTCATTTCATAAAGAATATTCCACTTCCTAATCGCTACATATTTTAATATCCTCCTTAAATTTTTACCTTTAATTTATTACTTAAGTTCCAATTTTTTAGTAATTGAATCATATCTTTCTTCATCTTTTTTCTTTAGGTAGGCCAACAACCTTCTTCTTTTGTTAACCATTTGGAGCAATCCCCTTCTGGAATGGTTATCCTTTTTATGTTTCTTCAAGTGATCCGATAACATAGAAATTCTCTCACTAAGCAATGTTATTTGTACTTCGGGCGAACCCGTGTCACCAGTATGCACTTGACTAGATTTGATTATTTTTGCCTTTTTTTCGCTTTGTAAAGCCATAAACTCTAGCTATGATATCAAACTTTCAGCATAATATCAACCTATGCTTGGGGTACCTCTAGCAATAATTCCTTCCAGTAGGGCCTTGGCAGCTTTTTCGTTAATGTTAAGCTCCCAATCTAAAACTTTACTCATAATTAACTGAGAAACACTATTTACAGAGTTATCTATCACATTAACAAAGCCAAATTTTTCATTTTTCTCTGTATTATCAATATTTATTATTTTGGAAGTTCTGGAAGCTGAATCTAAATTCTTAAAGGTTGAACCTAAATCTGACACTCTTTGGGCCCCAACCACAAATATTATGTCAAAATCAAAACCTGTAATACTTGATTTTACTTTTTCATTTTTATCAAAATCTTCTGGAATTGGGTTTATAGTTAGATACAAAACATCATCATCAGTAGAATAATTCACTTTTGAGGCGTCAGTATCAGAATAATCGATAGAAACAAGCAAGCTTCTTTTTCCAACGTCCTTGGTTATTTCCTCAGGATTAATCAAGTTGCCAACTTTTTCAGGAACTTTCCCAGGGTAAATGAAACTTACGTTCTTATCTAATTCCTTTATCATATGATACAAAGCCACACCCGCTCCAAATGCATCTATACCAACAACTTTTGACGGTATAACGGCAATGTTTCTTGATTCCTCAATCAAGCCTGCTATTTTATTTTTTACTTTTTTATCTTCATTCATATGTTTTTTTGTAATTTGAATAGGGGCAATATAGTAAAAACAGGATCTGTGTTTTAACTTGAGGATTATACAATAATAACCCTATAGCGTCAACGGGAAAATATTATAGGACAACAATCCACATCTCTTTTTGGGCGTCTTCAAACTGCGGTTTTGTCAAAACACCACACTCACTGCCTTTTCTAACTGTATCTGCATCATCTTTACCAGTTTTGAGTTTTTTGATTCTTGTTATAAAGAGGGGTTCGTCACTTTCGTCCAAATCTACCGGATCTTTATCATAAAAGGCCACTCTGTTTTTTACTTCCAGCTTTCCAACCTTAATATCACAACCTAAAATTTTATCTCCAGATGGAAGTTTGAAAATCCGTAGAATCTTAGCTCTACCTTTTATTTTTTGCTCTTCAGATTCTGCCGTTCCCATTAATAAATCTTCTACTTGATCGATTAAATCATAAATTGTGTTATAAGATTTGACCACCACACCTAAATCCCTAGCCATATCTTTAATCCAAGGAGAAACTCTAACGTTAAACCCTAAAACTATACCATCGCCACTTTGAGCCAACATAATATCAGAATCAGTTATATCACCAGTACCTGTTAATAAAAATTTAATCGAAAATGTTAATCCGGCAGACGAGGTCACTAAATTAGCCAAACTTGACCTTACCGCCTCTAAAGTACCCAGTGTATCCGCTTTAACAACAATAGAAACCACCTTTTTAGTATCTTGGCCAATAATTTCTTCTCTAGATTCGTCAACAGCCAACTCCACTAACTCACTTCCCTCCTGCATAATCAAATCTCCTACTCTTGGTAACTTTTTGAAACCCAAAATTACAACTGGCATACCTGGCTCAGCTGTCTTAATACTATCTCCCTTGTCATCAGTGATTGATCGAACTTTACATAACTGCCCACTAGCCATAAT
>Ga0255414_1012_pt1 | contig 12580 bp, 10 predicted proteins | sample ANMaggSSYBR01E13_FD_182642 | JGI IMG/M metagenome (GOLD analysis project Ga0255414, IMG submission 182642) | Sediment cell enrichment communities from methane seep in Santa Monica Basin, California, United Staets - ANME aggregate JGI... | ecosystem: Environmental > Aquatic > Marine > Cold seeps >...
CACAGCCAAATATTTATTGAAATTGAATTTTAACCAGTAAAACAAACTAGAAGATCCTGCAGTTATTGCAACTTTTTTTACTAAAAATCTGTAATATCTATATAAGCATTTATGATTCCTGCCAACAGCAGAAGCGGTACCAATGGATGACATTAGTTGGATTTCAAAAATGATTAGCAATCACCTATCATATGCCGATCAAGTAAATAAAGGGAGTTAAAAATAAACAGGAAAAACAGGCCCTGGCTTGTGCGTGCAGCATTAATTGCTACAGTTCTTCTCAGCGGCTGTAATAAAAGCAGCTGTGGTGATGGAATCTGTCAGAGCCTTGAGGAGAGAAAAGGCAGCTGCCCCCAGGACTGTGTAATTGAGGGAGTTCCTCAAACGTTTGTAACTTTATACAATGAATTAGAATCTCAGATGAATAAGTTTGAGAGTAACCTTCCGATAACTGCTGATAGTAATCATGATCCAATTTTCGCTGCTGAATTGCTCACCGCTAACTCTAATAGAGGCAAAGATCTACTAGCCCCAAATGGGTTCATTGGTGCTAATTATGAGCTTGACCGTTTGGAAGAGTTAGGCGTTGAAGGTGTAGTTATCTCTTTAAATTTTCCCTTATTATATCCACCTTTTCATGAAAATCCATTAGAACAAGAGGCATATCTCGAATTTTATAAAGAAGTTGCTGAAATTGTAAATTCAAGAGGTATGAAGTTAATAATCGAAAATAATTTTATCTTTACCCAAAAAGGAATCTCTACGCTTAATCCTAGAGAATTTTACGATAATCTAACTTTGGAACAATATTTAGAAGCGCGCTCTCAAGTAGCATTAACTATCGCAAGGGAATTGCACCCTGACTACTTAACTATTACTGTAGAACCAGACACAGAAGCCATTCAGACTGGAAAACCTGTCAATGACGTCACACTGCAAACTGAATATATTAATGATGTTCTTAATAAACTTGAGAAAAACCAAATTACTGATGTTGAAATTGGCGCAGGAATAGGCACGTGGCATCCGGATTACAAGGAATTTATATCAAGTTTTGCAAACACTTCTGTCGATTATATTGACACTCATGTTTACCCAATCAGCAGAGATTTTTTCGATAGAGTATTAACCATTGCAGATATTGCTCACTCAAATAATAAACCAATTGCAATGAGTGAAGCATGGCTTTACAAAGCAGCAGAAGCTGAACTCGGAAATATCACAGAAACAAGTGTATTTTCCAGAGATGCGTTTAGCTTCTGGGAACCACTTGATCAAAAATTTTTAGAGGTAATAACTAACCTCGCATATGCCAGGAATTTTGAATTTGTATCCCCTTTCTGGACAAAATATTTCTACGCATATCTTGAATACAGCGAAGTCAGTGGAAAATCACCAGAAGATATCATAGTCCTTTCTTCTGCAGAAGCTGGAAAAAATTTAGTAAACGGATTATTTACTTCGACAGGGCTTAGATATAAGGATTTGATCAAATAAGAGAAAATTGTTATGGGATTACAAACAAAAATCGGAGTATTAATCTTCGCAATATTCGGTTTGATCCTAGTCAGCGGCTGTGCTCAAGATCAGTGCGGCGATGGAATCTGCCAGAGACAGGAAGAACGGAATAAAAGCTGCCTGGAGGACTGTATAACTCCATCAGCTAACACGCCCGTTAAGTATTTGAAGCTTTTCATTGAAAAAGGCGGCAGAGTTGACTGGTACAAGGGAAATGCTCATGAATTGATCGTTTTCGATGCTATATCAAATGACTTATTAAAATATTCTGAAGTCTATACAATAAAACCAGATGGTTCTGGTAAGCATTGTATTACATGTGATTCTTTTGTTCCAAAAGGATTTGTTGGTCAGCCGGCATGGCATCCTGATGGCGAGCACATCATTATCCAGGTTGAAAATTTAAATTCCAAACACAGAGGCATGGAGCATGTTTCTTTTGGTATTAACAATGACCTCTGGATAATAAGGGATGACGGTTCAGGAGCCAAGCGTATCTGGACCTCAGCCTTAAATCACGCCGCGCTTCATCCCCATTTCAGCCACGATGGAGCTAAATTGATCTTTGCCGAAAGAGTTCCAACTGGAGTAATAATTCCCGGCATTGGAGAACTTACACCAGGAGGCGAAAATTTCTGGAATGGCTGGCAGATTAGAATAGCTGATTTCGATTCTGAGCATATGGAGATCATCGAATCAACAGCTATTCAGCCCAACGGCAATGGATTTTATGAAACAAATGATTTTTTTAATGATAACGAATTTACATATTCTTTCACAGCACACGGACAGGCCTATGTTGATGATCTTTATTCAGTGAAAACAGATGGCACAAATGTTGTTCACATCATCAACAGTCCAACAACATGGGAAGAACACGGGACTTTTTCGCCAGCGGGAACAGGAGATTTTGTGTTTCTTTCCAGCCGTTTTTACCCAACCTGGACCGCGCCAAGTTCCAAGCCTGACACAATTGCGCTCGAATTGTTCTTGAAAAGAACTAGTGGAGAAATTGTCCAGCTCACTGAAATGAATATCAATGCCGACTTTAATACAAAATATTTAGTGTCGGATTATGATTGGGATAAAGATGGAAAAAGGATAGTTGTCCAAATAGCGCCTGTTAACAAAAAAACAGGCAAGCCTGATTCTCCTCAGATATGGATGATTGAGTTTGAATAATAAATGAATCAAAAAAAATAATGAGTTTAAAGAATAATATTATGAAAAACAATACTAAAATCGGATTAATATTTATCGCAGTATTCGCTATGGTTTTTATTAGAGGCTGTGCCAAGGATAGCTGCGGCGATGGGATCTGCCAGGTTGGGGAAGAAAAAAGAGGTAGTTGTCCCGAAGATTGTGATAGCGCAAAGGTTTTCCCTGATACGCGTTGGACATATCAGGACTTGCCTGCCTTAACTAATCAACAACGGCTCAATCTTGCCGTTGAAGCAAAAAAAGAAGGAGATGCATATTCTGAGCAAGTTATCATGGAAGCAGAAGAATTATCCCGAGAGTTGGAGGATTATATCCGTAAGTGGTTGGATGGAAAAGCAGATGCTGAACTTCCAAAAGGGCTTCTGCCTCCATATATCGACAGTGTCAAAACACACGATTGGAAACTTGTTAATCCTGATGAGATTACAGCGGAAGAACAATGGTATGCGATGAATATGTATGACCCTCAAGAGGAACTCCATCAACACGCAGTGGACCCCCATGTAACTTATTTGAAACTTATTTTTATTGCTCCCTTTGGATCAAAGCTCCTGATAGAGGGAGATTTTCCTCATTGTAGATTTATGGATTATCAGATTCTTGAGCCTTTAGATCCTGGACATCCTGTAACTGGTAATATGGGAGTTGGCGAAGTAGCGATTGTTGATGCGGATATTGAGCCTGATGAAGGTCATGTTAATCCTTTTCGACTTGGTGCCGACCGCAATGCCAAAAAACGACATTATCACATAACCTTTGAGCTCAAAAAAGGCAACGCTGTTGACCTCAATCCTGAAGCGATGATAGCGCCTGCCTATCGAGCTAAAGGTAACACCAGAGTTGGTGGCCCGTTTGGTTTTGCCGGTCCCTGGGGCGGAAATGAGTTAGTTCCGTCAATTGTTTGGCTGCGGTATTACGCTCCGGATAAAGATGCGGAACCTTACGGCAATGTCCCTTGGCCAAAAGCAACCCTCCAACTTTCAACCGGTGAAAAGTTCTGGTTAACCTGCGATAAGTCAAAAGCGGTAAAAGACCAGACCGCCACAGTACCGCAACGCCCCACTCCTCCCATTGAACCATCTAATTTTCAAGGATCTAACTTTGGCTGGTTTAAAATGTACGGAATCTCGTTGCTTTATGCTGAAGCTGATACTTTTAACAAGCTTACACCTTGGGATAGTGAAGAAGAAATTGAAAAAATGAAAAAAAACCTGCGAGATATATTTCAACTGTTATTCAACCGCGGCGCCGATGCAGTTCCTCCAGGTAATTATGAAGTCAGCGCTACTTGCTGTAATTATATTTCCTACCTAATACGTCCCATTTCTCTTGGGAAAAATAAAGTAATAGTGCTTACAGGCAAATTACCTACATTCCCTGGCACTCGTAATGGCGAAGAGGAAATGACTAGTGGAGAAGTACGCTATTTTTCTATAACTCATTTACAAGGCGGGGGCGGACTGGGCACAACCCTTTATACCGGCGTACCGCACGGCAGCCTTATGGATGACGAAATAATTACGAATGAAGATGGTGAATATGTAATTGTTTTTTCACGGGAGCAAGACCGTCCAAAGAACGCTATCAAAAAAAACAATATTACATGGCAAGATTGGGGGCCTGCAGGACGGCAAAACTTAAACCTTCGTTGGTTAAGTGTCCGTCCAGAGTGGTATTTACCTGAATACGCCCCTGATGAAAAGAATATTCCCTGGGATAAAGGCGCCTGGTCAGGTCAAAATTATGACTTTTCACTTGTTGGCCAAAACAGACCGGGTGTCATGGGGCCTTATCATCCTGTAATACACTATATGACCAAGGAGGAATTTGAAGCGCTTGGATCAAATATAGATCCAAATGATGTTCCTGATTGGAATAAAAACAATGAATAACAAAACTAAAACAATATTAATAATCGAAGCGATAACTGTTTTATTTCTATTCAGCGGCTGCGTCATAGATAACTGCGGCGATGGATTTTGCCAGCCTCGAGAAGAAAGAGAAGGGAGCTGTCCGGAGGATTGCACAAATATAACTCCGTCAGAACATCAAAGCGAGGAAGATGTTTGCGGGAATAATATTTGCGAAGAGGGAGAAACTTTTGAAAATTGCCAAACAGATTGCACAGAGTGCGCTTGCACCCAAATTTTCAAGCCTGTCTGCGGAATCGATGGAAAGACTTATAGCAATTCATGCGAGTTGGAATGTGCTGGAGTGAATATCATTCATATTGGAGAATGCAAAGTAGAAGAATATAAAGTAAAGAATATCACGATACTTAGAGAGAACGGTGGAAGAGTATCTTGGTTAGAGGAAGAAAATCTAATTGTTTACGATACTACAAATGCAGATGGCTATACAGATATCTTTATCATGAACGATGACGGTACAAATGAAAGTTGCCTCACTTGTAATAAAGAAGGAATTCCTCAAATGAATAATGGAAATCCTGAATTTCATCCAAGTGGAGAATATATTATCTTCCAGTCGGAAGACCCACGTCTTGAAAAACCAGATGGTCTTTCGCAGTTGGTGAAATACGTTGGGAGTCCTGGGGTTGGTATAAATAATAATTTATGGGTAATGAGCTCCAAGGGCGAAAAATTTTGGCAGCTAACTCATGTTAAAGACTTACATGGAGCGCTCCATCCCCATTTTTTCAAAAGACGGCACAAAATTGGTATGGAGTGAACTGATCGAGCCCATTAAAGGAATCGGTCAATGGGAAATAAAAATTGCCGATTTTAATATATCTAACGGTTTCCCTGAATTAAAAAATATTCAGTCAATAAAACCTTTAAATTTACAGCTTTTTGAACTTGATGATTTCACGTTAGATAATACAAAATTACTTTTCTCAGGCTCACCGCAAGGCAAATATTATTACGATATGGAAAAATATATCTACAATTTAGAAAATGGTCAAACCACTAAATTAACTAATAACAATGAGTGGGATGAACAGGCACACTTCATCAATAACGACTTGCAGTTTGTATGGGTTAGCAGTGCAGACAATCCACAGACTAAACCAGAAGACCTGATGGGTACAATAAAAAATCCACCTTTACTTGATTATTGGATTATGAATTCAGATGGAACAAGTTTAAAACGACTAACTGGATTCAATGATCCGAACAGTGAAAATTACATCGAAAGTGATGGCGGAATTGGCCTTGGCGATTTTGTTGTTTCAGAGAATGGAAAAACAATTATTGGCAAGATAAGAATAGACAGAAAAGACAAATTAGTGAGAATTGAATTTAATTAAGGAAATTAATAAATAATGAAAAACAATACTAAAATCGGATTAATAATTTCCACAGTATTCGCGCTAATCATAATCACTGGCTGTATCAAGGATAACTGCGGCGATGGAATCTGCCAGCCATTAGAAGAAAGAAACGGCAGCTGCCCGGAGGATTGCGCAAATATAACTCCGGCAGAACCTCAAGTTAAGGAAGATCCATGCAAAGTTAAAAGCATAGAAGCCATCGGTGAAGGAGCTTTTCCGCAATGGTCAGCTAAAAACAAGATAATTGCTTTTAACAAAAAAGTGAATGGAATTCATGAAATTTTTACCATGAAAACAGATAGCAGTGATGTAAAATGTTTAACCTGTGGGAAATCAGAGATTCCTCTAAAGGGACATAAAGGACAACCTGCTTGGCATATTTCTGGTGATTATCTTGTTTTTACTGCTGAAAACACTGACTATCCTAAACTGCGCCTTGGCTTGAATGCCTACCCTGATTGTGGCCGCAACCACAATGTCTGGATAATGTCTGCTGATGGAAATACGTTTTGGAAAATGACTGATTATGAAGAAAATTGGGGTGTAATTCGTCCTCGTTTTTCCTCAGATGGGACGATGCTGTTTTGGAGTGAGGAATGGGGTATGGAAAAATACCCTGGGAACGGTTCGGCTTGGAGTGTTTCTAAAAACCCCAAGGATGAAATGTTAGGGCTGTGGAGAATCAAAATTGCAAACATCTCTTTTTCCTCCGGGGTACCAATCTTGTCCAACCAGCAAACAATTTACCATGAAGAGCTTTCACTACTTGAAGGTTCAGGGTTCACTCCTGATGGCAAAAAAATACATTTTAGTTCTGCTCCCCTTGCAGACACAGAAGGTATCGCTTTTTGGGGCGAAATCTATATCAGTGATTTGGATGGAAAGAATTTAGTACGCCTGACAAAAACCCCATATCAACATGATGAAAATTCAGAAGTCTCCCCTGATGGCGCTAAAATTGTTTGGTCCCATTCAGATGGTTCACCGGGAGAAGCTGTTGATTTGCATATTATGGATATTGATGGAAATAATACTGCTCGTATAACTTACTTTAGCGATGAAATAAGAGACGAGAAACATAGATGTAATGAACTTGCCTGGAGCCCTGACGGCAAGCAAATAGCATTGGCATTCGGCAAAGGTGATAATCATGCAGAAGAAACCAGCATGATATACATGCTCACATTTGAGGGAGCATGTGGAAATTCCAAGTAATTTAGGCAAAATTATGAATAACAAAACAAAAATCGGATTCATAATCGCGATTTCGTTCATACTGGTTTTAATCAGCGGCTGTCTTCAAGATCAGTGCGGCGACGGAATCTGCCAGCCGAGAGAAGAAAGGAGGGAGAGCTGCCCTGAAGATTGTGATAAGACTACCTCAGATATCACAATAAGGACCATTACAGAAAACGGCGGAAATGTTGACTGGCATCACGATAGCAATAAAATTGCTATCGGAAAATTAGGCGGTGATAGATATTTCGATGTCTGGCTGATAAACCCTGACGGAAGCAATGAAAAATGCATAACCTGTAACCATAAAGACCTTCCAAACAAGCATATTGGAAACGCTTCCTGGCATCCCTCTGGTGATTACTTGGTAATTCAGGTTGAGAAATCTATAGTTCCTAAGAAATACGATACTAAGGCAACTCCCGGTGTAGGAATACTTAACGATCTTTTTCTAATTTCAAAAGACGGGACAAAAGTCTGGGAACTTCACAGAGTGAATGACACCATTGGCGATGATTCTTCCGGCATTCTTCACCCTCATTTCTCTCATGATGGGAAAAAACTTGCCTGGGCTGAGCGAATCAAAGATAACGGCAGGCCGTTTGGAGAATGGGCAATCAAGATCGCGGACTTTGAATTTTTCGGGGATAGCCCCAGGTTATCCAACATTGAAACTTTACAGCCAGGTTCAAGAAGCTCTTTTTATGAAACACATACGTTTTCCCCAGATGATTCTAAACTTCTGTTCACCGGAAACCAGGATGGATCGTTAGAGATATATGAATTGGAAGTTGCAACAAATAATGTAAAAAGGCTTACGATTAATCCAACAGGATGGGATGAGCACGCAACGTATTCTCCGGACGGAACAAAAATAATTTGGATGTCAAGCAAAGATGTCCTGTTTAACAGCTCTCCATTTTATCTACAAACAGAATTTTGGCTGATGGATGCGGATGGGAACAACAAGAGAAGACTTACTTATTTCCACGAAAAAGGTCATCCACATAATTTTAAAGAAGCCGAGAATGACATTGCTGTTGCAGCGGATAATTCGTGGGGACCTGGTGGCGATCAGTTAATTGCACTAGTGATTACCTCTGACCCAGAATCAAACGATAGAGATAAAGGGAGAATTTTACTAATTGAGTTTGATTTCAGCGAATAGAACAGCTCAATTCCTGATGACTTCGCGCCGGTTATAATCAGCGATTGAGCGAAAAAACAAAGGACAATAACTAACTTATGGAATGATTGTCGCTTCCCTCAGATGCAGAAATATATTTAAACTTGTTCCCTGCTATGCATGATACCCCTTGGTAGGTCATGATTTTCTCTGTTATTTACCTTAAGTAAACGACTGACCTACCAATCCTTGTCTCTCAAACACTATAATTAAAGGTACCGTAACCAAACATAGCCACTCGCCAGGATCAGGGACATCACTGTAACTATCGAACCGTAACGAAAGAAGTGCTTGAAGCTGATGGGGTGACCGCTTTTTTCGGCCAAACTTACCACAACAACATTCGCTGCTGCGCCTACAAGGGTCAAGTTGCCGCCGAGGCATGCACCCAGGGCTAAAGACCACCACAGAGGATCTATAGACATTACCTGGCCTAAACTTTCTACAATCGGGATCATGGTAGCTGTATAGGGAATATTATCAACAATCCCGGATGCGATTGCGGAAAACCAGATCAACAGAATTGAGGTCAATTGCAAATTGCCGCCTGTTAGGCGCAAAGCCGCATCGGCGACTATTTCAATTAATCCCACTTCGACAACGGCTTCAACCATTATGAATAAACCAAAGAAAAAGAACAATGTGGTCCACTCAATATCACGCAATACATAATGGGGATCCGTTTTTCCCCAGAGCATCAGCAGAGTTGCCCCAGCTAAAGCAATGGTTGCTGGCTCCAAATGTAATGCGCCATGCAGTAAAAATCCAACAATCACCCCAGTCATAACAATCAGTGATTTACGAAGCAACACGGGATCTGTAATAAGAGCAGCAGCATCCACTTCAGTAATATCAACATTGTCTTGATCCAGAACAGTTAAATCCTTTTGGAACAAAGGTCGGGCCATACCAATAAACACAATCAAAATTATCACTGCTATTGGTCCCATGTTTGCAGCAAACGTCACAAAATCGAGTCCCGACGCACTGCCAATCAGGATATTGGGAGGATCTCCAACTAACGTGGCCATGCCGCCGATATTAGAGGCCAGAATTTCGGCAATCAAAAACGGCACTGGACTGACCCGCAATGTTGAGGCAACAAATAAAGTCACTGGAGCAATCAAAACAACAATGGTCACGTTATCCAAAAGGGCTGAAGTAACTGCGGTAATCAGGGATAGGATTACGAGTACCTTAAAAGGATCACCTTTTCCTAAACGAACCGCTTGCAAAGCTATCCATTGAAATAACCCGGTCTCTTTCAGGACATTGGCGATTACCATCATGCCTGCTAGAAGAAATATAACGTTCCAGTCTATGGAATGGAATGCAGCTTCTTGTGGAATTACAAATAAAATCATCGCCACACCGCCTAAGAGTGCAGAGATTGTGCGATGGATTTTTTCACTGACAATCAGAGCATAAGTAAAAAGAAAAATGCTTCCTGCCAACCAAATAGAGGTCATTATTTATCCTCCGAGATATCTTCGCCATTCTTGATCTGGATGCACAGTGACAGCAATTCGAGTAAATTGATATACCCAATAACCTGGTAGCGTTCGTTGACTACAGGCAAGCCAGGCAATTTATTCTCATGCATTCGCTTGAAAGCTTCTTTTACAGTCTCCTCGGGCTTGACCCAAACTGGTGGCCTCATGGCATCTCTTGCTGTGAGCGCACGGGTCTTGTTTGCATAGTCCATTAACTTCTCAAGGTCTGTGATCTCGCTGAGAAATTCTTCTGGCAAAATATTATTCAATCAATCTGAAGTTATCATGACCTAACAAGGGTGAAAGCTCTTTAGAGTTACCCCTGGAGATAGATATTCTCGATCATGAGGGTGGGGAGTCTAAAACTAACAGGACTGAAAGTTTAATGGGGTTGACCAAAAGAATCAGGATGCTACACTGGAAATGTACAGAAAAATTCTTTAACATATTAATAAAAAGTAATTTTACGGAGGATTATTATGAACAAACTTATGAACTATCGATACCGAATTATCACTCTACTGGTATTAGCCGTTGTCTTGAGTGCAGCTACCTATGGTTTTGCTGCGGCAAATACCGTTCCAAATGGCGTAGCCGGTGAAGGTGAAGGGGTTATCTCAGGATATACTGTCACCAACGTGAATTACCTCTTGGATAGCAGCGATCCCACCTCTTTTGCCAGCGTCTCTTTTGATCTTGGCGCTGCGGCGAACGATGTGTATGCCGGACTTGGCAATGGCACCATAATCTATTGGATCGATTGCTCAAACACCGCTGGCACTGCCTGGAGCTGTGACCTGAGTGCTTCCACCGTCAGCGTTCGGGCTGCGACATCCCTGCATGTTTCTTCCGCTGAGTAAACTATCATCTGATCAGAAAGCTCTGCTCCGCAGAAAAAGTATGTGAATTCATCGAATTGAAAAATGGGCGTGATCCAATCGGATTTCACGCTCATTTTCAATTCAGGAAAACCACATGGTGCAAAATTATCGTTCTAAATATATTTCAATTTTCAGTTTAGCAGCAGTCCTGATTATCTTCTGGTTTATCTTTGCGCCTGTCCAGATCGGAGGGCAGGTAGGTTATGTGATTATTAATGGGAACAGCATGGAACCAGAGTTCCAGCTAGGGGATCTAATAATTACTAGAGCACAAAATGCATTTGAACTGAATGATCGTGTGGTTTATGAACATCCTCAGGTGGGGTTCGTTTTTCACAGAATCGTTGGGCAGGAAGGGGAAACTTTTACCCTCAAGGGGGATAATAATAACTGGATGGATTCTTATCATCCGCTCCAGGAGGAAATCATCGGACGGTATTGGTTTGCTATTAGCGGAGGCGGGAATGTGATAACAAAACTTCGCGAACCGGCCAATTTTACCTCTTTTGCCCTTATAATTGGATTATTACTGGCATCGATATTCTTTATTCAAAAAAATCAGACAAAACGAAAAAAGATTCGGAAAAAACGCATTATGGCTGAAAAAGAGAACCCTGGATCCACTAGTGATAACCGGCAGGACCTGCTGCTAATTTTCGGGATACTCATCCTCGCCGCGCTTCTTCTTGGCGGAGTGGCTTTTACTCGTCCGATAATAAAAACAATTGCGGATAATTATTCCTTTGAACATCACGGCGAATTCAATTATTCCGCAATTGATGAAAGTGATATCTACGATACAGGAGAAATCCAGGCAGGAGACCCAGTTTATTTGCAGCTGACCTGTGTGGTAGACATGGAGTATTTTTATCAATTCTCTTCCCCCAGGATGGTTGAGGCAGATCAACCAGGATATCAGGGGTATTATCAATTTATTGCAAAGGTAAGTGATGCGGATGGTTGGAATCGTTCACTACCCTTGGTTAATCGTCAAGCTTTTTCTGGGACCGAGTTTTCTGCTAATATGAGGTTGGATATTTGCCATGTGCAGCAAATAATTGCTGAAAAAGAAGAAAAAACCGGAACCAAAAACCGCTGGTATGACTTGACATTTCTGCCTGAGATTGAGCTGTTGGGGAATCTTGGAGATAAACCGCTGGCAGATGAATTTGAACCCAGGATTGCCTTCCAAATCGATTCCTCAATGATGCGTTTACCAGGTGGTGTCGAATCTCTGGTGATGATCGAGCAAGGCATGGTGGAGAACTCGATTGAAGTGCCAAATACGCTTTCAATTTTTGGGTTGGAATACACGGTTCTCTCTGCCCGCTGGTTAGCGGGATTGATCTTGCTGCTGTCCATGTTGATAAGTTTCTGGCCGATAAGATCATTATTCAGGGATTGGAAGGAGTCGGATGTATCACGCATTCAAGTTCAATATCATCCAATGCTGATGGATATCAAAGTAGGCAGCCTGGATGATCAGGGATCACAGATTGTTGAAGTCTCATCTTTCCGTGATCTCTCAAAAATGGCGGAACGCTATGGTGCAATGATCCTGCACGAGGCCAAAAGAAATTTTCACCGTTACTCTGTTCAGGATGAACAGACAATTTACCAATATACCTTGGATGCAATTGCGAAACAACCTTATTTTTCCTGACCTGAAAGTGTTTAAAGAATCTCTTATCAGGGCTCAGAAAGAAGATGAATTAGAACTTTATTACCAACCAGTTGTTCTGCTTGAAGA
>Ga0255414_1014_pt1 | contig 11363 bp, 14 predicted proteins | sample ANMaggSSYBR01E13_FD_182642 | JGI IMG/M metagenome (GOLD analysis project Ga0255414, IMG submission 182642) | Sediment cell enrichment communities from methane seep in Santa Monica Basin, California, United Staets - ANME aggregate JGI... | ecosystem: Environmental > Aquatic > Marine > Cold seeps >...
ATAGACAAAGCAAAAGAAGAACTTATGAAGAAAGCCACAGCCAAGGCCGCAAAAAAATCTGATAGGGTGGCTGGAGATGGCTTGGTGTATTCGTACATTCATAATAAAGGGAAAGTTGGGAGCATGATACTTGTGGCTTGTGAAACAGACTTTGTTGCAAAAACGGATGATTTCCAAAATCTTTGTAAAGAGATAGCTATGCAGATTTGCACTGATGACCACAAAGACGTAAAAGAACTTCTCAAAACCCCTTACATGAGGGATGAGAGCAAGACCATTCAGGATTTAATTAACGAAACATTAGCTAAGTTAGGCGAGAAAATTGAATTAAAGAAATTTATTAAGTATTCGATTTCAGACTAATTCAAGTTCGTAAAAATCGTAACAAAAAGAAGTTTTAGTGTGATAAAATTCAGCTGATATGACATCCACAGAGTTAAAAAACAGACTTACAAAATCAATCGACTTTCTAAAGTCAGAACTAACCCAAATCAGAACAGGGAGAGCTAACCCCTCTTTACTTGAGGATATAGAGGTTATGGCCTATGACTCCAAAATGGCGTTAAAAGAGTTGGGCTCGATTACTTTGGCAGACGCTCAAACCATTTTAATAACTCCATGGGATAAAAACTTAATCCCTGACATAGAGAAGGCTATTCGAGAAAGTGAATCTAGATTAAACCCAGTTGAAGTTGGAGGAAATTTGAAGGTGCCAGTACCGCCTTTGACAGAGGACAGAAGAAAAGAGCTAGTTAGGTTAGTTAATCAGAAAATAGAGGAGTGTAAGCAGGCTGTCAGGAATATTCGACAAGATGCCATGAAGGACATAGACAAGGATTTTGACGAAAAAGTCATTAGCGAAGATGAAAAATTCACACAAAAAGAGGAAGCTGAAGACATTACTAAGGATTTTATCGAACAAACTGAAGCTGTTGGAGAATCAAAAAGTAGTGAATTAATGACTGTTTAAGGCCAAATCCATGATAACCGCAATTATTTTTGTAATCATACTTTCTATCCTAATTTTAATTCACGAAATCGGTCACTTTGTGGCTGCTAGAAAAAATGGTGTGTTGGTGGAAGAGTTTGGGTTGGGAATTCCACCTAGAATTTGGGGTAAGAAAATTGGAGAAACTATTTATTCTATAAATGCATTTCCTTTTGGAGGGTTTGTCAGAATGTATGGCGAAGATATTGAGGATCCGAATCAGACCACTATGACCCATCCAAGAAGTTTTTTGTCAAAAAAGCCACTACAAAGAGCCAGTATTTTGTCAGCTGGTGTTTTTATGAACTTGGTGCTGGCTATCGTTTCTTATTATTTGCTATTTACAGTAACTGGGTTTAAAACCCTAAATTTACCTGTGTTTTTTGATTATCAATTTAAATATGGGCAGGTTACTTCGACAAATACAGTAGTGTCAGCTTTTTCAGAAGGGTCTCCAGCGGAAGTAGCGGGGGTTGAGATAGGAGAGGCCGTAATTGAAATAGATGGTGTGGCCGTAAAAAACGTTGTGGAAATTAGAGAGGCAGTAAAAGATAAACCAAATCAGGAAGTTATTGTGCTTGTTAAAGACTTGAAAAAAAATACAGAAGACGTGTATAAAAGCATTAAATTTAACACTACGGTAAATGATGAGGGCAAGGGACTTTTGGGAGTTTTAATTACGCAGTCAGCTACTATTTATTATCCAAATAAACTCACAGCGCCGTTTGCGCATTCGTATAACATGCTCGCATACACCATGAGCACTTTTGGAGAGTTTATCAAGCTGGCGGTTGAGGTGAAAAGCATAGAACCGGTTTCTTCAGGAGTTTCGGGGCCAGTTGGGATTTACTCAGTTGTAAACAGCATCATCTCTTATGGAGGTATAGATGCTGTGTTAGGTTTAATCGATTTTATAGCCCTGTTGTCTTTAAGTTTGGCTTTAATAAATATTATGCCTTTTCCGGCGTTAGACGGCGGACGTCTCATTTTTGTACTTTTTGAGGCTATTTTTAAAAAACAGATCAACTATAAAGTCGAAGCTAATATTCATAAGTGGGGACTCATGTTTTTTCTAGGAATATTACTTTTGGTTACAGTAAAAGACATTAGACAATTTATACTTTTCTAATTAACACAAGTAAATTTACCTTTCACCACGCTAGTTAACAGTTTGCACGTTTCCCCTATGAGTACAAAATTTCTCTTAATATGAAAATTTGCCAAAAGTGGGTCTAGTATATATACTCTAAATCGTTGAGATTTGAAATTTTTAGTTACATACAGATTTGGAGGTGTTTTTGTAACCTGCCGATAGGCAAATAAGATAAAAATCTATTTATCAGTGTTAGTACAAGCATGACAAAAGTCAAGGTAAGAAAAGGCGAATCCCTTGAGCAGGCTTTAAGACGTTTTAATCGAGAAGTACACAGAGCGAGGATTTTACAAGAAGTTAGAGATAGAGAAAGATACGTAAAACCAAGCGAAATTAGAAGGCAAAACAAAAAGAAATTAGCAAGAAAAATTTATTACGAGAAGCATAATAAAGACTAATGATTAGAGAAACATTAAAAGCAAAGCTCATTGAATATATGAAAGCTCACGACACGGAGCGAGTTGGAGTAGTGCGTATGTTAATTTCCGCTATTAACAACAAAGAAATAGCTTTTAGATCTCAGAAATTAGAGATGGAAGACAAGCACATAATTAAGGTAATCAAGAAAGAGATTAAGCAAAGACAAGACTCAATTGAGTCTTACGACAAGGGTGATAGGCCAGATTTAGCCGAAAAAGAAAAGTCTGAGATGAATATTTTGGAGGAGATTTTGGCAGAATTTGCTCCAGAAGAGCCAGAAAACCCCGAAAATGAGTAATATCAAAGCATTTTCAGAAGACAGAGAAATTTTTGTTTCAATTAAGTTTTCCCACGATAAAGAAATTCAAGAGTTAAATAAGGAGCATTTAGGAAAAGATTTTCCCACCGATGTTTTATCTTTTACTATGGGTGAGCAGAGAGATGACGGATCTTTGTATTTGGGAGATATTATTATCAACATTGACCAGGCTAAAAGGCAGGCTAAGGAATATGGTAATTCTTTGGAAAAGGAATTGGCCGAGTTGGCTGAACACGGAGTTTTACATTTGTTAGGAGTTCACCACGACGGTGACGGTAAATAATATGAAATTATTAATTGTTGGTTTAGGAAATCCAGGTGAGCAGTATGATAGGACTAGGCACAATGTTGGTTTTATTGTTATCGATAAGGTTGCTGAGAGTATGGGGTTGGTTTGGAAGCAGGAAAAAAAGTTTAAGGCGTTTATAGCAAACGGTGACCGGGTGATGCTTATAAAACCAACTACTTTTATGAACTTGTCCGGTGAAGCTGTGAGTAAGGTTGCCTCTTTTTATAAAATAGATCCTAAGAATGTTGTCGTAGTTCATGATGATGTGGATTTTCCCTTCTTAGAATGGAAAATACAGCTTGGAAAGGACTCTGCAGGGCATAAGGGGGTAGAGGACATCATGCAAAAACTTGGGACAAGCGATTTTTGGAGAGTACGCGTGGGTGTGGGTAGGCCCGAGTCAGTTCAGTTTGGCGTGGAGGATTATGTATTGTCTTCTTTCGCCAAAGAAGATTTGCAAAAAGTAGAAGAACTTTCGGGTGAAGTTCTAAATAATATTCAAAAGAAGTTTTTTCAATAAAAATCTATGTAAAGCTCTGTATTATAATAATTCTCCTTGTATTATGAAATATACATTAGTGGATAGACAATGTAGGAAACTTTATACTACGTGAGTATGTACTACAGAAAGTATCGACCTCAGGTCTTTAGCGAAATAGCAAAACCCAACGATGTCGCGAAAGCGCTATCCAATCAGGTAAAAAATGATAAAACAGTGCATGCATACTTGTTTGTGGGATCGAGAGGAACAGGAAAAACCACAACCGCGAGGATATTAGCCAAAGCACTAAATTGTACTAGCATCAAAGATAATGGAGATCCATGTGGCACCTGCGATAATTGTGTAGCCGTAAAGGAAGGTTCTTTCTTTGACTTAATCGAAATTGATGCCGCCAGTAATAGGGGAATAGATGATATTCGAGAGCTTAAAGAGAAAATTAAATTAGCTCCAAGTGCGGGTAAAAATAAGGTTTATATTATTGATGAGGTGCACATGCTTACTCCCGAAGCTTTCAACGCCCTTCTAAAAACATTAGAAGAACCTCCTGCTCATGTTACTTTAATACTTTGTACGACAGAAATACACAAAGTTCCCGCTACCATTAAGTCTAGATGTCAGGTTTTTAAGTTTAAAAGAGCCACCATCGACCAACTAACAGAAAAATTACAAAATATTGTTAAAAATGAAGGTGTGGAAATAGCCAAGCAGGATATAAAGCAGATTGCTAAGGCAGCACACGGTGGTTTTAGGGACGCGGAGACTGTTTTGCAACAAGTTGTTGAGGGAGAGATAGATGTTAGTTCTTTAGTGAGCGTAATTGATAGAGAGACTTTTGCTGAATTTGTGGACCTTGTCATAGAAAATAACGCCAAAAAAGCTTTGCATATCGTTAAGAAATTAAATGAAGATGGTATAGATTTGTACCTTTGGGCGGGTGAACTTCTAAAGTATTTAAGAGATTTGTTGTTTGTACAGGTGGGTTCGCTAGATGAAGTTCAAGATTACACGGAAAATTTAGTAAACGACATGAAAACTCAGGCGAACAGCCTATCACCTGAGAGATTAACTGAAATGCTAGATATTGTTATGGAGGCCCAGAATAGTACTAAGAATACATTCATTACTCAATTACCTCTGGAAATTGCAATTGTGAAGTTGTGTTCAAAAAATACCAGTAACAAAAAAAGCGTAATTACTCCAAAAGAGAGTCCGAGTAGCCCGGTTTCAGATAAAGAAGGGCCAAAGAAGGATGTAAGTAAAGAAATTGAAAGTACATCCAAAGAGAAGACCAAGGAGGGTGAAGCACAAGATAGTGGGGTAGAAAACAAGGTAGTTGGAGTTGTAAACATCGAGATTATTAATAACCACTGGAACACAGTAATTACACAAGTAAGCTCAATAAATAATAGCGTATCAGCTTTGCTAAAAACCGCAAAGTTAGCAGGAGTTGAGGGTCGGGCTATAACTTTAGATGTACCTTTTGACTTTCACAAAGAAAGATTAGAAACAAATAAAAACAGAATGATCATAGAACAGACCTTAAGTAGTATTTTACATGAGGACATGCATATAAAATGCAATGTTAGAAAACAAGATAGAGCTTTAGGTAGAAGAGAAACAGGAAGATTAACAGACTACAATATTGCTGTTCCATCTAGGACACCAGTTCCAGAAATGAATGAGAAGCTATTAGACGTTTTTGACGGTGGACTTCCTCTAGAATAGTATGAAAATTCCAAAATCGATTACAAAATTAATAGAGTCTTTTCAAAGTCTACCTGGAATTGGTCCTAAGTCAGCTCAAAGATTAACATTCCACTTATTGCATTTTCCTCAGGAGCGGCTAGAAAGATTTGCAAATGCTTTACTAGAGCTGAAATCGGGTACCAAAATATGCACAATCTGTAAAAATGTGGGAGAAGGGGAGACGTGCAGTGTTTGTGAAGATAAATCGAGAATAAAAAATCAAATAATTGTTGTGGCTAGTCCCATGGATGTCTTTGCTGTAGAAAAGACAGGCTACAAGGGCCTGTATCACGTTTTGCACGGTGTAATTGATCCTTTAAACAGTATTGGGCCGGAGGAGATTTACATTGTGGATTTGATGGATAGAATCAAAGGTTTTGAAGATTCTTTTGGTGATGCCTTAGAGATTATTCTGGCTACAAATTCCAGTATGGAAGGCGAGTCCACTGCCATGTATATTTCTAAACTCATTAGAGACACAGGTTTTGGTGAAGATAGAGTGAAATTGAGCAGAATTGCCCGTGGGTTACCAGTTGGTGGTGACATTGAATATGCAGACGAGATCACTTTAAGCCGTGCCATTGAGGGACGGATAGACTTCTGATATAATCCACGCAAAATAAATAAAGTAAAAATAATAGGAGGGTGTAAACATGGACGTTGATGTTTTAGTGTTAGTACTAGCATTTGTTCTTTCCTGCTCTGTGTCTTTGTTGGCTGGATACGTAGCCAATCTTTATGAGGAGCATAAAACGAAAACATTTTGGATAGTGCTTCTTTTAATCTGCATCCCTATATTTTTTGTAGTAAAAAACTTTTTAGTTTATGCATTTGGGGAGGACGCTTTGTTGAGCTCTGTATCTGGATTCGCAGCTTACATTGTAATTTATTATCTATATGAATTACCAATGAGTCCAAAAAAGATTATAAATCTACTAAAATCTGGAAGATTGTGAAAAGAACTCAGAGGGTAATTCCCACGACTCTCTGAGTTTTCATTTTCCACACCGTTATTTCAAATCTCTTCGCTTTACACCAAAATATAAAACCTATAAAATACTAATATGTCTTTGAGTATTTACAATTCTTTCTCAAGGCAAATTGAGAAATTTCAGCCCATAAACCCAGACGAGGTTCTGATGTATACCTGTGGTCCTACTGTTTATAACTATCAACACGTGGGTAACTTTAGAACATTTTTTTTGAGCGATATTATTGTTCGAACCCTCGAATTCAATGGCTACAAAGTAAAACACGTCATTAACCTTACAGACCTAGGCCACCTTACAGATGACAGCGACGCTGGTGACGATAAAATGGAGCTAGCAGCCGAGAAAGAGGGTAGAAGCGCCAAAGAAGTAGCCGATTTTTACATTAAAGAATTTTTACAAGACTTTGAAACTTTAAATATGAAAAAGCCTTTTAAATTTCCTCGAGCCACAGATTATATCAAGCAGATGGTTGATTTAGTTCAGCTTTTAGAAAGAAAAGGTTTTACTTACGAAACCATGGACGGCATTTATTTTGATACCTCAAAGTTTGAAGATTATGGAAAACTTTCTGGTCTTACCGAAGAAAATATTAAAGAAGGTGCTCGAGTGGAAGCCAACGTGGACAAGAAAAACTCAAGAGACTTTGCTTTATGGAAATTTTCGCCACAAGACAAAAAGAGATGGCAAGAGTACGACTCTCCTTGGGGTGTGGGTTTTCCTGGTTGGCATTTAGAGTGTAGTGCCATGGCCATGAGTGAACTTAATGACAGCATAGACATTCATGTTGGTGGTGAGGATCACAAAATGATTCACCACCCAAATGAGCGAGCTCAAAGCGAGTGTGCTACTGGAAGCAAGTTCGCAAATTATTGGGTGCATGGAACACATTTACAAGTAGATGGTGGTCGAATGGCCAAGAGCTTAGGTAATTTTTATACTTTGGCAGATGTTGAAGCTAAGGGGTTTTCAGCTATGGATTTAAGGTTCTTTTACATGACGGCGCAATATAGATCGTCCTTAAATTTTACTTGGGAGTCTCTGCAAAGTGCACATAACTCTTTAAAGAAACTTTATGACTTGATTTCAGGGTATAAAGAAACAGATGAGGCAGTTCCGGATGAAAAGAGCATTGAGAAGTTTAACTTAGCTTTACAAACCGATTTAAATCTACCAAAAGCAATTGCCGTTGCGTGGGAAGTACTGAAAAGTGATCTTGATGAATCGGTTAAAATATTAACTTTGCTAAAAATAGACGAGGTTTTAGGCCTAGGTATAGAAGAATATGTAGGTTTTCAAATTCCTGAGAAAGTACAAAACTTAGCAAAAATGAGATGGGCTTACAGGCAACAGGGAATATTCGATAAAGCTGATCACATTAGAAAAGAAATTGCTGAGATGGGTTTTGTGGTTGATGACGGAAAAAGCGACTACAAGGTAAGAAGAAATCTTTAAGCTAATAAGCCAATAACCTTATTCAACAGATCTCCAGTTTATGTGGTGATTTCCAAAATATCCTTGAAGTTGTATGGTGTATTTTGGTTCGTAAATGAAGTTTTCAGAAGGCTCATCTGAATTTGAAGTCCCAACTAAGGTTCTTTGGAAGACAAATTCGTCACATACAAAAAGACCCTTTAGTTCTAGGACATCGGTAGAATCTCCTTCAGCAATGTCATAAGCAGTATAAATGTCCCCATCTGCAAAAATACCAATATCAATCAATAAAACGTCTTTACCTATATTTACATCCCCCTTAACAATGAATAGTGCGGTTGAGTTATTGTGAACTTCAAGATCATTATCTATAGTCAAATCCCCATTTATAAAGACCACCTGATTAAAAGAATCATCATCATAGTTGCCAGGGATGTCGCCAGAGTCTAGTGAGAGATTAGAGTCAACATAATACGTTTTTGATTCTGTTTTTAGGCTACCATCGGTGATTTCCTCTTTTGAGGCATCTGATTCAGCCCAAAATCTATCATAATTGTAATCTTCTGGGGTGGGTGAGTAGGTTACTTCCCAGTCTTCGTTAGATGTGAAGTAGTCTATAATCTCAGCGCTAACTTCAATGACGCTGTCTGTGTTGTCTTCGTCGCCTTCAGCAAGCATGTCTATGTGAGTGTTAGATCTTACCCAACCTTCGCCCCTCATTTTAATCCAGGGCCCATTAACACAAAATTCTTTGTACGACTCATTTCCCGCCATGTCAGCAGAATAAAACCTTACAAGTTTACAAATGTTCCAGTTATCGTTACAAAAGCTTGTCTTAGGGGCGAGTAGGAAAGCCTCATTTACGCCAGGTGTGAAGGGAGGTGAGATAAGTATTATCCATTGGTTGGGTTGCCAAGTACTGTTACAACTTAAGAAATTGGAATATCTCCCGTATTCAGGCTCAAGCTCTGTTTTTATTTGATATTTATCTGTGAAAACGGACAGCCCTGAAGTTGCGTCCAAAACTCTAGTATGAGTCCACAGTAAATAACTCGCACCAAAAAATCCTCTAAAAGCTCCGGAATCATACCATCCTCCAGGAGGTGTTTGATCTAGTTTAAAAGTTACACAATTTGTAGCAGGACACCCAGAAACCTCTGTGTTGCCAGCCACATCCACACTGTAGTATTCAAAGGTATGGCTTACGCTATCTGAAGCTACATTTACTGTTGTTACAGCGGATGTGAGGGAGTCTGAGATAGTTACAGCGTCAGCCCACATGGTGCCAGTATTTTCCATTCCTAAGTCCATGTAAACACCAATTGAATTGACGTCGTTTACTATGTAGTCCAGTTTTATATAAGACCAATCGTTTGTGCCAGTAACCTTTGTGCTTTCTCCTAGGTACACGTAAGAAATTGGCCCCGAACCGTTTTGAGATACAGAGTACATTTTAAAATAGGCGTCTCCTGTGACGCTACTAGTTTTTATCCAAGCTGAAGATGTCATGTTACCAAAAGGTGTAGCGGCTGAAAAAGAGGTTTGATTGTTGATGCCATGCCAGGTTCCATCTGTAGCGATAATTCTTTCTGAAGCTGAGGCAAACCCAGGAGCATACTCTCCAGTGTCGTAAACATAACTTCCGCTACCATCAAAAACAGTAGCCTCCCAATCTGCTACCCCGGAACTTGTGCCTGCAGGAGTTTCAAAAGATGGATTTGGTGCTAAGTTTAAAGAATCTTCAAACTCCACTTTTTGCCAAGTTCCGCCATCTATGCGGTAGTTAATTTCTTTAACACCGCTTTCTAAGTCTGTAGCCGTAAGCTCAAACTGTAGAGGTGTTACATACCATCCGTTGTTTCCATCAGGTGCTGCAGGGGTTTGAACCCTAGTTGTAACAGGGGCTGTGACATCTGCTGCAACCACAAAGAATAGTTGTAAGGAAACTAATGTAATAGAAACCAGAGTTATGGTTTTAAGCAACGATTTAAACACTTTGGGCATTACTGTAATAGTACCACTTGTTTTGTTTTGGTTAAATGCACAAAAGTAATTGAAAATGAAAAAGGAGCCTTCCAATGAAACTATTAAAAAATAGTTGGAAAACTCCTAGTGGCGTTTTGGTAGACCAAAAGCTGTTTCCCAATTTATTTTATTGAGAATAACGTGTCTTTTGGCGAACCTAATAAATTCTTCGAATGTGAAGTTCACTGTGTCTTGTTCAAGATCATGGCCGTACATTTTGGGATATGTCGCTTTTAACTCATCTTCGGCTTCCTTTGAGATAACTCTTACGGTATCGTCAAGAACAGATATTAATGGTGCAATATTTCCTACCCTAACTTTAAAAAACTCAGGCATTAAGTTTCTCCTAGACTAGATTTATAGTGGGTTATTATAACACGGATTAGGGTATCATGCTGAGGTAGGCTCTGTTATATCCGGTTCTGTACATTTAATTAACTCTTTAAAAACGTACTCCTGTGCCTCACTTAAGTTTTCTTTTACTAAGGTAGCTCTACTTTTTGCAGCATCTCTAAGAATATAGAGCGGTAAAAACGGTGTTTTTATACCCAAAGCCGCGTTTCTCTTCGTTTTGGCATCTCTTCTTTTTGAATCTTTTTCTGAAGTAATATCCCACTTATGCCAAGATTTGTTGTGCGCTCGGTAGTATATAAAATCTGTGTGCTCTTCACTGTCTGTTTCTTCACAGGTTCTGCAATAACCATCCACTTTCAAGTTAAGATCTTTACCATAGTCTTCTTCTCTAATTTTTACTATTGCGCCTAATTTTTCATACTTCTCAAAAAACTTTTCTAGATTCTCTTCTCCTACATGACCTGGTTTGTCACGATGTTCAAAATGTGGAGTGGTTTCGCGCATAAAGTAATTATATGATAGCGGCCACGCTTTTCAAGTTGTAATATTGCAATTTGTGTTACAATATCGACAAATAAAATACAAATACAACAAAGGGGAATAACATGAATGATTTTTCTTTAGAGAGGGTTTTGAGTAAGGTTAGAGAAGGTAAAGAATATCTCTGCATTATCGAGATAAAAGACAATCAAGAAAAGTACTTTCTTTTAATTGTAACAAAGGGTAAACGTCCAATTATTGGGGTGTGCGAAAGCAAGAATAGCACCAAAGGCCTTGTAGTACATCTCAGCAAAAAGGAGTTTGTATCAATTGTTGAGTATTATCTTGATCTTTGGGGAGAAGAACGTAGGGATTTTACATCTGTTGAGTGGTTAAAAGGGTGGGTAAATAAACAGCTAGATTTCTATTAGAAGGAAATACAGCAAAATAGAAAAAGGAGGAGAAAATTATGAGTGGGATGACACAAAAACGTATTGAGTTTCTTAAGGCTATGCTTTTGGAAGACTACCCAAATTATTGGAAGATCGTTGATAATTCCATTGAAGGGGAAGACCCAATCACAAAAAGGATCTTACTCAATATACGAGGACGGGAAATACTAATTTCGTCTATTCCCGACGATGGATTTGTTGTAGATGACTCG
>Ga0255414_1015_pt1 | contig 11308 bp, 15 predicted proteins | sample ANMaggSSYBR01E13_FD_182642 | JGI IMG/M metagenome (GOLD analysis project Ga0255414, IMG submission 182642) | Sediment cell enrichment communities from methane seep in Santa Monica Basin, California, United Staets - ANME aggregate JGI... | ecosystem: Environmental > Aquatic > Marine > Cold seeps >...
ACTAAGGTAGCTAATATTGCTGACAACATTGGTTGTTCTGCAATTAACCATAGTCCAAGTGCAATAAATGCTAGAACAAAAAATAATGTGTCTATTTTAATAATATTTATTTTATTTTTTTGAACGATACCTAACCCAATTACAACAATACACATAAGAGCGGCTGCTAAGGTAACGAACGCACCAGATCCTGCACCACCAGAAAATTGTAAAGCAAATGCAATAGACGTAACAAAAAGCCAGAGAAACCAACTATAAATATGCGGTTTCGTCTTTCCCTTTAAAATATCCTTAATATATGGAATATAACCAATAAATACTAGAACGGTAGCAATGATTCCAACTATAGTTTTTATTTGAGAAATACTTTCCACCATATTATTCTATATTCTAATAAAAATAGTTCAAATAGCGTACAACACTGCCAGCCACAAAATCTTCATCTGTTAGTCTTCTAACCCCATCTTATCTTAAAACCTGCTAATATTATTATGCATGTTGCCTTATAAATACGCTTACATCCTAGGTACGCTACTTATCTGTTTCCCAATATGGCTTTTGTTATTCCTTCGTAGAAAAGATTTAAGAAAAGAGATCCTATTCACAAGTTTAGTTGGCGGGTTCTTTGGGCCAGTTTCCCAACTTATATACACAAAAGATTATTGGAAACCAGAGCTTTTTAGTAACCACACAATAGGTATTGAAGATTTTTTATTTGGTTTTTTCATAGCGGGTATTGCTGCTTCGATTTATGAAGAGGTATATGGTAAAAGGTTTGCAAAAAGGACACAAAGAAACACTAATTGGCATATGAACTTTATTAGTTTAGTTGTGGTTGTGTTTGGTACGTTTTTCATTCTAACTTTAAGCACAAACGTCAATTCCATTTATGCATCGATGATAGCTTTTTTGGTTGGTACTTCAATAATATTTTTCAAGAGAAGAGACCTTGCCAAAGATACGCTGTTTAGTGGACTATTTTTAGCAATTTTTGGACTTATTACATACACAGTACTACTGGCGCTGTATCCTGATTTAATCACAAGATGGTGGTTCATGGATAATATTAGCGGTGTTTTTGTACTGGGAATACCCATTGAGGAAATAATGTGGGGTTTTACTGGGGGTATGTTTATTGGACCTTTTTATGAATTCATAGTGGGGCTAAAATTTAGAAAATAGGTTTTAATATCCATCTAAACCACCTCACTAAAAATTCTTCCATTTTGATATGATTAATAAATGGGTAATAAATACGCTATTTTTCACATAATCGATAAAAAGATGCGACAGCGATATAAGGTTTCCCCTGAGTTTCTTCCGTCAGAATGGCCCCTACACCTGACTTTGCTGGGAAATTTCACCACTAACGCACCTATTGAACATATAATAAACGCCCTTATTAACTACACAGAAAATATAAAACCGTTTGAGATAACAGTGGGTAATGAAAGCTTATTCGGAATCAATGAGGACATCCTCGTTTCAGTACTTCAAACAAACGGTGCTATCAAAGAGTTGCATAATGGTTTGAAAGGTATAATGGACGCACAAGAAGCAATCTACGATAATTCGAATTTTGTTGGGACTGGTTACAATCCGCACGTAACTGTACAAGAAACAACCAGATTAAATACTGGACAAAAGATTTTAGTGGGGGACATCACGCTTGTAGACATGGAACCAAATGGGGATAGCGGTAAACGGAGGGTAGTTCGTACTTTTTTCATGCATTGTGATAAATAACGGAATCTAACCTTAACTTCAACTAAAAATATAGTATAAGATTGAAACTAATAACCCAGCAACTCCCTAATCTTAGGCAACGCCTTTTTAGCCACCCTCTCTCCTTCTTTAATTATTTCCACCCTCTGATTAAAACAATCCAGCAAATTTAACTCCCCACTAATTTTTGGTTTTATAACTATTAGGTTTTTATCGAATTTACCAACAGTTAATTTTGTAGATTCCGACCGTAAAACGTCAAAAGAGCGGGCAAGAACTTCGACAATATTTGGATTCTTAAGATTAACTTTGCCTTTCATTGTTAAATCCACCCCAAGAACAATGTCTGCTCCCATTTTTCTAACAACATCAACAGGAGTAGGATTAATAACACCGCCATCAACTAGCAATCCCTTCTCAAGACTTACTGGAGGGAAAACGCCTGGGAGAGTGCTGCTTGCTAATACCGCTTTGGCTATATTTCCTTTTGTTAAGATGACTTCCTGTCCTTTCCTTAAATCAGTAGCCACAATTCTTAAAGGCGTTTTCACTTGGGAGAAATTGCTGTGCATAAAAAGATCATCGAGAAACTTTTGTATCTTTTTTCCTCTAATTAAGGCTTTTTTGGGCGAAATAAAGTCTATGAATGGGACAAATTCAATTTTTTTTGTCTTCATGATTAGGCTTTCGAGGCTTTCTATCTCTCCGTGAACGGCAAAATATGCAGCCATGATTGCCCCAGCGCTTGAACCTGCTAAAAAATCGATAGGAACCTTTTCTGATATTAAAACTTTCAAAACCCCGATGTGAGCAAATCCCCTTGTCCCACCACTACCTAATGCTAAACCAATTTTCTTTTGTTTTTTTGCAGACATACTAGTTACATCTTAGAGCTTTAATAAGTAATAGTCTATTAAACTTCAGTTAACTGCTTTAACATAGATTCTAACTTTTTAGGTTCGTCTGTACCTATCCTGTATGTTTTGCCGTTTTTCATTTTTACCTCAACTGCATCAAAACCAGACACATTGTAAATACACATAAAAGGCCAAAACCGCACTCTTATACCCCAACCGTGATACCAACGGTTTTTTACAGCTTTTGCTTGGATTATGTCACTAAGTAAAAGGTGTTTTTTGTATATCCCATAACTAAACTTAATCGATAAATAATTCTCATCAATTACTACTCTAAGTGCCACAAAAGAAACAAGAAGAAATATAGTAAGAAGCATAATGACAAAAGTAACAGGGTTAAACTTAGTTTGAGCAAGAATAAAACTAAAAAATAGACAGGTGATTAATATAACTACTACTATTAAATATCCAATTTGAGTGTGTTTGTACTTCATTTTAATGTTTTAATTATATACTTTATAAGTTACGTTAAACCAATGCGCTCAGCCACACAAGAATTAAATGCATAGATTTTAATACAATTTGCATAGATTTATAATATATGTTATAAATAGTGCATAGATTTATGAACGACAAAGAACTAACTATCGGAGAAACCGCAAAATACTTGGGTGTATCTATCGATACCCTAAGACGTTGGGATAAAAGTGGCAAACTTCCTGCTAGAAAAAGTGCAGGTGGGCATCGCTACTACTCACTTTTAGATTTAGAATTATTCAAACAAGATATTTTTGCATTAGCAACAAGATGGCTGATAGAGACTCCAAAAGAACCAGATACTGAATTCTACTGCCCAACTAGCATAGAGTTCAAGGGGAGGCTCTCAAAATTACAAACTTCCTTAGAAGGTGTAGAGGATATAAATAACTATTATCCACTCATTGTTGCTATTGTGGGTGAGATTGGAAATAATTCATTCGATCATAATTTGGGGAATTGGCCAGATATATCTGGAATATTTTTCTCTTTTGACGTCAACAAAAGACAAATCGCCTTAGCCGACAGGGGACAGGGTGTTTTAAGAACGTTGAAAAGAGTAAAACCTGAGATTAAAAACGATGCGGAAGCGCTACATACAGCTTTCACAGAAGTAATCTCTGGTAGGGCTCCGGAGGCAAGAGGTAATGGACTCAAATTTGTATTGGAAGTAGTATTAAATAGAGATATTGAACTGGATTTCTATAGCGGACAAGCTAAAGTTAATGTTAGCAACAATGCTTTAGAAATGAAAATAAACAGCACCGGGAGGTATTATAGTGGTTGTTTAGCTTTAATTAGATTTTAAATATATGAAAATAGAACTAAAAAAATTTGGCGACATATTAACTTCCAGACAAGACGGTCGGGAAGCTCTTGCTGCCATAGAACCTCAATTACAAAACACGTCTAAAAATGAGGTAATTGAGCTTGATTTTGCTGGAGTTACCACTTTTACACCTTCTTGGGCAGATGAATTTGTAACTAAACTAATTAAACGTTATGGAAACCGTATTTCTCTTACTAACACTGAGAATCCTTCTGTGGAAGTCACCCTAAGATTGTTGGAAAGATTAAATTAATTAGCTAAATTCAAAAAAAACATGTCCTAATCAAAAAGGCCTGTGAAAAAGATGGGTTTTTAACTTCCCAATTTTTCCACAAGCCTAATCCTTCAATTCTCATTTAGGTTTTTTCTGTCTTCTATCAGCAAAGGTACTTTAAAATAAGCACAAGGGCAATAAGTAGTAAAGGCAAGGCCCAAGCCACGACACGTACCGCTTGAGAATGAAAAACGTATTCGATAAGTCTTAACCACATATTGCTTTTCCTTTCGAAAAAGTTATATGAGGTTACTTTAATCTCAACTTCCCTGTCTGGGTATATCTCAATACGATCAAAAAGTTTTTCAAAAGTAAATTCAGTGGGTCTATCGTGGTGGTTTCCCGTAACACGGACTTTCCATGCTTCCTGCGAATGAGTTTCGTCTATATGCAAGATGTCTCCTATGCAAAGCTTCTCCGCAGTTTCCGCATCAACCATGAGAATGTTGTTTCCCATTAGTGTTCTAAACAACCCAAGATACGTTCCGCCTTCCGTATATACCTGCCATACCCTATCTAACATTGTATGCTCTCCTTTTTTTTACTACTTTATTTGAGTATTATTACCTAGATTATACCAAATATTATTAGTGTAGTTTTATATAACCAATCACAAACCAAGTTTAGAATAGGCATCTAGATTAGTGTTATACAACTCCACGCTACTTGATAAAGCATCAATATATTTACTTCCTATAACTACAGTCGCTATCAAAGGTAAAAGCGTGATTATAAGACATGTGTAAGCCACGTATCTATTTTCAGTTTCATCGCTTTTGAAATACTTGAAAAACCAAAAAAGTCCAAGGGGGGAGAGGAAAAAACTGGCTAAATACAACCTGATTTTCTTTGAGGAAGATAGGGTAGTGGCCGCTAAACCTAGATCTTGACCGCAAAGTGGACAGAATTTGGCACTATCGTCTATTTCCCTTTTACAATTTGGACAAATTACATTCATGTAATAATTATAGCCCTTCTTTTTACTAAAATTCTTCTTTCCATAATTTCTTGACTGGAATTCTGCTAAATGCAAATTCCGCTCTACAACCACGTGAAAGGTATTTTAGAAGGAGAAGAACCTTGTTTTGAGGTTAATTCTTAAAAAAATCTCTTAGTTTTTCGAACCTCAAATAATTATCTTATAGCATTGCGTTGACTACATCAATGTGGTATAAAGGGCTAAATTAAAACAAATAAGGAGGAGGATACTATGTGGAGTGAACTTACCAAATCTGCAGTAAGAAATGCCTTTGACCTGTTCGTTGGGGATAAAGGTCCTGGAACTAGCATTATAAGCACTGATAAGGACGGGGCATACGCCTATGAAAAACACTTCTTCAAGGTAACTGGTAAGTTAGATCTCGAGAAGATGGAAGGGATCTTAATTTATGAAGGCGATAGCTATTACTTCACATTCGATGAAAACGGAAATGTTACCGACGATGGGGATGCGATTAAGTTTGAGAGGTATATCGAACTTGACCTGAGCAACATAGATGTTGCGTTTCCCCAGGAGTTTCCTGTTAAGGGAATTGAAATTTCTGTTGCAATACCGCTGGATGACAAAGAAGAAAAACTTTGCTTTGACATTGAGTTAAGCGGTATCTACAACGTTGAGTCTGGGCGCTTCACTGTCTCGCAAGGATCGTTGAAAGAACTGCACGATTTGCTTTGTAACAACGCAACTGGAATCGACGGGACCTATTTCTACCATGAAATTACCGTTGCGCTTGTTGATATGCTCAGTAAAGAACTCAAAGGACGTTTCAGGAGCGCCAGCATTCTTTAAAAACTACGCCCTTTTGCTGTCAAAAACATGACAATGACAGCAATTGGGCGCTTTTTATACACCCCACACAAAAACCCCCTAATTCATTTTTTATAAATACGCCAGAATTCCAATCCATTTATGTAAACGGAATCTTTATATCTGAATCTAACGCCAGAATTAACCACGCTCGGAGACGGTTTTTTATTAGGACCAAGAATCATTAGTTTGTAACTATTTGGATGTTCTTTAGATATATCGTAGACTTTACCCTCAGTATATATTGATTTTAGGGTATCGTGGTCATTAAGAGCCACCTCAGTATTTGGACCATACTTTTCATATATAAAATCTCTCAAATCAAAAACGCCAATCCCAAAAAGTTTTTGCCCGATTATCTCATTGCTGTTTTTGGCATTCCCAAATACTGGATTTGTATAAGTTAAATAGTGTGGAAAAGCTCTAAAAAGTGGGTATATTATCGAAAACAGTATAAACGCTGTCAGTAGTAACTTTCTCCTAAAATTAACCGAATAGTATCCTAGCACTGCCATCATACCTAAAAAGGGGAATAGAGGTACCGTATATCGATCAACTTTTTTCGAAAAATATGTAATCACAATAAAGTATGCAAAATAAAAAATGCTAATGAAACCTACAAAAGAAATATTTTTAAAATCAAATTTTACCGCTTTTCTACGTAATTTTTTTATAAAACTAGTAAGCTGGGTCCAAAAGTACAAAATAAGGCCAAATATAGTCACTAAAGACAGCTTTAAGAGTAGTAGGACGGGGTAGAATAGGGGACCAGGATTGCGTTTTGTCTCGCCAAAAAATATCTGTTTATGCCCAAGCTTGTTTCCAACCTCTAAACTCTCACTAACAATAGTGGAAAGAGTTTCACTAGGAGTAATCCAAAAGGCAGGAAATAGTAAATAATAAGTAAAAACAAATGCAATGAGAAGAGTTAAGAAATATTTCATGGATGTTTTAAATCCGCTATTTACAAAAGATAGCATTGTTCCTGCAAACAATCCGTATAAAACTCCTCCTAAAAATAATGTTTTTGATAACGTGGCTAACCCGAACAAAAAACCGGCAAAAGCTACTCCAAAATAACTAAACTTTTTGGAACATAAATAAGATACCAATAAACCAGCCAAAATGTACAAAGAAATCTGCGCATCAAGATGTAATAATCTTGAGTTTCCAATAAAAAACGGCTCAAAAGAAAACAAAGAAACTAATAAAACTGCTTTTTTAAAATCATATATCTTTGAGAGTAAAAAGATTATTAAAATAGATAGACACAGCTGTAATGAAACTAGGACAAGTTTTGCATGATAATGTATTTTTACAAAATTAGAAAAAACCTCGTCAATGGAAACCCCCTTAATTCTGCTACTTACTTCAGCTGTTAAGCCCATAACCCACATAACAGTTACCCCTGGGTGATACTTTTGGTATGTTTCTTTGAAATCTTTAGCCTTTAGAGCATTTATGAACTTTTCGGACCTATCGTGCCAATAAACAGCGTCTGTACTAACAATATCGTTGTGAAGACGGGGAACTCTTGTAAAGATAAATAGTAATATGAATACAATTAGGTACAAATTTTTGGATTCTTTTATCTTTTGTACAGAGAACATGTATAACATTATATCCTCTGGTGACCTGCTTTAAAAATTATTGCTAGTATCCTCACAGCCAAATCCCTACCTCACAACAAGAAAAATAGCTAAAAGTGTGGTATAGTGTCCTGCGTGATGTCCTGCAAGATATAGAGATAGATACTTCACTTATTTTCCAAGCGTTACTAACAAAATATGAGCAATAGAAATTATCGATCAAAAAATAAAAGATCCTATGGTAAACCTGCGAAAGCTGGTGGTAAAAAGTATCATGGAAAGAGAAAACCAAACCACTCCAGAGGAGCTTCTTCTTCCGGAGGAACTTCCCATTACAAAAAGAGGGGTTATTCCAAAAGAGGAGGCTACCAAAGAAGCGCCATAAAACACGAACAATACATCTCAAAGGCAAAAGACGTGGTTAGGGAAGAAAGCCTTTATGTAAAACATGCAGTTTTTTCTAATTTCAACCTTGCTCCCGTTGTCCAAAAAAATATAAGAGACAAAGGCTACGTGCACCCAACTAAAATACAAAACGGTGCTATACCACAAGTACTACAAGGGAGAGATGTATTAGGTATGGCCAGCACAGGATCTGGTAAAACTGCTGCTTTTTTACTTCCTATGATTACAAAAATTCTTAAAAATCCTGAAGAAAAATGTTTGATAGTTGTTCCAACAAGAGAGTTAGCTAATCAAATAAGATATGAGTTAAAAACATTTTCAAGAGGAACTGACATTTTAGATGCGTTGATTGTAGGCGGTGCTAAATACGGCCCCCAAATTAACATTTTACGTAGAAACCCCAAATTTGTAATAGCCACACCAGGAAGATTAATTGATCTGCATAAAACAAAAAGAATAGACTTAAAAAGCTTTAATAACATTGTATTAGATGAGGTTGATCGAATGTTAGACATGGGATTTATAAGAGATATAGAGCTAATAATTTCTAACATAGCACACAAAAAACAAAGTTTATTCTTTTCGGCTACCATGAATTATAAAGCTGAAAACATTGCACGAAGATTACTGGTAAATCCTCTAAAAATAAAAATCGAACAGCAAAGCGCAGTAGTAAACATTGAACAAAATATTATTAAATTTGAGTTTACAGGTGAGAAAATAAATAAACTGCACGATCTTTTAACTGGCGAGGAATTTGATAAGGTTTTGGTCTTTTCCAGAACAAGAAGAGGCGCAGATTCTTTATCTAAAGAGCTTCAGAGAAGAGGTCACAAATGCGTTGCCATACACGGAGAGAAGTCCCTAAATCAAAGAAATAGAGCCATATCTCAATTTAGACAAAATAATATAGACGTGTTGGTTGCAACTGACGTTGCTGCTAGGGGAATAGACATTCCTGACATTACTCACATTATAAATTTTGATGAACCCGCAACTTACAACGATTACATACATAGAATTGGTAGAACTGGTCGAATAGGTAAAAAGGGCGTTGCTTTAACTTTTGTTAGGTAAAATGGGATAGAGGGGGGCTTTTCCTAAGAAAAAAGCTCCTTTTTCTGCTTTTTAGTAAGTTTCTTAATTTCATATTCACGTTTCATAGCCTCTGACTTTGTTGATAGCTTTTTCGAATATACTAATTTAACCGGTCTTCGAGCTTTTGTATATTTTGCTCCAGTTTTTGAATTGTTGTGGTCTTTTATTCTTTCTTTAAGTCTGTTCGTATACCCGCAGTAATATGTCCCATCTGAGCATTCGACGATATAAACGTAATAATTCATATAAATAATTTAGCACAATAACTCACTTTGGTGTCTTACGGAATGTTATTATTGATCTATGAACATAATCGTTAAACAAACTAGCCAAGACCCAAACTATAGCTTTGAGGTTACCGTGGATGAAGGTAGCTCAAGTACACGCCACTTTGTTTCCATGACAAAAGATTTCTATGAAAATCTAGACACAAACAGTAACCCTGAACAAATAATCCATGAAAGTTTTCTTTTCCTACTAAGTAAAGAGTCTAAAGAAATGATTTATTCAGAGTTTGATGTGTCTATTATTTCCAGTTATTACCCAGACTTTTTAGATTATCTAAACAACAAAGTCTAAGACTCATAATACTCACTTTAGATAAACTCCTGCGAAAATATTCTTTTTGTATTATAATCCAGCCATGTCAATTAGATTTGCACTAACAGCAATAAAAACTCAAAACGTAGATATAGTCTTAGAGACAGTTGCTGAGTTTTATAAAAAGCATAAGTTACAACTCAAAGAGGTGGGGTTTGATGGTAACAAAAGCCCATATATTGATGACGTTAGATACCCAACATACGTTGATTATAGAAATGATCCTGACGCATTAATTTATGAACAAGATTCAATGTATTCAAAAGACTTTGGCTTATATTACAATCTTAGTGAAAACAAAGACTGGTTAGTAATTCTATATAATTTAAAATCTGCACCACACACACTAAGCTTAGATATTAATTTAGCAAAAAGTCTATGTAAAAAACTAGAGTCTCCGGTACTAGAATATTTATATGATGATGGATATGATAATGAAATTATTAGGTTTAATGATAAAAATAATGCAGAGGACTACTCCGTACGTGTTTTGGGTAAACAAAACTTAGCTAAAGGTAGGCTCAGTGATATTGAAAAAAGCGGTACGGATTCCTTCTTTAAAGAAATTGGTTTTAATCCTTATGCTGAAGAAATACAAGATTGGAGAAAACCCAATCAATGGAGGTCATTTTATCTGGAAAGTTCGGAACAAAATCTCATAAAATACTTAGAAGATATCCAAAAAGAAATATAACTCACAGCTTTCAATATACGAACAGGAATTATGCTAATATACGCGTAATAGAACGTTGATAACTAAATATTCAACCACAAAAGGAGGATAAAATGTCCGGTGATAGCACACCATGTAATAAGCATCCAATCAGAGAAGAGACTGAGCAAATGCGTAAAACAAGAGCAGAACTAGATAAAATGCAAGGAGATATTGGTGAACGCTTAGCCGCAAAAATCCTTGTACATGAAATGGATCTTAATGGTGAACCATTTATCCCGCCATATGGAGGTCTAGACCAAGTTTATAGGGATAGAAATGGAACTTTAGTTACAGTAGAATGTAAATTTACAACAAGCGGTATAAGTAGCCTTAATAAAGGAAAACATATACCACAAGGGACACCTGAGCACACACGCAGAAATACAAGATTAATGCAGGATCCAACTTCATCACAGTTTTCACCAGAAAACGCCAAACTTGGAGCTGAAATTGACAGGGTGGGAGCAGAAAATATCAGAAGTATGGGAGTGATTACAGATCCTGGCTCTCTTGTTACCACCGTATACGAACTGAAAGGTGGAAACTGGCAAAAATTAAGATCCTTTGACAACCTAAAATAGGAGAAAATCATGACAAAAGCACAAGATGACAAGGCTTTTGACCTTTATGAATCTCATGCAAACTCCTTTGATGATAACTACTTGTCAAAAGGGCGATCTCCTAGAAATCATATTTGGAGACCGTACAGATTTGCAACACGAGATGTACCAATAGGTCTAGTAGTGGTAAAGCACAACCAAAGAGATAATCTACTTGAGACTGATGTATGCCTAACATACACTCCCGAGATTTTTGAAGACTATGAAGCAGAAAGAATTATGCTATCTTTTTTGCTTTCAGAAGCCTTTAAA
>Ga0255414_1010_pt1 | contig 10835 bp, 13 predicted proteins | sample ANMaggSSYBR01E13_FD_182642 | JGI IMG/M metagenome (GOLD analysis project Ga0255414, IMG submission 182642) | Sediment cell enrichment communities from methane seep in Santa Monica Basin, California, United Staets - ANME aggregate JGI... | ecosystem: Environmental > Aquatic > Marine > Cold seeps >...
CCACATTGCCACGTGGGAAAACGCCAAAACTTTCGCAGAGGCACAGAACTGTTTCACCAAATTGTCTGGGGTCAAGTCTTGCAATACGACACTAGGAATTGGTAGATTCTGCTTGTTCGTGCCTACTCAGGTGCCGACTGACGGTAGCGTAATGAATACCAAGGTGATCGGCGATCTCCTTCATCGTGTAGCCATGCTCACGATATGCTTCCGCAATCATCGTGCTGTCCTCCGCGTTGCGGAAGATTTCGGCCAGGCTCGGACGGCTCACGAGGCGTTGGCATCGAGGTACTTCTTTCAATTCCGATGGTTTGGAAATGTTTTCCACAAAGGCCTCTGTTCCGAGGTAGATCTGCCCTTTCAGGTCTCCCCACGGCGACGTACCTCGGCCAGCGGACACGAAGCATCGGTATGCTTGCTGTGCTTTCAGTCGGAGATCGCCGAACTGGGAGAGGATCCAATCAACCGTCAAGAGAGGGAGAGGTTCTTCTAGTCCAGCCGTCGCACGGTAGCTGCTCCATTCCCAATCCTTGGCGCTTTGAACCATGTTCGCGCGAACGGGGTTCAATACAACGTAGCGACAAAGCTCAAGAAGATACGCATCCTTCTCCACAAGGATCGCCTTGAAGCGGCCTTGGAAGAGATGGCCAACCCGACCATGATGGCGATTGAAGGCCTGCGTGTAGACTCCGTTGAGTTGCCGCATACCACGACTTAGCGTTGGATCGATCGTTTCGACAAGAAGGTGATAATGGTTGGTCATCAGGCAGTACGTGTGACAGAGCCAGTTGAAGCGATTGCAGACTTGATGAACAAGTTCGAGGAATGCGATCCGATCGGCGTCATCAAGAAACACACTCTGTCGTTCATTTCCTCGACCGGTGATGTGATAGACAGCACCTGGGTACTCGATCCTTAGAGGTCTGGCCATGAATGCAGTATAGCAGAAATTGGTGTTGGATTGCAAGACTTGACCCCATAGGGGCTTCCTTGACATTGTCAGATTGGGGGATACCCTGAAAGCATAATGATGCAATCTGTTACTGTAACTGATTTGCACGGGAACATACTCCTCTATGAACTCCTGTTTCGGGTAGCTGACCTGTGGAAACTCACCTCGATTTTCATCACCGGTGATCTTGCCCCGAATTCCCTTCGAGGCCCACTTAAAGGAGCAGAAACTTGCACAGGAGAGGATCAGGGTGTCATTCTACAGAGGGAGTTCTTTGTCGAACAGTTTATCCCTCTTTGCTCCAGTTTCTTACTCGATCATCGGCAAGCCGATGTATACGTGATCATGGGGAATGATGACCGCCGGGCGAATGAATCGTTATTGGAGGGTTTCGACAAGGAGGCGCCCAACTTCCACCTGTTGAATGATCGGTTGGTCGCACTGCGGGATTCACATCAGAAGCAGGCCTTCTTCCCAGGCGAAGTGCCCCTGTTGTGGGTAGCAGGCTATCCCTACGTTCCTCCGGGTGGTCACTTACTAATGGACTGGGTGAAATACGAGAATCGGGTCAAGTTGCGTCCTATGGGAATGGATTCCACTATGGATATCTACGAAATGGGGGTCACTACCGATGCAAGAGGGCACCTTTCAACGATCGCTGACGACCTTGAGGATTTCGAAACCTACCTCAGAAAAAGCGCTCGTACTGACGAGGAGATACCGTATAACCCCGCCCAGACAATTTACTTATTCCATGCGCCTCCTTACAACACACCCCTCGATTGGACCACTCCACGTGGACGGTACGATTACCTCCCCCTCTCCGATCACGTAGGGAGTGTGGAGATAAGGCGGTTCATCGAGCGTGTGCAACCCTACCTTGCTCTGTCAGGACACTGCCACGAATCCGTTGTCACTGGGGATTACAAGGTCGATCTCGGGCGAACACGCTGTGTTAACCCGGGGAGTCAGACACACCTTGACGTACTCAGTCTGGTGCAGTTTGATCTTTATCATCCAGAGGAGATGAAGCAGTTCTTCATCCACGCACGATAAAGAAATCCCTAGCAATTGACTATCCCCGTAGTAAGACTACGGGGTATTCCGCCAATTTCATTTTGACCTGAAGGTCAAAACCGGGATTTCATTATTTCACCTCACCCCGGCCTCTCCTATCTAAGGAGGGGGGATAAGGGAACCCTGTGGCAAGACCACAGGGAATCGCAAGTTGAAAACAGACCGGGGCCCCCTAACCAACAGGGGCCCCGAGACTTTAGGAGATAAACGTCACAGACAGACGGGGCTTGTCTCCGATGAGCAGAGTACTGCCCCATAGCCATGGCGCATTTTTCTTTCTTCAACATCCACGAGGTGAACATCGAGGAGCTTAACTGGGCCAGAGGTCAATCCAAGCAACGCCCTGTAGGACGTAACTAGAGCCAGATCCAACCGCTGTAACAAACGGCTTACTTGATCCAGTTTATGCTCAACCACAATGATGAGGTCGATGTCCGAAGCGATTCCTGCGTCGCCGTTCATTGCGCTTCCGTACAGGTAGAAAGCACGAAAGTCGCATCCGAGGTTGCCGAGATAAGCTCCTAACCCCTTGGCAACGGCATATCGGAGGGTGCTATGAACTTCCGGTTCACCTTCTTGTAGTGCCTGGATCACCTGGTCCACCGATCTATGCATCCGATCGGTACAGAACATCAATGCGCGATCGAGTAGAACTTCGGCTTCGAGTTCCGCGGCGAGCAAGCCACTCGGGGTATTAAGGCTCATCCTCATCTCCGGTCTTTCCGATTGCGTTACAGGAAGACGCCGCGCAGGCTGATCGCTTGTGCTACGCGCTCCACGCCGAGTACGAACGCGGCCAATCGTAAGGAGATCTGGCGTTCGGCGGATAGATCCCACACCTCAGATATCGCACGCTGCATGATTCTGCCAAGTCGCTGATTGGTCTCTTTCTCCTCCCAAGCGAAGCATTGAATGTTCTGCACCCATTCGAAGTACGAACAGACAACCCCTCCTGCGTTAGCAAGGATATCAGGGACGACAACAGAGCCATTCTCAGCGAGGATAAGATCCGCCTCAGGGGTGGTGGGGCCATTCGCCCCTTCCACAATAACCTTTGCCTTGACATCCGCTGCGTTCCGAGAGGTAATCTGAGCCTCCAATGCGGCAGGTATCAGCACATCGACATCGAGGGTGAGTAGTTCATCGTTTGTGACCTCTTCTATTCCAGGAACGCTGTAACCGGCAAGGAGATGTCCGGGCGAGGTTTCTACGTAGCGAAGGACATCGTTTATATTAAATCCGGTTGGGCAGTAATAACCGCCGGAGACATCGCTGATCCCGACTACCTTGGCTCCCTTATCGGTCAGGAGTTGCGCCGCGATAGATCCTACGTTACCAAATCCCTGAATCGCGATGCGCGCATCCGTGATATCGATGCCGAGTCGCTGTAGGACACCGATGGTGGTAAACATTACCCCACGTCCGGTCGCCTCTCGTCGTCCAAGCGCACCTCCGAGTTCGAGTGACTTCCCTGTCACGATGCCGGGAAGCGCTTCACCCCGCAGCGCGCTGGCAGTATCTACGATCCAGTTCATAACCGAGGCGTTTGTGTTGACGTCTGGCGCGGGGATGTCCTGTTTTGGCCCAATTAAGGGAAGGATGCGAGCGGTGTAGCAACGGGTAATCCGTTCGATCTCCCGCTCGGAGAAGCGCGTCGGGTCACAGGCAATCCCTCCCTTGCCTCCACCATAAGGGATGTTCACCACTGCGCACTTCAATGACATCCACCCCGCCAACGCCTTAACTTCATCGAGTGTAACCCCGGAATGATAGCGAATGCCCCCTTTGCAAGGGCCACGTGCACTGCTGTACTGAACTCGATAACCGGTCAGCACCTCTATCTCGCCATCGTCGCGCGTGATCGGTACGCTCACCTCAAGAGAGCGCTCAGGGCGACGTAGGATCTCCCAAATCCCGCCGGGGATACCGGTATGCTCACGTGCCAGATCCAACTGCTGTAACAGCATGTGATAAGGGTTGACCTGGGTTCTTAATGACCGTTCTTGCACGGTCCCTATTGTTTTGTTAAGTGCCATAAGGCGTCCACCTCCGAGCAGAAGGGTAGCAGACGGCTCGTGCCGGTGGTAGGGTAAGCGACAAGGGCACGAGTTCATTTTTGCACCTACACTTCTAAGAGAAGACGGAATTTCGACCTGATAAAGTAGAGAAACCGGCCTGTCTTTTCCCCAGTCTATCTGAATGACCGCATCAAGAAGGAATAGTTAAATGGGAGGATCTGCCCTGTCATCTGAAAATCAAAAATTGGGTCCATACGTCCTCTCACCCTGTATGTATACCTGCATGTTCCCTGTCGCCTCACATTGGTGGGAGCAAAGCGTGGTAGTAGAATCATCTAGAGAACCATGAAAAACACAAGCCAGAAAAGGATTACGGAACAAGTTGACTGGGATAGGATCAGCGAGATTTATTCTCCTCTTCACGTTCGCTATCCACAGGGCGAGCTGATCTACCAGGCAGGGACTTACTCAGCCGGATCCTATCTTATAGCCGATGGATTGGTAAGCGATCAGTGCATATCTTCAAGCACGCCCCGCCAACGTCCCCCCATGGAGATACTTGGGCCGGGCAACCTTATAGGATTGGAGATTCTATTAGATCCTCCCGCCGATCTTCACCTTAGTTGTGCCCGCGCTGCCACTGAAACCAATCTGTTCTTCTTTAAGCGGGAGCTATTTCTGGAGATACTTGGCGAAGAGGATGAGGTCAGACGCCACTGCGTACAGGGTTTAGCCAAGCGTTTTTACTGCCTAAAGCAACAGCCTGAATATTTAAGTCATGCATCGATCGAAGAGCGAATGTGCAATCTGCTCCTTAAGTTAGCAGACGAATGTGGGCAGAGGGCGGAAAAAGGGAACATATTTCTTCCGCCAAAGGTCACACCAATGATTCTCGCACGCTTATTTGGAGTGTCAAACGCCAAGGCACTTCGCATAATCACTTCACTCCCTGGAGTCTCATCTTCAGAGACGCCGATCAACCTCTCTCCAGAGGCATTGTACCTCTGGCTGGCCGACACGAGTCGAGTGCTCTAGAGGGTTTCCTCAATGATGGATAGGTAAAACGATGTAATGCGGGCTCTCTCTTTCAGGCCCTCCAGATCGGCGATGATAATTTGGCTCTGCGCTGTTTCGATCCAACCTTTCTCTCGGAACCGCTTAAACACGCGCATTAAGGTTTCAATGGATACGCCGATCATCTCGGCCATGGTCTGACGGGTGACTGGCAGATTAAGGATAAGGCTTGTCCCCTCCTTCTTTCCGTACTTATTGGCCAATGCTATGAGGAGAAGAGCCAAGTTGCGATCGATCGATTCAATTGCCTCGCGGGTGAGCTTGAATTCGAGCATTATCACTTCGCGGGAAAGCCACCGACATAGATCTGCGAACAGCCGGGGATGAATCTTGCTAAAGGCAAGTATGTTCGATCGCTCAAAGAAGATTAAGGAGGATTCCATGAGCGCTTTTGCAAACTGCACATTAACTGGTTCCCGTTCTAGAAAGACCGTCTCCAAGCCGAACATCTCGCCGATTGCAAGGAACCGGAGAGTGCGCTTCTCCCAGCCTTTGCTCGCGTACTTGCCGATCGAGACAAGCCCGGATTGTACAATATATACTCCGGCAGCATACGATCCCTCTTGAGCGATGAGCTCTCCTCTATCATAGTTAACTTCAAGGGATATCTGCTGCAATTCATCGATTTCTTCTGGTTCCAGGGAGGGGAAGCTACTCGCCAGAAACTCCCTTCTCTCCTTGATCATTGTGGCGTTGATAGTCATTCTATCGGCATTTTAGCCCTATAAGGGTTGCTTGGCAAGCCTATGCTCAGAAACAAAAGGCGGGCCTATCTCTTCTTGCGAGAGGCCCGCCTTGCATTCATTTCCGGCTTACCCAAAGGATGAGCTAGACCCAACCACGCAGGCGCATCACTTCGGCAACCCGCTGAACCGAGACCATGTACGCCGCGGTACGGTTGTCGACGTCGTTCTTCTGCGCCATATCATGAACGTCATGGAACGCGCGGATCATCTTCTCCTGTAGCCGCGCATGCACGTCCTCCAAAGTCCAGTAGTACCCACCGATATTTTGTACCCACTCGAAGTAGGAGACGGTAACACCGCCAGCGTTGCAAAGGAAGTCGGGAATGAGGTACTTGCCGTTCTTATAGAGGATATCATCCGCCTCAGGGGTGGTGGGACCGTTCGCCGCCTCAGCAATGATTGTCGCCTTGATGTTAGCAGCGTTCTTCTCAGTAATTACGTTTTCGATTGCCGCGGGGATCAGTACGTCCACGTCGAGTTCGAGGATCTCTGCGTTGGTAATCGCCTTCGCACCGGTGAATCCGGAAACAGACCCTGTCTCCTTCTTGTATCGAAACGCTGCTTCGGGGTCGATACCATCAGCTGAGTATGCTCCACCGCGCGAGTCTGTGACAGCGACAACCTTGCTCCCTGCAAGCTCTTCCATCAGCTTCGCAGCGAAGTATCCGGCGTTTCCGTACCCCTGCACAGCGACGGTCGCCCCCTTCAGACTGAGGCCAATCAACTTGGCAGCCTCGAGAACCGTGTAAACCGCGCCACGAGCGGTAGCATCGCCACGCCCAAGCGATCCCCCAAGTGGGATCGGCTTTCCGGTAAGAACGCCAGGCGCGTTGTAGCCAACGATCTTGGAGTACTCATCCATCATCCATGCCATGATCTGCGGTGTTGTATAGACATCCGGTGCCGGGATATCCCGCTCTGGACCAATAAAGCGACCAATAGCACGGATGTAACCACGGGAGAGGCGTTCCAATTCTTCGGTGGAGAGTTCCTTAGGATTGCAGATAACGCCACCCTTCCCTCCACCGTATGGAATATCGACAACGGCGCACTTCCACGTCATCCAAGCAGCAAGTGCCTTTACGGTGTCGAGCGTCTCATCAGGGTGAAAGCGGAGACCGCCCTTTGTGGGACCGCGCACATCGTTGTACTGCACACGAAAACCGGTGAACATCTTCGTCATTCCATCGTCCATCTTGACGGGGAAGTGAACCTCGAGGGTACGCATCGGCTCGCGCAGAAGCGCGTGCACGCTCGGATCGAGATTGAGTTTCTCCGCTGACTTATCCAGTTGCCGTTGGGAAATCTCAAACGGGTTTAACGTTGGGCCATTGGCCATATCTACGACCTCCTAAAGTCGTTAAAGCGATTCCGCCGCTGCAAAGGACTGAGAAAGATCCTCATCTCCTATCGCGGCGGCGAGATTATACAGATGGACTCAAGCGGTGCAAGGAATGGAAGGCAGAACGGGGAATGCGGAAGGCGGAGAGAGAAACGGGGACTCGGAGATGGTGAGATTCAGACCTTCTCCGCGTCGCACCCTCACCATGTCTTCGTGTCCTGCTCTCAAGCTCTCTAGAGCCGATCGATCACCGCGAGCAACAGTCGTCGCATCGTCTCCCCCACACGTCGGGTTGTCTCGATCACTTCCTCATGGGAGAGAGATGCTTCAGGATCGACCCCCGCAGCGAGGTTCGTCGCACAGGAGATCCCGAGGACCTCCATCCCGGCGTGTGCGGCGACGATCACCTCGGGAACGGTCGACATCCCTACGAGGTCCGCTCCCAGGGCGCGGAAGGCACGAATCTCGGCCGGGGTCTCATAAGAAGGTCCGAGTGCGGCAAGGTATACGCCTTCTTTCAGCGCGATCTTCTCCTCTTTCGCTACATCTTTGGCCAGTATGCGCAGGTGTAGGCTGTACGCGGTGGACATGTCGGAGAAGCGCGGTCCGAGTCTATCCAAATTGCTTCCGCGCAACGGGTTTTCTCCCAACATGTTGATGTGATCGGAGATCAGCACAAGATTCCCGGCAGAGTACTCGCGGTTGATTGCGCCCGAGGCGTTGGTCACGATGAGTGTCTTGATCCCGAGGAGAGCAAATAGCCGCGTAGCAAAGACGACTTCGTCCAAGGAATAGCCCTCGTAGAAGTGTGTCCGGCCCTGCTGAACGAGGACCATCTTTCCGTGGATCTCCCCGGCCCAGAATTCTCCGCTGTGTCCGGCTACGGTCGGAAGCGGGAACCCAGGGATCTCTCCCCATTTGATGCGCACTCCTTCCTCAGGAACGCTGAACGTTTCTGAGAGGCCCGATCCAAGGACAAGCACGACCTCTGGTCTCTTCGGGAGCCGCTCCTTGAGCGCGGCGACCGCCTTCTCCAACGTCTCCATGCGAGTATCAGTCATCGTTCCCCCCTAGATCTATTTAGTGATTAAGTGATCGGATGATTGAGCGATTTAATGCTGCAATCTCCCGATGATCCGATCTCTCAATCATTCAATCGTCCTATCCGAACCCGAGTGCGTCCATAGCTTCGTTGATCGTTGCCACCGGAACTATCTCCACCTTTGTTCGCGAGGATGGTTTCCCTTTCGCTGGAATGATCACCTGTTCGTAACCAAGTTTTCCGGCCTCGGTGATCCGCTCGCGTAGTTTCTTCACCCCGCGTATCTCCCCGGAGAGGCCGACCTCGCCAATGACAACGGTCCGCTTGGGAAGGGGGCGGTTGCGGAGGCTGGAGATGACCGCCGCAATGACTCCAAGGTCGAGTGCGCGTTCTCGGGTCTCCAACCCTCCAGCGATGCTCAGGTAGACATCGGCACCGCCGGTGTGCACCCCAAGTTGGCGTTCGATGACCGCTAACAGCAGCAGCACCCGGTTGAAATCCAAACCTGTGCAGCGTCGTTGTGGTGTGCCATAGCCTCCTGTCGGCGAGACCAGGGCTTGCAACTCCACGAGGATCGGGCGCGTCCCTTCGAGAATAGGAACAACGACTGTCCCCACGCGGGACTCTGCCTGGTGCTCTTCGAGAAAGAAGCGGGACGGGTCGGTGATCGCTCTCAACCCACTGGACTGCATCTGGAAAACGACGATCTCATTCGTCGCACCGAATCTATTCTTCACCGATCGGAGAATCCGCACATCCTCTCCCCGGCTCCCTTCGAGGTAGAGCGCGACATCGACTAGGTGCTCGACCGTCTTCGGCCCAGCGAACGCCCCGCCCTTGGTGATATGTCCCACGAGAAAGGTCGTCATCTTGCGCGCTTTTGTGAGGCGAGTCAATTCGGCGCTTGTCTCCCGCATCTGCCGTATACTCCCCGCCTCGCCGGGAACATCTGCGGAGAGGGTTGTCTGAATCGAGTCGACGATCAGGACGTGTGGCGACACCCGCTCGACCGCGGCGAGGATGAGGCTCAGCCTCTGTTCGGAGAGGACGTACAGGTGATCGTTTGTGACCCCGAGCCGACTCGCCCGCAGCTTGATCTGCGCCGCCGACTCCTCGCCCGAGATATAGAGGATATTCCCATAGCGCGTGGCGAGTTCCTGGGCTACTTGCAGGAGGAGGGTCGATTTCCCTACCCCGGGCTCTCCCCCGAAAAGAATCACGGAACCAGGGACGAGTCCGCCCCCCAACAAGCGATCTACCTCTCCGATTCCGGTTGCCAGACGCTCAACTTCCCCTAGGTCGATCTGACTGATAGGAAGAAGCTCCTCGCCGATCCATGAGGAGCTCTCTTGAGCATCTTTACTCTCTTTGGCAAGGGGGAGGAAGGTGTCCCATTCACCACACTTCGGACAGCGGCCGAACCACTTTACCGATTGATAGCCGCACTGGCTACACCTAAAGCCCACTCTACTCCCCTTTGGAGAACGCTATTTCCTCCCCATCCGCCGCGGCGAGAATAACCGAGCCACGGCCAAAGGTTCCTGAAAGGATCAGCTCCGAGATCGGGTTCTCGATCAGCCGTTCGATCGTGCGGCGCATTGGACGCGCGCCGTATTTTGCATCGTAACCCTTCTCGATCAAGATATCGTTTGCTGAATTATCAAAGGTAAGAGTGATCTCGTGCTCCTCCCACAGGCGTTCCTTCAACTCACCGAGCATCAGGCCGGCGATCTTCAATACCTGTTCCTTGGTCAACTGATGGAAGACGATCAGGTCGTCAAGCCTGTTCATGAACTCCGGGCGGAATGCCTTGTGTACTTCACCTAACACCCTGTCCTTCATATCTTTGTAGGACTCTGCTGAATCGACATCGGTGTCGCTGAACCCAAGGGTGTCTCGATCGGTGATCATCTCGCTACCCACGTTCGAGGTCATGATAAGAACGGCATTACGGAAGTCTATCCTCCTTCCTTGTGAATCGGTGAGAATCCCGTCCTCCATCACTTGTAGCAGGATGTTGAACACATCGTGGTGAGCCTTTTCGATCTCATCGAACAGGATCACCGAATAGGGGCGATGGCGGACCTTCTCCGTCAGTTCGCCGGCCTCCTCGTAACCGACGTATCCCGGAGGGGCCCCGATGAGGCGAGAGACGGAAAAACGCTCCATATACTCGGACATATCGACGCGAATCAGTGCATCCTCATCCCCAAACAGAAACTCTGCCAGGGTCTTGGAGAGCTCGGTCTTCCCTACCCCCGGTTGGGCCAAGGAACATGAAAACACCCACCGGCCGTCGCGGGTTCTTCACCCCGGCGTAGGCACGACGGATCGAGCGTGAGATCGCCTCCACCGCATCGCCCTGGCCGATCAGTCGCTCGTGGATCTTCTCTTCCATGTGAACCAATCGAATCGTCTCTTTCTCCTGCACATGACCGATCGGCACACCGGTCCACATAGAGACGACCTGGGCAATATCCTTCCCTGTCGCCTGCAGGTCGGTTGCCTTGACGGAATTCTCATCTATACGCTCGATAGCGCGGGCAACATCCTTTTTTTGGTCGCGCAACCGGGTCGCGGTCTC
>Ga0255414_1016_pt1 | contig 10720 bp, 11 predicted proteins | sample ANMaggSSYBR01E13_FD_182642 | JGI IMG/M metagenome (GOLD analysis project Ga0255414, IMG submission 182642) | Sediment cell enrichment communities from methane seep in Santa Monica Basin, California, United Staets - ANME aggregate JGI... | ecosystem: Environmental > Aquatic > Marine > Cold seeps >...
CTATGTCATCTTGTACAGCCGGGTCTATGGTAATTTCAAATTCGGTAGGCCCGGTCTTCTTGGTTTAAATCTGACCAATACCCGTATCTCAAATCAGAAAAATATATGGTGTGAGTCTAAGCCTGGTGTACTCACTTATTGTGGGTTCTTGTACGCACAGAGCAGTTACGCAGTTTCAGAGGGCAGTTAAGCTGTACTAATTAACCAATATCTAGTACATCTATTTTCCAAAAATGGCTTATTGGTTGTTACAGAGCTAAATAATTTAGGTGCCAAGGGTGTGTAGTGTTGGTGGGTTTAAGATAGTAGTGTGGGCGCACCGAAAATAATACGAACCTGTTCACACGGCGTAGCAACAGTGTTTATGAGTAGTGTTGTATTTTGAATAATGTATTAATGTTAAGTACGTCCAGCAAGCCTTAGTGTTAAAGGGTCTACAAATTAGTTTTGAGTTCTGATGTTGAGCTAATAAACGCGGTGCATAATTTGCAGTTACATCAAGGTTTACACTGAAACTGTTTATAATCAAGAGTCGTAATATTCACTAGTTCCCAATCTACACAGCAAACGGATACTTAACAAATATATACTACGAGTGCCAACATACGTATGACAAAGTTCCTCTCTTAGTAACCCGAAAATACACCCGAAGCTGTCCAAAGCCCGTTATGATAATAGATTAGAAAGACATAGAGTTGTCTCATAGTCCCATAGCGCCAGAGGCCTTTCTGAAATTTCTCAAGATTAAAAGTGCACACGTTCTAAAAACAGCATTTATCAGGTACATACTAAGCACTAATTATTAGTTTTGTGAACTGAGAAAACGATAAAAACCCAGCAAAATATTTTTTATATAATGTCATACGGATAATTTCTAAAAATTTATAAGTAAAAATAACAAAACCTTTTTACTGACGGTTTCCCCCAAGAAAAACTACTCAGGACAAGTGTCATATTATGTCCCGTGTAAACAAATAAATAGGACAAAGAAGATATATGAAAAAGTGACGCTGAGGGAATTTCGCTTGTGTACTTTGTCCATATGCCCTAAATATGATTTCTTGTAAAACTATTCGGGGCCAAAAACCAAAAAACATTTGAAAGAAATGGAGAAGAAATCCAAAAAAACCCTAAAAAAGTATTGAACTAACGTATATAATAATTGGTATAATCAATTAGAATGAAAAAGGTACTGTCCATAAAAAACATTAAAAACTCTTTATTTATTAAAGACTGTTTATTTTTATTAATATTGCTATTAGTCGCAAGAATCGCTGTAAGAAGCGTTTTTGCAAGTACCTATGATTTTGCCATTTCAATCCCTATATTAGACCCAGGCGTTGAGGAGGGTTCCATCATTAGTTACGTTGACGGCGAATACATTTTGAGTATAGAAGCCTATGATACCAATATGTTCGGTTTGGTTTCTGGTAATCCCTCCTTATATTTAGAAGACAGAAATCTAGAAAACTATGTATTGGTTGGATCTAAAGGAGAAATGGACGTCAGAGTTTCTTCAAAAAATGGTGAAATCAGTAGGGGAGATTATCTTACATCATCAGAAATTCCAGGTGTGGCCCAAAAAGCTGACAAGAGCGGTAGGGTGTTGGGGATAGCCCTTGAAGAATATAAATCAGGCGACCCCAATCAGGTAGGTCTCATCTCAGCTTATGTAGATATAAAATCCCATCTTAAGCAGGAATCGCTTACAGAAAACTTACTTACAGTTATTAGCGATGGTTTATCCTCAGCATTTTTAACACCTCTGGCATCCCTAAGATATATTATGGCTCTTATAGTCACATCCATAACTTTTGCTATTGCATTTTTATCATTTAGTCGATTGACAAGCCGAGGTGTAGAGGCGTTAGGTAGAAACCCGTTGGCAGGGTCATCGATTAAGAGTGTTATTATCTTTAATTTTGTATTGACATTTATTATTATTGCGAGCGGTCTTGCAATTGCTTATTTAATTTTGGTGTTGTAAAGTAAAAATATGCCCACACTGCCCCAACTCAATATTTTGAGCGTTCCAAATCTGGTTTTTATAATCACCTTTTTTGCCTTTTTGGCGGCACTCGGTTATTCCATTTATTATTGGCTTCACGAAAGACATCAGAAAAAATACAAAAGCACCATTGATCCAAGAGACGTAGCCATAGAAGAAGCTGTAAAAATAGTTGACGAGGCTAGGAAAAGAGCCATGAGTTTATTGCAAGAAGCCAACACTGAAGCCAAAAGCATTTTCCACGATTCAGAAGAAATAAAATCAGAAACCAAAGAGTTGTTTGAACAAAGAATGCAGCAACTCACACAAAAACAGGTACAGGCTTTTGATACATTGTCGCAGGATTTGTTGGGTTCTTATAAGGCAGTGTTAAATCAAGAAAAAGAATCGTCACTAAAAAGTTTTGTAGAGATTTCGGATGCATTAAAACAACAATTAACCTCAGAAGTAAGATCATTCGCTAACACTATGAAACAAACTACCTCAGATACGGAGAACACTATCAGAGAGGACATGAAGAATCAGTATAATCAAGTTTCGATCCAAATGGGTAGTCTTACTGAAAGTCTAAAGAACATTACAGCTGAAGCTGAGCAGAGCATGAAAGGTAGTTTGGGCAGTCAGTACGAGCAAGTTCAGGGAGAAATAGGTCGATTAGCTGAGAATATTAAAATAGCAACACAGGAAACAGAGAACAAGATAAAGGAAGATATAGGCCAAGAATATGAGCAAGCAAAGGTAGCAGTTCGTAACTTTGCGGAGAATTTAAAAAAGGCCACTATCGAAACAGAAAACACGTTAAAGAATGATGTTAAAAACGAATACAATCAAATAAAACAAGATCTAAAAAGTTACAAAGATGACCGTATGCAAAAAATCGATAAATTGGCCATGGGTATGATGGAAGAAGTAGCTAGGGACGTGCTTGGGAAAACCATGAATTCAAGGGACCATGAGGAACTTATAATCAGATCACTGGACGGTATAAAAAGAACCACCAAGTTAAAGGAGTTATAAATCATAAGTGTATGCCATCACTAAACGATAACCAGAAAAAATCATTGTGTTCAACCATTAGAACCTCCAGATATTCAAGGAAGGTTGTCACACTATTGCGTGATATGTCCGATAATTTATATAAAACTGATTCGGAAGGGATCATGGTAAGTATGGAGCATTCGGTAGATGATGATCTGCTGGGAGTGTTTAACGACGTTCTATCCGACATAGATAATACCAAGCCCATGGACGCTGAAGAAAAGCTAAGGTTGGTTATAGATTATATTAAAAATGTAGAGGAGATTAGCTTTGTGGTTCCCATCCACCCAAACAGGGAGTTTGTAATAAGGCTACACGATTGGTGTACGGAGAACATTAGAGATGATATTTTAATAGACTTTTCAATAAATAGGCTTATGGAGAGTGGGGTTTTGATGGTATATAAAGGTAAGTATTTTGAGTATTCGCTGGAGAACCTTCTAGATGACTATTTTTCTAAGCATGATATGGACCAGCTTGTAGCGGAGGGTTTATCTCAAGCTGATAAGGTTGATAATCAGGCTCAAGTAGTTTCTCAGCAGGAGGTACAAGAGGTACAGGGGGCGCAAGAATAATATGGAAAACAGATTTGAAGAACTATTACAAAAAACAAAAGAAGTAGGATATGTAGGTTTAACAGCTTATCCTATTCTATATATAAAAGGAATCCCATCGGTAAAAATGTCTGAGATTGTTTTGTTCGAAACAGGTGAGAGAGGTTTAGTTGTTAGTTTATCCGAAGAATACGTTGAGGTGGTACTTTTTTCTGAAACGTCAATTCCTATAGGAACACGGGCAGTTGGAACTCAGAAGCCGTTCCATCTCCCTATAAGTGATTCGTACATAGGTAATTTTGTTGATGCCATGGGTAATCCTTTTGATGAAAACATAAAGATTGAAAACATTATAGAAAGTAGGCATATAGATGCCCTTCCGACTAAACTAGACACCAGGGAGAGGGTTGTAGAGCCCCTGTTAACCGGTGTGGGCGTAGTGGACTTAATGGTACCTTTGGGTAAAGGGCAAAGAGAGATGGTATTGGGGGATAGAAAAGTAGGAAAAACAGCCTTTTTATTGCAAACAATCGTAACCCAAGCCAAGGAAGGTACATTGTGCATCTATTGCGGTATTGGCAAGAAGAAAACTGAGGCTAAGTATGTGGAGGGTTTTATTAAAGAAAAGGGTGTAGGAGATAACTTTATTGGTATTTTTTCATTTGCTTCAGATCCTTTAGGTATGATTTACATTGCTCCGTATTCTGCTATGACCTTAGCCGAGTATTATAGAGATAACGGTAGGGACGTGCTGGTGGTTTTAGATGACATGACCACGCACGCTAAGTTTTTTAGAGAAATGTCACTAATAAACAAAAAATTCCCTGGTAGAGAATCTTATCCAGGTGATATTTTTTACACTCACGCCAGGCTCTTTGAACGGGCAGGAAATTTTAAATTTCCAGACAAACCAAGGTCAATCACGTGTTTAGGAGTGGCAGAGACTGTAGGAGGTGACATTTCCGGATACGTGCAAACAAACTTGATGAGTATTACAGATGGTCATATCTTTTTTGATGTGGGAATATTCGATGAAGGGCGAAGGCCTGCTATAAATACTTTTTTGTCAGTTACAAGGGTTGGTAGGCAGACACAAGACAGATTAAGGTGGGGTGTAAACCGTGAATTAACAACCTTCCTAACTTTGCTAGAAAAAACCAAGAAGTTTTCTCATTTTGGTGGTGAGCTCAATGAGGGTATTAGAGCTACCTTGGAGATGGGCGAGAGAATTAATGCATTTTTTACACAGGCCATGGGAAAGACAATAGCACTTAATGTACAGATTGTTTACTACGCTATGGTTTGGGTGGGAACTTTTAATAACTACAACAAAGAACAGATAAAAACCACCATGATTAAAATGGATAATCTATATCACTCAGATAAAAACTTTAGGGCACAAATTGACGGTATTATAAGTTCGTCACAAGAGTTTAATCAAATGTTAGGAAATATTGGGGGTAAGGCTGGTGACCTTCTGGCCGCTATAGAAAAATAGGAGTTTTGGAAAAATAGAGTATGAGCACTATAAAAGAAAAAAAAGAAGAATTATTGTTTTTAGGAGATTTTCACGATCTCATTGAAACGTATGAGGAAATTGCAGCCATAAGAATGAGAAAAGTAAAGAAATCGGTTTTGATGGAAAGAGAGTTTTTAAAAGGTCTTGGGGATGTATTCAAATTTGTTGAAATGGCATACGACACTTACCTAATTAAATTAGGTCAGGCTAAAAAAGGTAAACGACACTTTTTAAAGACTAACGGAAAAGATGTAAAGGTTTTAATGTCGGCGAATATGGGTTTATATGGCGAAATAGTGCATAAAACCATCAATAAATATATTGAGGACGCAAGAGCTTCAGAAGCAGACATTGTGGTTATAGGGAAGGTTGGTAAAAGAGTTGTTGAGTCACTTCTGCCAGGTAGAGAATTTCAGCACTTTGAGTTTTCAGACTCCGGTATAGACAACGAAAACATGAAAAGAATACTGGATTACGTTTTGCAATACAGGAACATTTACGTTTATCATGGTTACTTTGAGTCTATTCTAAAGCAAGAAGTAAAAATTAATAATGTGACGGGGGATATATCAAAATTTGCGGGATACGAGGATACAGAGGAAATGCAACAAGAAGAAGAAGAGCAGAAATTTGGGTTTTTCGAGCCCTCTATAGAAGAAGTGGCTGCCTTTTTTGAAACACAAACTTTGTCAGTTATTTTCGAACAAGCTATGAATGAGTCCAGTTTAAGCAAGTTTGCATCACGAATGGTGACATTAGACATGGCTGTGAGTAATATCAACGACCAAATAAAATCGACTAATTTCTCTTTAAAGAAACTAAAACATAGAAATTTCAATAGAAAGCAGATAACCTTAATATCAAGTGTATTTGCAATGAGTTCAAAAGGATAACATGGAAGAAAGTATTAAAAATAAGTCAAAAGTTAACACTGCAAGAATAATAGGTGTAAAGGGGTTTGTAGTAGAAGTGGAATTTATGGGGGATCAGAAACCTCAAATTCATGACATTTTGATAATGGAAAGCAACGATAAAGTTAAGTTGCAGGTTTTTAGGTCCTCAACTAAAAACAATTTTTATTGCTTGTGTTTGGCGCATGTGGAGGAGGTATTTAGGGGTGCTAGAGTTATTAATACAGGAGAACCCCTATACGTTCCTGTAGGAGATGCGATTTTAGGTAGGGTAATCGATATTTTCGGTGGTCCTGTTGATGGTAGAGGTGAAATTAAAACAGATTTGTATCAACCTATTTATCACGATGCGCCTGTGTATACAGAGATACCTGAATCACAGGAAATACTAGAGACCGGAATAAAAATAATGGATTTATTTTGTCCTATTTTAAAAGGCGGAAAGGCTGGTTTGTTTGGCGGTTCCGGTGTAGGAAAGACAGTTTTATTATCAGAGATTATGCACAACATTGTAGGTAAAGATAGAGAACAAAACGTTTCTGTTTTTTGTGGTATTGGTGAGCGTACTAGAGAGGGTCATGAACTATTCTTAGATTTGGAAAAAAATGGGGTATTGGATGGAGTTGCTCTTATTTACGGCGCTATGGGTGAGAATCCTTCGGTGAGGTTTTTGACATCTGCTGGGGGCGCTACTATAGCGGAGCATTTTAGGGATAGTGGTAAGGATGTATTGGTATTTATGGACAATATTTATCGATACGCTCAGGCCGGCAATGAGCTATCACTTTTAATGGATACAATTCCTTCAGAGGATGGTTATCAGGCTACGCTGTCCTCAGAGATGGGTGCTATGCATGAGAGACTTACTTCTAAGAAAGAGGGGGCTGTTACAGCCGTAGAAGCGGTTTACGTTCCTGCCGACGATCTTTTAGACCAAGCTGTACAAACTGTATTTAAGTATCTTGATTCTTCAGTTGTTTTATCAAGAGATGTTTACATGCAGGGTAGATATCCTGCTATAGATATTTTAGAGTCTGGCTCAAGCGCTATAAATCCAGATTCTGTTTCTGAGTTGCATTACACGACAGTTTTGGAGGCGCAGGCCCTGTTAAAAAAAGCTGATCAATTGGAAAGAATCGTGTCTTTGGTAGGTGAGGCTGAGTTGTCAGAGGAAGATAGGACTTTTTATCAAAGAGCCAACAAATTGAGGAATTTTATGACTCAAAACTTTACTGTTGTCTCTGGTCAAACGGGTATGGAAGGAGTATATGTGAGCAGAGAAAAGGCTGTTGAGGGTGCAAAAAGGATTATGGATGGAGAATTTGACGATGTTTCAGAAGATAAATTTATGTTTATAGGTGAGGTAGACGATGCCAGAAGAAAAGAATCCTAAAAAGGAGAATCAAAAAAAGGAAGTTCCCAGCCCTAGCCCCAGCTCCACTCCCAACGAGCTTCATACGGATAAAGCTATTGTAGTGGATATTAGGAATCGCAAAGAACAGTTTTTTAAAGGTGAAGCCAAAACAGTGTCTTCTGTAAATGATACGGGTGAGTTTGATGTTTTATCTAAGCATGCAAATTTTGTAACTTTGATTAGGGGGTATGTAATTATCGACAAGGGGTTGCCATCAGAAAAAAAGTTTGATATTGATAGCGGGGTGTTGGCCACGAAAACAGATTCGGTAGATATTTACTTAGATTTTTAATCCTTTAAAAAGAAATTTTAAAAGATTTTCCCATGGTGGCGTTAACAAATACAGATTCTATAAATTCTGGTTTGGCCTTTTGGGGCTTATTTTGTTTAAGGGAATTAATAAACTCATTAAAGTTCTCAACAAGTTTTTTATCGTCAAAACTCATTTTACCTATAATGGTGTGAATGATAGGGTGATTTTGTTCGGTTTTAACGTTGATTTTACCCTTTTTAATCTGTTCAACGGCTTTTTCAACGTTATCAGTAACTGTGCCTGCTTTTGGGTTAGGCATAGCACCTGCAGGGCCCAGAATTCTCCCTAGTTTGGCTAGTTTTGCCATTTGGCTAGGTTCTGTGACTATGACATCAAAATCTTTTCCTGGTTGCAACTTACCTTTTTCTATTTTTACCAGGTCATCGTCGCTTAACTCTAAGTCAGCGTTAGAAACTTTTTTGGAAGCTACCACAGCAACTTTTATACTTTTACCTGTGCCGTGGGGAAGGGTAGTAGAAAATCTAACCATCTGCTCCTGTTTTTGGGGATCTATATCCAGATTTATATGAATTTCAAGAGTTTGGTCGAATTTAACTTTTCTGCCTTTTCTAATTTCTGTTAGTGCTTCTTCGAATGTGTATGTTTTATCTTGTTTTATATCTTGTTTCATATATTACTTCTCAATTTCCACACCCATGGAGCGTGCTGTACCTTCCACAACTTTTAAAGCTTCTTCTTCATTTTTTGTGTTAAGGTCTGGCATTTTAATTTTTGCAATTTCCAAGGCTTGCGCTTTTGATAATTTACCCACCTTATCTTTATTGGGTACGGAGGAGCCTTTGCTTAGTTTCAGTGCTTTTTTAATTAATTCAGAAGTGATGGGAGTTTTTGTAATAAATTTAAAGGATCTATCTTCGAAAACAGTCAAAACCACAGGAATAATGTCATTACCCATCTTTGATGTTCTAGCATTAAACTCTTTACAAAAATCCATTAGAGGAACACCGTGTTGGCCTAAAGCAGGTCCAACTGGGGGCGCTGGAGTAGCTTTTCCGGCGGGAACGTTAAGTTTTACTAATGCTTTTATCTTTTTTTGTTTTTTCTTATTTGGTTGAGCCATATGAATACTTTACAAATTTTGAACCTGCACGAAGTCCAATTCTACAGGAGTTTCTTTGCCGAAGAAAGAAATTAAAACTTTAACTTTGCCCTGGTCTTCGTTGACCTCATCTACTTTACCTAGAAAGTCTCTGAAAGGACCTTCCATGATTTTTACACTATCACCAACCGAATATTTTGCCTCAAATTTAGGAGCTTCCATTTTAGTGAACTTCATTAAGGTTTTGACTTCTTGTTTTGGAAGCGGTGTAGGTGTTGAGCCCATCCCTACAAAGCCTGTGACACCTCTTGTTGATCTAACTAAGAGCCAAGCATCGTCACTCATGGTCATAAGGACTATTACGTATCCAGGGAATAACCTTTCATCTACAGATCTTTTTTTACCCTCACTAATAACTATTTTCTGTTGATGCGGGATGAAAATTTTAAATACCCTATCAGTAAAACCATTTGCATTAGCTCTTTGTTTTAGATTTACGGACACCTTTTTCTCATGTCCGGCGTAGGTGTGTACCACGTACCATTTTGCTTCTTCTGGGACGTCGTTGTTGATGATTACTATGCCCTGATCTTCTTGTGTGAGTTCATCTTCCTCAACCTTTTCTTCAGTAGTGTCTTCGGTTGTTTCTTTAGCTTCAGCTTTTTCTTTTACAACTTCCTCGACCTCAACTCTATCTTTTTGAGGTTGTTCTTGGGGGGTTTCAAGCTACATCAACAATACTGTTATCCTCTAAAATCTGAGCCACAAAAAACACAAATGTCATGAAAAATAAAACTATAACAAAAGTGGACAGTAACAAATTAAGCATATATCCATTATAACAAAGAGCCCCATGCGTGTGCATGAGGCTCTAGTCTTGGGAAAACATAAAGATGTATTCCTTTCCTCTAATTAAATATTAGAGAATAATTGCGACCCCCCGATGAGTCGGACCATTGATAAGTAAAAAACCCGTTTAGTTAAAGGTGGGTACCTTGTACATACCTAGTGTCTAACGCAGGTTCCCTTTCGGTTAGTTGGAGTATTTACTATATATCAATGTAAACGTGCTCATCAGGAGTACGTATTAATTTTATCATTAGGGTATTTGTGGTCAAGCCAAATTGGCTATTTTACCAATACTCATTAGAAAATTGTATGGTCGAAAACTAAAGCAGAAACCCCATACTACAACCCGTATAAGTTTAAGAGAATGTTGATTATTGGTGTTATCACAACATTAGTAGCATCTGTTACTAATAAAATTAGAAGAATAAAAATGCCGTATTGAGACATCTGCATCCATTGTATGTGTAGGCTAGGCGGCAACAAACCTGCCACAATTTTAAAACCGTCAAGAGGGTGTACTGGTATGAGATTAAACGTACCTAAAACAATATTATAAAAAACTGTAAAGTACAAAAAGCTACCAATAATACTCCCAACACCAACAAATCTAATTAAAATGGCCAATATACCTGCCAAAATAAAATTTGACAAAGGCCCCGCAAACGCTATTATAGCCGCGTCTCTTTTTGGGTTTTTCAAGTTTATGGGATTAAATGGCACGGGTTTTCCCCATCCAAAACCAGCTAAAAGTAATAAAATTGACCCCACAGGGTCCAAATGAGATCTTGGATCTAGGGTTACCCTGCCCAATAATCGAGCCGTATCATCACCTAAAAGGTCTGCTACCTTAGCATGGGCATATTCATGAATTGATATAGAAACAATTAAAGCTGCTACCACCAAAAAAAATACGATAGGTTGTTCCATAAGTAGCTTAATAAGCATGCAAGGATTATATCACTTCAGGCAAAACTTTAATCACACAAGGAAAAATGCTAGAATCACCAGGTGAAAAAGTTGCAAGAAACATGGGAAAAATTAAAAAAATTTGTAC
>Ga0255414_1017_pt1 | contig 10708 bp, 8 predicted proteins | sample ANMaggSSYBR01E13_FD_182642 | JGI IMG/M metagenome (GOLD analysis project Ga0255414, IMG submission 182642) | Sediment cell enrichment communities from methane seep in Santa Monica Basin, California, United Staets - ANME aggregate JGI... | ecosystem: Environmental > Aquatic > Marine > Cold seeps >...
TGGAATAAGAATGCAGAAGGAAGATTTTGTCATAAGTATGGTAAGTTTTTCAAAGAATAATGAAGATAGGGCTTATGTTCTTACTGCCTGTGAAAATGGTTATGGTAAATTGACCAAAGCTATTAACTACCCGAAACATCATAGAGCCGGGAAAGGTGTTATTGGGATTAATACAAGCAAAAGGAATGGAAAAGTAGTTATAGCTTTACCGGCAACACCTGAAGATGAAGTGATACTTGTCAGCCAGGACGGAAAGGTCATTCGTCTTGCGGTCAAGACAATCCGGAAAACAGGCAGAAATACGCAGGGAGTGAGGTTAATGAAACTTGATGAAGGGGGTAAGCTTATCGGAGCTGCATTAGTTACAAAAGATGATTAAAATAAACCATTTAAAAATATAACAGGCTTTTAAGCCAACTTTCATTGAAAGGGGGCAATATGAGAAGAAATATAAATGAATTGATCCAGGAACTTGTAGATCGTAAGGAATTGATCCTTGATGTAGATGGTCAGAGGACTGAAAAGCAGCATAAAAAGGGCAAATTGACAGCAAGGGAAAGAATTGCTATGTTGCTCGATCAGGGTTCATTTGTGGAGATAGATATGCTCGTTCATCACAGAGCTGATAAATTTGGTATGGAAAAACGTGAAATACCCGGAGAAGGCATTGTCATAGGACATGGAACAATAGATGGCAGATTAGTTTACATTTTTTCACAGGATTTCACGGTTTTCGGAGGAGCTCTTGGTGAAATGCATGCAAAAAAAATCACAAAAATACAGGATCTTGCTTTAAGTACAGGTGCTCCAATTATCGGTATCAATGATTCAGGTGGTGCCAGAATTCAGGAAGGAGTTGATTCTCTTCACGGTTACGGGCAGATATTTTTCAGAAATACAAGAGCTTCCGGAGTTATTCCTCAGATAAGTATAATTTTAGGACCCTGTGCTGGTGGAGCTGTTTACAGCCCTGCTCTTATGGATTTTATTTTTCTTGTAGATGGAATTAGTCATATGTATATAACAGGACCTAAAGTCATCAAAGCAGTTACCTCTGAGGAGGTGAGTTCGGAGGAACTTGGAGGTGCTTACACCCATAATACTTTAAGTGGAAACGGTCATTTTATTGCTGATAATGAAATAGAAGTTTTTGCCATGGTTAGGGAACTTCTCGGTTATATTCCTTCAAATAATATAGATGATCCCCCATATAAAGAAACAGGGGATGATGTAAACAGGAAAGATATGACATTGAGGACATTGGTTCCCACAGACAACAAGAAATCTTATGATATTAAGGACCTTATTAAATTGATTGTAGATAACGGAGAGTTTTTTGAAGTACAACCGCTTTATGCTGAAAATATGGTTATAGGTTTTGCAAGGATGAATGGTATGACAATCAGTATCATAGCAAATCAACCAAATGTTCTTGCAGGCTGTCTTGATATAAACGCATCAGATAAAGCAGCAAGATTTGTCAGGTTTTGTGATGCTTTTAATATACCACTTGTCACTTTTGTTGACACCCCGGGATTTCTACCGGGGAAAACACAGGAATATGGCGGAATAATAAGACATGGGGCTAAATTACTTCATGCTTATTCAGAAGCTACAGTACCTAAGATAACTGTAACATTGCGGAAATCATATGGAGGGGCTTCGATAGCGATGTGCAATAAAGATCTTGGAGCTGATATGATTTTTGCATGGCCTCAAGCAGAGATAGCAGTTATGGGTGCAGAAGGTGCAGTTGACATAATATTCAGAAGGGATATAGAAGCTGCAGTTGATCCTGTTGAGATGAGAAAAAAACTTATTGATGAGTACACACTGACAACCTCAAATCCTTATGAAGCAGCAAAAAGAGGTTTGATTGATATGGTTATCCTTCCAGAGGAAACAAGACCGAGAATTGCAAATGCACTTTCAATATTACAGACAAAACAGGATGTTCTTCCTGGAAAAAAACATAATAACATACCTCTTTGATGGAGGGTCATGATGGCTAAAAAGAAAGTTACAGAACAGGTTAAAGCTGTTATTCTGGCAGCACTTTCAGAGTACTTTAAGAATGAGAGGATAGAGTTTAAAGTTCTTTCTGTAAAACCCATCCATTCAAGCGACATTAATTTATGGGGGATCATGGGTCGCAATAGTGGGATGTCACTTAAAAAAATACGGAAGGGAGGATGGAAATGAAGAGACTTTACAAGGTAAAATTGGGTGATAAAACATATGATGTCGAAGTTGAGGAGATAACACCTCCTGAAAAGAGAAAGCCTTTCTCTACTGTTTATAAATCCTATGATCTGTCCCCTATATCTCTTGTGAAAAAAACATCTTCAACAATTAATGTCAAACAGGAAAAAAGTAGTCCTGTTGGGGAGAATACAATTACTTCACCGATGTCAGGTTCGATAATTTCCATTGAAGTTGTGGTGAATGATTCAGTTAAAGAAGGTGATCTGTTGTTGAAGTTAGAAGCTATGAAAATGGAGACATCGATAAATTCACCAAGAGATGGTGTGATTACAGAGATCAATTGCAGCGTAGGTAAAAGTGTTGCAGCGGGTGGTCCACTAATAACCCTGGAGTAAACATGGTTAAGATTACAGAAACTGTATTCAGAGATGCTCATCAGTCATTGATGGCAACAAGGTTTAGAACGGAAGATATGCTTCCGATATTGGAAAAAATGGATCAAATGGGCTACTGGTCTTTTGAAATGTGGGGAGGAGCAACATTTGATACGGCTTTGAGATTCTTAAAGGAAAGTCCATGGGATAGAATCAGAGAGTTCAAAAAGAGAGTGAAGAATACTCACCTTCAGATGCTCTTGAGAGGTCAGAATGTAGTAGGTTACAGGCATTATCCTGATGATATTCTTGAAAGATTTGTGAAGAAGTCGTTTGATCTTGGAATAGATGTTTTCAGGATATTCGATGCTCTGAACGATGTAAGAAATATGCGAAAAGCTATCGAGGTGGCAAAAGGATGTGGTGCAATTGTACAGGGTTGTGTGAACTTTACGATAAGTCCGGTTCATACACTTGATTCTTTTGTGAAAGTTGGAAAGGAGTTAAGGGAGCTCGGAGTAGATATAATAACGATAAAGGACATGGCAGGATTGATTTATCCTGTTACTGCTGCAGAACTTGTCTCAAGGTTAAAAGAAGAAGTAAAGCTTCCGGTTTGCTTGCACAGTCACTGTAGTACCGGTATGGCGCCTACCAGCTACTATGCTGCAGCTCTTTATGATGTTGATCATCTCGATTGTGCAATATCTCCCCTTTCACAGGGAACTTCTCAACCGACAACCGAAAGTATTGTTGAAATGCTGAAAGAGACCGATAATGCAACAGAAGTTAAGGAGGATCATTTCCCTGAAGTTATTTCTTATTTCAATCATATCAGAGAGGAGTATTCAAATTACTGGATTAATCTCGCTGAGAGAGTAGATGTGAGGGCATTATTATATCAGGTTCCGGGTGGTATGTTTTCAAATCTTGTCAGTCAGCTTGAGAAACAAAATTCTATGGATAAATTTGATGATGTATTAAAGGAAATACCAAAGGTCAGAGAAGAACTTGGTTGGGTACCTCTTGTAACTCCGACAAGTCAGATTGTCGGGACACAGGCTACAATGAATGTTCTTATAGGCGAGAGGTATAAGGTAATAATTCAGGAAGTTAAGGATCTCTGTCGAGGGCTTTATGGCAAGACACCTGCTCCGATTAATGATGATATCAAAAAACTGGCAATTGGAGATGAAGAACCTATAACTGTTAGACCTGCTGATCTAATAGCAGATGAATATGATAAACTGAAAAAGGAACTTGAAGGGATAACGGATGAAGAGGAAGATATCCTTTCATACGCTCTTTTCCCGAAACCTGCAAAGGAATATTTTGAATTCAGAGAAAATCCGATGATGCAGAAGCAGAAACAGGAGGAAGATGCGAGGGGAAGTTTAATTCCTCAAGATCATCCGGAGCGAAAATTCATCGTAACAATAGACGGAGATGATTTCGAGGTTGGGATAACAGAATCAGGACATGTTGTATATGATGCTTATGAATAAATTCAATGATCAATGAACAATAAACAATTATCAATAATCTTGTAGGGAACGGGCATGCCCGTTCCGTTAATAAAAACAATATAAATAACAATTTATCGGTTATTGTTGGATTATTCAAATCTGCAGTTACCAAACGAATTAATCAATTAAATAATTTATCGTCCTTTAAATGGCAGAAAACATTTCATGATCACATTATTCGTATTGATGAATCATTAAAATCAATGATCAATTAACAATGCCCGGCACCACACAGAAGAATAGAACGCAGATGAAAGGATGAAAGGATTAACGCAGATAAATAAACAGATGATAAAATAATTTTGTTTCACAAAAAAATTTTATCAGTTTATGATCAATGCCTATAAATCAATGACCAATGAGCAATAAACAATGATCAATGCACAGCCCATCCCCAGTCTGAAGAATAGAACACAAATGACACATAATTGATTCCTGACAAACCATATACATGGAATAATAATTATCAATAATCTTGTAGGGAACGGGCCTGCCCGTTCCTCTAATAATCATACAAATCAACGGTAACCAAACAAAGCATGATCATATTATTCGTATTGATGAATCGTTAAATACCATTCGTACATACATCATAAATAATCCCGCAACATGGAATGCAGACGAAAATAATTGGTTCAGGCAGCCTGAACCCTACAAATTAAACATTTTCATTTTCGGGATGAAACCCATCTACACCCTCCCAATAAAATAATTTCAATCACATTGGAAAATATAGAATTATATATAATAAGATTATATACAAATAAGTATGTAGGGACAGGTCGTGACCTGTCCGAAACAAAAGATAAAATAAAAAAATTAATTAAAAAAATTGATCTGTACATTTAAAAGGTCATGATTATTTGTATCCTAGTTATTATTTTATTACCGTTTGTTCCAGGAATAGATGAAACATATTTGGTGAATTTGTAGGGTCGCCGCTTGCCTGCGACCGAAAAAAATGGACGAATATTCCAAATAAATATCACAATATCAAATTGAATTTACAGATCATTATACCGAATCATGTACATTTAATCATTGAAATTGTAGGGGCAGGTTTTATACCTGCCCATCATAATATAAGATTATTTGCCACAGATAAACAAGGAAAACACAGATAAAAAATGATGAAATCTTTTTTACTGCGTAAAAATCTATCATCAACTAGTAATGAAAAACACAGATAAATATTGAGGATACAGAGCCCAGCCTAAACAATAAAATAATTGAACACCGAACAAGGAACCGATCAACGAATTTCGATCTATTTGAGAACTTTGAATTTTACTTCTAAAATCTTAAATCGTAAATAGCTCCCTCTCCTAGAAAATTTCCGGTTTTCGAGAAGATAAAAGCATAAGCTTTTCAACTACGAAGTAGTTGTATAGGTAAACTGAATTTTATTTCATGTCATCCCAACCCAGCCAAAGAAAAGAATTTTTAGCATATCTTTTCTTGTTAATCATAAACAGATAAAGTTTTTTGCTAAGCAAAAGACTTTATCATCCTTATTAATTCTGTTAATCCTGTCAAATATTCTTTTGGGTTGGGAAGTTATTGTATTAATTTAGGGCAGGTTTTATACCTGCCCTAAATATAGATCCTAAATCATATTAAAAATTAATTAATAAATTATTTGTAGTTTTTTAAGAACTTCAAGAGCACTGTCTATATCGTATTCCGTATGATCGGCATTTACCTGGAATCTGATTGTTTCATCACCTTTTGGAACAACAGGATAATTCAAACCGGTTCCAAGAACTCCATTGTTAACTAGATATTTAACTAGATCAGCAGTTTTCTGTGTATCTCTTACAAGAATCGGAACAATCGGATGATCACTTTCAATTATTTCAAAACCGATGTCGAGGAGTCCTTTTTCAAATTTCTTTGTCAGTTTTCTCAAATGAATAAGGATTTCTTTTCCTCTGTCACTGTCCATTATATCAAGAACTTTCATGACAGCAGTTGCTTCAGATACAGTTATCGGATTGGAGTAGATATACATAGGAGCTTTTTCTCTGATGTAGTTGACAAGTGTTTCACTTGAAGTTAGATAACCACCGTTTACTCCGAATGCTTTACCAAGTGTTCCGATGAGAACATCTACTTTTCCGGCATTTGTGTATTCTTCGGTTCCTCTTCCGGTTTCACCAAATGCACCTACACCATGTGAATCGTCAACTACAAGAATTACACCTTCTGGAAAATCGGAATCATATTTTTTACATATCTCGTTTATCTTATCAAGTGGAGCATAGTCTCCTCTCATACTGAATATTCCATCGGTTATGACGAGAAGTCTTTTTGCTTTACCAATTGATTCTTTTATTTTTGAATCAAGGTCATTCATATCAAGATGTTTAAAAATCTTTTTATCCTTAGGTCTTGATAATCTTGCAGCATTGATAATGCAATTGTGGTTCAATGCATCACTGATTATTATCGTCTCTTTTGTAACAAGTGGTGTAATAACTCCGAGAACTGCAGAATAAGCTGAGCTGAATATTATTGTATCTTCTCTACCATGGAATTTTGCAAGTTTCTTTTCAAGGTCTCTGTGAGGTTTATAAGTCCCACTGATAAATCTCACTGCTCCAGGTCCTACACCATAGTCTCTTGCAGCTTTTTCTTCAGCTTCGATTATCTCATCCTTTAAAGACATTCCGAGATAAGAATTTGAATTCAATCTGATAAATTCCCGATCACCTTTGTCCTTAAGGATAAATCTCGCACCTTTTTCTCCTGATGGCTTTATAACCTTGTTTACGATGAGTTCTTTACCCTTTGCAGTTCCCTTGCTGTACAGTTCTTCAAGTTCAGAAGCGAGAACTTTATCAAGATTTACCAAACTCATGTGATCCTCCTCTTTAGTTATTAATTTTATATATTAAGTTTAATTTTCAGGTTTTTTAGCATGTCCTCTGTCATAGCATCAAGATTGTAGTCGGGACTCCAACCCCATTCTTCTGTAGCTGTGCTGTCATCCATATTATTGGGCCAGGAATCTGCAATTGTCTGTCTTACATTATCAACATCATAAGTTATATGAAATTCAGGAATATGTTTTCTGATTGAAGCAGCAATATCTTCAGGAGTGATACTGAAAGCAGTAACATTAAAAGCATTCCTGTGCTTGAGTTTTGATGGATCAGCTTCCATGAGATCAATTGTCGCCTTAAGAGCATCGGGCATATACATCATATCAAGTTTTGTGTGGGATGCGAGGAAACATGAATATTTTTTTGCCTTGAGAGCTTCATAATATATTTCAACAGCATAGTCAGTAGTTCCTCCACCAGGAAGGGTTTCATAAGAAATAATGCCCGGATATCGAAGTCCTCTTGTATCAACATTAAATCTTTTAAAATAGTAATCACATAGAAGTTCACCGGCTACTTTTGTTACACCGTACATTGTGTTTGCTCTTTGGATTGTATCCTGAGGTGTATTGTCCTTTGGTGTATCAGGACCAAAGGCAGCAATTGAACTTGGTACAAAAACAGCACAATTTTTATCCTTTGAGACCTCAAGAACATTATAAAGACCATTGATGTTGACATCCCATGCCAGTTGAGGTCTTTTTTCACCAACTGCTGAGAGTATTGCAGCCATATGATATATGACCCCTATGTCGTATTTATCTACAATATTTGCGACATCATCTATTTTAACACATTCAATAAATTCAAAAGGTCCTGAATTTTTAAGTTTTTCGGATGGTTTGGTTCTATGTCCTGCTCCAATTACATTGTCATTCCCGAAATTTTCCCTTAAAAGCATTGTAAGTTCAGATCCTATTTGACCAACAGCACCTGTAACCAGCATCTTTTTCATAAACTCCTCCTTTATAAATGAGAATTTATAAATGTTATTATCTGTAAATATTTGAGAATCATTTAATAAAAATCAGTTTCCATAGTTTTAGGAGGATATAATAAAAAAAAAACCAGGTCAATAAACAATTATCAATAAGCAATTATCAATAATCCTGTAGGGAACGGGCATGCCCGTTCCGTTAATAAAAACAATTAACAATTATCAATACCCCAAAATCAATGAACAATAAACAATTAACAATGATCAAATCCCAACCACACCCAACAAATATGTAGGGGATGGGCTTGTCTCATCCCGTTTATTAATAATGCAAAATGCACGTAAAAACGCTTGTCTGCGGCAGGCAGGCAGAAAATATAATGATGATAAAATCTTTTGCTTCGAAAAAACTTTATCAGTTTATGATTAACACAGAGAAGAAATAACCAACCACTCCAGAAGATTTTTATCCACGAAGGGACACGAAGGATCACGAAGGATAAAATCTTTTTACTGCGTAAAAAAACTTTATCAGTTTATGATTAATGCAGATTAAGAATGAGAATTATAAATTAATAGAAATTATTATTTTTTGTTTTGAAATATTTTTTCCAGTTCAATAAATAATTGAGGAATTTCTTCTTTAACAACTTTCCAGATTCTCTCTGTTAATATTTCTCCATATTCATGTGCAACAATATTTCTTTGACCAATTATTTCAATCCAGGGAATTTGTAGATTAGATTTTTTCAAATTTTCTGATATATGATTTGCTGCTTCTCCTAATACTAATAATTGCCTTTCTACCGCAAACCGAAGCATTTTCTCATTATCAAAGTCAATAAATACTTTATTTTTTGTAAATTCAATAATATCTTTACAGGCTTCAAGCATATCCCATAAATATGCTTTATCTTTATGCTGCATAGATCACCCTGTAATTATTTAAAATTTCATCTTTTCTAAAAGGATTTTTTATAGCTTCCTTTTCAATTACATCAATTTTTCTATCAAAAAGGTTTTGTAATTCATTTTGTATAATTACTAAATCAAATAAGTCAATATTAGACTTTGGATTAAAAGATATTAATATATCTATATCACTTTCAGGTGAAAAATCTTCTCTTAAAATTGATCCAAATAGAGATAATTCCTGTATATCCCACTTCTTTGAAAATTCTTCAATTTCTTTATCTGAAATAAATATCTTATTAATTAACATTCAATTTTCTAACATAAATAATTTTAAGTGTAAAGGATGTGTTGATACTGAACCCCCAACCACACCAAACAAACATGTAGGGGAGGGGCTTGTCTACTCCCAATTAAGAAAAAGATTATTACAACAGAAAAACACGTAATAACACAGAGAAGAAATAGAATACAGAGGACACATAATTGATTCCTGACAAACCATATACATGGAATAATAATTATCAATAATCCTGTAGGGAACGGGCCTGCCCGTTCCGTTAATAAAAACAATGATCAATTAACAATTCCCAACCCCATCCAATTATTATTGTTTTTATTGTCTTCTGAGTTCCTGAATTTTCTGCAATGCCATATGACTTTCGATTAATTCAGGATTGAGTTCAATTGCTGTTTCAAATTTGAGCACAGCTTTGTTGTATTCTTCTCTGTACATGTAGATCAAACCGAGGTTGTGGTGTGCTTGAGGAAGATCGTATTGTTTTTCAATAGCTTTTAAAAAGAAAATTTCGGCAGAATCAAGAGAAGACATAGCTATGTAGAGAACACCGATATTGTAATAAATTTCAGCATTATCTTTATCAATTTCAAGGGCTGCATGATAATGGCTCATAGAACTGTCATAAACGGATAAATTTGAAAATATCCTTCCAAGACCGAGATGTGCTGAATTTTGTAGAGGATTGTAAAGAAGTAGTTTGTGATAGATTTGCCTGGCATTGTTAAGTGAGTCAAGATTTTCATATTTTATCCCCAGATTTATATATGGTTCTTCAAAGCGAGGTCTGAGCTCAATTGATTTTAACCAGAGATCAATTGCTATCTGATTTTCACCTCTTAGAGAATAAATGACTGCTAGATTATTATAACTTCGTGCTTCTTCAGGATTAATTTCAATTTCCTTTTCATATTCAAGTATTGCTCTATCAAATTCACAAAGCCTGAAATAGGAAAGACCGATATTAAGATGAGCTCTCTGATAATTTGGATTTATTAAAATTGTTTTATTGAATTCTTCAATTGCCTCGTGATAATTATCATCTTTTAAATAAATAAGACCTAAATTGTAATATTCCATGGCAGGTGTTGATATATTTACATTATCAATTCTGAAATTTCCCAGTAATAGCATTATGAGTAGAAATGAGGATATGAAAATAATATTCCTGTATTTTTTCATTTTAATGAGGTTGAAAAATGACACGATGAGGTAACTGCTGAACATTATCAGTATCGGAAAAATCGGAACTCTGTAACGGGAACAGACAAAGAATATAATTATAGAAAATGAATATGTAAGTAAGTAAATAATGTATAATGCAATATTTTTCTTTTTAATGAATACTGCAAGGACAATTCCGGCTAGAGCCATTGGGAAAAGTAATCCGGTTGGAAAATAAAACCAGATCCTCTTGAAGATATTGAATTTGAAAATTAGCAATCTTATTAAAGATGAGTATTTTCCAAATGAATATATATCATGGTTATTTCCTATCTCATAGCCATTGAAAAAATATAATGTTTTTTTTAAATTCAATTTAACAAAATGCATGGGATTTTCTCTGATAT
>Ga0255414_1013_pt1 | contig 10291 bp, 10 predicted proteins | sample ANMaggSSYBR01E13_FD_182642 | JGI IMG/M metagenome (GOLD analysis project Ga0255414, IMG submission 182642) | Sediment cell enrichment communities from methane seep in Santa Monica Basin, California, United Staets - ANME aggregate JGI... | ecosystem: Environmental > Aquatic > Marine > Cold seeps >...
GAGCGTGAGGTCCGGTCATATTCTGTCGCCTAGATTAGTCCAAACTAACCACCGCTCCACCCGACAGCCGGTTCGTGGTTTGTAAGATCCTGCTTCATTGGCCATCCACCTTAACCGGCTGTCAGGTGGAGCGGGGGTTAGCCTATAATCTTCCGAAAATGAAATCTCTCCCTAACACTAATAATAAAACTGCTATAAAAAATATTGAAAAACATATTGCGGATACAATTAGGGAACGCCAAAATGTAAACTCATTCAGTTCAGCAAAACACTCAATGAAAAGAATAGCTCTCCAGAAACGAATAATTAACCCAAAAGGTACAAGAACATAACTTATGCGAAGGAGTGTTAAGAGGTTTATTTCAGGATTGGAAACAAACCAGCTTTCTTTGAAGATAAAGATTATTGGAATGTAAATTACAAGACCAAGCATTTCTGGCAATGATGACCAAGCTGCGGCTGCTCGGGATTCTTCAATGGAGGCTCTACCATCAAACCAGATGGTTCCAACCATATGCATACATGCTCCAAGAATATAGAAGTTCAGGTATCCAATAAAGATACTTAATATAATGCTCAGTCCAATTATTGCTCCAAGTGGTAAAAGATCACCCAAGCTTTGTTTTGAAGATTGTTCAATAAATCTATATATTCCAAATAACACAGCCAATAAGACAAATCCATAACGTGGATTATCATCTCCAATTTGCCTTATGGTTTTCCTGGGATGAAACCAAATACTTATCCAAGGATTATTTCGTTTATTTGAAGATTCTTGTACACTTTTGTTCATTGTTAAATTTTAATATTGAATAGGCTAACGGATGAGCTAACCTGCAGCCGGGTCTTGGTTAGACGATCCTAAAACCCAGGCCGCCCACCTTAACCGGCTGTCAGGTTGAGCGGGGGTTAGCATGTTCACTTTTGATCTAAATGATTGCCTGGCATTTCAAGCCAATAACAATCCCCATCTTTACAACCATATGTGACTGTTGTATGACTATCTTGATAATAGATAATTTCTTCAAAGTCTGTTGGTATAGTTTTCTCAATTAATTGTAGCAATGATTCTGCAACAGACAGAATAGAATTGTTGAGAATGTCTCCACCAATAGCTGGCCCACTTGGCCCTTCATAGGCAGATAGAATCCAGTTGTTCCCTTTGTCATCCACTGCTTCAATTACATATAAATATGCTTCATCTGCCAGAGTTGATTTTTCAATCGGTTGACCAAATAGACGTAAAAGAGATCCTCGAAATGCTGCAGATTGTTTACCATAATCATCCTTGTTATCTGGCCACGGCGGATTCAAAAGCTTGCCTGTACCAGCTATATGGTTGGAGTTTTCAATTGTCTTGAAGTCATAATTAGATGAAGACATGTTTGCTCCAGAACAAGATGATAGGAAGACTCCGATAGCAAGCAATAGTAGATACTTTTTTAGTTTAATCATTTGAACAAGCTAACGGATTAGCTCACCTGGCGCCGGGTGGGCTTTTAATTATTATAGAACAAGAACGGATAATAAATTTCTTTGAAAAATATATATTCAGGTAATCTGTTTACATAACCCCCGCTCCACCTGACAGCGGGAAACGGTGGCCATTAAAGGCGATGGTCTAGGTTTGTTAAGCACAAAATCAGTAATAATAGGGTTTATACTGATTAAGCGCTGCAGGTGAGCTCATCCGTTAGCCTGCTTATATATTCTGATTATTGTTGGCTGAAATTAAAATGATAAAACAGATTAGAAAAGAACCAACTTACATAATATTAATAGTATCGATTGTTCTTAGTTTAATTTGCATCGGTATGTCCTTAAAATCTCGTTATTTTCCATTTAATCCAATATCCCCTCCGATGACAAATTTTGGAGACGATGTAGCATTTGATTCTGTAACAGAACAGGTTAATCAAAAATGGTTGTTTCTTTACGAGCAAGAAAACAAAATCATTTCAACTGATATATACGGCAAAGAACACTCGGTTCTATTCAATATAAAGGAAATAACCGGAGATAATGATGCATTTTTATTGGGTTACTCAAGCATATCGCCATGTAATAGCTATATTGCATCGAACTACCGTGTTAAAAAGGATAATGAAGAAATAATTGATAGACTGATCATCTATAAAATGCGTAAAAATGAGTTCGTGGATATATTACCAATAATACCTGGGTACAAAATGGCTTGGGATAATCCGCCTACTTGGCTAAGCGATAAAATATTCTTGGTGAAGATGCATAAGTTTACTACTGATGCTCACTCTGAGGAGATAGTCTTTATTCGATATGACATTAATGATTTGCCTTCAGAGGAACAGATTGCTCTTATTCCATGTCCGCATACAAAAACAATTAAACATGATACTCATACCCTCCTTTTATCAAATGACTGTCAATCGAATCCTCCTATTTATGCCATAGATACAAACGGACTGAGATTAGCATCAAATAACGAGGTTGCGTATTTCAACTATTACAGTGAGGATTGCTTCCGCAATATTCTTGATGGAAATTGCTTAAAACATAAGTTCTATGATTTCCCAAGTGTAAGAATAGAACGAGTTGTCGATTTCAATTTTTTTGACCCCTTTGGGAATTCAGCTGAAATTAATAGGAATCGATTCTATGTGTATCTGAACGAAGAAATAGTACGAATATCGGATAGTTACATAGAGTTCGAACCCATTTGGGAACCTGAAATAGGATTATTCATATGGAAGGAAGGAGATGATACATATTTAATGGATGAACAAGGTCATTCTCACGTTTGGTTTCAAGGGGAATATGTAGGTATGACTCAACGGGATTACTAGTAATAATGCAGGCTAACCCGCGCTCCACCTGACCACCTTGCGGCGAGGGGAATCGGCCGCTTTTAGCAATTATTGGTAAATAATCTATAATCATTAAAAGCAAAACCGGCGGCAGGTGAGCTCATACGTTAGCTGATTGATTTTTCTTTTTTTCAATGCACTCTGATTATTTATGAATAGTCCCGTTCGTTCTCGAAAAGTGGTAATAGTCGAAGCTATCAAGGCAGCTATAGTTATTCTCCTTGCTTTTAGTTTTGTTTACCTCTTTTCTACGCGAGTTAAGATATTGGTTAATAAACCTCTATGGAATCTCTTGAGACCAGAGTCATATACGATGCAGGTAAGAGAGATAAGATCAGATGGTGTTATGTGGCTTTGGGAAATAAGAGTTGAGAATAACGAAACTGTAGAAATTATCGTCTTAGAACGAGAAAGACCAGAGAAAATGAGAAGTTTCTTGGAATACGATTATTCTGTAGATCAACTATACAAACTTGCGGAAAGTTCTAGTTGCAAAGACAGGGGATTCATAGATTGTGGAGTACGTTTTGATATTAGATACCATTTTCCTAAACAAATAGAGTCGTATGAAATGTATATTATTGAAGTTGAAACTTTCGTGCCCGACGTAAATTTATTGGATTGATACTATTGCTATAATAAAATCAGCTAACCCCCGCTCCACCTGACCGCCGGTTAAGGGCGGTGAAATGGGCCGGGGGATCATCAAGGAAGACCCGGCGCCAGGTGAGCTCATCCGTTATGCAAAAAAAGATGGTTAGGTAATATATGAAGCTATTTGACATTCTTCCTATCTCGGGCTATATCATTGGAATCAGCAATTGGTTTCTTCCAGCGATAATGCTAATTTGGAAAGATAAAATTAGTATTGATCAATTGAGTAAAAGACAATCCAATCTGAAATGGCATAATCCTTGGGTGACTTATATTATTCAATTTTTGAATATTATTCTATTTTTTCTTTTATTCGTATCCCCTTTGAATACTATAGTAGAAAAGAATATAAGCATTATTTGGTTTGTTGCTTTCGTTGGGTTACTTAATGGTTTGTTTTCTGTGTTCACTGGGGTTTCCATCTATCCAACAAGATCAATATTCACTCACCATTTTAATGAAGGTAAGTATTCAAGGTTAACTGGCATTCTTCAGGTATTAATTAGTACTATTCTTATTATATTGGGAATTGTATTATTCTATTTTGATGCAAATTAATTGGATAGGATAACTTGAAGAAATGCATGAATACTTTTGCATAACCCCCGCTCCACCTGACCGCCGGTTAAGGTGGATGGATTGGGATAAACGATCTTTCAAACCACGACCCGGCGCCAGGTGAGCTCAATCCGTTAGGCCACAAAAAAGGATATTAGTTATGGGTGTAAATTGTTTTCTTACTCCATTTCAACCTGATAAGTGGGAAACTGAAAAAAGTGATTTAGTGATTGATCCTTCAGAGCTAGAGAATGCACTCATAGAAAAGTGGCCAGACACTACAATATATTCCGAAGATGATCGCACATCAGAACTGCTTCTTTGGAATTTCAACCATAAAGGTCATGGAGGACTCATAAATTTAATGGGGGATGGCCAAATCGTTAGTTTTATGATTGATGTTTACCTATTTGATTTTATTCAATGGTACCGTTCATACATCCCTGATAAATACCCAATCTTCTTTTCATGTGATTGCTATGATGAATCATATTTCTTACAGATCAATGAGAGTACAAAGGAATCAGATTTGGAGCAGCACGTATCCAGGTAAAGGTAGACCAATTAAAATTGGATGTGTTGTGGCCTAACCCCCGCTCCACCCGACAGCCGGTTAATGTGGATGGCCTGGGATCCAGGATCGGTAAAATAAGACCCGGCTGCGTGTGAGCTTATCCGTTAGGCCGTTTTAAAAAATATGTGTTGAAAAAATTCCTTTGCTAGGTAGGCATCATAAGATATGAAACCTAAGTGGATCTATGCTCTAGTAATCTTTTTTCTATCTTCTTGTGTTCCTGTGGATACACCCACCTCAATGAAAACCTTTCCCCCCGCTGGTTCTTACACGTCTGTCCCCTCGTCAACTGCTATGTATACGCCCATTTCCACCTCGTCATCTACGACAATTTCCATCGAAGGAACACCGTTACCAACTCAACTAACCATCGTCCCCACACTAAATCCCACTCAAGTAATCCAACAGGAAGAGATAAAAAGTGTCATTCAGGAATACTTCGAAATTCATTATCAGGCACTTAGTGTCTCGCCTCCTGCGAACTTCCAAGAAACCGGCTTTGGCAACCTGGTATCCGATGGATCCGAAGCAAAGGATTTCCTGATAACAGAAATGGGTAAACTGGCTGTAGAAAGAAAACACTATGAATTGAATGAGCTTTTATATGTAGAATACGATTTTTCACTAAGATATATAGTTATTGACATAGACGAATCCACCAAAAAGGCTACAGTATCACTGGGAGATTGCTTTGATGTGATCCGCGAAAGTGCTGTAGAAGCCAACCCGGAAGATCCCACTATATCATCAGGCGGCCTTAGTCATGAAATTGTTTTGCATTACCAAGGAGGTCAATGGAAAATAATCTCTGATGTTTATCGCGATGCCCTATGGCGCACATTGAGAAAATCCGAGTCTTCCACAGATGATATATTACGAGGTATAGAAATAATGCTAGCCGATTTGGTGGAAAGGGCATCGCCTACGCCATGAACTTAATGTTTAATAAATTATTTAGTTATTTGAGGCCTAACCCCCGCTCCACCCGACCCTTCGATACGCCCATTCGCTGCGCTCAGGGCTACTCAGGACGGGTGAGCTCATCCGTTAGGCTGACCCGGCTTCATAATCTTGAATTTAAGGTTTTGTGGTTAATTATTCTTTGGAATTGGTTTCTATTTGTTGGTTTTTGTTCTTAAATGACTTAGTCTTGGGGTGATGGTTTCAGTTTTCGGTATCAGGTTTTCCTTTACGACAATTCAGGTAAATTTAAGGTTTTTCTAGTTTAGAATAGGTTATAAAGTTTCTCTAAGATTGTAATCTTTCTCGTTAATTCCCTTTTATTGGTCTCACTTTCGTTGTTTTTTATCAGTTGCTAAAGTCAAGCGGGTTGCTGCTTTCCCCGCCGGTCATCCTAACCCCCGCTCTACCTGACCGCCTCTGGCGTGGAGAATCGGCCGCTTTTAGTTTATTTTTAGTTTTGAGTTAAAATCCTTAAAAGGGTCAAATTGGCGGCAGGTAAGCTCATCCGTTATATTTCGCGGCTGCATGTTGTTGCTTAAAAGCTTTTGTTATTAATTCCTTTTGGTAGTTGTTTTCCTATATTATTTGTTGATCATTATGTTCTGCTTTATTTGGTTGATGGTTCCAGTTTTTGGGATCCGTTTTTCATTTACGTCAGATATTGTTAATTTAAGGGTGTCCTGGTTTAGAATAGTAATAAAGATACTCTAAGATTGAATGTTTTCTCGTTAATCTCGTTTTATTGGTCTCATTATCGTTGTTTTTTGGAAGTTTCTAAAGTTAAGCGGGTGCTGCTTTCACCGCCGCTCAATATAACCCCCGCTCCACCCGACCGGGCGCAAAAGCGCGCCCGTGCGCCGAACAAGAACCGTTGCTTAAATAGTTGTAGAATCGTTTACAATTTCTATAAACAATCACAAATTGCGGCGGGTGAGCTCATCCGTTAGGCTGGCCCGGCTTCATAATCTTGAATTTAAGGTTTTGTGGTTAATTCTTCCTTGGAATTGGTTTTTATTTGTTGGTTTTTGTTCTTAAATGACTTAGTCTTGGGGTGATGGTTTCAGTTTCCGGGATCAGGTTTTCATTTACGGCAATTAAGGCAAATTTAAGGTTGTTCTGGTTTAGAATAGGTTATAAAGCTTCTCTAAGATTGAAATTCTACTCATTAATTTCCTTTTATTGGTCTCACTTTCGTTGATTTTTATCAGTTACTAAAGTCAAGCGGGTTGCTGCTTTCCCCGCCGGTCATCCTAACCCCCGCTCTACCTGACCGCCTACGGCGTGGAGAATCGGCGACTTTTAGTTATTTTTAGTTTTGGGTTAAAATCCTTAAAAGGTTCAAATCGGCGCCAGGTAAGCTCATCCGTTATATTTCGCGGCTGCATGTTGTTGCTTAAAAGCTTTTGTTATTAATTCCTTTTGGTAGTTGTTTTCCTATATTATTTGTTGATCATTATGTTCTGCTTTATTTGGTTGATGGTTCCAGTTTTTGGGATCCGTTTTTCATTTACGTCAGATATTGTTAATTTAAGGGTGTCCTGGTTTAGAATAGTAATAAAGATACTCTAAGATTGAATGTTTTCTCGTTAATCTCGTTTTATTGGTCTCATTATCGTTGTTTTTTGGAAGTTTCTAAAGTTAAGCGGGTGCTGCTTTCACCGCCGCTCAATATAACCCCCGCTCCACCCGACCGGGCGCAAAAGCGCGCCCGTGCGCCGAACAAGAACCGTTGCTTAAATAGTTGTAGAATCGTTTACAATTTCTATAAACAATCACAAATTGCGGCGGGTGAGCTCATCCGTTATGTTTATAGGAGACAACTACCGTGGAATTGTTATTAAATCTTATTCCATTCATAGTCATTCCTGGTGTACTAGGTGTTTTCGCCTATTATTATTTTGGGGGAAAGAAGATACATCCTTCTGAGGAAAACCAAACACCTCTATTTCAAGAACAAGCTGGAGGCAGGTTCGATGGATTCAATCTCACAATACCATTTGTAAGGCATTCAATATATGAGAATTATGTTGTAATTGCATATGGAAAATCTCATTTTAAATTGAATTTTGACCAGGTAAGCAAAGTTGAGGTCAAGAGACATTTATTTTCAAAAGGCATCACATATCATCACAACTTAAATAACGTACCATTTGATTGTATCGTTTGGTCTAAAAAGCCCGACGAAGTAGAAAAGTTACTTAAAAATAAAGGTATAAAACTAGTAAATAAACATAACCCCCGCTCCACCTGACCGCCGGTTAAGGTGGACGGCCTGGGGAGTACGATACTTAAAACAAGACACGGCTGCAGGTGAGCTCATCCGTTATGTTTTTTTGAATATGGAATCGAAATTTAAACTTCTTGTTTTTGCAATAATAATTTCTGCAGGATGTTTCTCTTGTAAGAATGGATCTGCAAGCACATCACAAAAGCGAGACACATATGAGGCAGCATCATCACAATGGCGATGTGGTTTGTACAACGAGATTATCAAAGAGGATTCAATAATTGGAGTTTGGCAAACAGATTTTCGATCAGGCGGTCATAGAAAAGATACATTGGTGATTAATGAAGGTGGTAGATATTACCAAATCTTTTCAAGTTCACAGAAAGGTATTGAGTATACAAGTGAGTGGCATAGTTGGTGGTTAGAGCAGCGAGATAGCGGTGGATATTATCTCCACTTTGAGAATATGAAATATTGTGGTGGAGCGTTAGGTACATGTCTCGATCCAGGTGACAGTGAATTGTCATTTTATGATTTTTGTGAGGACACTTGGGTAGAAATGAACAAAGAATTTATTCTCTCAGTCGTATGGGATGATTCCGTTCCTTTTGATCTTCGATTACGCCATATGAAACCGATTGGCTATGACACATATTTTGTTAACTACATCAAGATTGAGTAATTAGAGAGAAAAAACATAACCCCCGCTCCACCCGACCTTTGTGGACCGGCGGCGCAAGTATAATCAGGTTATCTTAGGCGGGTGAGCTAATCCGTTAGCGTGTTATCAGGGAAAACAACCTAAATGGTTATATTAATTGGATTGATAGTCATTTTTGTATTAGTGTTTTTGCTTGGACATTATCTTGGAAAACATCACGGAGAGTCATTGGCAATTAAGTTTACATCAGGTGTTTTTGCCATTAGTTTCATTCTTGCTCTTCTGCCATTACTGAGTTTATACAAGGGTATTGACGAAGACATGAATCTTAGGGCTTCTTGGGAAAGGGTAAACGGTATACAAGGACCAGTCTCAGATATGCATTACAAACCTAACATCGGGTTATATGCAATTATGGATAATAAGGTGATCTAAATTACTAATGAGATCCCCCTTTGCTCAGATAATCGACAATCTTACATAAATCCTACTGATATTGAAATCACATCTAATCCTCGAGTAAATATACCTATTCCTTCAAATTCAGTAAAACAACAAATAAGTTTTAACTTAATCCATCCAACTGGAGAAGACTCCTACGGATCCTCAAGTTTTGCTATCTATGATAATGGTGAATTGTGGTGCACAGAGAAGTTTGAGGGCGGGGGCATGGCCGATGGAATGTATCTCGCAGGATTGTTAATCGCTATCTTAATGCTTTCTTCATTTGCATTTGTTAGTAGTTTTATCTTTCTATCCATTGTGGTTATCATTATTCTTAAAATTATTCAGCATAATAATACTAGTCTTTATCAGAAGATCATTAATTAAGTATTGACCCACGCTAACCCACGCTCCACCTGACTGCCCGATATTATAGGTAATCAACTTTCATCCCCCTTATTGGTTTTAGTTCTATAATTATTAATAGAAAACACCTGGCAGCAGGTGAGCTCATCCGTTAGCGTGTTATCAGGGAAAACAACCTAAATGGTTATATTAATTGGATTGATAGTCATTTTTGTATTAGTGTTTTTGCTTGGACATTATCTTGGAAAACATCACGGAGAGTCATTGGCAATTAAGTTTACATCAGGTGTTTTTGCCATTAGTTTCATTCTTGCTCTTCTGCCATTACTGAGTTTATACAAGGGTATTGACGAAGACATGAATCTTAGGGCTTCTTGGGAAAGGGTAAACGGTATACAAGGACCAGTCTCAGATATGCATTACAAACCTAACATCGGGTTATATGCAATTATGGATAATAAGGTGATCTAAATTACTAATGAGATCCCCCTTTGCTCAGATAATCGACAATCTTACATAAATCCTACTGATATTGAAATCACATCTAATCCTCGAGTAAATATACCTATTCCTTCAAATTCAGTAAAACAACAAATAAGTTTTAACTTAATCCATCCAACTGGAGAAGACTCCTACGGATCCTCAAGTTTTGCTATCTATGATAATGGTGAATTGTGGTGCACAGAGAAGTTTGAGGGCGGGGGCATGGCCGATGGAATGTATCTCGCAGGATTGTTAATCGCTATCTTAATGCTTTCTTCATTTGCATTTGTTAGTAGTTTTATCTTTCTATCCATTGTGGTTATCATTATTCTTAAAATTATTCAGCATAATAATACTAGTCTTTATCAGAAGATCATTAATTAAGTATTGACCCACGCTAACCCACGCTCCACCTGACTGCCCGATATTATAGGTAATCAACTTTCATCCCCCTTATTGGTTTTAGTTCTATAATTATTAATAGAAAACACCTGGCAGCAGGTGAGCTCATCCGTTAG
>Ga0255414_1019_pt1 | contig 10055 bp, 13 predicted proteins | sample ANMaggSSYBR01E13_FD_182642 | JGI IMG/M metagenome (GOLD analysis project Ga0255414, IMG submission 182642) | Sediment cell enrichment communities from methane seep in Santa Monica Basin, California, United Staets - ANME aggregate JGI... | ecosystem: Environmental > Aquatic > Marine > Cold seeps >...
AGCAGGCTGGCGCTTAATCGGGTGGTTTTTCCCCTGGCGAGTTCCAGGATAATCTGGTTCAGGTAAATTAAGGTTTTGTAGGGGCGACTCGTTGAGTCGCCCTTTTGAAATTTGGCAAGAGGGGGTGAGAGTAAATGTCCCCAACGGTTCAGGGTCAAGATCACTCCGAGGATAAAATCATCCCCCAGGGGAGTGAGTCCTGGACCTAAACCCAGCAAACGGGACAATTCTTTTCCCTCCAGGGTCGGTTTACTTCGTTCTAGCGAGGCGAGGAATTCAGTGAGATGGTGATTAAAACCGGGGAGATCCGGGATATGGATATTATTTCCCGGAAGCACAGAATCTAGTAGATACTGGAAATTATTCCTTTCTTTGGATTGTTGTGTTCCTTCAATCGCAGATTTCAGGCGCGAACGGCTGATTTCCACAGGTAATCTCCCGGAAGGCAAGGAAGGGTTCCAAACTTCCGCGTTTTCCAGGTTGATCTGGATGCCTTCTCCCGGGAAGGTGATTCTTGTTGGACTGAGAAAAATCGAGCTGCTCGATTTTATTTCAGGCATCGCGGCATGTTTAAAATTTATGTTCACCGTTAGCGGTCCGCGGTATTTTTCAAGGGACAGGAACAGGATCGTGTTATCAGGAGACCGAAGGTACACTCCGCGGCTGGAGATACCAGCGGGGACCGCATTTCCCTGCCGGTGAAGTAGCCCATTCGCAAATTGACCCAGGTTGACCCCTGGAATGATTATGTTATCTTTAGTCATGGTTATCCTGATTGATTAAAAAAACATCCTTCGCTGTGATTATAACCAAGGCTTTGGTTTTGATCCAAAGTTTTGGGGTTTACCCTGCGGTGTTGAATTCAAATAAAATCAGGTTAAGTTATAATTTATGATGATCAAAACTTGAGAAATTATCGGGGTCGCCGCCATTAAAAAATAGCAGATCCCATAACTGGATATTTGAAATGACTTTAAAAAAGAATGATCCCCTGCGGCTGGATGTCAGTTACCTGGTAAAGGGATCCCCGGGTACCTACAAAGAATTTGAGTTTAATTTTCCTCAACTTAGTTTTCCTCCTGATTTGACCCTGGTTGATATTCTGGGAAAGATTTCCGTCTCGGTCACCGAAGATGGTGTAGTTGCTGAAGGTAAACTGGCCGCACTCACTCAGTTGGCCTGCAGCCGCTGTTTAAAAGACTTCTGGCAGCCGATAAATATTAATTTTACAGAAATGTTCTCGGTCCATCTCGCAGGAAACCCGGGTGATGAGCTGGGGGAACAGCAGCTTCCAGCTGATGGATCGATTGATCTGACGCCGATAATCAGGGATTATGCGATCCTGGATATTCCCATCCGCCAGCTCTGTGCAGAAGATTGTAAAGGTTTGTGCCCGGTCTGCGGGATGAACCGGAATCAGGAAGACTGTGGACACCGCCAGGTAAGCATTGATCCCCGGATGGCAGAGCTTCAGAAACTTTTGGAGAAAGAAGAGAAAAACTAGTTTTTGGGGGGATGTGTGTCCCTTCAAAGTACACGTTCCACCTGAAAGCTCAAACGCCCCTCTCCGGGCGTTTTTGTTATTGGTCAGTCTCCCCGGGGACGGGTCGACGAGCGAGTTGGGGAATATAGTCATTGCGAGCGAACATAGTGAGCGCGGCAATCCCCCGAGTTGTTGAGCGACAAACATTCATTTTTCCAAAAAACATAACCAGACTTATTGTCTTGATTTCCTGATCGCCTGATGGGTTCCTCACTTCGTTCGGAATGACAAACCAAACACGTAGATCACACATCGATTGTCTTGGGATCCTCTTCATCGATGACGGCTTTCCATTCCTGTTCTTCATAATCAAAATCAGCGATTTCATCCAGGGGGAGTTTGATATATTTACCAAAACCTTCTACAGCAACTTCACCGTTTGGTAATAAAATTTCTCCGGTGCCCTCAAACAGGCGCCGGTTTTCTTTGGTGATGCGGCCCACCACCCGCAGCTCCTGGCCCAGGGGAACGGGCTTTTTGTAGCGCACGTTAAACTCAACCGTGACCCCCCAGATTTCGTGCTGGTTGATATTCATGGCCCGGCCAATGGTCTCGTCCAGAATGGTGGCGGCTAAACCGCCGTGCAGCCGGTCTGGATACCCTTGATGTTCATCGCAGGGTGTAAAGAGAGCCACCAATTGATCCCCTTCCACTTCATAAAAGGAAGCCTTTAATCCGGCCGAATTTTTGAGACCGCAGACAAAACACATCTTGGAATTATGTTGTTTTGCGATTACTTTTTGGGTCATAAAACCTCACAGCGCTTAATTTTTAGAATGGGGGTATTTTATCAGCATTGGGGGATTTCTGGCAGGAGCTCAGGGAGAGTGTCCTGCTTTTGTTGACGGCGATGGAGGGGCGTGTTAAAATAACTTCGCTTCTGCCCCCATCGTCTAGAGGCCCAGGACATAGCCCTCTCAAGGCTAAAACCGGGGTTCGAGTCCCCGTGGGGGCACTTTTCTTTTAACAGAGACCTCCGAGGTCGACCCGACCTCGGAGGTCTCTGTTGTATAGAAAACAAAAACGCCGTCATTGACGGCGTTTTTTGGATTAATTGGAATAGTAAATTATTTAGGGATGGTCAGAGCAGGTTACATTCCCATCAGTATCCCAGTAATATCTGTAAGATGTGGGAAGATCGCGGAGATAGGTATCGAATTCTACATCTCCTGATGCGATTACAGCTGTAGCTCCTACGAGTCGGGCAGCAGCAATCGTATTGCTTGTATCAACTGCCATGTAAATATCGGCAGCAGCCTTGACTACGCCGCATTCCGCAATCTTGACAGTATCTTCTGCATCTTCTCCCACGCCGCTCAGGGTCAGGGTCACGATGCCGAACAGGACACCTAAGATTGCGATGGTCACCAACAGCTCTATGAGGGTGAAGCCGCCTTCGTCTTTGAAAAGTTTGTTGAACATTGGATTATGCCTCCTTCAAAATAAGTCTGTTTTCTAAAAAAGTTGATAAATTCACCTAGAAAAATTCCGGGTGCTCCAATTTGTTGGATGCCTTTATTAAAACAAATATTTCCCTGTTATACCTTACAGGGAACTTACAGCAAAAGGTTGAAAATATGAAAATATAGATGAGGTTGTTATGAAAATGTAATAAAACGGGGGAAAATGGCTAAAATGGAGATCATGGCTGCTGAAATTAGAGGTTAAACCCTCTTCGGATCAAGCTGCGCCCAAAGACGACCGGAATGTTTTTTCATCGCTAACCAGTGGTAGCGCATCCTCTAGAGAGATTAATCCTTGCTGGTATGCCTGCTGGAGCGCTCTATCTATTGTCTGCATACCTTGATCAGCACCGGTTTGCATAATACTGATCATCTGGTGAGTTTTTCCTTCCCGGATTAAATTCCGGATGGCATGATTGGCCACCATTACTTCTACCGCAGGTACGCGGCCCTGACCATCAAGCCTGGGAAGCAACCGCTGGGACAGGATTGCTAACAAAGCCAGGGAAAGCTGCATCCGGATTTGATTCTGCTGATAAGGAGGGAATGAATCCACAATCCGGTCAATGGATTGGGGGGCATTATTGGTATGCAGGGTAGACATCACCAGGTGTCCAGTTTCTGCTGCAGTGATGCAAGCGGCCATGGTTTCAGGGTCACGCATTTCGCCGACCAGGATGACGTCCGGATCCTGGCGTAAAGCCTGTTTTGCGGCTGTTGCGAAAGATTTTGTATCAGATCCCAATTCCCGCTGGGTGATAAAACTTTGTTTGTCCTGGTAGAGGTATTCAATAGGATCTTCAACTGTGACAATCCTGCGGGCTTCCCGCTGGTTTAAATGGTCAATCATGGCAGCCAGTGTGGTGGACTTCCCGCTTCCGGTGGGACCTGTTACCAGCACCAGGCCCTGCTTTTTTATAGCCAGGTCCTTGCAAATCTCTGGTAGTCCTAATAGTTCCAGGCTGGGGATCTCCTGAGAGACGCGTCTGAAGGCAAGGCTGATTTCCCCTTTTTGCAGACTGGCGTTCACCCGAAAACGAATTCCCTGCCGGGTCTGATGTGAAAAATCCAATTCTTTGTTGTCCTGGAAATCGTCTTGCTGGCCCTGGGTTGTCATAGCCTGAAACGCAGATTTAAGATCCTCGACAGAGAGAGGGTTTAGACCTGGTACCGGCACGAGATCTCCATGGATCCGCAAGATAGGCACAGCAGCAGATTTCAAGTGAAGATCGGAAGCCTCTTTTTGTTCCATGAGGGTAAATAGATCCAGGATATTCATCAGCTAATTCTCCTTAACCACCAGCCAAGAATTTGATCTCCGTAGAGTATTGTGATCATTCCTGCCAGCGCGAGATAAGGTCCAAAGGCAACCGTATCTTTGCGTTTGACTTTCTTGAAAGCAAGCAGAATCCCGGCAATTAAACCCCCAGACACAAAAGCCAGGAAGAGGACAATAATGATTTCTGGATAGCCTACGATTATCCCCAGAAAAATGGTCAGTTTGACATCACCCATGCCCATTGCTCCAGGAGAAAGAACGGCAATGACGAATAAGACCGCAAACCCCAGGGCTCCGCCGGCTAAAAAGGACCAGGGTGTAGCAATATGGGTTAATGGGATCAACAGCAGCCCGAAGCCAATAGCGGGGTAAATGAGAATGTTGAGTATTTTTTGGTGTTCCAGGTCAATTAATCCGATCACCAACAAGAGGGACCCTATGATACTGACGAGCACAGTATCCCAGCTTTGACCAAAGCGGATCCAGATTAATAAAAACATCAACCCGGTGCCAAGCTCAACTGCCAGGATCCGGGCCGGGATCTTTTCCCCGCAAGACCGGCACCGGCCCCGGAGAAAGATGTAGCTGAAAATTGGGATAAGTTCAAGAACGGTTAAACGGCGTTTACATTGAGGGCAATGAGAAGGAGGGGAGACAAGCGATCCGCTTTCTGGCAACCGGTCAACACATACATTTAAAAAACTGCCAATTACAACCCCGATTACGCTGTATGCCCATGCCAAGGAAGTCATTTTGTGTTTTTTAACGCTAACCCTAGATTGACGGCATATTTTGCAACCGATAGTTTTGGCGGAATTTCTAATGGCGGTTTAGGCAAGCTAATCTTATAAGGGGTTCTTGAGCTAAACCTTTCAGCCAGATTTGGGCTTTCATCTAATCGTGATTCAAGGCGGGGATAATCAAATAATTCCCCGGTTAGATATACTACAGTCTCTTCAGGTAAGCGGTTGTTTTTATTGCTCTCGTTGTAATATTTTACCGTCCTGGCGAGTTCCTGGGCGAGCAGGTCAATTTTTGCTTCATCAGTTAAGTTTCCGGTTTCTAGCGGAATGGTTCTGACCAGGATCGGGATATGATTGACTACGATAATCACTCCCATACTGAAGCTTTCAAGGTTCACAATTATTGTCGTTTTTTTGTTCACTACCCGCTGTAAAGCGAGTGGTTTGATGTCCATTATCTTTGGTTTTATTTTCGCAGCCCGTAGTGTCTCGACCTGCGTATCAATAATTGCGTTCGGCACGGCAAGCAGGTAGAGGACAATCTGGTTATTGGCTCTGGTTATTATGCGCCAGGAAAGATCAGACTCATCAACCGGGATGGCAAGTTCCTGTTTTGCTTTACGGTGGATGGTTTCTTCCAGGAGTTTATCCTGGATATTGGGGATCCTCATGATTCGATGAACCGACCGCTGCCCAGTGACAGATGTGACCATAACCCTCTTGGGCGCTTTGATTTCCTTGAGAGTGGATTGGATAATTTTACCCACGGAGACGGGATTTTGGATAAGACCTTGATTCATCAACTCAGGAGGAATAGTCTTAGTTCTCCAGGAATGAGCTTTCCCTCCCCGGATGACCAGGAATCTTATCTCGTTGCCTTCAAAACTAATTGTTGTAATCTTTCTTTTAAACAAGGTTAACTCTCTTTCTCAAATGCGATAAATTGAAGATTCCGATTATTACTCTTCAACTCCCGGATAGCCAACGGTTTTAATCTCAAGGGAACAGAGTTCTTCTTCAGGCCAAATGCTGACATATTTCATTGTCAATGTATCCATCCCGGCGCTCTCAAGTTTCTGAATATAGGTCAGGCAGGATTCCAGGAGACCAGTCAATTCAATACTATAGTTATTGGTTTGAATATTACCTAATGTGGTTTCTTGAATGTCGCTTTCCAGGAGAGATATACTGTCAAGATTTACCCTACTGCTCTGGGAAAGATCCATCCCGCGGTGATAAATGGCAAAGGGCGCTCCCAGTTCGGGGAAAGAGCTTTGCAGATCATCCACTTCTGCCTGGATGAGTCCCAATTCAAACCGGAGGGCGCTCACCTGTTCATCACTGATTTGCTTTAATGCAGCATAGTTCTGATCAAGTTCAGCGCTGGCAGATTGTATCTTTTCTGCTGCAGTTCTCCGCTGGTATGTTCCTCCAAGCAAGATGATGTGCAGCATGGCCAGGATCACGCTTCCAAGAATAGCAGTGCGCATAGGGGAGAAAACCCTCTTTGATTTATTGTTCATGGCAGTCCTTCCTCTCCGGAGGTGATAGTCAGGATGGAAAAGGAGTAGGATGGATTTGTTGATGTGCTTGGTTGGGATTCATCCCCGGTTTCGACTACTACTGCTGCATATTCTTCTTCAACGATCCGTATTACAGATTCTATCTGAACGCTCTGCACTGCGTCCAGTTCATTTAATTTTTCAACTAAATCAAGGATGATTGAGTAGGAATTAGAGATTCCTTGGAGAAGGATTTGATTTTCCTGTTGGGTAACAAGGGATAATGAGATACCTTCCGGGATAATTCCTTTAATACTGAACAGGGTGTCGCTCCAATGGGTGCCGGTTAGATCAATGCCCTGGTAGGAATCCGTAATTTGATCTCTGAGAAAATATGCCGCCTCAATCTCATTTTCCAGGGATTCTACTTGCTCTGCACTGGATTGGTAATTTTCCAGGGCTGATTGAACCCGGGCTAGATCAATTTGACTTTGCTTAAATTGTGCCTGGGCTTCCAGGGCCATGATGCCGGAGAAATACAGGAGACCAAGGAGAACAATAAACAACAACCAGGGCAGGATACTTACCAATCTAATCCGCTTCCTGCGGTACCGCTGGGGAAGGATGTTTATATCAAATAGCCCCACCGAGCCGACGAGAGAGAGAGTTTTATTTAGTTCATTACCGATTTTTTGTTTTGGATCATCCATAAGATCTTTTATTTGGTTCTTATAACAAGCGATTAATCAATGTCCCAAAATAATATTGTCTTGGTGGATCCGTCAATTTCTAACCTGGCATCTGTGTCCACCGATCCTGCTTGAGAAGATATATCATATCGGGGAGGGGTGACTTCAAATTCCCAAAAATCCCTGCGATTCCCGCCCCGAAACGCAAAACCACCCTGAGAATGAGTAAATACCAGAGATCCCCCCCGACCTACTGTACTGGGTGTATCGGTAAGTACTGTCCAACTATCCATTGTAACAGTATACCGCCAGAAATTGGTAGAGTTGTCTCCCCTCAAAGCGTAGATATAGTCTCCGCCGAAGTATGCCAGTGATCCACCAGAATTTACAGTTGCCGGGGCATTTTGGCGGGAGCTCCAGGAATTGGAAGAGATATTAAAGCGCCAGAAATTGGTTCTGTTGTTGCCGCGAAAGGCATAAATGTAATTTCCTCCTGTATAGACCAGGTCAGAACCGAAACTAACGGTGTCGGGTGTGTTGGCCCGGTTGCTCCAGCTGTCTGATGAAATGTTGTAGCGCCAAAAATTATTTGAATTTCCTCGCAGGGCGTAGAGAAAATTTCCCCCGTCATATACCAGAGCTCCACCTCGGGTAACCCGGCTGGGTGTGTCCTCCAGGTTTGACCAGTTATTGGTGGTGATGTTGTAGCGCCAGAAATTATCTGTGTTTCTTCCCCGTAATGCATATAGATAGTTTCCGCCTGCATAAACCAGCGCCCCCCCCCTGGCGAACAGGATTCGGAGTATTTGCTAAACTAAACCATTGGTCTGCAGAGATACTGTAATAGCCAAAGTTCCTTGAGTTAGCACCCCTCAAGGCATAGACACGATCTCCACCGGCGTATGCCAATGATCCCCCCCTTTCAACATTTGAGGGAGCAAATTGGCGCAGGTACCAACTTCCAAGTGGAAGTCCTGTTACTGAAATGGTTGGTGTGTATCCATTGATTGAACCCGGGAAGGCAAGCGGTTGGGCGATTCCTGAGTTGATATCAACCTGGGTCCGAAATGCCGAATTGTTGAGCAAACTCCAAATTCCAAATTCAATCCCGGCATCTGAGGCATACTGCTCATTGAAAGTTTCCGTTGCAGCCCTGGTGCCGAGTGATCGGGTACTGACAAAAGACAGGAAGGGAGTCAGGAGCATCGAACCTACAGCTAAGGTGATCAGTGCGGCAGGCAGAGATCGGCCGGATTCTTGTTTTAACCCCTGACCTAGCTTAAACAACAGACCAGGTAAATTTCTGACCGATTGTAAAACCCTATCTTTCTGACCTCCTTGATTTCTCAACTTTTTCATTCCCATCCTTTAATGAGATCGCATGGCAAGACTCAAATCCACAGTTTCTGACTCGTCGCCGCTGGTAGAGGTTATTGATACGGATAAAAGTTGGCTGCTGGTACTGAAAACCACGTCACCCTGGTTGGTGATATGCCTGGCCACCTGCAGGGTGGACTGAAGGATGCTGTTCTCAAAATGTTCCCGGACTAATGCGCCGTCTGCAATATTATATGAATAGCGGTATTGGTGAGTTGAATCAGCCCAGTTTAAAGTGCCGTAAACTGCTCCTGCCCCTGGGGAAAAATTGGCGGATTCCAGGGCGTCTCGACCCAACCACAGCGAAGCTACCTGGAGATCATTAGTTATTATTAGCTGATCGTTTCCCCAACGGGTTACCAGGAAAAACTGAACCAGGGCGGTTGATATGATTCCAAACACCAGCACGCTGATGGACATTGCTACCAGCAGCTCTACCATGGTAGTACCGCGTTCACTGTGAACTCTTTTCACTTTGTGCCTTATTCTGGCTGATTTAGCTGAGATAGTTTTCATCACCGATCCACTTTATATTCTGCAGTTTGAACCAGGGGAGTCCCAGCGGATGACACAGTTACGGTAATTTTTTGCAGGCCATCATCCCAGACAGCAGATCCAAATGTGCTGCTGGATGCATTCCAGTATTCTATTCCCACTGCAACGCTGTAACTTGCAATTGGAGCAACTGCAGGATACGGCACAGAGACCGGATCGGTCTGGTAGGCAGAGTCTTTGATGATCTCCAGTTGGGATCGAGCCAAAGATTCTGCCAGCACTTTGTCGTCTACCTGCCTGACACCAATAACACCAGTGGTAATCATAGCGACCAGGACCACAATGCCAATTCCAATAATTGCCACTGTGACCAATTCCTCTACCAGGGTTGTTCCTCCTTCATCATTGAAGGACCGGAGAGGGTTTTTGGTGGAGCAGGGACGCTGAAATAAACTCATCGAATTTGGCCTAAAAGGGAATACATGGGTAAGATAACCGAGATTGCCACAAAGGCTACAATGACTCCCACGAAAATAATCATGCCCGGTTCCAGCAGGGTGGTCATATTATTTATTGCCCGATCCACTTCTTCTTCATAAAAACCTGCTAAAGTTTCCAACTGGGTGTCCAAAGAACCAGTTTCCTCTCCAATCCGGACAACATGAGCCAGCATCTTTGGGAAATAATTAGATTGTGATAAAGGGACTGCGATCCCGCGCCCTTGCAAAGTCTCTTGCCGCAGATTATCGATTTCTTGATTAAGAACTGTATTCTGAATTGTTTGTCCGGTAAGTTCCATAGATTCTGTTAGCTGAAGCCCGGCGGATAATAAAGTTGCCAGGGTTCTACTGAAGCGAGCACTGTTACCGTAGGTGTTGACCTTGCCAATGACCGGGATTTTTAAGGCCATGTGTGCTAATTGTTTTTTCCCCCGCGGCTGCGAAAAATAAAACCAGCCACCTCC
>Ga0255414_1020_pt1 | contig 9987 bp, 7 predicted proteins | sample ANMaggSSYBR01E13_FD_182642 | JGI IMG/M metagenome (GOLD analysis project Ga0255414, IMG submission 182642) | Sediment cell enrichment communities from methane seep in Santa Monica Basin, California, United Staets - ANME aggregate JGI... | ecosystem: Environmental > Aquatic > Marine > Cold seeps >...
TCCATACTCGTCCTTAATCAAGTTTTTTAAAATCTCAAGATCTCCACCTAAATGAAATGTAACTGCTCCCAAAGCTACGGTATTAATTAACAACTCCCCTCCACCCGCTTTTTTAGCGAGTAAAGACAGAGGAACAGGGCACAAGTTAGTCCCTTCAGGTAATTTAGAAACGTCCAAATTATCCTCTCCATCAAAAACAACTCCAGCTCCCTTTGTTAACTCATCCGCATGAACGTCAATCGATTCCTGATTCAAAGCCACTAAAAAATCTGTCTTATTACTTGGTCCCATGACTTCCTCGCTAGAAATATTAATTTGCATCACATTGTGCCCACCTCTAATAACGGAGGGGTACTCAATGTAATTATAAATATGGCAACCAGACCTATTGGCAAATCGAGCATATAAAATCCCCGAGGACTTTATGCCTTGACCAGCCATTCCTGCAATTTTTAATGTAAATATTTTTTGCATCAAACAAACCTTTCTGTATAAATTCTATTTTTAGGGCAACCATTTTTTATAAGTAGCTCTGTAGCATCAGCAATCATGGCCCTATGCCCGCATAAATACGCTGCGTGCCTTTTTGCGTCCGGACAGTCTTTTTCTACTACTTCGGTGATGAAACCAGCGTGCCCGGCCCAAGTTTCATCAGGTTTAAAAATTGAAATTTCGTAATCAAAATTTGGATACTTCTTTTTAAGATCCTCAAAATAATCCTGCCAAAAAATTTCTTTAGTAAATGTGAGTCCGTAATATAATTTTATAGGTACCTTAGTACCGTGTTCCTTTAGAGCTGAATCGATCATACATCTTATGGCGCTCATGCCAGATCCTGTTCCTAAGAATATAAATCTGTCCACGTCTTTTTCATCGATTTTTAATTTGAAATTGCCAAAAGGTCCTAAAAAAGGAATTTTGTCGCCAGCTTTTAGGTTCTCGAAAAATTTTGAGCCGGGTCCGCCTGGCCTAATGTCCACCAACAAAGCAAATTTGTTTGGACCTAATTTTGAAGCTATTGAATAGGCTCTTATGGCGTTGGGAGCAACCCTCACACTAATGTACTGCCCAGGTTCAAAATCAAAAGACTCCTTGGTTTCCACTTCATAATAATTAAAATATTCTGCTAGCACTTGGTGTTTGGTGGTAGTAGCAATTTTCATTTGGGGCGGTACGGTTATTGGCTTTTCTCTCATGATAATCTTTCCATCAACGGCCCACACATCGTTTAGTGTTACTATAACCGGATTAATTTCCACATCGGTTGCTTCCGGAATCATGACTTCAAGCTTAGCCACCCGTAAAATTAAATCATAAAGTTTATCCAAAGCATACGAAGTTTCCTCTTTAGAGCCTTTTAACAACTTATAAATTTTCGACTTTTCTACTAATTTTTTGACTTCTTTTTTAGTTATAGGTAATAAATGTAAATTTCTGTCCGCAATCAATTCCGCATAAGAGCCCCCAGCCCCAAAAAGTAAAACGGGGCCAAAGGTAGAATCGTGCTTAAACCCAACGATAACCTCTATTCCCTCAGAAATATCTTTTTGAATTTGGAAAGTTAAGTGTTCTTTAATATTTTTATCTAATTGCTCGATTTTTCTTTCCAACTTGTGCCAAGCATCATTTAGCTGTTTTTCATTAATAATGTCTACAATCACCCCTCCCACCTCTTTTTTATGAAGTAAACCAGGTGAGGATAGTTTTAAAACCACCGGCCAGCCGTTTTCCTGTGCAAAATCTTTTGCCTTCTCCAAATTAGCCGCGATTTTTGTGGGCGGAGTGTTTATCCCTACAGAAGATAAAATTTTATCAGCTGAAATATTATCCAAAGTTTTGTATTTTTTGTTGGTGGCTTCTTGAATAATTTGTTTTACACTATCATTTTCTGATTCAACTTTTACTGTTTGGTCTGCGTCAGTATCGACTCCTGCAACCTCAGCGACGTTCTCCATTTGCCACTTCTTAAATTTCCACATGGAACCTAAAGCAGAAATAGCTCTTTCAGGATACCTAAATGACGGAATTTTAAAATCGTTTAGAACCTTTTCACCATCAGAAATTAATTTCCCACCAATAAATGAGCATAAAATCGGTTTTTTGTATTTTTTAGATAAATTTCCAATGGTTTCAGCCGTTTGTGTGATTTGAGTCATGATTTGAGGCGTCAATATCACTATTAGGGCCTGAACTGTGTCTGTCTGCAACACGGCTTCCAAAGCCTGCGCAAATCTGTCAGCCAACGCATCTCCCAAAACATCAACCGGATTTACAATACTAGCTGATCTTGGCAAAGCTTCTTCCAATTTTTTCTTTGTGACCTCATCAAATTCTGCTAATTCCAAACCCTGATTAATAACTGCATCAGCGCTAATAACTGCCGGGCCACCAGCATTAGAAACAACTGCTACTTTTGGACCTTCGGGCAAATCCTCCCAGGCAAAAGCTCTTGATAAATCGAAGAAATCTTCTAAAGTTGGGCACCTAACAACCCCCGCCTGCTTCAAAACTGCGTCCAAAACATTATCCGCACCCGCAATAGCACCAGTATGAGATTGCATGGCTTTAGCAGCTGCCTCAGTTTTTCCAGGTTTAATAATAAAAATAGGATTAGTTTTGGTAATTTTTTTTGTAATTTCCAAAAACCCAGCGCCATCTGTAATCGACTCCAAATATAAACCAATAGGCGACAAGCTAGACAACCCCTCTCCATTATGAGAAGTCAAAGTGTTTTGATCCTGACTATGAAAATATTCCAAAATGTCGTTTTCATTTAAACCAGCCTTGTTGCCTAAAGTAACAAACTCGCTCAACCCCAAACCAGTAGCATTACACCAATCAAAAAGCCCCGCCGCAATGGCTCCGGACTGTGTAATAAATCTTAAATTTCCGGCAATTTTCACAGGTTCACCGAAAGTTGCGTTAATAGGATGGTAATTATTAATAAATCCAAGACAATTTGGCCCTAAAAGGTTAATTTCATTTTTTTTTGCCACCTCTACAAGCTGCTTTTCCAGTTTTACACCTTCTTCGCCTACTTCTTTAAACCCTGCAGACAATACAACCACGTTTTTTGACCCCTTTTCACCTGCTTGCTTTAACACCTCAACCACTTGGCAGGCAGGAATGGCCACGATAATCAATTCTGGTACTTCTGGGATACTTGGTAAATCAGCGTAAACCTTTAAACCTTCAATTTCTTTTGCATTAGGATTAACTGGGAAAATCGAGCCTGTAAAACCGCTCTCTTTAATATTTTTTAGAATTATGGCTCCGAGCTTCTCTGAAGACCTCGAAGCACCTATTATTGCAACTGATTTAGGGTAAAAAAAGGTTGCTAAATCTGTGGGCATAGGTTTAGTCTATGGGAGATTATTTGCTGTGTCAAAGGTTAAAACGTAATGATAAAATGCTACTATATGAAAAAATTATTAAGATTTTTACTGGGCTTGATGGTGCTTTTGGGAGTGCTAGGAATATTCGCTTATTACAAAGGTTACGACAATATCCTCAACCGCTGGCTCAATTTTTCCTTTTGCGATTCCCCCATAACCTACAAAGTGGGCACCATAGACCCTGACTTTGACATTCCAAGACAAGAAATAGTCGAAAACACCAAAGAAGCCGGCCAATTATGGAATGATTTGATCGAAAAAGAATTATTTGTGTACAATGAAGAGTCAAATTTGACAGTTGATCTTATTTTCGATGAAAGACAAAGCTCTTTAAACACCATTGGTAAGCAAAAAAACAAGTTAGAAGAAAAAAGGGAAAGTTTGGTTTTAAACGTAGAGGAATTTGAACAAAAACGACAAAACCTCGAAAACCAATTAAATGAACTTAATGAGGAAATAGAATACTGGAATAATAAAGGCGGTGCCACCAAAGAAAAATTTGAGGAACTTACAAATAAACAAGATTTTTTAAGGGAGGAAATAACAAAAATTAATAATATAGCTGACAAACTCAATCAAACAACCAAAAAGATCAATCAAGAAGTAGAATCTGTAAACCAAAAGGTGGAAAATTTCAATAATTTGTTATCTGTCATGCCGGAAGAGGGTGTTTACATGCCAGGTCCACACAAAATAGAAATTTATATTTATGAGACTGAACAAAGCTACATCCATACTACCGCACATGAATTGGGGCACGCTTTGGGCTTGGACCACGTTGATCAAGAAGATTCCATCATGTACCCGGTTTCATCGCTACAATCTCAAGCTACACAAGCAGATTTTGAAGCTATTACTGATTTTTGTTCTGAGCAAAATAGAGTCGACCTTATAAAAAATGATTTGAAAAACATATGGTATACCTTATTGGCCGAGTTTGATTTTGTGGTAACATAAAACCCATGAAAAAAACTTACAAACTAATTTTCTTTGTTGTTTTAGCACTCATAGTCATAACCGTCATAAAAAATCGATCCAAAGAAGACTTAAGAGCCACTGCAGATCTCAAAGAAGAACTCTCAAAGATTACTTTTGACACGGAAATTACACCAAAAATAGAGGAACAAATTGTCGATTTTTCCACTTGCCTAGAAGATGATAATTTCTCCATAGAAACACCGTCTGGGAAAAGTAGTATTGAAATAGTTGGAATTGAGGGTGAATATTGCTTAGTAAAAACCTCCTATGAAAACGCGGCCGGAAATTATTCAAATGAATGCAGAGTTCCCCTAATTAAAGGCAAAACCACCTTTAGCACCCTAAATTTTGAGAATATTTCACAGTATTGTGCAATTAGAGAAGATGGAAGCGGTCTTTTAGAGCTGGAATAGATTCGTCTAAGGTTTATCCAATATTCATCAAGCAACTTTATCCCCAATACAACTTAATATAGAATGTAGATAGGAGAAAAAACTGCCATGAATGATACTGCCATAAATCAAAATGACACTACTATAGACCCTGTAAATACGGAGGTTCAACCCAGACAACTGGAAAATGAGACTCTAAAAAATATGATCTCAAACCCAGGCTCAGATCCCGTTCAACTAATAAATATGATTTTGCAGGAATTAGCTTATCTTTTGGCTTCTGACATTCTCTTTGAACCAACTGAAGATGGCGTTAGATTAAGAGCTCGCATAGACGGCGTCTTGTATGAAGTGGGTACCATGAGTCATCAAATGTATGCAGCTGTTTCGTCCAGAATAAAGATTATTTGTAACTTAGATATTACTCGAAAAAGCCAGGTCCAAGAGGGCCAGTTCACAGTAGAGCACCAAAACGGCATTATTAATTTAAGAGTTGAAATTGTGGAAACTGTACACGGCGAATTAATTGTGTTAAGACTTCACGAAAAAAGTACCATAGTCATGAAATTAACTGAGTTAGGCTTTAGTAAAACCGCCTATGACGACTACTACAAAATGTTAGAGCAGAAAAGTGGCTTAGTTTTGGTTTGTGGACCTACAGGAAGCGGAAAAACTACAACCCTGTATTCAACTCTAGGCGTTTTAAATCAAGGTCAAAATTACAATATTATGACAGTTGAAGATCCGGTTGAATTTCACTTGGAAGGAACTAATCAGATTCAAACCAGTAAAGAACGTAATTTTGCCTTTGCTGACGGTTTGAGAACTATTTTAAGACTAAGCCCGGATATTGTTTTGGTGGGAGAGATTAGAGACAAAGAAACAGCAGAAATTGCGGTGGAATCTGGTTTGACTGGTCTGCTGGTGTTGTCTACTTTACATGCAGAAGATTCGGTGGGGGCTCTTTTTAGAATGCTCGATTTAGGCGTAGAAACTTACTTACTAAATTCTTCTTTGGTAGGGATTGTATCTCAAAGATTAGTTAGAAGAAACTGCCCCGCCTGTTTAGAAACGTACCAACCAACTCAAGAAGAAACTGATATATTTCAAAATATTATGGGGAGACCGCCTAATCGACTAGTAAAATCAAGAGGTTGCCCTACTTGTCAAAATCTAGCTTACAAAGGGAGGGTGGGAATTTATGAGGTGTTAAAAATAGACGCCAGAATTAGAGGTTTGATAAGAGAAAGAGCCAGCGAGCAGGAATTTAGAGACATGGTAAAAGAAATAAATCTCGTAACCCTTCTTAAAGACGGTTTATTGAAGTGCGAACAAGGTATTACTACTATTGATGAGGTTTTGAGGAATAGTTTGAGGGTTGAGTAAGATTCATAAATCCCTCTTGAACCCTACTGTATAATCTAAACATGGAAAAATATATTTCAAATATAGAGAATGAAACTCTAAACAACGAAAATTTTAGGAAAGTTCTTTTCACAGGCAAGAACATGCAACTTGTTGTCATGACCTTACAACCTGGAGAAGAAATTGGTACAGAGGTACATCCTAACATTGATCAATTTTTCAGGGTGGAAACTGGTGTAGCTAAAGTAATTATTGATGGTGAGGAAGACATGATTGGCCCTGACTATATAGCCATTGTCCCCGCAGGTGCAGAACATAATGTAATTAACTCCTCAGCAGAAGAGGTTTTGAGACTCTACACTATCTACACTCCTCCTGAGCATAAAGATGGCACTATTCATCGAACAAAAGAAGAAGCCATGCAAGACGAGCATCAGCACTAAAACTTTTTGCTGTTTTAATTAACTGCCCAACAAAAAAATGAAAAAACAATATTACTTGGTTATTTTATCGATAATTTTGACACTTGGTGTGGTTGGTTTAATTATTATTGCATCTCCTGGTGACATGGAGTCTCAAAATCAGGAAACGCCGTCGCCTTCAAACAATTATATAAGTCAAATTAAAGGTACTATCAGAAAAGCTTATGCGGCCGGAGATTTTTACCCAAAGGAACCTGCTACTCTAAATAGAGAGCTTGAAAAATATCTAGGGGAGGTTGAGAAATTACCTAGTGACAATAAATTAAGAATGTTGGTTTTACCTCACGCGGGAATCCAATATTCGGGCCTAACCGATGCTTGGGGCGCAAAGCAACTTTCAGGAGAAAAATACTCAAAGGTCATAATTCTGGGCGTGAGCCACAAATATAGTTACAGTCATGCGGCTGTTTTTGCTGAGGGCGCTTGGGAAACACCTCTAGGCACTATTCAAATAGACAGCGAAACCGCCAACAAACTATTAAGTCAAAAAAATAATGTAATTATTGATGAAGCCAAACATATAGATGATCATAACCTGGAAATTCCTCTTTTATTTATTCAGAAGGTGCTAGGTGATTTTAAAATTGTACCTATCATGCTTGGAAATCAATCTGAGGACGTAGTAGATTACTTAGCTTTCAAAATTGCTAGCATCATGGACGATGAAACCCTACTTGTCATAAGCACAGATCTTTCCCACTATCCTAATTGGGAAGATGCAAAAAAAGCAGATAGGAGAGTCATAGATGCAATCGTGACTGGAAAACAATCAGAATTTGAAAGAGCCGTCAGGGCAAACGCTCAACATAAATATGCGGGACTTAGCACCTCAGCTTGTGGCTTTAATGCTGTAAAAGTTGGGCTGCGGGTGGCTGAAATATTAGATTTTGAAGAAGTAAAAGAGCTTCACTCTACAAATTCAGGCGATGTTACCGGAGAAAAAGACAGCGTTGTAGGCTATACCTCAATTGCGTTTTGGAGTGACGGTAATATTCCCATCATTTCCCTTGACGAAAGGGCTAAAAAGGAAGCTCTAGAGCTTGCCAGAAGCACTCTTGAAGCACATTACAAAGGAAATGCTATAAACTACACTCCTTTTAGTGCTGATTTACTCCAACCCCTTGGAGCTTTTGTTACTCTTACCAATAAAGAAGAATTAAGAGGGTGCATTGGTAATTTTGAACCAGAAGATCCTATTTATAAAGTCATTCAAAGCCTAGCTGTTTCCGCAGCCACAAAGGATAAAAGATTTCAGCCGGTTACAGAGGGGGAACTTTCTGAAATTAATATAGAAATTTCCACCATGTCGCCCCAAAAAGCAGTAAAAAATTGGCAGGATATAGAAATTGGAAAACATGGGGTTAGGATAATTCTTAACGGTAAATCTGGAACCCTACTCCCCCAAGTAGCTACTGACAACAACTGGAATTTAACTACCTTTTTAGAAACTATTTGCTGGCAAAAAATGGGTTTACAGGATAAAGAGTGTTACAAAGATCCAACGGCTAAAATCTTCACATATGAAACTGATATTTTTTCTGAGGACAAAATAAACGAAAGGTGAGAAGTTAATAACTTTAGAAAATTAATAACTTAAAGATTCGAGAGCTCTAACTACAACCTCATTACCCGGATCTCTTCTTAAACCAAAAATGTACATGTTTCTGGCGTGTTCCTGAAAGTCCATACGTTGATACATATCGGCCGTGCTTAAAATGACTTCAACATCGTGTGGATTAAAAACCAAAGATTTGTTAAAAAAGTAAGATACGGTTCTAGGATCTCCGTTATCCTCGATTATACTCAATCCCTGATTATACAAAGCTCGTGCCTTTTCGTAATCTGGTTCAGGCCATTCAAGATTTTCCCAAAAAATTGGAGGTCCCAACTCAAAATAAATAAAACCTAAATTATTTATAGCTGTCCCAGAAGTAGGAATCACTTTTAAAGCTTCTTCGTACCAATTGACTGCTACCATAATTTCCCCTTTGTAATAAAAATGACCTCCCATGTCATTGTAGGGACGCACACTCAAGGGCGAGGATTTCATGTTTGCATAAGATAAAGACTCTGTGTCCTGCCAATCGTTGTTTCTGATAAATGTTCGAACAGAAAGTGCAATTAAAATAGCGCCTAAAATACCGTAAGTCATATATTTATTGTTGTATTTCTTCTGAAGCCACATCAGACCCATGGCCACAAGAACCCCTACAAAAGCAGTGCCAGAGTACAAATATCTTTCGGCTAAAAACCATGTAATCTTTATGGGCGAGTAGGCTGGCGCAATTAAAACAGGAAGCATAATTAAAATTCCAGCTATTTGACGGTTCTTTCTTAAAAAGTGGCCTTTCTTCAAGAAATAGAGTATCGCCAACAAATACAAAGCAAATCCCACGTACATTGAGGTATAAAGAAAAGTTGTTACCTCCATACCATCGTAATAAACCGATAAACTCTTTGGGAATAGATAAAGCTTACTCATTAAAGTAGTTGAATATGGGTAACCCTCAATAACTGGTTTTAGAGCTTGGGTGTGTAGTGTAATTCTTGTTCCTCCACCAGACCTGGCTTCCATTCGTGCCATATATGCATCCTCAAAATACACCATTAAATAAACACTTATGGGGATGGCAAACAAAACAACCCACCAAAGTTTAGTCAGACTAAATTTTTTCCTTAAAATCAGTTGGTCCAAAACTACTAAAGCCATGGGAGGTACCAAAACCCAGGGTGATCTCATCACAAGCATTTCGACTATATATATGGCCAAAGCAATATATAAATATTTGTTACCTTTACCTTTAAAATAAAGTGTATACAAAATCAAAATTATGAAAGTGAACAGAGCAAAATATAAATAGGGAGCTCCGCTAATCCAAGTTACTGCTTCTGTGTTTATAGCATGAACCACAAAAATCAAGGAGGCTATTTTTGCAATTTTCTTGCCCCAAACTAGGTATGTAAAAACAAATACTAGAAGGGTTATTATAATATGCAACAAAATTGACACTATTCTTATGGGCAATGGATTAAATTCAAATAATTGGTAAGAAACTGCATAAATTATATTTTGGATGTTAAGTGTCTTTAGATTCGCGGCCAAATCCTTAACTTGTGGATTAAAAACAAAAGCCTGCATGTCATCTACTAATGTTAGTTGGTTGTCTAAAGTATTAACGTAAAGGCCAATACAAATTAAAACTAGAACGACTATAAAAAGTTTATTCGATTTAATTATTTTTTTAACATTAGGGATTTGTTTTTTGGGTTTAGAGGCTTTTTCTACACTCATTACACTCTCTCTTTTCTGCCTTTTCATCTGTTTTCTTTGTTTTTTGGAATACTTACTCATTATCTTCTTATCTTATACAAATC
>Ga0255414_1024_pt1 | contig 9586 bp, 8 predicted proteins | sample ANMaggSSYBR01E13_FD_182642 | JGI IMG/M metagenome (GOLD analysis project Ga0255414, IMG submission 182642) | Sediment cell enrichment communities from methane seep in Santa Monica Basin, California, United Staets - ANME aggregate JGI... | ecosystem: Environmental > Aquatic > Marine > Cold seeps >...
GTAACCAAGTTGTTTGGCTCTATTTTTAATATTTTTAATGGCTCTTTGTTTGGTTTGAGTTGTCAAATAATCTTCTCCAAGATCCTTAACCCGACTTTCGCACTTTGAAAAAAATATACCAATATTCAATAGGTTATGGCTACAGTCACTACAGACATCCTTCAAGTTTTGTTTAGGCCAGGTTTTTTTTTATTGGTAAATTTTTATAATCAATTCCTAATTTGTTATAAACGTCTATATGAACTGCCTCCGGTACTCCTGCTTTTCTTACATTGATGACAGTGCCTTTGGTCGTCGGTAATTGGATCGTTGAATAATTATGTGTGCTGACAAGCCGTCTTATCGTAGCCCATCTTGAATGATCACCCTTTTGACGCAATGTATGTTCAATTGAATGCAACAGATGATATGCAAGAATAGATATGAAAATATGACCATCCACGCGTTGCTCTTTTTGATGATAGTTCGGCCGTAATCCAAGATAGGATTTTAAATCCCTGAATGCATTTTCTATACGAGTCAGCATTACATAAAGATTCCAAATCTCAGCCTGCTTCAAGCCTTTTCGATTTGTTTTCAAAAGATAATTACCGTCTAACTTTTTTCCCTTGTCCTGTATTTCATCTATTATAGCCCAAGTCAGAGTTGGTTTTTTTAAATGAATATTGGTTTTTAAATAATCGGATGTATATTTTTGATCTGAAGTTTCACCGAAATTAAAGCATAATTATCATGCAACCATGCGTAGCAGCGTGTCAATGAAATATTTTTTCAAGGATTTGGGGTGACTATGGCAAACAGCATCAAAATCTTCACTCAATGCGGCTTTGGTAATGATATGCCGAAGGTCAGAGAAGGCAAAACTGTTACGACCTCTGACTTTATGCCTACGTTCCGGGGTGTTTTCAAGACGTACACCATAAATCCAAATAATAGTAGCAGCCATCATTGAAAAATTAATGTGAGTTATGACAGCATGAGCATTACGGGTTTGGCTCTTACTGCTGCCTATCTCCTGCTTTAGTTCTTTGAACCCGGATTCTATTTTCCATCTGGCCCCATAATACTCAATAATCTGTTTAATTGACAGATTCAGGTCAGTGGAAAATAGTGCAACCCATTGGGTTTTGCGAAATACCCATACTATCCGGACAGGACACTTGAGTGTTTTTAGCATGACCACTGTTGAATAAATCATGACATCACGATAATCTCCATAAAGAAATACCCGAACTTTCGATGCTTGTGCTTTGAACGTAGCTGCCATTTCAGCACAGGTGCCCAATCGATTTCCATATTTGCGTGGTCTGCCAAGTTGTCCTGGCAGCTTTTCGGGTAGCATAGTAGAATATAGTACAGTATTGGAGCGCAATCGTGAGAGCAAATTAAACAAGTTACCAATATGCTTTCGGGCAGGTTTGAACAACCCATTGTTGCCAAACCAGCTATCACAAATACACAAAATTTTAACCCCATCAAAGTGATGAGCCAATTGAGCCAACATATCGGCCGCTTGCTCTAATTTTGTTTTGAAGGAAGGTGCTTTCCCTGAAATATTCATGTTGTCTTGCTTTGAGTTAATAGCATTTTGCGGCAGATAAAATCTATGGGCAAGAGGCAGACACGCCCAGCGTCCCTTTATGGATTTGAGCAAACCAACGAGAACCACATTTTGTGCCCAAGGGTACTTGGTCTGATTTGACTTGGCGGCATGGTCAAAAATGTGCGAACAACCAAAGATTTTTTTACCGGTCTTGGGGTTGATAAAATCATCAAGGGCAACCAGCAATCGTCCATCAGTTAGAGGTTCCGGAATAGTATTCCATAATTTTGACCAGAGTTTATCCCAGGGCAGCTTGGTTGATGCCATGAACGTATAGAATTTGCGCTTATTGATATCAATTCCAAAAAAAGCATGCATACAGCGAAAAATGTTCGATGAGATAGAACTGGTAAAAGGGATAATGAATGAAAGCAGAGCATAGACGAACCACCTACTGCGTTTATATGAAACACTAAGCCTCGGCAGGGCAAACCCCACCAATGACATTGCTTTTATTTATTCAAAGTCTTTTTTTAAAAAGCCGGTTTTAAAATAATTTATTTGATGCAAGTTCCTTTTTTATCGTCTGTATTCCCAGTAATTCATTTTTATGAAGCAGTTAATCAGCCTGGTTTAAATATAGTTTTATATTCGTAGTTCCTTCAATGAAGGACTGACAGTTCGTTGTGCAAAAGGCTGATAAGTCATGTTGGTATCGCGCTCTATGGCTTCAGTTCGTCATCGACTTTTATTTCTGCTTTAAAAATGTTTTTTGTAAATACAAAGATCATACAAATTATTTATCTAAAAAATCACCAATTGGCATGAAAATTGAATCGCAATTCTTATGCCAATATTTATTGTTATTTCACTGAGTTATATCATTTTACCGCTTGCGACACACACCTTTTTGTGGTATACATTACAGCAGGTAACCTGCTGAAATTAACCCTAAAAGGAGTGAAATCTCATGTTTATTTTACACGATATTCTCAAACCACTTCAGAATGAATTTTCATCCAGTAAACTTGGCAACCAACCCCCATGCCCTGCGGGCACAACAAAGCATGAAACACTTGCAAAATCGAACGAATGGTCATAACTATCAAAATTTTTATCAACCACAATAAAAAATTAGGAGGATAGTTATGACCAAAAAATTAGATACCACATTTATTCAAATTGTTCACCCTGTTTGTTGCGGATTAGATGTGCATAAGAAAAAAATATCAGCGTGCCTTATTACAATAGATGAACAAGGCAAAGAACAGTATGAAATAAAAGAGTTTGGAACATTTACAAATGATTTGTTTGTGATGAGAAAATGGTTAACAGATAATAATTGCCCGATAGTAGCAATGGAAAGTACCGGGGTTTACTGGCGACCTGTTCATAATGTTCTTGAGGGGTTCATGGAAGTAATCCTTGTAAATGCCAGGCATATCAAGAATGTTCCTGGCCGAAAAACAGATATAAGTGATTGCAAATGGCTTGCAGGACTTTTGAGGCATGGGTTGTTAAGGGGTAGTTTCATTCCTCCGAAAGAGATACGCCAATGGAGAGAACTGACACGACTTAGAAGAAGTTATACAGAATCCCTGGCTGATTATAAAAGGCGTATTCACAAGCTATTTGAAACTGCCAATATTAAGATTGATTCTGTCGTGTCTGATTTATTTGGTGTTACAGGACGCAACCTGATTTCTTTATTATGTGATGAATCTGAATTGAGTTTAGCAAATATCAAGAAGAATGCTAAGGGGACACTAAAATCAAAATCTAATGAACTGCACAGTAGTATTCATGGATTTTTTGAAGATCACCATCGATTTCAATTAATCGGTATGATGGAGATCATTACAAACTTTGAACAAAAAATCACTGAAATAACCAAAAGGTTAAACAGTCTTACAGCAGGACATCAGAATTTATTAGATCGTCTGGATGAAATTCCAGGTATCAATAAAAAATCTGCCCAGTCAATCGTTAGCGAAATCGGAGTTATTTTAGATGATTTTATCTGTATGGCTGCGCTTGCTTCCTGGGCCGGGTTATGTCCCGGCAATAATGAAAGCGCCGGCAAAAGAAAAAGTGGCAGGTCTTCTGTGCGAAGTCATCCATTCAAAACAATATTGATCGAAGTTGCATGGGCAGCAATCAAGAAAAAAGGCTCATATTACAGAGCTAAATATTTCAAATTAAAGGCCAGACGTGGTGCTAAAAAAGCAATTGTTGCAATAGCACACAGGATCTCAAAGGCAATTTATAATATCATTAAACATGGCGCTACCTTTAAGGATCTTGGAGAAGATTATTTGACAACTCAAACCAAACAAAGAGCCATTAAAAATATTAAAAATAGAGCCAAACAACTTGGTTATAAACTGGTTCCATGCATGAATTAAAAAGAATTATTTCAGATAGGTATATGCCAAAAAACGCAATTTGTTATGATCTTTGTATTTACAAAAAACATTTTTAAAGCAGAAATAAAAGTCGATGACGAACTGAAGCCATAGAGCGCGATACCAACATGACTTATCAGCCTTTTGCACAACGAACTGTCAGTCCTTCATTGAAGGAACTACGAATATAAAACTATATTTAAACCAGGCTGATTAACTGCTTCATAAAAATGAATTACTGGGAATACAGACGATAAAAAAGGAACTTGCATCAAATAAATTATTTTAAAACCGGCTTTTTAAAAAAAGACTTTGAATAAATAAAAGCAATGTCATTGGTGGGGTTTGCCCTGCCGAGGCTTAGTGTTTCATATAAACTCTACATGAACTTTGATCTTGTACTTAGCCATTGTTGCCTCCTTTAATGAGTGATAGCTTGGGAGCTAACCATCTCAAATACAGAGGTAAAAGTCTACTACTTTTTCATTCTGATGGATTTTTTTGCCAAAGTCAAAATTCTCAGCCTTATATTTGTCAAATCTTACCCGCACAGCTCGAATTTTTTTGATAATTCAGCAAGAGCATTTTGAATATCTTCCATACAATCTTTTTGTTCTGAGTATATTTTATTAAGTTTTTCGAGCAGGTTCCGTTCAGTTGAAAGATTTTTTATTAATACCTCAAGATTGCTTAAAAGGGCAGCCGTTTGAGGATTTTTGGCGCCTTGAGTTTTTATTTCCGCGAGTTGTTTTTCATTAAAAACATGCTGTTCCTCTGCGCGCTGCAGCGATTCATTTACCGTGATTAGTTTTTGATCTATTTCTTTAAGATTTGCAGATATGCTATCCAAAGAAGCTCTGTTATCTGTCCATGCCTTTTCAAGATTTTCAATTTTTGTTTTTGGAATAAGGAGAAGATTCCCATACGATGAAAGCTGAATTTTGTACACATTAAGCTCAGTGGCCATCGCTTTTTTTAGGCCCTGAGCTCTGTTGAGCTCTTCTTTTAGCTGATCAATATTTTCTTTTTCCGTGTTAAGCGCATTTTCAATGGAAATTTTAAGATCAATGTATTCAACCTTTTCCTTTGATGCTTCTTTTTCCTTTTCTTGAGCTGCTCCCCTATCTGGTAAGAATGAGAGCCCTAAAAGAAGAGTTAAAAAAACAATTATTATAAAATGATTGGTGTTGGTTTTTTTCATAGCCATGACTTTCTTTTAAAGAAACATATCATCGAAATAGCAATGGCCACCATTATCAACCAAGCTACTCCATAGCCCCAAGGCCATTCAAGCTCAGGCATGTATTTAAAGTTCATTCCATAAATTCCTGCGACAAAAGTTATGGGAATAAATATTGTAGCTATCATTGTCAGCACCTTCATAACTTCGTTCATTTTGTTGCTTATAGTTGAGAGATATATATCAACCATGCTGGATAGTACGTCGCGAAATGACTCTATGGTATCAATCACTTGAATGGTATGATCGTGAATGTCTTTAAAATATATAGCAATTGATTCATTAATGAGTGGCGAGTCAAATTTTGTTATTCCACTGATAATTTCTCTTATGGGCCAGACTTGTTTGCGAAAAAAAATCATTTCTCTTTTTATATCATGAATGGTTTGCAGTGTTTGAGGTGTTGGATTTTCTAATAACTCTTCTTCCAATGCCTCAATCGTTTCTCCAATAGTCTCAAGTATTATGAAATAGTTATCAACTATAGCATCCATTAAGGCATATGTAAGATAGTCGCATCCCATCTTCCTTATGCGTCCTTTGCCTTTTCTTAGTCTGTCTCTTACTGAAGAAAAAACATCTCCCTCGACTTCCTGGAATGAAATGAGAAAGTTTTTCCCTATAATTAAACTTATTTGTTCTGACTTAACTTTAAGCTTATCTTCATCCTGATAAAGTACTTTTAAAACAATATAGACATAATCGTCAAAATCTTCTGCTTTTGGACGCTGGCCGGTATTTACTATGTCCTCCTGAATAAGGGGATGTATGCCAAAGTGTTTTCCTATTTTTTCTATAATATCAAGCTGATAAATTCCATCTATGTTTATCCATGTGGCAGATGTCTTATCTTTTACCATCAAGTCAATGTCCAGCGTTCTGATGGAGTCTTTCGATTTGTCACCTAAAAGATAGTGGTAGTAAATGAGAGGAACCCAGCCGCCGCCAATAACAATTTCCGGCAAATAATCTCTAATGCTACATAAGGCCTTCAGAAAGCCGGTTTTAAAATTTTCTGACATAAAAGCTTCACCCTTCAAAGAGCTGTTTCAGGCGTTTTTTATATATGTGTTCAGCCTGTTCTAATCCACGAATAGGATAGTTATAAAGGTCAAGATAAAGCTGAATGTCTGAAACAACCCACGATTCTTTTACTTTTTGCTTTTTATAAAAAACTGAATGCTTGTAATAAGGAATTAAGAAAATAACATTTTCTCCTTGCTGGACTTTGCTTAGTTTCAACTTTTCCTTGAAAAACTCGATACTCTCCAAGTCTTGTATATAAACATGAATCTCATTAAACACAGCATATGGTGAAATGATATTAGCACCGGCATGAAGACTAAATGCGTGATTAATTTTGTTTGGAACATTCAGGCTGCGTATTTTTTTTATTATCTCGTTCGGGTCTTTTGCCATACAGAAATATTTAGCTTCTTGATTTTTTTTGTAATTATATTCACGAGTCCAGTCTTCCAAAATATATTTTGGATCTTTTACTCTTATTTTCGAATTCAGCCGCAGAGCATAATTCCTGCTTTCTAGTTCACGTGCCATTCTTGATACAAAACCAGGATCGAGTTTTACTGATTGGGCAAGTTCCCGAACACCCCACAGTTTTTCTTTATCAGATAGTATAGCCCGAAGAATAAGCGAAGCTTTATCGGAGAAAGGGCTTCTACTTTTCCTTATTTCAGGAAAACTATTCGGAAAACCCACACGTTCGATATATAAACTCCCATGCTCTAAAAAAACATTTCCAGAAAGGTCTAAAAAATTTATACCTGCCTTTTTTAATTCTGTTCTTCTGTCCTGGCTTAAATATCGCGCTATAATAACTGGTTCGAAACCATGATTTTGCTCAACATAGGACTTCAACTGTAATATTTTATCCCTAAAAATCGGCAAATTTTTCTGCAATATCACTTCGCCGGCTAATTTAAACTTTTGGTTTTTAAAACAAACCTGCGCTATAAAATCAGGATCCCCCGGTTCATTAGAAAAAGGCATTTTCTCTATATAAAGATTTAGGCCCCTGACAGGAATCAAATCTTTTATGCGTTTTCTGAGTTGTTCAATTATTTCGGATTCAATTTTCATCGTTGTCTATATTTAACATGTTGTCCAGTTGGTCAACATTTACATTATAAGCAACATAAGATCAAGAGGATTATAACTAAGTTGAGCGATTTTTTGCGAAGAAATGTGCCGAGATCTTGATGCAGCAAGGTTTGCGAAAAGCGTAGGCATACCAATGGACCGGTTAGAGTTGCCGGCAAATCATTTCTTTCACTGCTTAGGAACGGGGACGAAATAACTTTCCCAAGTAGGCGTATAGATTTGGGTCAAATTTGTTCGATCTCAAATCACAAAAGTTGATGGAATAGCGGGCTATTTTGATATTTTTGTGATTTGAGATCGGGCAAAGGTGGCCTGAAGCTGTGATACATAGTTGGGGAAGTTATTTCGTCCCCGTTCCTTATCAGGATTTGGATGAGAAGACTGTCCTGCAATGGGACATTGCGCATATCTCTGAGCCGATTCAATACCATTGAAGAAGTCGAGGTTTTTCTAGATATTCTACCTCTGATCATTCAAAAATCCCGTCAACTTTTTCCCATGTGAGGGTTTGTTTTATTAAATTATCTGGTTTTTTTAGTCCAATTTTTCTTTTTTAGCGCCGAAAGCTTCAGCAACAGCCTGGTAAATTATTTTTCCTTTATAGATATTGACTCCTTTTGCCAAAGATGGGTCAGCTTTAATTGCGGCTTCCGGTCCCATATTTGCCAGCTTTAGGACATATGGCAGGGTTGCGTTGCTGAGAGCATACGTGCTTGTTCTCGGAACAGCGCCCGGAATATTGGATACACAATAATGAATGATACCATCAACCAAATAAGTTGGATTTGAATGAGTGGTTGGCCTGGTGGTTTCTATGCAGCCGCCCTGGTCCACAGAAACATCAACAACTACACTGCCCGAGTTCATTGTGCTTATCATTTCGCGTGTCACCAGCCTGGGTGCTTTTGCCCCTTTTATAAGCACTCCGCCCACCAGCAGGTCTGCCCTGTGGACTGTCTCGGCAATATTAAGAGGGTTTGAACTCAGTGTGATCAGTCTTCCTGAGCGCACGTCATTAAGGTAACGCAAACGATCCAGGTTGCTATCGATCACCATTACATGAGCTCCCATGCCAAGTGCTACCTGGGCTGCGTTTGTTCCTACAACTCCTGTACCGATAATTGCCACGTCAGCCGGGCGCACACCAGGTACGCCTCCGAGCAGCTTGCCACGGCCGCCATTTTCTTTTTCCAGATAGTGGGCACCAATCTGGATTGCCATGCGACCCGCAACTTCGCTCATGGGTGTCAGCAGTGGTAAATGCCCGTTTGAAAGCTCAACAGTTTCATAAGCGATTCCGGTAACTCCTCTCGTCATCATCTCGCGTGTTAATTGCTCGTCTGCCGCCAGATGCAAAAAGGTAAAAAGCGTCAGATCCGGCCTCATAAAATCATATTCTAAAGGTTGTGGTTCTTTTACCTTTACAACAATCTGAGCGCTCCATGCTTCGGCACTGGTTGACACGATTTTGGCTCCGGAAGTTTCATATTCCGCATCTGAAAAACCGCTACCCTCTCCTGCACCTGTTTCGACAAGCACCTGATGCCCCGCCTGAGCAAGCTGGCGCATACCTCCAGGTGTAATCCCAACTCGGTATTCATTGTCTTTAATTTCCTTAGGTGTTCCAATGATCATCTTAAATCCTCCGTAGACGAAATTGGTTTTAATCATTGTGAATTGAAACAGGTCGCCTCATCTTTTTTATTTTAGCCCGATGCTTTTTTGCTTCCAGGATACGTTTCTTTGATGCAAGAGATTCTTTAGTCTTGATCCGAATTTTGGGTTTTTCAGATGCTTTTCGGATCAATTTGATCAGACGATTAACCGCGTTTTTACGGTTTTGTTTCTGAGAGCGAAAACGTTTTGCCTCTATAATGAGAATTCCGTGTTCAGTAATTCTTCTGCCTGCAAGGCAAATAAGGCGGTTGCGGACATCATCGGAAAAGGCAGGTGAATTTTTAGCATCAAAACGAAGCTGAACCGCTGTTGCTACTTTATTTACATTCTGCCCACCCGGGCCCGATGCTCTTATGAAATCAAATTTGATTTCATTTTCTTTAATTTCAATTGCGGGAGTGATGTGGATCATTTCAAAAAATTTATCTCAACTGGCTCTAAGGTTTTTTGATTTAAAAGGTCGTTATTCCGAATTTTTTAAGACATTATCGTATAAAAGAACTTTCAGGTCAAAGAATTTTAAAGATAAAAAAAAATATGTTGCTATTGTAAATAAAAGGGTTATTTTAATAAATTGACTGCTTAACGTCATGGTAGGAA
>Ga0255414_1026_pt1 | contig 9367 bp, 10 predicted proteins | sample ANMaggSSYBR01E13_FD_182642 | JGI IMG/M metagenome (GOLD analysis project Ga0255414, IMG submission 182642) | Sediment cell enrichment communities from methane seep in Santa Monica Basin, California, United Staets - ANME aggregate JGI... | ecosystem: Environmental > Aquatic > Marine > Cold seeps >...
TTTTGCCCTTTCAAAATATCAACCAGTTGGCATTATGATTTACGGGAATGCAGATTTTATGATGGTTCCCTTTGAAACAATTATCAAAGAATATCGTAAAGAATTGGGAGCGGGAAGCTTTAGTTCCCTGAAAGAATACGCCTTAGATTTTATCAAGTTTCTTGAAAAACCTTCCAACCCCATCTTTCCGTCAAACATTCAGGATCTATATGTTAAATTTACTGTCAATGCATTTATTAATGACGTCGGTTCTGATCTTGATGAGATCACTGATGATGACGAAAAAGTGAAATATGTTGATAGATTAAACACATTATTTATCAAAGAAAGTGATTTAGAAAACAAACCAAAAGGAAAAGAAACAAAACTCGCCAAGAAATATAAAGATATTATCAATGATGCCGTAGAAACACATATCACTTCAGAACTCAGCCGTGATGATATAACAAAGATCAAGAAAATGTGTCCTCTCCTATTCACCAAAGACTTTGAGCACACAAATCGTTATGCAGGTGTAGTATTTGCGGGTTATGGGAACGATGATCTATTTCCCTCTATTGAATCATTTAAGTTTTATGGAATTACCGACGGATTATTGAAGTATGTACGACAAGAAAACAAGAGCGACAAGATTGACCACATGAACGGAGTGTCTGTTATGGCATTTGCTCAAGGTGATGTGGTGTCAATGTTTATGGAAGGAATTGATCCTGACTACCGCACAAGAATACTTGAGAATTTGGAAACATTTATAATAGATCAAACTACTGGTGTGCTTGATAAGATTCAAACCCTAGAAGATAAAGAACGCGAGGCTTTATATGAGATAATTAGTGATGAAATTATTGAGAATATTGAATTGTTTCGTGAGGAACTTGAAGAATATCAGTATAAGAATTACATTTCTCCGATTATTACTAATGTTAACTTCTTAGCTAAGGATGAGTTAGCTGAAATGGCTGAGACTCTGGTAAATATTACATCCTATAAACGCAAATCATCAATGGGACCAGAGACAGTCGGGGGACCAATCGACGTAGCCGTTATATCAAAAGGAGATGGTTTTATTTGGGTAAGACGAAAGCACTATTTTACATCTGAGTATAATCATCATTTCTTTGCAAATTATTATTGCAGAGAAGGAGAATGAGACGATGGAAAAAAAGAAGAGTAAATGGAATGCTAGAATAATAGAAAATAGAAAAACACCTAAGAGCAAATTTATTTATACAAAAGATATTAATCAAAACGAAGTAGAACGTAAATCGTCATTTGAAATACTAATCTATGAACAGCAACGATCCAGAAATGAATTGTCCCCTAGAAAAGCAGGAGACATTTAAGAAGTTAATGCTCTTCTACCATATCTAAACATTATGTTATTTAACCATCAATTGAATAGAAAATATTACAGACCCGGTTTTCAATTTCTAATAAAATAATTATTCGGGTGGAAAATATACAAATATAGATCAAACCCCCGTGAGGACGACTTAGGGATATTGACTTTAAGTCTGATTTAGCAAGTCTGGTGGAAGACGATTGGCTCGGTGGACGATACGAGCCCCACTCCATCGGTCTGTCAGATTTCTTGTAAGCAATCTCTTATCCCCTTTATTGGTTCATTAACAACAAACCCAGAACCAGGCGAACTCTTCCGCTGTGATTTCCAATAACAAGAATATTACCAACGCGTAAAGGACATAAAATGGAAATAAAAAAAACAACATCCTCCATAAGGACAAAATCAGGCGCCTTAAAAATAACAGCTATTAAACAAGCTGTTAAATCTGTATCAAAAACAACCCGCACAAAAGCCACAACAAAAGGTAAGGATACGACAAGCCATCAATCAATATCAGAAAAATCTTATGTCTACTCCCAACCCGCGAAAAGATCTGAAACAACCAGAACTTCCCCTTCTCAAAGCAGAACAAAGACTGGGAAATTAAGAAAATCAGTAGTCAGAGAAGCTGTCGAATCAATATCAAAATCTCATACTATTCAAAAGATGAATAAATGAGAAAAGCAAGTTATCCGAGAAATGTTTTTATTAATTGCCCTTTTGATGAAGATTATCGCCCACTATTCTATTCAATAATCTTCACAATATTAAATTGTGGCTACGTTCCACGTTGTGCAATGGAAATAGAGGATGCTGGTCAAACAAGAATAAGTAAAATATTCAATATAATATCAGAGTGTAAGTTTGGCATACATGATATTTCAAGAACCGAATTAGATCACATCCATAATTTGCCGCGATTTAACATGCCTCTTGAACTGGGAATGTTCTTTGGGGCAAAACGGTACGGGGACGGGGCACAAAGAATAAAAGCTTGCCTTGTATTAGATCGGGAACCATATAGATACCAAATTTATTTGTCTGACATCGCAGGACAAGATATTCGATCACATAACGATGACCCACATCAGGTGATTCCAATTGTGAGGAACTGGCTTCGGAATCAATCAAGACGAACAACAATTGTCGGTGGGGAAGAAATCCGTAATCGGTACGACCTTTTTGTCGGGGATCTACCGAATCTATGTACTGAACTCCAACTCACTGTAGACGAACTAATTTTCATCGATTACGCAAGTATCATAGAAGAGTGGTTGAAGTTGAACTATCAATGACAAATTCATAACCTATCGTTTCGTGCATGCACCAAACACGAAGCGATCTTAGATAATTAATTCAGCAAGCTAGTCTAACATGGAGACTGTTAGAAATATTAGGGGAAAGGTATATAGGGGGGAATGTAACCCGTCCGCGGCCCGGTTAACGTTCTCCACAGACTTGCAGAAAAGCGAGAATAACTTCAGCGGAATTGTCAGAAGCGAGTTGAAAAAATGTTTTTATCTCATTCTCGCCAGGACCGCCGCCAGCCAGGTCAGACAAAGAACGGAAAGCAATGAACGTCACCTGGTTCACGTAGGCGACATGAGCTACAGCCACAGTCTCCATGTCGAGGGCATCAGCCTGGAAAGTATCCCAAACCCAGTCGCGATACTCGACATTGTCCACAAAGGTCGGCCCGCTGACGCCGGTCCCGCCGATAATTACTAGCGGATCAACTTCCAAACATTTCCCAAGAAAAGTACATTTATCAAGCTGAACGTTATCCGCAGCCTGCCGGTCCCACTTTCTCTCAATATTTACCCCTAAAACATTCACAAAACATATTCCGTACTGGAGATATGCTGATTTTTTCCTACCTATTACTTTAATTTTGGTTATTGATTTAGGCCTAGATTCAATTCTGGATTATGATAAGAATAGTTATCAAAAACGATGGAGGATAATTGTTTATCCAGTTATCCTTCATTAAAAAGAAAATTAACGTTGGGCGGAATAATTCATTGGGTAATACCAATTCTTAACCATCATTATGTTAAGAGAATATTATGGACCTAAAGCACATTTTGGAACTTTACGACCAAGATCGAAAAGATGTCAGTCTCTTTGGTATGCAACGAGAAGAGACTCCTCACCTTGTGCGGCATATATCTCCCAGTGGTGAAGGGTTGATTATTTATTCCAACCTGAACTCTACTAATGTCGAAGAAGTCATTCAGGAACAGATTGCCCACTTTGAAAGCATGGGGCGCGATTTTTGCTGGGTCGTATTCCAACACGACGATCCCGCGAACCTGAAAGACCGTTTACTCGCAAACGGATTCCTAAATGAAGAACCAGAGGCGATTATGATCCTTGACATCGAAGATTTACCCCCAGTCTTGGTGAAACCGATTTGCCATGATATACAACGGATTAGCGATCCCGACAAAATCGATGATGTCCTCGCCATTCGTCACCAAGTGTGGCAAAGTGATTATTCGGCAATGGCTAAATCCCTCACCAAACGATTAATAGACGCCCCTGAAAGTTTAGGGCTTTATGTAGCCTATATAGATGGCAAACCGGTCAGCACAGCTCAAATCAGCTTCTTTCAAAAAGGGCACTCCGCTGGTCTTGTTCAGGCAGCCACATTACCTGGCTACAGAGGGCGTGGTTTATTCACCGCTTTAGTTGCGATGCGAGTTCAAGAAGCAAGGCGGCGGGGTATTCGTTTTGTAGACGCAGATGCCAGTCCTATGAGCCGCCCCATTTTAGAAAAGCTTGGTTTTCAATGGCTCACAGAAACCAATTCTTGTGAGTGGCAGGTCAAACAGGTGTCAACTGGCTAATTTCCAAAAGATATCAACCATGTCTCCAAAAATCCGCTCAACATCGCCTGCACACAACAGCCGGACTTTACCTTTCCGGTCCCCCGTCCCCGGTCGTCCGTCCTTAACCGGCTGCGGGTGCCCTTTACCCAAAGGGTAGATGCTTCGCGAAGTTCATCCGTTAGTTTGCGAATAAATGTCAAAGGAATGTCTGAAGGGTTCAGATCACAAAATATATTTATGGCACAATACACAAAACTATCAGAAAATGAAATACAAGAGATAATGGGGAGATATGAACTTTTAGTAACCAGGTATGAGCCAATAGAACAAGGTGCAGGGAATTCAAATTATTTACTGAATACAAATCAGGGAAAGTTTGTTCTCACAATTTTTGAGATCGAACCCACTCGCGCAGCGTATATGAGTAAAGTGTTGACCCTATTGGAGAAACACGAATTTCCAGCACCACGACCGCAAAGAATGGCAAATGGCGAAGTGCTAACGAAATATCAAGAAAAATCAGTATTGGTGAAGCCATATATAACAGGGTATATAGAATCTGAAATAGATGTTAATAAAGCAAAACAAGTGGGGACAGCAATAGCGAAATTGCATGAAATACCGGTACCGGATTATTTACCGGATAAACATTCGTATATAGAGATAACCTATCCTAAATTCATGGAGCAAGAAATTGATCGAAATTATAAAACCTGGGTGGGGCAAAGGTACAGTTATATCATAGAGAAATTACCGCCTCAGTTACCAGTTGGATTGGTTCATGGTGATATATTTTACGATAACGTTTTATTTGAAGATGAGAATCTCAAAGCCATCCTTGATTTTGAAGACGTGAGCCGGATATACAAGATTTATGATTTGGGGATGGCGGTTGTAGGAATATGCACCGAAGAAACAAATATTGTTATTAAAAAAGTGAGGGCTTTAATAGACGGTTATCAAGAAATCAGGTTGCTAGAAGAGATAGAAAAAGACAGTTTGCAATTGTGTATTGAATGGGCTGCAATCTTGACCTCAACATGGCGTTTTTTGGAAATACAATATTGATCTGCCGGAAAAAGATAAGTCAGAAAAATATATGCAAATGGTTTCCATTGCGAAAAATGCCAGTGCAATTCCAAAAGAAGAATTCAAGATGGCAGTATTCTCTTGATTGAAAACAGCAACCTAACCCTACTCAATAATTGAATTTTTATAATTCAAAATATGGCCGAGTTGGAATAAAGCCGTTATCCGCCAGGTTATCGGTGCTTTAGATAAGAATGCTTATCACAAGGTTATTAGAAACTTAATCTGAATATTAACCAAAGGCAATTCAACATAGGCCGGATTGCTTGTATCTCGCAGCAGGTTTATCTCGGGTGCTATGTCGAGTATTTTATTTTTTACAGCGTGTGCACTCATTTTATTAATATGTTAGCAGACTCGAAAGCGATTGCACTGGTGTATACAATCGCTTTCATATGGGTGTCTTTCCTTATTTTAACTATACTCATTTAAACTTAGTTCATATCTACTTCGGCAGACTCAGAAGCGATTGCGGATGGATTAAATCCTTTGATCAATAGCCATATCGCTAGAACTAATTCGTTCAAAACTATAGGAAGTTTCAAAATTATCAATTCAGAAATAATACCCGTTACTTCTAACAGGCTTACTAGTATTATCAATATGGCTGCAATAACTCCCCACAATGATATCCATCGAGGAATGAGTTTTGATTGATACAATAGAAAATAGAAGATCATAGCAGCTATGGCAAAAATATATGCGTGCACTGTATGAATTCCTTTATGTAACTCTAGTAATAAAGTATTATGAGATAAAAATAAAAATCCAGTAACAACTAAAAGTCCACCTTCAATACTCCTGGAAACAATGTACCAAAAAGACAATTTCTTGTTGTAGAATTTAAAAATTGGAAACATTAAAACTGCAATAGCAATGACTGCAAGACCACTAATTACCTCGAGAACCATTCCTAAGGTTTTTGCTTCTGGATTGCCACTTCCAATCACACTATATGCAACTAGAATTAGTACTCCCACAATTATTGAGGTCTTTCTATGCGTATTCATTTCTTGCTCCTTGTTAGTTTTTCCGATATACGAGAACATTATCACATATAGTTTAGAAAACATATATGTAAAAGTAAAACCTAATCGGATTATATGGATGAATAATTAATAAGGTTTGAAATAAAAGCATTATCTTTGGTAATTATGGAAGAATAATATAGCCCTCTAGGAATAAAGCCGTTATCCGCCACCTTTGGACAGGCTGCAGTTTTGAATTATCCCCTCGGTCCTTAACCTCGGGGTTGCGCGATAGGCGATCGGAAATCGCCTTCGCGCTAATGCCGGGCTTATAGTCACGATAGAAGGGTACTTATGTTTATGACAGGTATCCTTTTTTGTTTAAGAAAAGAGGATAGGAGAAAGTAAATAGTAATCAGTAAGTAGTAAGCAGATTAAGCGGCTGGTATTATTTACAATATTTATTCAACCCACGAATTTCCGTATTTCGGAAATAAAACCCGTCCGCAACCCGATTACTGCTCCCCCCACACTTGCAGGAAAGCGAGGATAACTTCGGCGGAATTATCAGAAGCGAGTTGAAAAAAGGTTTTAATCTCATTCTCGCCAGGACCGCCGCCGGCCAGGTCAGACAACGAGCGGAAGGCAATGAACGGCACCTGGTTCACATAAGCGACATGAGCAACAGCCGCTGTCTCCATGTCGAGGGCATCAGCCTGAAAAGTATCCCAAACCCAGTCGCGATAATCGGCATTGTCGACAAAGGTCGACCCGCTAACACCGTTCCCGCCGAGAATAACTACCGGATCAACTTCCAAACATTTCCCAAGAAAAGTGCATTTATCAAGCTGAACGTTTTCCGCAGCCTGGCGGGCCGCGGCTAACATCTCGGAATCAACCTGGAACCAGAAATGCCCTTTCTCCGAGTCGGGTTTGCCCCCTTCCCGCGTCAGGGATACTTCCTGGGGAAACATCATCCCGTAATTGGGGAATTCCTCCCCATGCCAGCCCAGGTCCCAGCCATCTTCGGTTTCCCTGGCAAACAACATTTCCTGGTATTGACCCCACTGCGAAGGGACCACAACGTCACCGATGTTCAGGTCGGGATTCACGCCCCCAGCGATGCCGGAAAACAGGATGCCGCTGATATTAAAATGATCCAGGGCCGCTTGGGTGGTCATGGCAGCATTGACCATGCTGACCCCGCTCTGGAAAAGTACGACATCATTTTTCGCCAATTGCCCCAGGTGAAAGCTGCGGCCGTTAATTATGTAGGTGTCGCTGATCTGGGCCTCACGCAGCAACTTTTTCATCTCAGGTTCAAAGGCGGAGATGATTGCCAGCCGCGGCGAATGGTCCAGGGGAGCTACCTGTATCTCCGGCGGCGAGGCGCACCCCGCGAGGAATAAAATTAAAAGTGAAGTGAGGAGAAATTTTCGATTCATCCAAAAGCCCTTTCTGTTGGATTGAATTATATTCCAAACCTGTGTTGAGGGAGAGCTGGTTTGAGAGACCCCAACACCGCCCATCCACAAAGCGGAACTATTCGTGATGTCATCGAGTGATTTTTTTATTGAAAAACTTTTAATTACACTGTTTTTCATTATTTCCCTATGCTATACTTCGATTATATTATTTAAGCTGCAATTGAATGAATTACAGAAAATGGGGGTATTATTTTGAGTTCAGATCTCACAAAAATCCAGTCACTTGTTTATACAATTAGAAATAGTCGAGTAATGTTAGATCAGGATCTCGCAGATATTTATGGTGTTGAAACTCGAGTTGTAAATCAACAAGTTAAGAGAAATAAGGACAGATTTCCACCTGATTTCATGTTTCGACTCACTAAAGAAGAATATGATAACTTGAAATCACAAAACGTGAGTTCAAGTTGGGGTGGTAGGCGAGCTTTGCCTTACGCGTTTACAGAACGTGGAGTAGTTCAATTAGCGAATGTTTTAAGATCTGGTAAAGCTGTTGAAGTCAGCGTATTAGTTGTGAGAGTGTTTACAGAATTACGGAAAATTCTTACTGAGAACAAATCTCTCAAGAAAGAAATTGAAAAATTAGAGAAAGAAGCAGCTGAGAAAGATCAAATCATACAAACATTTTATTATGTACTTAATGAGATAAACAAAACTTGAAATCACAATCTGTGATCTCAAGTTTCCACATTTATGTCTGAAAAAAAAGCTTACGATGATAGAGTTGTCGCTTTTATTGATATATTAGGTTTTGAGCATATCTTGAATGCGACAAAGATAAAAACTGATCAGAATCAATTAATTGATGATCAAGATCTCATCAAAGATCTTGATGAGAATAAGAGATCTTATGGGTGTTGATGAGCAAGTTGAAGGAGTCGCAGAATCAAGGCAAGTTACTCAGTTTTCTGATTCAATCGTTATATCATTTGAAATTAGTGATGAGCCACTTGAATTTAAGTATCTTTTAGGAGAATTACTTCATCTGACTTATGAACTTCTGAAATCCGAGATACTCATAAGGGGGGGCATTTCTTATGGGTCATTGATCCATACTGATAAAGTACTTTTTGGGACTGCGCTGGTTCATGCCTATATGGTAGAAAGTAAAGCGGCGGTAAGTCCAAGAATAATATTACCGAAAAGCTTATTTGATAAGAATAATGAATACAGAAAATTACTAGAATATGATGATAAAAGCGGAAGGGAAATAAGTAACTTCCTCAATAAAGATGAAGATGATTTTTATTACATAGATTATTTTGATAAATGTCAGAAACCAGAGCTGGGTATATTTGTTTCAGATAATGAATATATTGACCATCTAAAAAGGCTTAAAGTTTTAATCATCAATGGACTAAGAACAAATAAACCAGGTTTATACAGCAAGTATGGCTGGATGAAAACAAAGTGGAATAGAACAATTCTCAAGTACAAAACTATTGATGAGTGTAATATTTTATTAGCTGATAGGAGAAATGATCTTGCGGAGTATTTTTCCTCTGAACTATTGATTGAAACTTCGATGTAACCACATCTCTTGACATTTTTATGCGATATATTTGATTTTCAGAAATAATAAAATAAAAACGTTTCGAGACCGGGATTATGGGCGAAGCGATTTCCGCTCTACACTTTTGTAGGGCG
>Ga0255414_1027_pt1 | contig 9319 bp, 5 predicted proteins | sample ANMaggSSYBR01E13_FD_182642 | JGI IMG/M metagenome (GOLD analysis project Ga0255414, IMG submission 182642) | Sediment cell enrichment communities from methane seep in Santa Monica Basin, California, United Staets - ANME aggregate JGI... | ecosystem: Environmental > Aquatic > Marine > Cold seeps >...
GTCGTCCCCTTTGAGTGTAAAGATTTCATCTTTAGAACTCATCATGATCGTCCTTGTTTTTTCTTTTCAAATACTTGTTCCATATTTTACAAACTGAACAAATAGCCAAGACCCGATATATTCTGGTGTCACCATTCACCTACTCTTTGATCAAGTTGCCCAATATTGATCCAGGTCCATCACCAAACAGATGGGCATAATACTCATTCTTCACATCCGATTCCTTAACCATATGATAGGTCATGCCGCTGGCTACTGCCATCTGCTCCGCAAATTCTTGTTTTGCCAAGACAACCGGATCATCCACCTGGTTATCAGCTTTGACTTCAACAATCACATAGGCTCCATCCTCATTCATAAAGAGGAAGTCAGGGTAGTAGCTTCTGACAGTACGAGACTCTGGGTCAATGTACTGAATAAAGAAATCCGATTGGCCGTGGGTTAACATTCCAGTAAAGTAGATCTTTTTCACTCTACCATCCCGAACCATATCGAAGAAAAATTCTTTTTCAGGTTTAGAATCGAAGCAGTATGTATCCAAGTGGAAACTCTTATTTTGATAAGTGTCAGAATAGGTACTGCGTCGGGCAACCATATCTTCTTCAGCAGACATGGAGTAATAGCCATCCTCGGGTTCTTTGATCAAATTTACTTCAAATTCTTCTTTGGTTTCTGTGGAACTGGTTTCATATAATCCGTCAAATAGACGCGGTATAACCCAATCGTACAGCAGCTCGTTATATTCGTTCACTGCGGTAAGGATCTCTTTTGTGCCCTGGGTTGTTTCTTCAACAATATTCTCGATTCTAACTGGTGAGTAATTAAGATAGCGTGCTATTTCCGCTACCAGCATGATCTTGGTGTATTCTCTTTGATCCTTGATATAGGAAATATCTTCTTTCAGGACTTCAGCATCATCGCTCGACACCAGGCCATCATGCTGGGTATGGATCAAGCGATACTTATCGTAATCAATCTTCTCAAGTTCTAGATCAATGCCTTCCTTGAGTTCTTTTTCCTTTACTTCGTATTTCTTTCGGACTCGCTGCAATTTCAATTTCACCGGAGGCGGAACAACCCGGATTTCTTGGTTTTGCTTATTTTTACCGATACCCTGCATATCATCAATACTTAAATGAAAGTTCTGCTTCAATTCCTCGTCCAGGATCTCTATATTTTCTTTGCTCAGGTATACTCGCCCGGTTTGCTGTCCTTCCCCAACCGATCGCAGACAGCGCATAGTAGCTTGCAAAACAAAGATCTTTGATTTAGGTTTTCTGAATAGAGCTACTCCAAATAAAGAGCGACAGTTCCACCCTTCCCGCCCTTTATTGACTAGGAGGATGAACTCTTTTTGGCTTTTCTCGGTATCCAACTGATTAAAATCCCGAATATCGTCATTGCTGGTCAGTTTTGGATCGCCCACATTTACCAATATGTCATTAGTGGGGATATCATATCTTTCCAGAGCTCTTTCCACCGCAGGACGCAACTCGTTTTGTAACTCATCAATCGTGGATGCAAAAAAAGCTATCTTTGATAGCATGCCCTCGTGGCGATTCCCGCGTTCATTATCAACAAAGTCAGAAATAACCGCTTGGACAAATTCAGCTGACTTGGTATTTTCATAGCCGTTGATATAAACTTTCTTTAAATATTCTTTGTCAATGGCTTCCTGCAGGCCAAAGGCATATACCACCTCGGGCAGGACCTGATTTTTTACATAGGGTGTGCCGGTATAGTTGTAACAAGCCACTACTTTAGTGCCAGTCTTTTCCAAACTAGATGCTAACGCATCGACAGTTAACCGCAAACTGGTTTTGCGAGTATCTTTGGCTGCCCCAACATCTTTGGCTAGGTTGGTTCCAAAAGCATGGTGGGCTTCGTCGATATAAATACCTAGTTGCTCGATCCGGCGCAGCTTTTCGAAGCGCTGGTTGGTGGTTAGGGAAACCTCGTCATCCGGTTCATCAAAACCATACAAATCCTGGTATTCTGAATAAACAGAATCTGGTTGGTAGGTAGGACTTCCACTGCCAAAGAGCTTTTCTGTGGTAGATTTTTCTTTACTTTTTCGCTTCAAAATGATCTTTTGTGTATTGGAAATGATCAAATTAAAACGAGATCTGTCCAACAAATTGAGAGAAATTCCTGTATCGTCTAGAAAATGAAACTGGATATGAGTCGATAAAAAACTAGCGTATTCCGGTGGGACCACCTTGGCCATCTTGAAAGTCTGGATCTCCCTCAGAGACTGCAAGACAGTTTTGTCGGGCGCAAATACCAGGGCATTATGGCAGTATTTTAAATCCTTGGGGAACTTGTTAGCCAGGATGAACTCATAAAAAATACAGGTGGCCATTAGAATGGTTTTCCCAGTGCCCATAGTGAGGGCAAATATATAGTTAGGGTATGCTCTCTCGCCCGCCTTCATTTGGTCAAATACAGTTTGATACTCTTCCTTATTAGCAAACTCAAATAATCCCAGTTGGACACCTTCTGTACTTGTACCCCGCCCCTCGAAATGGTTTCTTTTTCCAGCCCAATCCTCAAAGATCTGATGCACGGCCTCGTTATCTAGAAACTCTTTCAAGAAGACGTACATCTCTAAAGCCTCAAATTGGGGTTGGCGAAGGAAAGCATGAGAATTGGAGGGGTTGTTGTAATCCAAATATCGTTTGGTTAGATCGCGGTAGTGTTTCCGTATCCGACCTTTGTTGAGTGAGTAAAACTCCCATAGGTGTTTAAAAAAGGCGAATTCGATTGAGACGTCTCTCTTTTTAGCCATGATGCAGGTCCATTTCCAGCGATTCAGATAGTAGGTCAGTGATTTTAACCCGGATCGTACCGGCATCTTCGGGTATCTTATATTTTCCTTTAACTAGTTCATTTTTTTCAGGAATATCCATAACTACGGGCTGAAGGACAGCACCATCATAATTCCAGTCGATCATTACTGATTCCACTAATACCCGCCAATCCTCTACCTTTTCTTTTTGCAAACTGATTTTTTGGAGCAAATTCATGGGGTAATAATTTGTAATTTCAAACATCGCGTCATTTATTTTAATTACTGCTTCTGAATCACGCTTAAATTGGAGATCATGTTTATCGCGGAGTATATCAACCACCTCAACGTCAATCTTATAAGGTAAAACTTCTTTCTCAAGAATTGCTACTAGGTCTGGTTCATGACCCATGCATACTAATGTGATTCTCTCGACAGGATTGTTAGGATCTTTAGATTGACGTTTATCAAATTGTTTATAATCAAATCCAGAAATCAAATCATCTAAATCTGCCTTAGTAGTAATTCGATTTATAGGCATTACCTTTACTATTCGGCCATCTTTTTCACCGTCAAAAATACTTCCCGGCTGTATAGGATTGATCTCTAACGCTTCGAGAAGCAGGCTCTTAGCCTCTATTGGATTTCGAAAGATATCATAATTATTCACATTGTATACTTCAAAACCATTAAATTTTGCCAATCTGTTTGGTGACATCTCCTCATCAGTTAACGGCAATTGTTCCGGATGATTTTTCTTTAGTTCACTTATAGCATTCGATAATCTTTTTATCGTTACTTGGATTCCTCCAAGATTGATATCACCGCCGATAAACCTTCTGCCTAATTTCAACGCAGCCACTTGGGTCGTCCCAGACCCCATAAAACAATCTAATATGAGATCACCTGGATTTGATGCAGTTTTAATAATTCTTTCTAACAACGCTACAGGTTTCTGTGTTGGATAACCTGTTCTTTCCTTTGCTTGAGAGTTTACTATTGGAATGTCATCCCATATATTTTGAATAACTCGGCCTTTATACTCATCAAGAAATTGCCTTCTCATAATTCTTCCATTTCTTTTTTTGGGGAGTTCAATTCTCCCTTCTTTATCCATTTGTTTCATTCGCTCTAAAGAAACAGCCCACCCATTTGCCGGCGGCTCATATCCCTTATATTCATAGATCAAATTCGGTCTGTAATCTGGATTTCCAAGGTCACCAAGCTTATATACTCTCCCTTCGATATTTGTATACCTGTACCTTTCTTTTATATACCTTTGGGTCTGTTGGTCATTGATAGTAAATTCGGGATTGTAGGTAAACTCATTAGTCTTGGAGATCCAGTAAATTGTGTCATTAGATATTCCCAATCTTTTCCCTCTGTATGATGTCGCTTGCTTTCTCTTCCAAATAATTTCATTAAGAAATCTTCCTGGTCCGAACACCTCTTCTAATATCATGCGAAGATAATGACTTCGGTGCCAATCACAATGCAAAAACAGCGATCCATCAGAAGACAATAATTCTCTTGATAGGATTAACCTGGTGTACATATATTGGAGATATTGATCATTTACCCAAATATCTGAATATTGCTTCTCTTCAATAACGCTCATATCATTTAATATTTTTTTTCCTCGAAGAGAAACTTTCTTTTTGTAATCAGCTTTTGAATCAAATGGAGGATCGAGGTAAATTAATTTAATTTTTCCCCTGAACTCTTTTAATAAATGGATCAATACATGAAGGTTATCTCCCCAATATATCTTATTCCTCCAGCCATCCACTTCCTCCCCATAGACTTCTTTCAGTTGGGCAGGGAAATATTGTACGGTAGTTAAAGGCCGTTTTCCGCGCCAGCTCAACATCGGATAGCCTTTGATGGGTTGAAATTTGTATTCATCCAGGTTGAACATTTCTTCTTCGGAGGCTTCGTATTGTGTTTTTTCTTTTGTCATTCTTGCTCCTCTAAAAAGATCCAGTTCTTGGCATCGCAATAGTGCTGCACGTCACATTCCTTACAGACTTTTGTTGGCCGCTCTGTGATCCTGTAATCTCTATTCTCGATCTTATCCACCACGTTATCGAAGGTCATCATGGTTTTTTCAATATTCTTCTCATTTTTATCCCAGCTGATGTAGGGGTTGCCGTCTGTCTCGCTAGTATAGTACAAATGCGTTTTACTAACCTCCAGGCCAGTGCGCTCCTGCACAATATGGGCATACACTTCCAACTGTCGGCGGTAGCGCTCTAATTTATCTCTGTCTTTCAGGTCATTGACATCAGGTTTCTTCTCTGACTTAAAATCCACGATTTCCACTGTCTCGTCTTGACCAGCAATTAAATCAATCTTTCCAGTCAAGATATAAGCATCTTTTACCAAGGATACATCCACTTCACTTTCTCGAATATGCGACCAATCTCCCTCGTGACGGTTGTAATAGCGCTGGACTTGATCTCGTGCAATGTTCTTTCGATAAGCATCTAGATATACCCTCTCCCGTTTAGTCAATGTGCTGTAATTGAGATCAAACCAGGCATCAACCTGATCCTTATTTAGTACTTCAGATTCATCCCGTAAAACTGCTTTATGAATATCCTCAATGGTCTGATGGACCAGGGTACCAAACAGAATCGGGCTCTGTCGGTTAGGGGCAAATTCCAGCTCACGGATGAAGCGGTACTGCTCGGCACAGTTTTCAAAAACTGACAGATCGGACGTAAATGAATATTCCCTTTTCAGGTTAACATCCTTAATCTCATTAAGGGTTATATTAGCTGGTTTGAATTTTGGATCTCGCCAAGAAAGTAGATCATCATAATAATCCAGAAAATACTTGGATGGATTTTTGCCCCTACCTTCCCTAACTTCATCTGCTGTCATTGCCATGATATTTTGAGCTCGGGAGTAGGCTGTGTAAAATAGCCGTCGAAAATCATAAAATTTAATTTTTTCTAGTGGTTCAAAGGGTGGCCGAGAGAGGTAATTTGTCTCCAGTATTTCATCTAACTCTGTGTATTGTTTGCGGGGCACGGTCCAGAGTGATCCTACGATCACCACGGGGTATTCCAAACCTTTCGACTGGTGAATGGTTAGGAAAGATACACTACCGCTGGGGGCATATTCAGATTCATCTTCATATTCGTCCAAACCTCCATCTTCTAGGTATCGCAAGAATTGATTAAAGAGATCGCGAATATTCTTTTCCAAGAAATCTGGGGTGAGAACATTGATGTTATGCAAATACTCAAACTTGTTCAGCATTTGGGAGAACAGGCCTAGATTCCTCATGGATCTACTTTGAAGCAGTGTTTTCTTAAGATTACTCTCGTCTAAGTAGCGACTGAATAACGGGAAACGCAACAGTCTGTAAAAAAGTCCAAGGAAGGCATAATCGGCATTGGTTGTTAAATTCAAATGTAGTTTGGCATGATATTTACACCACTTTAATAAGTCCGCGTTATCAGATTTCCTAAGCTCTTGAGCAAATGCACCAAAACAATCGTCATCATAATATTCCCAGATATCGAGATTGGCATCTTCGTTCCATTTACGAACGTCAGGAAATTGGGGAAAAAGGAAGATCAAAGCCCCGATCATCAACCGTATCTCCTCTCGTTCAAAAAACTGGTTGGCGCGGGGAGAATAAACCGGGATGCCGTTCCTCTCCAGGAAGCGGGCTAGGCATACATTTCGGGGTGTTTTTACAGATCGAAACAGGAAGGCTACCTGATTCCAATCTGTCAGGTGCCCCTTATCTCTAAGGTCATGCAAGAACGCCAACACCTCCTGCTGCCATTTATTTTCACTATCTCCACCGATACTTAGAACAGTAGGGCTAGCTGGAAATTCCCTATCTTCCGGAGATATTTTTTTCTTATGTCTGAAGGTAACCCCCTCCTCCGTCCAATCCTGGTCCGTGATCCACTGGTTGTAAAATTTGATAATATCAGGGTGGGAGCGGTAGTTGGTGGTTAGCTGCACCTCGGCACATTCACCGTCCTCGAATTGATCTTTAAACTGGAGAATGTTACGAATGGTCGCACCGCGAAACCGGTACAACCCCTGATCATCGTCCCCCACCACGCAGAGATTCGGCTTATCGCTGGCCAATGTATTTAGAATTAATTCCTGAATGGTGTTAGTGTCCTGGTACTCATCCACCATAAAATGGGTTATTTTTTCTCGCAGGGATTTAAGCACTACGGGATATTTTCGTAACAGTTTAAGGGCTTCATATTGAATGGTTGAAAAATCCAGGGCATTGGCTTCTTCCAATTGACTCTGGTAGAGCTGGTAACACTGTCCCAATACCTGTACAGGATCATCCACAGCATCCAGCAAATGATTGACATCCAGAGCTTCCTCACTGACGTTGTTTAGCCAATTGAGCAAGTTTTGAGCTTTGTTCCAATTGGATTGATTCTTCCTTCCCACCACATTTTCGATTCCAGGAATCTCCAGGTACTCTCTGACACGCTGGTAGAGAAAATAGCCCTGGTCGAATTGGTCCATCATGATGAAATTTCTTTTCAGCCGTGTGAATTCCCGATTTTCCTTTAACAGGCGCAGGCAGATGGAGTGGAATGTACCCAGGTACATTTCGTTGATATTAAAGGGTATTTTCAGTTCATGCAGACGATTGGAGATGCGAGTTTCTAACTCGTGGGCAGCTTTTTCGGTGAAGGTCGTCAGAAATATATTTTCTGGCTCCACCTCTTTCTCAGTAACCAAATATATCACCCGCTCAACCAACGTGAAGGTCTTTCCAGAACCCGGCCCGGCAATGATTAATAAGGGGCCTTCGGTGGTTTTGATTGCTTCTAATTGCTCCGGGTTAGCATTTGAGTAATACATATGACCTATTATAGTATTTGTTTATCATCATGGGGTTTACAGTAACTAAACAGGCTGTTTTTCCTATCGCCCAGATCCCGGCTCCATAATATCTTTCAAATAACTCCCTTGCTCCATCTCGACCCGGTATGACCCAGATTGGTTTATTAAAGAATAAAAGCGTAGGATTTGGTTGTGCATCGTGCGAAAAAAATCAAACTGGGTTATGGACAAACACCCTAATGCCTATACGAAATGCGGTTTCCTCTCAGTTCTTCTCTAATATCGTTCCTGCTGTCGCTGTTACTCCGCCACAAACAACCTATAGCACCACACCCAGCCTGATGAGCTCCATCCCCCGATCGTTTCTCCGGTCACAAAACACCATTCCCCCTGCTCTACTACTCCCTCCAGTATAACCTCTGTTCCTACGGCGATATCCCCTATCCAGGTCCTGGTGATCTCGTAGGTCTCCCCCTCCTCTGTTTCTGCTTCCTGTCCTGGGAAGGCATCATAGATTGGAACGGGCGCATTTGGAAAATCTCCCCCTTCTGGTCCTTTGGGTATCACAACAGCTGATCTTGGGAACCAGTCTTCTTCCATCTGGCCCAGCGCAGCATAATATTCCTCGCTGCTTTCTTCATACAAGGATAGGTCGTAAGCCTCAATCCCCACAGACTCGGCATACTCCTCTCCAGAAGACTGCGTTCCTTCAATAATCCCGTTCTCGTTATTGATCAGATTGCTGCACGAGCAAGATGACATGAGTGCTGAAAAAATTACTATAACAGCAAGAATGCCGCCAGCCACGAAAGGATATATATGTAATTTTTCTTTCTTGATCACAACATAGCTCCCCGGACTAACCATAAGTAGATCAGTCCAATAACACCACCAGCTACCGCCCATGGAAATTTCACAGCTTCTTCGTCTTCTTCAATCTTTCCAAAGTTACTCAATATAAACTTTGCCCTTTCCAGGATCTCTTTCGGGGTTCGTTTCCAAACAAGCGGAATAATTCCAAAAATACTGATGCCCAGTAGCGACAGGGGCATCCAGAGCCCATCTTTGTAGGCAATAGCCAAAAGACCAAAAGCCAGGACAGCATCCCCCTGCCCAAAAACGCCAAACCTAAACATAATAATAATGAAAAATATCGCCAATATGAACGGGTAGGCTTCTACCATCAGTCCCGGGACAGCCAGCGTTGTCAGCGCTACTCCTGCAGCGACGAGTCCCCATACCCCTCCCCTGCTCCCCATTACCGCCACCAGGTAAAACGCTCCTAATAACCAGTGCTGATCCCAGAAAAGAGCAAAGGCGCCATATAACAGGATCCCGATGCCAGCTACGTAAGGAACCTTCCTCTTCTGAAGATCCACCACCGCGGCATAGATCAGCAGCCCGCTGATGATTATCTTAATCCCTAGATCAAGTGTTTGTGAAATCAGGGTGGTCTCCTTTTACATAAATCTTGTTACATGAAAATTCTCAATAGACTCCGTGTATTCATCCGTGGAATCATCGTCCGCTATAAAAAGGTACATGGCCTCTATCGGTTTATCGGGCAACGGTATTTCAGGCCCTTCAAATACCTCAATATAATACTCTGGATGTTCGTATCCCATAGCTTCCCAATGGTAAAGAGCTTCTTCTAATAGAAGGTAGTCAGATACCGGTTGTTCTCTGTCT
>Ga0255414_1028_pt1 | contig 9297 bp, 4 predicted proteins | sample ANMaggSSYBR01E13_FD_182642 | JGI IMG/M metagenome (GOLD analysis project Ga0255414, IMG submission 182642) | Sediment cell enrichment communities from methane seep in Santa Monica Basin, California, United Staets - ANME aggregate JGI... | ecosystem: Environmental > Aquatic > Marine > Cold seeps >...
ATCGGCTTCCAGCAAAGAAGAAGTTGAAAACAAATTTCGCACCTTAAAAAACTCCATTAATAAAGGAATCTCATATAAAGAACTCGCAATTAAAGCAGTAAAAACCAGAAAAAATTTTTCACCGGATGATCAATTCAGATTTCTTTTAGTTCTTGAAAGACCATCTAATTCCTTAGGAAATCCGTATGATGATTTTTCAGGACTTCTCAGCGAAGCATCAAATTCAATTGAATCAAACTGGCAAAATAATGATAGAGAAAACAACAGGAATTTGAAGAATATATTTTATGGGGGCCCTGAAAAACCCGGTAAAATCGCATTTATCTTTCCAGGCCAGGGTAGCCAGTATGTAGGAATGGGCCGCGATTTAGTCTGTACATTCCCGGAGGCATTTAACATCCTTGAAAAAGCCAATGAAAAATATAATAATTCTGAACTGCTAAGCGATTTTATCTATCCCAGGCCGGCTCAAACAAAAACAGAAAAGAAAGAGCAGGAAGAAGCTTTAAGAAGAACCGACATTGCTCAACCGGCAATTGGCGCCGTTAGCCTGGCAATGCACAATATCCTTAAGGAATTCGGCATAAAACCTGACGCAACATGTGGACATAGCTTCGGTGAATTGACAGCCCTTTGTTCAGCAGGCTGGATAGATATAGACACATTTTTTCTTCTTTCAATTTCAAGGGGCAATTCAATGGCAGCAGCAGGCCAAAATAAAGATCAGGAAAACGGCGCCATGCTGGCTGTAAAGGCAAGCCTTGAAAAACTTGCACACTTAGTTATTGAAGTAGGTTCAGATGTCATTCTTGCAAACAAGAACAGCCATAACCAGGGCGTTCTATCCGGCTCAATTGAAGCAATAAACCGTGCTGTAAAAATATGTAAAAAGGAAGGATTAAAAGCAATAAAGCTCCCCGTGGCCGCTGCTTTTCACAGCAGTCTCGTTAAAAATGCCCGGAAACCTTTCAAAAAAGCATTAAAAAAGATCAAAATTTCTCCTTCGGAAATACCGGTTTTATCTAATACAACCGGCAAAGCATATCCTTATGATTCCGAACATGTAAAAAAACTGCTTGGCGATCACCTGATATCTCCTGTTGATTTTGTCAGCAATGTTGAGAATCTGTTTGAAATGGGAATTCGCACATTTATAGAAATAGGGCCCAAATCAGTTCTTACAGGACTTGTAAAATCAATACTAAACGACCGTAAATTTCAAGCCATTGCTTTAGATTGTTCTTCAGGGAAACAATTCGGATTGGCTGATCTTGCAAGAACTCTTTGCCGTATTGCCTCTATAGGTCAGCGGGTTGAACTGAATAAATGGGAAAGGCCTGTTTCAGAATCAAGAAAGCAACTCATGAGCATTCCTATTTCAGGTGCAAACTATAGAAGCCGGAAAACAGAAAACAAAAAAAGACCCACTGAAACCCCAGTTAAACAGATTAAACAGGTAAAAAATAAACCTGACAATACTTCACCCTCAAGCCTGATATCTGTCGAGCACAATAAGGGTATTACTGATACCGGGAAAAAATATACTATGGATAATAACAAATTAAAAGATGAACGTCCAACATCGAACGTCCAACATCGAACGTCGAATAATGATGTCGCTTCGCTATTTTATAATAATAAACAACCTGACTTAATTATAAATGCTTTACAGGTAGTTAAGCAAGGCCTGGAATCAATGCAGACTCTCCAGTTGCAAACTGCTGAAATACATAAAAAGTTTTTGGAAGCCCAAACCGAATCAAGCCGTACTTTGCAAAATATGATGGCAAATACCCAGCGTCTTGCTGAAGCTTCAATGGGTGTTAGGGGCGAAATTGAATCAGAAGATAAAAGCCCAGAAGATAAAAGCCCAGAAAATAAAAACCCGGAAAATAAAAACAGCCCTTCGCAGGATAATATTCATGAAATCGAAAACAAGCTGCTGGAAACAGTAAGTCATCTTACCGGATATCCTGAAGAAATGCTCGGGCTTGATATGGATATAGAATCCGACCTGGGCATTGACTCAATTAAAAGGGTAGAAATCTTTTCCTCTCTTGAAGAAAAACTTAACCATATACAATCTGTTTCTCCTGAAATAATGGGAAGCCTGAAAACTCTCCGCCAGATCGCTGAATACCTCGCTGGTACTTCCTTAAATAACGAGCCTCAAACCAGTACAATAAATACGCCGATAAATACGATTGCCTCTTTAAAAATTGCTGCTGAGAATGAATTGCCGGAAATAAATATTTCCGACATCAGCAGAAGAGTTGTATCAATTGTTGAAAAACCTTATAAACAAGGAGACAGGTTAGATATTCCGCAAGGCAGAAAAGTCTTTGTTACTGATGATAACAGCAGTCTATCCAAAGCTATTACTGAAGAATTAAAATCACAAAATATTGATGCCGTGCACATTTCCAAAGAAGCGTTAATGAACAAGAAAGCTCAGCCTAAAGCAGCCGGGCTTATAATACTGCCGACAAACGCGGCAAACGATTTTTCTGCTGAAGAACAAAAAAATGACAAAATATTAAAAGATGCTTTTATCCTCACAAATCATCTGGCTTCCGACCTGATTGATTCTGCGGCAAAAAAAGGAGCAATATTTGTGACAATAACCCGCCTGGACGGTGCTTTTGGTTTTAAAGGGAAAGGTATTGCCAACGCTGTTACAGGAGGGCTTGCCGCACTTGCCAAAACTGCTTCCATAGAATGGGAGAGTGTCTGCTGCCGCGCAATAGATATTGCTCCGGACTGGAAAGATGATAAAGATATTGCAAAGGCTGTTGTTGCTGAACTTGTGAACCCGGACACTTCAGTACCAGTTGAAATCGGCCTTGATAAAAACTTACCTTTTGGATCACGATTTATATTAAAGCTCGAGTCATCACCTTATCAACCAGCACAAAAAATCCAGCTTGACCTCAACCGTGGAGACGTTGTTGTTGTTACAGGTGGAGCAAGAGGAATAACTGCTTCTACTGTTCAAGCTCTTGCAAAACATACTGATGCAACGCTGATTCTTCTGGGAAGATCACCCAAACCCTCTTCCGAACCAAAGTGGCTTGAAACCTTAGATGAAGAGGCAATTATAAAAAAAGCTATTTTAGAAAATGAACTCAGCTCTCAAAATGCCTCACCAATCATGTTGGAAAAAGCTTACAAGAAACACATGGCAAATCGTGAAATTTCAAGAAACCTGGAAAAACTCGGACAAAATGGGACATCTGCATTCTACTTTTCAGCAGATATTCGCAAGCCTGAGCAGCTTAACCGGGTTTTAGATGATATTAGATCTGCTCACGGCCCTATAAAAGGCATTATTCACGGAGCGGGCGTGCTGGACGATCGTTTGATAAAAGATAAAACAATTGATCAATTTGAGCGGGTTTTTGATACCAAGGTAAAAGGTCTTTTTACCCTGCTTGAATCAACAAAAAATGATAATTTGAGATATCTTGTGCTTTTTTCATCTATTGCTGCACGAATTGGAAACAGAGGACAGGTCGATTACGCAATGGCCAATGAGGTTTTAAACAAAATAGCCAGGAAAGAATCATTATTACGCCCGGATTGCAGAGTTGTCTCAATAAACTGGGGGCCATGGGATGGCGGCATGGTATCCCCGTCACTGAAACGGGAATTTAAAAAGAATAAAATTGAACTGATCCCAAAGGATGCCGGCTCAATGTGTATGCTTTATGAAATGATGGGCGACAAAAACCATCCCGCGGAGATAGTTATAGGTGCAAATATAATTCCTGATGAAGAAAAATTATCCCTTACCTTTAAGCGTGAAATAGATGTTAAGCAATACCCTGTTCTTGAATCTCATGTCTTAGACGGCAGTCCGGTTGTACCTTTTGCGCTTATGGCTGAATGGCTCGGGCATGGCGCTCTTCATAATAATCCCGGGCTTTTTCTATATGGCCTTGACGACATCAGAATCTTAAAAGGAATCAAGCTTGAACATAATAAAAAAATGATTCGCCTCATGACAGGTAAGCCAAGAAAAAAAGGTTCTATTTTTGAAGTCGATGTTGAAATCAGAGATGGAATAAAAAACGGTATTGAGGTAATTCATACAAGGGCAAAAGCTATTTTAACAGATAAATTTTCACAGCCGCCCATTCTTGATACATCCGCTTATATGGGTTCTAAAGCTTATTTCAGAAGTATGGATGAGGTTTACGACAAAATACTCTTTCATGGTGTTGCGCTCAGGGGCATAAAAGAGATAATCACTTGTTCTTCAAAAGGCATATTGGCGCGTATTTCTTCAGCGCCTTCACCTGTTAAATGGATGAAAGAACCTTTAAGGAATAAATGGATAGGAGATCCTCTTGTTCTGGATTCCGCATTTCAGATGGCAATTATATGGTGTTTTGAAGAGATGGGGGTTGTTTCACTTCCAACCTACAGCGCCTCTTACAGACAGTATCGAAACAAATTCCCCTCAGAGGGAGTTACGGTATTACTCGAAGTAAGGGAAGTTACCAAACGCAAATTAAAAGGAGACTTTACATTTCTCGATCTGAATAATGTGGTTGTTGCTCAGTTAACAGGCTATGAAGCTGCAATGGACGAGTCTTTGTTTAAGGCATTTAAGACTAAAGACGCTGCAAATGCTTAAACCTAAGTTGAGCGATTTTTTTTGCGAAGAAATGTGCCGAGATCTTGATGCAGTCCCGCTTGGGCGGGACGAAAAGCGAAAGCTTCTGCCAATTTAGTAAAATTCATAAACCCTCTTTACGAAAAACCCACTTCTCAATACTCTCAAACACAAGTTCCCTTTTGATAGGCTTTGTGATGTAATCATCCATGCCGGCTTCAAGATATGTTTCCCTGTCACCTTTCATTGCATTGGCGGTCAAGGCAATAATGGGAATATGGCGGGTTGCGGGTTGCGAGTTACGGGTTGCGAGCTGTTCTTCATATCTCCGGATTGCTTTTGTTGCTTCCATCCCGTTCATCTCAGGCATCTGGATGTCCATGAAGATCAGGTCAAAATCCTCGGGAGATTGCGTGTACTTTTCAACTGCCTCCTTGCCATTATTGGCTACCTCCACATGGTACCCGGCCTTTGTGAGGATTATCTGTGCCAGCTTCTGGTTGATCACGTTATCCTCTGCGAGAAGAATACGCACAGAATGCTTCATCTCCTCCCGAACCGAGTACTGGGTCATGATCTTTTTTTCAGTTGCTTCATCCTTTTCCTCATAACCTGGTTTCTCTCCCAATAATCTCTCCAGAATCCGGTATAGCTTTTCTCTGTGAACCGGCTTGCTTAGAAAAGCATCAAATCCTGCCTTGTTACATCTTTTGGCATCACCCTTCATCAAAGAAGATAGAGCAATCAGGGTGATACGAGTTGCCGGTTGCGACAAACGCTCTTTTTCATGGCTTCGAATTGCCTGTGCTACTTTATATCCGTTTATGCCTGGCATTTGGATGTCAATGATGCAAAGATCAAATGGATTCTCTGTTCCCATGGTCATCTCTAAGGCTGGCATAACTTCAGTGCTATCTCTCAGGGCAACGACCTGCATCCCTGGCTGCTCCAAAATGAGCGTTAATATGTCCAGGTTGGTCTGGTTATCATCAACAATCAAGACCTTCTTGCCGGATAGCGAAACAGAGGTAAGTCTTCCGGCATGTTTTTCTTCAGCTCTTTCAAGCCATGCAGTAAAATGAAAGATGCTTCCAAGACCAAGGGATTGTTGATTGGTTGGTGGAGCCGGGCTTTCTGCCCACACATCACCACCCATGCTTTCTGCAATTCTCTTGCATATAGAAAGTCCCAGACCGGTGCCGCCATACTTTCTGGTCGTGGAACCATCGACCTGTTGAAAGGCTTCAAATATAGCGCCCAATTTATCTTTTGGAATACCGATCCCCGTATCCCGCACACCGGCGCAAATCTCTATCCGATTGTCCTGCTCCTGCCCAATATCAAGGGACAGCTCTATCTCACCGAATTCAGTAAACTTGGTAGCATTTCCCATGAGGTTCAACAACACCTGCCGAAACCGCGCCGGATCTCCCCTTACATAAGCGGGGACTTTATCGCCAATACGGTAGAGCATCTCGATGGGGGTCTTTGCCAACTTGGGGCGAATCACTTCACAAACCTCATAGGCTGTGAGTTCCGGGTCGAATTCAATGTTTTCAAACTCTAATTGACCTGCTTCGATCTTGGAAAAATCGAGTATATCGTTGAGCAGTATAAGGAGCCCTTCGCCGCTTTGTTTAATAGTCTCGGCATAATCGATTTGCTCAGTATTCAGATCAGTATCCAGCAGTATGTCCGTATAACCGATCACCCCGTTCATGGGCGTACGAATCTCGTGGCTCATGTTGGCCAAGAATTCGCTCTTGGCCTTGTTTGCTATCTCCGCTTGCATGGCCGCCTCTTTGGCTTTGCCGATGGCTTCTTCAAGCTTTTTGTTGTTGTCCATCAGTTTCAGATTCAGATCTTCGGTATCAGACTTGGCCTTCTGCAATTCGGCAAATGCCTGCTCCAGTTCCAGGTTGGCCTTTGAAAGTTCGGCGGTACGCATGGCCACCTGCTCCTCAAGGTGCTCACGGTATTTTTCGAGTTCCTGGTCGCGCACCTGGATTGTTGCCAACATCTGATTGAACCCGTCAATAAGGCTCCCCACTTCGTCACGAGTCTTTTTTTCCGCCCTGATCGCGTAATTTTTCTCCTCTGTAACGAGTTTCATCCTCTGAGCAAGGTGCAATATGGGTGTAGAGATTGAACGCTGGAATCCTGTCGAGAGCAGGTAGGCCACAAATACGGATACCAGCATGACGATGCCTCCAACGCTGAGGTACAACATCAAACGCGAATAGAACGCTTGCAAATCAGACCGTATGAAAATCGTGCCAATGGTTTCGCCATCAAGAACGATACGATTGAACACTTCGAGGTAGTCCTTCCGGAAATAGTGGCCATGACCTGTCACTTTGGCTGGTTCTACCTCGTGGTAATCTGGCTCAACCGGAACTGGTGTGACACCGAACCCCGTCAACCGGAATCAGTGTGGTCAATAAAATCAATCTGTTACACAAACCATTGTTAAGATATCAATATTTTAACGATAGTATTAAGAATAAAAAATGGCACTTTTTTGATTTTGAAATAACTACCTGTAAAACAACGAGAAAACGGCAAAAAGAGGGTCAATTTACCACACCAGTTCCGGTTGAGCCGGTAATCTTCGCGTTGAGGCGACGAGAGGTCTTTGTTCACTTTACCTGTGATGTATTTGGCAAACAAATCACCTTCCTTGTTGTAAATGCAAGCGAAGACGACGTGGGGATTGGCATCTAATGCCGCGAGAACATTTTTGGCAAATTCCCTATCATCGAAAGAGAGCGCTCCTATGCTGTTGGATCCGATGACTTCTGCCAACATCGACAGGTTTTTTATCATTGCCCACCGGAACGTCACCAAATCGTTTGTGCCAAACGATACCACAGCGAGCAGCAACACAATAAGGCTTGTCAGCATCATCATTGCGGTAAGCTTGCGCCTGATTGAGATGTCACGAAAGCTGCGCATTAGTCTCCTCTCCTTTTATAGAATTGTCCCTGATGATCTTGCTCACGCCGAGGAGCATGGAGCTTATTTTCAGTCCGGCCTTTTTGGCTGTGTCAATATTTATTTCCATCCCGATCTTTTTATTTACGGTGACGAAATTCATAATTCCCCCACCTTCGACAAAGTTTTTCATTTCGCCAACCGTTAACACATGCAAACCCTTCAGGGCATCAAAGATCTGTGGCAGATATTTTCTTTTTGACGCACTGATGAAGAGAATATGGCACCTTTGAAAATCCTCAATTTGTGCGAATCGCTTGATCACCACTTCCCTTCCTTTCACGCTTTTGTCTTTGATCGCATTCAGAGCCACGTCCAACGGTTCCTCGCCGAGAATACCTATAGTTAGAGGAGCGTGGGTCTCTGCGAATGATTCAGCAGGCCATTCAACGAATTTGGCAATGCGATATAGGAATGCCGCCTTGATCAGATGCTCGCGGGACATGTGATCTTTTGCCTGCACGTTCGGTGCAAGGCTAGCCACAACAAATACTATTGTTATGGCGAGCAGCCTGAGGTAACGGTTCATTAAAAGTTCCATGTGATTTTTCCGTAAACGCTACGCTCTACTTCTGTAAAATTTGCGCCACTGCTCTGCCCGAACTCCTGGTGCTGATTATCTAACAAGTTCTGTCCACAGATACTCACATGGATGTCCTCTACTGGATGCCAACCCAACCGTACGTCGAACCGAAAATAGTTCTTGGTATTCTGAAATGAAAGATTGTCGACGTAATACAGTAATTGGTCAAATTCCAGATTGTATGGCAGGTTCAGTTCTGACTTGAGGCAAAGCTGATTGTGTGGACTGCTGTCTTCGTACCTATCCTCTGTGGTGCTCCTGCTCGATGCGTCAAGGTGTAACTGGATTTGAAGATAGCTGTAACTGGCGGTAAGATTCCAACGATCCGTTATGTCACAGTTCGTTGTCACCTCCACGCCGTAAGTCTCGCCATCCATCCTGTTCTCCACTTGAGAGGGAATCACCAGGTAACCGTTTTCAGAAAAGCGATCTTTACTTTCATTTGTTTGGAGATTGTCGTATACATTGTAGAAAACAGCAATGTCTATGGAAAAATGGTCTGTGGGCAGGAAACGGTATCCGAACTCATATGCAACGAGCTCTTCTGATTCAAAATCCCGATCGCCGGAGAATGACATAACGTATGTTGTGGGAGGCGGTGGAAAGGGCACGGAATATATCACGTAATTGAGGCGCATGTCTTCATTGGCGCGAGAGGGTGTCCTGACCGCCCGCGATATGGCTGTCCATACCCTGTGATCCTCCTTTGGCGTCCAGAGAAACCGTACGCTGGGCTGGTACTCGAACCCGGTGTAATCGTTGTGCTCGAACTTGGATCCGCACACCATTCTAAGCCGGTCTTCGATAAGAGTGATTTCATCCTGCACAAAGGCGCTGAAGAGATTATCGCCACGGCTGTCCGGGTCAAAGGAGGTAGTAAAGCTGTTACGGATCTTATCCTGGGTAAAACGGTAGCCAACCCCCCAGACGATCTCGTGCCTGTCACCCATTTTGAAGCTGTTCTGAAAGTCGATATCAAAGGTATCGCGGATCTCCTTGAGTACAGCGTCCTCTCGTTCAGTCCGGTCATAGTACAGTTGAACCTGAATCTTCCCGATCGGGATTTTGCAAAAAATAACTTATTGATTTAATTGATCAAAAA
>Ga0255414_1030_pt1 | contig 9221 bp, 8 predicted proteins | sample ANMaggSSYBR01E13_FD_182642 | JGI IMG/M metagenome (GOLD analysis project Ga0255414, IMG submission 182642) | Sediment cell enrichment communities from methane seep in Santa Monica Basin, California, United Staets - ANME aggregate JGI... | ecosystem: Environmental > Aquatic > Marine > Cold seeps >...
TCGGAGATCCTTACTTGAGATTATATACTGAAGTACCACAACCATTTGAAGAAGATGATATTCAGCACAGCTCAACTCTATCTGCCGGAGCTACATATTTCAACGTACAATCACCTATAAACAGCTTTATGACTTTGATCAATGATGGAAAGATAATAGGAAGGGCGTTAAGTTATGGTTTGTCTGTCAATATTCCAATAGTACCACAGGAAGAGAGTACTGAAGTTGAGATAGTTGTTACAAAACAGAATTACCTCAGATATTATGATACTGTAAGCGTCATAACAACAACAGGTGCTTATGTAAGATTTATTGAAATAGATACTATAACGGGAGGACATGAGAATAGACAACTTAATCCGGGACAGAAATATTCAATTATATTTGAATTTGCTAATTTCGGCACTTCAACAGCACAGGAACCTTATTTCTATCTTAGTACAGCAGATACGAATATCACAATTGGAAATGCCGAAACAACACCGAGAAATATCAGTGCTTATGATACGGTTTATGTTAGCTTTCCCTGTTCATTAATAAGTAATATTATTGACAGACATAAAATTCCTATAACACTCAAATACGGATACAACGGAAGTGATACGCTTGAAAATGAATTTGAGTTAATGGTGAATTCACCCCGTATATTAGTAGACAGCATTACATGTTATTCGTCATGTTTTCCAGGAGATAGTTTCTATCTAAATCTTCATTTGAGAAATTACGGATCGGGTATTGCTTGCAGTTCATATATAAGTAATTTCAATACTGACCATTCAAGAGTTTCTGTTACTACTATTGACAGTTTTGTAAGTGATCTTGAAATATTGGAAGAAATGACACTGGACAGTGCTTATTATTTTGAAGTTACATTGGAACCGGAATCAACATGGGTAATATTTTTTGATTCATTGGACATTGAATGTGATTTGGAATTTCTATATAAAGATGCAATCGAAAGTAATGATACATTTACTGTGAAAATGAATAATCCTGTCCTGTTTTTTGATGATTTTGACGGGGAAGAAATAGAGTGGTTTTATTCAGGGGATAATTCATGGAATTATTCGAATTACAGGGCACATTCGGGGAATCTTTCAAAGTACAATGGAAATACAGACACATGTTATTCGAACAATATAGATAATTCAAGAATAATAACGGGAGGATTCAGAGTATTTGATGAAGATGAATATTTTAAACTTACATTCTGGCAATGGTATGAACTAGAAGATAGCAATGACGGAGTTCAAATACAGGTATCTTATATTAATCCTTATAACTGGAATACTGTCAATCCTGAAGAAGGATATACAGGTACTTCGAGCGGATATGGGGGGTTCACTTTAGGAGATTCAATTTATACGGATACACAGAATATATGGCTGGAGCAGAGTTTCATATTTCAGTATGACGGTGATTCATTTCAGATGGAAGAGATGAGTATATGCTGGAGATTTGGCAGTAATGATACTATTGTTAAAGAAGGATATTATTTTGATGATGTTCTTGTATTCAGGTATAAGCGTAATGATGGAGAATTTATGGAAGCTTCAGGGGGAATAGTTGAAGAGACATTCATGTATTCACTTTCAAGGGTTTGTCCTAATATTGTCAGAAGCAGAGCAGTTATTACATATTCAATCGCTGAAGATGTTGATGTTGAGCTTGTGATATATGATATTTTGGGTAGGGAAGTGAGAGTGCTAGTTGATGGATATCAAAGACCTGGGAGATATAAAACAGAGTGGGATGGAAGGGATGATCATGGATCTATTGTATCATCAGGGACTTACTTCTACAGGATGACTGCAGGAGGATTCTCAGCAGGGGAGAAACTTGTGGTTGTAAGATAATTTTAATTAATACAAAGGTCATATCTTACATTTTTGAATTTTAAAAAATAAACAATATATTTAAATTCAAGACAATCTATATTAAAATTGAAAAGTAGTATTTGACAAGAAAATAGAGTTTTATTTGTAATATAAAATACAAAAAAAGACCTAATCCCAAAAGATGATTTTCTATTGCTTAGATATTAATTGAAATAATATGCAAAGGTAGATATGATTAAATTATACCTTAGTAAAGAATATGGATGTAAAAAAATGTTAAAACAAAAATTTGTATATTATCAAGAAGATGATATGTATGTTGGTTATCTCGAAGAATTTCCTGATTATATGACTCAAGGAGAAACTTTAGAAGAATTAAAACTTAACCTTGTAGATATATATAAAGAGATTGTATCAGTGCAAATTCCATTTATTCATCATATTGCTGAACTTGAGATTGCATGAAACGGAGAGATTTAATAAAGCAATTAGAAAAAGAGGGTTGTGTTTTAATTAGACATGGAGGAAAACACGATTGATTTCAAAATCCCATAACAAAAGTTTGTCAACCCATCCCAAGACACCGTGAAATAAAAGAAAGTCTTTCAAAACATATTATTAAAAGACTGAAAAATTAAAATAAAAAATAAACTTTAGAGTTACCTATACTATACACAACTTCAACAAACAATCTATATCAGGCTTTACCCAGAGTTTGATGTTGGATGAAGTTTGGCTAAGATTGAGATTGTTATATAAGAATGTATAAAGTAATATATTAATATATAATAAATTATAATAATGAAGAATATTAAGAAAAGAGAATTTACACTACAGACCAATGCACTTAACAGTAAATGCTGTGCAATTTACAGCAGGTGATTTTCATTTTATAGAACAAAAAAATGCATGAAATAAAAAGACAAAGAAAACCATTGAGATTAAAGAATTGGGACTATTCTTCAAAAGGATACTACTTCGTTACAATTTGCTCTAACGATCGAGAAAATATTTTTGGTTCTTTTGTAGGGACGCTGCTTGCCTGCGCCCGAGACTCTATAAAATTATCAAATTTAGGAAAGATTATCCAATCTAATTGGTTGAATATTCCAGAAAATTATAAAAACATTGAATTAGATGCTTTTGTTATTATGCCAAATCACCTTCATGGCATTCTCATCATAAGTAATCGGGCGCAGGCAAGCAGCGCCCCTACAATTTCAAGAATAATACGTTCATTTAAGTCAAAAGTTGCAAATCAATATCTAAAATTAATATACGAAAACAATTTAAATGCATCAGGAAAAATCTGGCAAAGATCGTTCCATGACCATATAATAAGAAATGAAAGATCATTGTATTCGATTCGTGAATATATTGAAGGCAATCCAGAAAACTGGGAACATGATATTGAAAATTTAATTAATCTATAACAAATTACTGCACTGGATTTTTACTTTGCTCCGCTTTGTAAAAACCAGTAAGTTCAGTCGTTATAACAATGAAGAACATAAAGAAGAGAGAATTTAAAGTAAAGAACAATACATCTAAATGTAAATACTTTACAATTTACAGCAGTTTGTCTTTATCATTTATTAAGGATATATAAAGTGACGTGGCAGGAAAGATTAAAAGATTATCTTGAATTTCATACTCATATAAAACGTTCTTCTGATAAGACAACAAAGGCTTACAGAAAGGACATAACAAATTTATTTTTGTGGTTGAAGGAGAGTTTTAATATAGATGAAGTTCATAATGTAAAAACGGAACATCTGAGGAATTATGTTGTTTACCTCATGAAAACAGGTAAAAGGAGAACTACTATAGCCCGAAAAGTCTCGTCTTTAAGAACATTTTTTAAATATGAAATGAAAGAAAAAAATCCGGCAGAAAATCTGACAGCTCCAAAAGTTGAAAAATATCTGCCTAATTATCTACAGGAGGAACAGGCTGAGATTCTTATAAAAAGAACTTCAAAAGATGATCCCATTGAATTCAGGAATATTGTAATAATTGATCTACTATACAGCACCGGTATGAGATCCGAAGAGTTATCTAATCTCGATTTTGGAGATGTAAGTCTGAAAGAAGGAGAAGTTCGTGTTCTCGGTAAAGGTGAAAAGGAAAGGATAATACCTTTACCGGACGCAATTATTGGAAGATTAAATAAATATCTAATAGTGAGAGATAATTGGAAGAAAATTATTGATGATAAAGCGTTTTTTCTTGGAAAAAGAGGGAAGAGAATAAACACAAGAGAGATAAGAAGAGTTGTAAGGAATGCTGTTTCTGAATTTTGCAAGGGAGAGAGAAGAGGAGCTCATATTCTCAGACATAGTTTTGCAACTCATCTTCTCGATCATGGTGCAGATATAAGATTTGTGCAGGAACTTCTCGGACACAGCTCTGTTTCGACAACCCAGGTATATACTCATGTCTCTTTAAAAAGATTAAAGGAGATATATAAAAGAGCTCATCCCCATTCAGGGAAAGATGATTGATTTATCATCGCTTTTTGTATTAAAATTTCTAACTGAATGAAAAAAAGAAATGTATTTATAAAATTACCAAGTACAACTCCGGTTGTTCTATGGTTTATCGGTATCTGTATTGCTTTTTCCTTTTTTCAAGCTGTTACTTCTATGCCTCAGGGTGTTGATATTCTGACAATGAGGTTAGGATTGATTCCGAGATATGTCTGGCATGATTTCCAAATTTGGAGACTGATTACTTATGTCTTTTTGCATGCTGGCTTGATACATCTTTTCATAAACCTTTTTGTTTTCTGGATGATGGGGAGTGAACTTGAGAAGTATTGGGGAAGTAGAGAATTTCTTAAGTATATTTTAATTGGAGGACTTGGTGCAGGCATACTTCATATGATATTTCAGTTTCAATCTGAAATTCCTGTTATAGGAGCATCAGGTATTGTATTTGCAGTTTTGCTTGCTTTTGGAATGACATTCCCCGACAGAATCATTTATATTTACTTTCTGTTCCCAATTAAAGCACGTTATCTTGTAATATTACTTTGTGCAGTTGAGTTATTAATGCTTTTTTCAGCGGGTATTAATTCGGCAATAGCTCATCTTGCTCATCTTGGTGGAATGTTATTTGGTTTTCTCTATCTTAAATTTATTAAAAGGAATTTATCGAATAAATCTTCTTTAAAAAGACATTTCAATATTCGTGATGTAGCTCCCAAGAAACCAAGAGCTTATTTTTATGATGATGAAACTTTAAAAAGAGAGGTTGATAGAATTTTATTGAAGATCAGGATCAGGGGAAAGGAAAGTCTTTCTTCCGAGGAATTGCAGATTCTGCAGGAGGCAAGTATTCGTTTTGGCAATATTAAAAGATAAATTAAGTATGGAAATAATACCGGAATATGTTCTGTCTTTACTAAGTATTTAATTACAAATTAGGAGGGTGGCTATCAAAGATGCAGATCTTATAGTTGAATTACGAGGTAAAATCGAAGCACTAAAGAAAAACATTAAAGAAGTCATAGTAGGACAGGATAATGTTATTGAACACTTGATTTTAACTCTTCTGTGCAATGGACATTGTCTGTTGATAGGAGTTCCGGGACTGGGGAAGACACTTATGGTTCATACAATATCTTCTCTTCTTGATCTCGAATTCAACAGAATTCAATTTACTCCCGATCTAATGCCTGCCGATATAACCGGAACAGATGTTCTTGAGGAAGATTCAATATCTCACAGAAGAACATTCCGATTTGTAAAAGGACCTCTTTTTGCCAATGTAATTCTTGCTGATGAGATAAATAGAACACCTCCAAAAACCCAGGCAGCTCTTCTCCAGGCGATGCAGGAACATCAAATAACATCTTCAGGGGTAACATATCAACTGTCAGAACCATTTTTTGTTCTTGCAACACAGAATCCAATTGAACAGGAGGGAACATATCCTCTGCCTGAAGCCGAATTGGATAGATTCATGTTCAGTGTTAAAATAGAATATCCTTCTAAAGATGAGGAGATTGATATAGTTCTTAAAACGACTTCAGATCCTCTGAAGGAACTTAAATCACTTATCAAAGGTGAAGAAGTTCTGCAATATCAAAAACTTGTAAGGAGAATACCTGTAAGTAGAAGTCTTGTTGACATTGCTGTAAGTATTGTAAGAAAAACACGTCCTGTGGAGGGTTCCACTTCATGGATAAAGAAGTATATTATGTGGGGAGCAGGACCAAGAGCAAGTCAAAATTTAATATTGGGTGCAAAAGCAAAAGCAGCTATTGAAGGTAGATTTACACCCTGCAAAGATGATATCATTAGTTTTATAGAACCTGTTCTTCAGCATAGATTAATACTGAGTTTTGCTGCAGAAGCAGAAGGAATACAGGTGGAGGATATTTTAAAGATGTTAATGAAAGAATTGAATAAGGAGGGGGTATGAAAAGGATATTGTTTTTAATTTTGTTGATTGGATTGAATATCTTTCTAAGCTCGGAAGTACCATGGGCAATTGGAGAAGACTTGCGTTTCTCTGCCCAGTATGGAGCTATTACTGCCGGTGAAGCAGTGATGAGAGTTGAAGGGTATTCTAATGAAGCAGGTCATAGGACATATCATCTTATAAGTTATTTAAAAACTAACAGTTACTTTTCAAATATTTTCAGAATAAATGACAAGTATGAAAGTTTTATGGATATTGATCTTCTTGTAACACGTAAATTCATTAAACATATAGAAGAAGGAAGCTACACTTCTGATAGAGAGATTATTTTCATACCTGAAATGAAAATTGTAATATACAATGATGAAGAACAGTTCACTATTGAAGAAAATACACAGGACCTTCTTTCCTGCATTTATTATGCAAGAACTTTACCACTTGAAATAGGGAAAAAATATCCAATGAATATTCATGATTCCAAGGAGAATTTTCCTGGATTTATTGAAGTACTTAGAGAAGAAACTGTCAGCACTCCACTCGGTGAATTTAATTGCATTGTTGTAAGAGCACATGCTGAAGGCGCAACAATATTTGCAAGTAGTAACGGATTAGAAGTCTGGTACACAAATGATGAATGGCATATCCCTGTTCTTGTTAGCTTGAAGATAATAGTTGGTTCAATTCATATGGTACTTGTTGATGCAGATATGGGAGAATAAATAGCAATAAGCAACAAGGAGGTTTGCTTAGTGATTTCAGTGATAATTGCAGGAGGTAAGGGAGAAAGATTCTGGCCAATGAGTACTCCCGAAAATCCAAAACAATTTCTTACTATCTGGAATGGGAAATCTATGCTTGAAGAGACTATGGAAAGACTTTCGCATATTTCTGGTAAGGACCAATGGATTATCACAACTGAGAGTCTAAAGGAGAGAACTTCTCAATGTCATGCAGAACATATTATCTGTGAACCCTATGGAAGGAACACCGCAATGGCAGTTGCTCTCGCTGTTTTTTATATTGGAAGAAACAGATCCGATGAGATTATGGGCATTTTTCCGGCAGATCATATAATAAGGGAAACGGATATTTTTCAGAAAAGACTTGAAGAGGCGATAGAAACTGCAAAAAAGGATTATATTGTAGTTTTTGGTATAGAACCTACAAGACCTGAGACAGGTTACGGATATATTGAAGCAGGAAAAAATATTAAAGATGGATGTTTTGATGTGGAAATGTTCAGAGAAAAACCGGACAGAATTACTGCTGAGAGCTTTCTTAAGAGTGGAAATTTTTTCTGGAATAGTGGAATGTTTGTTTTTAAGGTTAGTTGCATGAGGGAAGCTTTTAGAAAATATGCAGTAGAACTTCATGAATCTATCAGTTATCTGGAAGATTATGCAGGAACAGATAATTTAGAATTCCTTAAAAAAGCATATGAAAAAGCAAAATCATTACCTGTTGATATTGCTATAATGGAGAGAGCAAAGAAGATTGCCTGCGTGAAAGGTGATTTTTTCTGGGATGATGTCGGTTCTTGGATGGCATTGAGAAGGTTAATGAATAAGGATGAAAATTCCAATATTGTTCTTGGAGACTGCAAAGTAGAAGGAGTAAAGAATTCTATAATTGTTTCAGATAGAGATAAGGTAATTGCAATGGGTCTGGAAAATATAATTTTGATTCAAAGCAGGGATGGAACCTTAATAACATCTTTTGATAAAATCGATAATTTAAAAGAAGTGATGAATAAAAAGAAATGAAATTACTACTTGCTACTTCTAATCAGGATAAAAGAAAAGAATTAAAAATTTTATTGGAAGATACAGAAGTTGAAATAATTTATCCTGAAGAACTCGGTGAAATGCCTAATATAGATGAAGATGGTGTCAGTCTTGAAGAAAATGCAATAAAGAAATCAAGAATTTGTGCTCTATGGTCTAATTTACCATCTCTCGCTGATGACACCGGATTAGAAGTTGATATACTCAATGGTAAGCCAGGAGTCAGATCAGCAAGATACGCAGGGGAAAAAGCTACTTATGAAGAGAATGTTGATAAACTGTTATCAAATTTAGTGAATTATTCAGAAGATAACAGAAAAGCAAAATTCAAATCTGTTCTTTCAATATATTTCCCAAAAGAAGATGTTTATCATCTTTTCTATGGTGTATGTAAAGGAAAGATTATATCTAAAAGAAGAGGGTCAAATGGATTTGGGTATGATCCGGTATTTTTACCGGATGGTTCGCTTTATACTTTTGCACAGATGTCTGTGGAGGAGAAAAATAAATTCAGTCATAGAGGAAAAGCTTTTATGAATTTTTTAAATTGGATAAAAAACATTGACCTGAATGTATATGATTATTAAACTCTTTAAAGTTTCGGGGTGTGGCGCAGTTGGGAGCGCACCTGCTTTGGGAGCAGGGGGTCGCTGGTTCAAGTCCAGTCACCCCGATTAATTTTTTTATGATAAAGCCAAAAGGAACATTCATCCTGGTCATTATATTTTTACTTTTTCTTACTTTTGGTGTGTGGATAGGTTTACATCTTCCTCCTTATGGGAATTATGAAGACTCGATTCTTATTTCAATAATAGATGATGGAGGTGTAGAAGTAATTGAAAATGATAGAACAGACTTTTTTGATTCAATATCTTCTCAACTTGAAATATCTGAAGATGAACTGATTGTTTCTGATACTTATTCTGAATTAATTGTAACCGATACTTCAGAAGTTATTCAAAATTTTGACAGCTTGAATTATTCTGAAACAGATGAACAGAATATTCAAATCCATATTGAAGAAGATATGGAAATTGGTAGTGTAGATATTGTTGATACAAATGAAAATGTTATACATGATAATTTTGAAGAAATTGATGTTTATTATGAAGATCCTGTTGATTCCAATTTTAGTGACAGTGTTTTTCCGGATCCCGACACTTTTGAAGAA
>Ga0255414_1034_pt1 | contig 8730 bp, 6 predicted proteins | sample ANMaggSSYBR01E13_FD_182642 | JGI IMG/M metagenome (GOLD analysis project Ga0255414, IMG submission 182642) | Sediment cell enrichment communities from methane seep in Santa Monica Basin, California, United Staets - ANME aggregate JGI... | ecosystem: Environmental > Aquatic > Marine > Cold seeps >...
AACTCGAAACTCAGATGGTAATATCCAGGCAATTGTTGAAGAGGCAGACGCCTCTGCAGAGCAGCTGAAGATCACTGAATTAAATGCCGGTATGTGTTGTTTTGACGCAGATTGGCTGTGGGCAAACCTGAAGAAATTGCCATTATCTCCTACAGGTGAATATTATCTAACTGACTTGGTGGCGCTGGCAAAAAACCAGGATCTATACATAGAGGCTGTACCTGCTGAAGATCCTGAGGAACTCATTGGTATAAATACACGGGTTCATTTGGCAGAAGCAGGAAAAATTCTCCGCAGGAGAATCAATAGGGAGTTAATGCTCTCGGGAGTCAGCCTCGTTGATCCTGATACAGCATACATTGAGCCGGATGTGATAATTGGTCAGGATACAGTGATTCTGCCCAACACGTTTCTCCAGGGTGGAACATCAATCGGGACTAACTGCCTGATTGGCCCAGATACCAGGATCTTCAAGAGTCAAATCGGAGATTTCTGTGAGATTGAGTATTCAGTGATTGAGGAATCAAAAGTAGAAAATGGGGTAGATATTGGTCCTTTCAGCCACCTGCGGAAAGGCGCCCATATCGGTCCGGGTGTCCATATTGGAAATTTTGGAGAGATAAAAGATTCTTACCTGGGCGAAGGAACCAAGGTGGGGCATTTTTCCTACCTGGGGAATGCTCAAATTGGCAAGGATGTAAATATTGGGGCAGGAACCATTACCTGCAATTATGATGGCAAAAAGAAACATCAGACGGTCATTAAAGATGGAGTGTTTGTCGGTAGCGATTCAATGCTGGTTGCGCCGCTAGAATTAGGAGAGAACTCTTCCACCGGTGCAGGATCTGTAGTAACGAAAGATGTTCCGCCTGACACTGTTGTGGCAGGTATTCCAGCCAGAAATATTGCGAAAAAGAAGAAAGATTAACCTTATGACCACAATTTACGCATTTTCATTGGTTTTTGTGTTGCTTCTGGATGTACTTCAATCTGGGGCATGTACCCAAATTGGGAGAGGTAGTAGAATTTGACAACCTGTTATTTACTGTTGAACAGGTAGATGAACACAGGATCAACAAGGTGCGCATTAAAAAGTTTAATAACAAATTGGTCGGTGAGGAGAATAATGCAAATGACCTTAAATGATGAAAAACGACAGGAATTAATCCACGAAGCAAGTCAGGTCCGGTCCAGGGCTTATGCTCCCTATTCTAACTACCAGGTTGGGGCAGCATTGTTAACAAAAAAAGGCCAGATATTTACCGGGGTTAATGTTGAAAACGCGGCTTACCCCGATTCAATTTGTGCAGAGAGATCGGCAATTTTCAGCGCAGTCAGCGCTGGAGAACGAGAGTTTGAAGCAATCGCGGTAGCAACCAGGAATGGAGGCGCTCCCTGTGGTTCCTGCCGGCAGGTATTATCAGAATTTGGGTTGGATATCGAGGTTCTACTGGCGGACGAGAATGAAAACCTGCTTCAGCAGAGCACTGTTCGTGATCTTCTCCCTGGTGCATTTCTTGGTCGGGATCTGAAAGAGTAAAACAATTACCAATCCGGCTGAGGAGTTGAAATTAGAATTAAGTTCTCGCGAATCCATCCATCTTGTTCATTTCCATCCGCATTAATAAAACGAACATTTAACCAACTCCCTCCTGCTTCATCATATGATGGAGAAGGATTGAGGATCTCAATCATGACACCGTTTAACAGTGAGGTGAGCCACAGGCTTTGGTGACTGGGCCCACTTCGAATAGAGGCTCCAGGAAAGTCTACAGCGTCATTCTCTGGGGCTGCGATTTCTGCGAAAAACGGGGTTGGTTTTGGTGTAACCGAGCTGGTTGCTGTTGGTTGCGGGGTTGCGGTTGCAGTCGGTACGGTTGGGGAAGGCGAGGGAGTAGGGGGTATGGGAGTATTTGTAGGGGTGAGAGTCGGTGGAACGGGTGTTGCGGTTTGTGTTGCTGTGGGCACGAGGGTCGGCATGGCGATTTTCCCGCCAACAACAGCCCCTGCGCTGCTCAGACCAATAACCAGGACGATTCCCAGGATGGTAATCACACTTCCCAGAGTATAGCCGATGAAGTTCAGAGGCTTGATGCCCATAAGTACAAATACAATCGTCCCGGTGATCGCCATAACGGCTAAATGAATACCAAAAACTACCAGCCCATCTGGCCAGAGGTGAGGTTGTCCACTTCCAAACCCAAATCCGGCTATTGCCAGGGGTACATACAATTCATACGCCAAAGCGACAAATCCCCGTCCATTCGTCATTAATCGCTCGAATGATCCCACTGCCTCCAGGGTAAGGAAGGCTCCTGCCAAACCTGCTATCGCTCCCCCAAGAATAACATTTATGTAGCGAATTTTGTATACATTGACACCTAGAGTATCCGCGGCTTTGGGGTGTTCACCAACAGCACGCGTACGCAAACCCCACCGGGTATAGAACAGGACATAGTGAACAACAAACACCAAAACAATAGTTGCATATGTTATCGGCGGATTATTAAACAAAGGGCGTCCAATGATTGGGATTTCCGCCAATTTTCCCAGAGCGATTGGTGCCAGTTTGCCTTCTGTGGTCAAACCTGCCTGATAAAAATAGCCTGTTAATCCAACAGCAATGATATTGATCACCGTTCCACCAATAATCTGATCGATCTTTAGAGTCACCGACATAAAAGCCAGCAGAAGTCCTAATACCGCTCCAGCTGCAACGCCGGCAAAGACAGCCAGCAGTAAATTTCCTGACCAGGCGTTGACCAAGAATCCAATGAAGGCTGACAACAACATTTGACCCTCTATGCCAATGTTAATAATGCCCGCGCGTTCTCCTAACAAACCGCACATCGCACCTAACACCAAAGGGGTAGCATGGCGAACAGCAGAGGCGAGAACAGCCTCCGTGATAACTGGGGTTGTCAAATAAAAATACAATATCACAATGACGACTATACTGCCCAGGATAATTAGCGGTCGCTGTTGTCGAAAGAATCCCTTCCAGAAAGTTGATCTATCCATATCCACCTCTTGATTAACCCCAACCCGTTGTGAGTTTGACTCCTTCCTCTTCTTCTTCTATACGCAGCAGCCAGCGGATGATAATATCTGCGGCAATGAAGAACAATATCAACGCTTGAATCACGTCAACTATTTCTTTGGCAACATCCGCTGAAAACTGCATTTGGCTTGATCCAGCCTCCATTGCTCCAATCAAAATTGCTGCCGGAATGACCCCAAACGGGTTTGTCTTTCCTAATAATGCAATCGTGATTCCATCAAAACCCAAACCAACATTAAACCCGGGCTGGTATCGCCCAACCACACCTTGAGTCTCAACTGCACCGCCTATCCCGGCAATGAATCCACTGATCACCATAGCTAAAATAATTGTCCTGGCAACTTTCACACCCGAATACTCAGCAGCATCAGGGTTTTGCCCAACAGTTCTGATCTCAAATCCCAGGGTAGTATGCTCAAGAAGCCACCAAATCAGAAGAGCAAACAACAAGGCAATCAAGAAGCCAACCGGGAATCCGCCTATATCCGGGATAACTGCAGTATCAAAGATTTTCGGGGTCCTGGCAACAACATTGCCTGGACTGGCATCCTTCCAGGGACCATCAGCCAGGTAATCAGTAAGGTTGATGGCAACATAGTTAAGCATGATGGTGGTAATCACCTCATGAGCACCAGTATATGTCTTTAGCGCTCCTGGGATAGCAGCAAACAATGCGCCTGCCAGGGCTCCTCCCAACAATGCCAGCGGCGCATGAATGTAGGCTGGGAGCCCATCAATTGCAAATCCGAGGAATGCTGCTACTATGGCTCCAAACAGCAACTGGCCTTGAGCACCAATGTTGAACAAACCTGCCTTAAATGCAAAGGCAACAGCAAGCCCACTGAACACCAATGGTGTTGCTTTCTCTAAGGTTCGTGTAAATGCATCAATATCTCCAAACGATCCCTTGATCAATGCAGAATAAGCTTCAATCGGTGACGCGCCAGAAACAAACAGGATGATTGCCCCAATTAATACTGCCAGCAAAACAGCAAAAACGGGGACGCTGATAACCTTGGTAACATAAGCCAACGATTGAAGAAAGTTGGTTCGCTGGGCTCCAACATTTTGTTCCTCACTCATAGGTTTTCCCTTTATAACTGAAATGGAGATATAACATTACTCGATCAGTCAGCAATGCTGAGAAAATGCTTCACTCACTAAGATACAGGACAAGAATTGTGATAACAAATTATATACAAATAACATTTTACCAGAATAATAAATCAACCTTCTTAAAAAAGAAAAATGGTTTTTCTTGCCTGGTGAGATTAACTATTCAAAGGTAGTTTTGATATACCCGGCACTCACTTCTTCCTGGATCGATTTCACCGCTTGTAATTTCCCTTGACTTAGCAGATCAGGGTTAACGTCATTAATAAGCAATGGTGGGATGTGCTCACTCCCAGATTGGTTTTCCAAGAATTCAGGCCAATACTCTTTAAACGCTTGAACGAGATCATACTCCAGCGAGGCGACCCAATTGTCCCGGTACTCCTCTCTGAAATCGCTACCAGGGCCAATTATGAGCTTATCGTTGTTGATCAGCATCTGATAGATTTTTTGATTTCCCGCGCCGGGGACAATATAGAAAGTATTTACTGCCCGATCAATCAACAAATTAACATTAACCTCAATATCCAGGTCACTTGGGTCAACAGGGAGATCGATATATTTAGGGTACATATAAAGGATCCCAGTCGGAGCATATTTCGGATTGCACAAACCGCAGAAATATTTCACTCCCACCCGGAAACCCTCCCGGGCAGCCAGGGCGTCATCACTTTCCTGAACGCTTAACACTGCCACTCGCCAATCAGTTGTAATCATGGCAGCGATATAACCTGCAGTGAACCCCTGAACACCAAAATCTCCTCCACCAGAACGCAGAACACTCAGATTGTCGAGGGGATCAAGATCATTAAATCCTACCGCTAGGAATTTTGTATCTGGAGCACCCTGAGCCAGAGTTTCGAGATCAGGATAAGGCGACAGGACAATTACAAGCCGGAAATCATCCGTCAGAAAATCTCCTGGGGCCATGGTTTCAAGGACTTGAAACCGAAGTCCTTCAGCCCTGATATACCCCCCTACCAGGGGATTTAATTCCTCTACCAAACTTGGATCAGATTCCGGCGGGGTTAGGAACACACCCACCGGTGATAGTGGTGTCGGCGTGTCAGCCAAAGTTGCAGTCGGCGCCGGTGTCTCTGTAAAATTCGGCTCAATACTCGGCGTTTGAGTATCCGGTTGTGAACTACATCCAACCAGGATTAAAATAATAATAAACAACCAGTAAAAAATTTTATGTCTAGCCAACAATTACTCCTTGGTGTTATTAACTAGATTTTATTTTACTACTTTTTTCCAAGTAAGGGCTCTATCTAGTATAATTTAAAAATATGATTAATGTCGAAATTCCCGGAGAGGGAGAACTTCAAATTGAGCATGTTATTTTTGATGTCAACGGAACCCTCGCAGTTGATGGCATTCTGTTCCCGGAAGTTCTTTCCCAGCTGAAGGTTCTAAGAGAGAAAGTAAAGATCCATCTGTTGACAGCAGATACACATGGAAAGCAATCAGAAATAGACCAGCAATTGGGGGTTATTGCAATCCGTGTAAAAGAAGGAAATGAAGCAGAGCAGAAAGCAGCTTACCTTGGTAAACTCGGCGCTGAACATTGTGCAGCTGTTGGGCAAGGGGCTAATGATTCCCTGATGCTGAAAGAAGCCAGGATCGGGATCTGCGTCCTGTCGGAAGAAGGTGCCGCACTGGGAACATTACTCCAGGCAGATTTGGTTGTACCAGATATCGTTTCTGCCCTGACTGTATTAAATCATCCTGCACGTATGGTTGCGACCCTTAGAAAATAGCCAGACCCTGGAAAAAATATGTCTATCCCCAAAACCGATCAATTCCCTGATGATCCAGAAGATTTATCACCAGCCCGCCGTCGTCGGGCAGAGCGAGGCCTGGTCCCGGAAGACCTTATCTCAGTGGCAGAAGATATCGAAAGCCTGGCCCACAGCACTATACCTTCATTTGATTTTTTTCTGTTTTCACTGTTGGCAGGGGCAATAATTACGGCAAGCATTCTAGCTGATTCACCTGCCCTGCTTGTTCTGGGCGCACTTGCCGCACCACCACTCACTCCTTTTATCGGGATTTCTTTGGGCACGGCAACTGGATCGCTGAAATTTTTTAGCCAGCGCTTCATTGGATCGCTGGTTGCCAGCGGATTTATTTTTTTAGTAGGTATACTGGGGGGATACGCAACCTTTGTGCTCAAGACACCGGGCATTCAGTTTCTAATTTACAATGCCAGGGTTTCCTGGGCCCACCTGGTTCTGCTCATAGCCGGCACTGTCTTTTCTGTTATCAGCATTAAACGGCAGCAGCAGATACCGATATTACCCAGCGTCGCTCTGGCGTATGAATTGTATGTACCCCTGGCAATAGCCGGATTTGGGTTTGGAAGTGGACAACCTCACCTCTGGCCAGATGGGCTGGTAGTTTTTGGTATTCATTTAGCCGTTATGGCGATCACCGGGACGATTGTATTTGTACTTATGGGCATCAAGCCTCTGAACTTCATCGGCTATACTCTGGGAAGTGTGATTACCATCCTGGGAATCGTCCTGGTTATTGGTCTGAGCAGCGCAGGGGCTGTTGTTGGCGGGAAAATCGCCATGCCGACCCTCGTGCCCACAGCAACACAAACCGCAACACCCGTTCCACCGACTCTCACCCCTACAAATACTCCCATACCCCCTACTCCCTCGCCTTCCCCAACCGTACCGACTGCAACCGCAACCCCGCAACCAACAGCAACCAGCTCGGTTACACCAAAACCAACCCCGTTTTTCGCAGAAATCGCAGCCCCAGAGAATGACGCTGTAGACTTTCCTGGAGCCTCTATTCGAAGTGGGCCCAGTCACCAAAGCCTGTGGCTCACCTCACTGTTAAACGGTGTCATGATTGAGATCCTCAATCCTTCTCCATCATATGATGAAGCAGGAGGGAGTTGGTTAAATGTTCGTTTTATTAATGCGGATGGAAATGAACAAGATGGATGGATTCGCGAGAACTTAATTCTAATTTCAACTCCTCAGCCGGATTGGTAATTGTTTTACTCTTTCAGATCCCGACCAAGAAATGCACCAGGGAGAAGATCACGAACAGTGCTCTGCTGAAGCAGGTTTTCATTCTCGTCCGCCAGTAGAACCTCGATATCCAACCCAAATTCTGATAATACCTGCCGGCAGGAACCACAGGGAGCGCCTCCATTCCTGGTTGCTACCGCGATTGCTTCAAACTCTCGTTCTCCAGCGCTGACTGCGCTGAAAATTGCCGATCTCTCTGCACAAATTGAATCGGGGTAAGCCGCGTTTTCAACATTAACCCCGGTAAATATCTGGCCTTTTTTTGTTAACAATGCTGCCCCAACCTGGTAGTTAGAATAGGGAGCATAAGCCCTGGACCGGACCTGACTTGCTTCGTGGATTAATTCCTGTCGTTTTTCATCATTTAAGGTCATTTGCATTATTCTCCTCACCGACCAATTTGTTATTAAACTTTTTAATGCGCACCTTGTTGATCCTGTGTTCATCTACCTGTTCAACAGTAAATAACAGGTTGTCAAATTCTACTACCTCTCCCAATTTGGGTACATGCCCCAGATTGAAGTACATCCAGAAGCAACACAAAAACCAATGAAAATGCGTAAATTGTGGTCATAAGGTTAATCTTTCTTCTTTTTCGCAATATTTCTGGCTGGAATACCTGCCACAACAGTGTCAGGCGGAACATCTTTCGTTACTACAGATCCTGCACCGGTGGAAGAGTTCTCTCCTAATTCTAGCGGCGCAACCAGCATTGAATCGCTACCGACAAACACTCCATCTTTAATGACCGTCTGATGTTTCTTTTTGCCATCATAATTGCAGGTAATGGTTCCTGCCCCAATATTTACATCCTTGCCAATTTGAGCATTCCCCAGGTAGGAAAAATGCCCCACCTTGGTTCCTTCGCCCAGGTAAGAATCTTTTATCTCTCCAAAATTTCCAATATGGACACCCGGACCGATATGGGCGCCTTTCCGCAGGTGGCTGAAAGGACCAATATCTACCCCATTTTCTACTTTTGATTCCTCAATCACTGAATACTCAATCTCACAGAAATCTCCGATTTGACTCTTGAAGATCCTGGTATCTGGGCCAATCAGGCAGTTAGTCCCGATTGATGTTCCACCCTGGAGAAACGTGTTGGGCAGAATCACTGTATCCTGACCAATTATCACATCCGGCTCAATGTATGCTGTATCAGGATCAACGAGGCTGACTCCCGAGAGCATTAACTCCCTATTGATTCTCCTGCGGAGAATTTTTCCTGCTTCTGCCAAATGAACCCGTGTATTTATACCAATGAGTTCCTCAGGATCTTCAGCAGGTACAGCCTCTATGTATAGATCCTGGTTTTTTGCCAGCGCCACCAAGTCAGTTAGATAATATTCACCTGTAGGAGATAATGGCAATTTCTTCAGGTTTGCCCACAGCCAATCTGCGTCAAAACAACACATACCGGCATTTAATTCAGTGATCTTCAGCTGCTCTGCAGAGGCGTCTGCCTCTTCAACAATTGCCTGGATATTACCATCTGAGTTTCGAGTT
>Ga0255414_1036_pt1 | contig 8584 bp, 6 predicted proteins | sample ANMaggSSYBR01E13_FD_182642 | JGI IMG/M metagenome (GOLD analysis project Ga0255414, IMG submission 182642) | Sediment cell enrichment communities from methane seep in Santa Monica Basin, California, United Staets - ANME aggregate JGI... | ecosystem: Environmental > Aquatic > Marine > Cold seeps >...
TTAATATTTTTTATTTTATTAATAATACTTTATCAAATTTAATACTGAAAGGGCTTGAAGCTTTTATAATATAGACACCTGAACATGAATTATTTGTATTCCAATTAAAATTATAAGAGCCAGGATTGAAAATTTTATCAGCTATAATTTCTACTAACTGTCCGGTAACGCTGTAAACCGATAGATTTACCTGAGATCTCTGATCAATGGAAAAATTGATTTGTAAATTATCTATAATTAAATTTGAAGAACATGATAAATATAAAGATTGATCTTCCATAGAAATTATCTCTTCTTCAACAGCTGCCTGACTCTCGCCTATATCCAGTATGATTCCTTCAATGTAGTTCATGCTATAAGGCATTCCTGTAAGAGGGAAGAGATACCATCCATTATAACTTCCACCCCAACCAAAATTAAGGTGATAGAAGTCATCTGTATTATATCCGTCAATAACAAGATTATGTCCATAGGTTGGAGCTGCATCTAATATTGCCAGATGAGCAGGCATAGCATCCTTCATATTTTGTGACAGTCTTTCGTAGAGACTGTCAGAAGTTGAATCGAGGAGTTCACAATTGTTATAATCAAATCTGATATATGCGTTATAAGCCTGATTTACTCCAAATGTTCCTGATACTGAAGCTGTATAAACCTGATGACATGCTGCACCACAGGCATATACAAGGGCTCCTTTATCAGAAGATGTAAGAGGGTAATGATTTAGATAATGACTGTCAAGTGTGTCGAGATACACGTTAAGTTGAGTCCATGAAGGGAAATCATGAGCTATGTAGTCATTATCTATCCAGTAATACTCATGATAATTGTGATAGTAATCATCATTATCATCAAAACGAGTACTGTTAGTGTTTCCCTGGAAGTTAACTATCATACCCATAGCTACTGCGGGACATCCTGCAACACTTCTCGAGCCTGCTATCAGGTCCATGGGGCAGTAATTATTATAGGGTGAACCCTGGGTCCAATTTTCCATTAACCATCCGTCTGTTGGAGTAGAACCTGCTGGAGGCCATTGTTCAAAAAATGGATCACCAATGTTATTAAAATTACAAGATATGTATTCTGTCCATTGATTTTTAATATCCTGTATCACATCTGAAGGAATGTATTCTAAATGTTCAAGTTTAAATTTGATATCTCGTTGTACAATGTCAAAGAGTATATTATCTTTTTCATTAATAATTCTACATACATCTGTATATGAATATGCAATTATAGGAGGAAGATCATTGTCGGCTGTAATAATAATATAACCTGTAGGATCAAGTTCAAAAGCATAAGCAAGTGTATTATTATTTTGTTCGTTGATGATTTCAATACAATTATAAATATTGAAACTTTCCGTTTTTTCATCATAAAACAATTTTGAGTTAGCGACAATTTCAGCCGTCTGCTGATCTACAGGGATTGAAAATACTGAGCTAAATGTAATTAGAAAAATTATTTTAAATATTAACAAATATTTCATTTGAATCCTCCTTTAAAATGCTTATTTTTCAGATTAGACAAATACTATATACCTTAAAAAAATAAACTTGTAAATAAAAAAGGGACAGCAACTATTTATTACCTTGTAAAAATAGATACTGCCCTTTAATATCTAACAAAGATAAACCCTATTCAATCCAATTGACAATTATCACCAGATAAATAGTGAATTCCAGAAATTTGTTTTTTCTTCCCTGATATTTTTTCTTTCCTGATAGATCTTAGATCTTATCTTCCAGGGATTGTTTTCATTTCTGTTCTTGTTTGATTTTATTTTCATTTTTACTCCTTTGTTGATTTAAATAATTAGATGAATAAGAAGGAAAAATGTTGCATTTATTTTCATATTTAAAATTTAAATGTAGACACATCAAATATTTAACCACAGAGGAAGACAATGACCAATGATCAATGCCCAGCACCACCAAGAAGAATCGTGTCACGACGAAACTTTAGTGAAGTCGGAAGAACGCAGACCTGTCAATCGTAGCTAAGAACAAAGTGAGAGTGTAGAAGGAAAAACATGGAGAAATACTTGCCTGAGGCAAGCAGGCAGATGATAAAATCTTTTGATTCGCAAAAAAACTTTATCGGTTTATGATTAAAACAGAGCTCAATTCAAATATTTTAACTACAAACCCTACTAAATCCAATTTAGAATTATCAACAGATAAATAGTGAAATCAGGAAATTAATCTATTTTTTTATCATATGGTCTTTTATAAAAAAAGGAAGATAACATAATACAATTAAAAATAATCCAAAAATTTCCATTGAAATAATATACAAGGGCCAGTGACCAAAATAATCAAGAATAGATGAATTCATAGGCTTCCTGCAGAGATAGCAATAATTAGCATTAAGCAATATATTTGCAAATGCAACAATAATCAGATAGAACTGAGTAAATAAAATAACTCTCAGTATTGATATCGGTGTTGGTCTTAACTTAAAAATAAAAACCATAAAGAGTGCTGAAACAATTACAAGAGAATGATTTGAAAAGAAGAGAATGAATCCGATATCCGGGAAAGATGAAAATAGATCTGGCGTTAGTAAAGCCTGTGTTGATCCTCCAATAGCCCAAAAGTAGGTTAATTCAAAAGTATATTTGTTCTTTGTCAACAGAGTAAATATTGCCCAGAGGATTGTCATATCGCAAATATTCAGAGGAAGGTCATATTTTAGATTAAAACCATATGGAATTATCCTGTGAATATAAGTCAATACAATAGTGAGAATTAATAAAATCAACAAAATTACTGTAAATATATTTTTTACTCTTTTATTATTTTTGATGTATGGAGGAAAAATAAATATAAAAATTAGAAATAAAGTAATTAAAATTACTATAATATGCTGAATATCCCATAGCTGGGATTTCATTGACTAACTCCTTTAAAAGTATAATAACTACAATTAATTTTATCAAAATAGAAAGAATAATGCATTTCAAAATAAAATAAATTTATTGCAATATATACATTGCATTTGCAAACAATACTTTGCTATGATATAATAATAGATGTGATAAATGATCTGATTTTTTAAATAGAATATTATATATAGGCTCCGGTTCTGATTTAACCAAATCCAGCCGAAGATAGGGAATTTCAGGACTTGAGCCTTTTTTAATTTCAAAATAATGGCTATTTTCTACAGAGTAGAAATAAAGTTATAAATCCATAAATACAATTACAAAAAATGAAAGACAAATTAAAATAATTAATTTACAATTATTCTCATATCAAAAATACTTACATCTGCAGTGGAAGGAGAAAAGATAAGAAAAATAATTCACATAGATATGGATGCTTTTTATGCTTCAATAGAACAAAGGGATAATCCGAAATTAAAAGGAAAACCAATAATTGTTGGCGGACCGCCAAATACACGAAGTGTGGTGGCAACTTGTTCTTATGAAGCAAGAAAATATGGTATTCATTCAGCAATGTCTTCAAATCTTGCTGCAAAACTCTGTCCTCATGCAATATTTGTATCTTCCCATTTTGATGTGTATAGAAAAGTCTCAAAACAGATAAGAGATATTTTTAAGGATTATACAGACCTTGTAGAACCACTTTCTTTAGATGAAGCTTTTCTTGATGTTACAATGAACAAAAAAAATATTTCTTCAGCAACAACTATTGCAATGGAAATAAAACAGAGAATACAAAAAATAACAGAATTAACAGCTTCGGCTGGTGTTTCAATCAATAAATTTATTGCAAAAGTTGCATCTGATTTTAACAAACCAGACGGCTTAACAGTTGTACCTCCTTTTAAAGTATTAAATTTTATTGAGAAGCTCGATATTGGGAAATTTTATGGAATAGGTAAAGTTACGGAACAGAAAATGAGAAAAATTGGAATCAATACAGGTGCAGATCTGAAAAAGCTTGAGCTCAATAAACTTGTAAAATTATTCGGAAAAGTTGGTAAATTTTACTATAATATTTCACGCGGTATTGATAACAGACCTGTCAATCCTAACTGGATTAGAAAATCTTTAGGTAGTGAAATTACCTTAAAAATAGATATAGATAATATAGAAGAAATAACTGATATTTTATGGAAAATTGCTTTAAAACTGGAAAAACAACTGAAAAAATTGAATCTAAAAGGGAAAACTGTCAATTTAAAGATAAGATATTATGATTTTGAAACATTAACAAGGAGCATTACTCTTTACAAACCAATCTACAAAGCAGAAGATATCATCAGCGATGTTAAACTATTGCTGAATAAAACCGATGCAGGTTTGAAAAAAGTTCGTCTTTTAGGAATATCAATTTCAAAATTTGAAAACGATAATATTATTAAAAAAACCTATTCTCTTTTTGATACTCATTAAAACATCGGATTTCCAATAAATTGATATTTTTCCAAATGAATAATATGATTTAAAAAAAATCTTGAATTTAAAACTATCTTGATTATAATATAAATTAATTATTCCATTATTTCCTTAATTTGATGTTAATAATAATTTATATATATTTTAAATTTTGTCTTTCAAATAAGGAGATATAATGTTTTCTCTAATAGTGTTATTTTTGTCCATCTTCAGTTATCCGGGTAATAACACCGAAATGCTTGTCAGAGTATATACATCAGATTATGAAGATCTCAACCAAATTGATCTGAGAAATCTTGATATTGCCGGAAGAAGTTATGATGAATACTTTGATCTTGTTGTTACACATGAAGAATATCAATATGTATTAAATTCAGGTCTGGAATTTGAAGTAATATCAGACAATTTAAATCTCTTAAAAGAAGAATTTAAAGGAAATTATCATAGTTATGACCAGACTAATACTATTTTAAGAAATTATGCAAGTACTTTTTCAACTATCTGTAAACTGGATTCCATTGGTTTAAGTTATGAAGGCAGATGGGTATATGCGTTGAAAATTTCCGACAATCCTTCTGTTGAAGATCCAAATGAACCAGGTGTACTTTTTGATGGTCTTCATCATGCAAGGGAATGGGCAACTGTTGAGGTAATATTATTCTATGCAGATACCCTTATTAATGGATACGGAAGTGATCCCACTATTACAGATCTTGTAAATAATACAGAAATATGGCTTGTCCCCATAGTAAATCCTGATGGTTATGTTTATGACTATCCCGGTCAAAACTGGTGGCGTAAAAACAGAAAACCTTATGGCGGATCAATAGGGACTGATCCTAACCGGAATTACAACGGAGCTTTAAATGGAGATCCTCATGGTGACTGGTGTGCAGTTCCATCAAGTGGATCAATGTCAAACAATCCTGGATCAAATGTTTTCTGTGGTGCTTATGCTGGATGGGCAGATGTAGTTGATGCAATGATGGATTTCCACAGAACACATGACATCAATGCCAATATCACATATCACAGTTATGCTGAAGAGATAATATGGCCCTGGGCTTATAATACATCAATTAAAACGCCTGACAGCATTGCTTATGAGTTTATCGCAAATCAGCTTTCAAGCAGGATACAAAGACTTGGCGGAGGGAATTATGTAGCATCGGGAAGCCTGTACCCGAATACCGGGACAACAAGGACATGGGTGTATGGTTATCACCACTTCATCTGTGGAACTTCATGTCTTGCTTATACAATTGAAGTCGGTACATCCTTTTATCAACCGACCGGTGATCTTGATAATATAGTCAGAGAAAACTGGGATGGTGCTTTATACCTTGCTATGTCAGCAGACAGTATCAGGCAGTATCTCCTGCCAAGGGTCCCGTCACCTGTGATCTCAGTACCGGATACAGCTCCTGCCAATGCTCTGACAATTAATTGGACTCCTGTTTCTTCTCAATGGACAAATACAGACAGATGGCAGATCGATGATCTTGAGAATTACACCTGGACAACTGATGACCTTGAATCAGGTACTTCTAATTGGGAATTAAATGGATTTACACTGAGCACTGCGAGAAGTCACAGTTCATCGCATAGTCTTTATTCTGGACATAATCATAATATTTCAAATGTTGCACAGACAAAATATCCTTACATTGTTCAATCCGGGGATACATTTTCTTTCTGGTGCTGGTTCAGTCTTGAAAATAATTATGATGTGACAACAGTTGAAATTTCTACGGATTTGAAAGAATGGATACAGTTAGATGAAAGATACACAGGTAATTCAAGCACATGGATACAGAAAAAATACAGTCTTGAAGACTGGATTGGGAAAGCAGTTTACCTGCGTCTTAGAACAGTTACCGACGGTGGAACTTTAAATGAGAATTTTTATGTGGATGATATCTATCCGGTGCCTGCTTTTGGTTCAATTTCTGTTGTAGATTCAAATATAACAGACACTTTATACAATTTTAGCAGTATATCCGAAGGAGTTCATTACTTCAGAGTAAGAGGTTATAACAGTAGAGGATGGGGTAATTATTCCAATACTGAAAAAGTAGTTGTTATTCCTGTTTCTTATGTAGATGAATTAGATATTGTTAATACATATTCAGTAAATATTAATACTGATTCAAGAGAGATATCGATATCATATAATTTTCCGAATATTGATAATATCAATATTCAATTATTTGATCTCAGCGGAAGAAAAGTTGATGAATTTAATATGATAAATCAAATTGGATCTCATACATTGAGGATAAATACCGGTAGAAGCGGTGTCTGGTTTGTAAGAATAATTTCTGATAATATCAACATAACAGAAAAAGTATTTTTAATTCAATAGTAATACAGAATCAACTACAACTTAGATAACCTTTTAGTAAAACAACAGCTTATTAAACTTGAGCTGAATTTAGAATTAGTTAATATTGTTGGATTGAGTCGATATGTGTTAAGTAAAAAAATACAAAAATGCAAGCCCCGACCCTAAAAAATTTAATGCAACATTTTTCTTTCTTATTAGTCTATTTATTTAAATCAAAAAAAGGAGAAAAAAATTGAAATTATTAAAATGTATTTTTCTTATATTTCTGGTAAGTTGCTCTAAATCCGATTCAGAAATAACAATTGATGATACAGCTTCCAGTATTGAAGGTGTTGTTAGATCATTTGATGTAATCAAAGATCCGTATGAAGTTCTATCTGAATACTATAATGCTATAGGTGGGTTGGAAAAAGTAAAAGATGAAATTACTTATTATGGAGAAGGAAGTATTGAAATAGTTGGTTCAGGTCTTGAGGGATCTTTTTCAGAATGGCACAAGAGACCAATAAAAAATCGACAGGAAGTGGACCTCCTCTTTCAAAATATGCAATTATTAAAGGTAATGAAATGGAGGAAAAATGAATTTACTTGATATTTTAGACAGGTTTTTATGTACTGTCGATTTTAAGGCAAAAAACAAAATTGAAGTTTTAGAGAAAATATCTGAAATAGCTTCAAAATCTGATCGGATGAAGGGCATACCAAAAGAGACTATATTCAATAAATTATCTGAACGTGAAACTCAGGGGACAACCGGATTTGGAAAAGGTCTGGCTATTCCACATACAAGAATTAAAGGGATGGATGAATTCCTATTATTTATAATCACTTCCAAAAAAGGTGTAGATTTTAAAGCTATTGATAACAAAAAGGTAAATTTAATTTTTGTGCTTCTCGGACCTGAGGCAGAAGTCAGATCTCATCTGAAAATCCTTGCAGGAATTTCAAGACTACTGTCTAATGCAAGCATTAAGAATGAACTCTTAAAAGCTCCTTCAATTCTTGCACTATATGAAGCATTTGTCAGGCATAGCGAAATTCAGGAGCAGAAAGAAAAAGTAAAAAAGAAAAAAAGACTTATGTATATTATCCTCTACATGGAAGAATATCTTTATGAAATCCTCGAATTTTTAATTGAAAAAGGTGTAGAAGGTGCAACAATTATCGATTCATTCGGGATGGGTCAGTATATCTCAAATATTCCCCTTTTTGCAAGTTTCATAGGTTTTATGAAGGAAAATAAAAATCAGAGTAAAACAATAATATCAATAATTGACGCAGATCAAGAAGGTGAAATCATAACCGGTATTGAAAATATTACAGGTAATCTGGACAAAAAACAGGGAGCTATGATTTTCACCATGGATCTGGCTTCATACAAAGGTACTATGAAGATGTTGTGATTACTTTCTGAACACTTTTCCTAAAATGAAAAGACCTGTTCCAATAACTATAAGAGCAATTCTTATCACCCATCCAATTGCTGTACCCCACGTATCAATCCATATTAAAATCTGTAAGTTATAATTAAAAAAACTCAGTATGATTGAAGCAATTCCTGCTATTGCAATGAAAAGTCCAATTGATGAAAGATAAGCTAAAATTTTCAAAAGATCCTCCTTTTTCAGTTTCAATAAAATAGATTGATTTAAAGATAATTTCAAGTCAAAATTAAAAAATATTGTTCAAATATCAGTATTTGTTTAATATCAATTAATAATTTTAAGTAGAAGGATTAAATAAATATTTTAAAAAGGAGAATAAATGATGCACGAATTTAAAAAACTATCAATATTCGGTTTTCTTCTATTGGTATTTTCAATAACATCACTTTTTTCAGGCACAATAACTTATAGAGCAGCTGAAAT